>Ga0209749_1002622_pt1 | contig 11282 bp, 11 predicted proteins | sample EPASupsiteSAE347_FD_187267 | JGI IMG/M metagenome (GOLD analysis project Ga0209749, IMG submission 187267) | Bioremediated contaminated groundwater from EPA Superfund site, New Mexico - Sample SAE3-47 (SPAdes) (version 2) | ecosystem: Environmental > Aquatic > Deep subsurface > Groundwater >... | reverse complement strand
TTGCCCTGCGACCTGAGATCATAATTGCCGATGAACCCGTTTCAGCACTCGATGTGTCGGTGCAGGCCCAGATCCTGAATTTAATGAAGGATCTTCAGGATGAATTCAAGCTAACCTACATTTTTATTTCCCATGATATGGGGGTCATACGCTTCATCAGCGACAGGATTGCCGTCATGTATCGGGGAAGTATCGTCGAAATGGCAAGTAATCAAGAGCTGTTTGAAAACCCTCAGCATCCTTATACGAGAACCCTTCTGGCGGCGGTGCCCCAGTTTGAATAAGATACGAAGGTGAATAAAGAACAACTGAACAAAAAACTTGATTTTCTGAAAAAGTAGTGATAGCGGACTTACACCGATATGAAATGAATTTATCCTTAGATACCGGTTCAATACGAAAGAGCTGGTGGAGCAGGTCGGGATTGAAAATAAATTTTGAGCCGTGTTTTTGAACCATGACGGATAATATGTCCTAATCCGTTGTGGTTTTTTTATTTTCAGCGAATGGAAAGGAGGGAGTATTGTGGCAGAGGGTAAAGTCAAATGGTTTAACGAGAAGAAGGGATGGGGTTTTATTGAAAACGATGAAGGGGGAGATGTTTTCGTTCATTTCAGTGCCATCCAGGGATCCGGATTCAAGACGCTTTTTGAATCACAGCGGGTAAGCTTTGATATCGAGCAGGGGAATAAAGGTCCGGCAGCCATTAATGTTCAGCCCTTATAGGGAATAATCCTTATGAAAGAGATGCCCCGGTGTCACCGATAGACACGGGGGCATTTTCATTTTTACCATTTAGTTTGCGAATATTTTCCAATTCCTTATAAGACCAGACCATAATCACAAAGAAGGCTGCCGTTGCCGAGACGGGTTGCGCCATCCACACGCCGTCTCTGCCCATCAAGGATGAAAACAAATACATTAAAGGGATAAGAAAGAGGGCATCCCTGATGAAGAGCAGAATCATGGAGGTTAATCCTTTCCCAAGTCCTATGAACAAATTAATCCACACCAGACTCGGTCCTGCGAGGATAAGAGGGGAGACAAATATTTTTAGCGCCGGGGCGGCAATAGCTATTAATCCCCTGTCTTTCGTAAAAAAACCGAGAATGGGATCGGCAAACAGAATGATCAGGATGCTACAGACACCTGCAAAAAAAGACGAGCAATAGACCGCAACTTTGACGGTATTGATCAATCGCTCGTAGAGACGCGCCCCCAGATTGAATCCCACCAGAGGCATGACGCCGTGACCGATTCCAAACAGGATCATCATCACCAGGCCGTTGATACGAAAACATATTCCCATGGTGGCGAGTGCCAGATGTCCATATGGGGCGAGAATTTGATTGTAGACAATAAGTACAGCGGCGAAGACCAGATTCATGAGCACGGAGGGAAGGCCGGTCTGGTAAATGGAGCGGATAATGTTGAAATCCGGCCTTAGGTCGGCCAGGGATAGTTGAAATTTTGGGGATTTTAACAGTAAAAAATACAGGGAAAGGAGTCCCGAAGCAGTCTGGCCGATAACCGCTGCGATGGCGGCGCCCTCGATTCCGAGGGCCGGGAATCCGCACCATCCGAAAATGAGCAGTGGATCCAAAACTGCCCCCAGCAGCGTAAAGATGAGAACCGCATACATGGAAAGATTTGGTTGTCCTTCCGCCCGGAAAAGATTGTTCGCCATCATCAAGAACAGCAGGAAGGGGGAGCCAAGGACGATCCAAAGGAGATAGCGCCGCGCCAGGACAATTATTTCCGGCGTCCCGCCAAAGACCTTGAGCATTAAATCGGGGACCGAGAAAGTAACGGCGATGAGGATAGCCCCTGAAAAAACAGACAATATGATAACCTGCCCGGCGGTTTTTCTTGCCTTGTCCAGTTCCCCGGATCCGAACATGCGGGCGGCGTAAGAACCCGCTCCGACCCCGGTGCCGACTCCGATAGCCGCAAAAATCATCTGGATGGGAAAGGTGATGGTAAAGGCAGCTATTGTTTGTGGGCTAAGCCTCGCCAGCCACAGGGTGTCCATGAGGTTGTAGATGGCCATGGAAAGCATAGCGAGCATGGACGGCAAGCTCATTTTCAGAAGGAGTGGCAGGATCGGACCTTCGCCAAGATTTAAGCTCTTGTACTTCATCCATATTTGGGTAACATGTACCTAAAAGCTATTGCAAGAAATTATTGCTTAAAAAATAATCCGTTATCCTTGACGAGGCATAATGATTGTGTATATAAATCATTAATGTCAAAATAATGTGCCTTAAATGACATGAGTTCGAGGAAAATATCCATGAAGAAAGAAATGAGGAGTTTAAGTTGAAAAAATCTATATGCCTTTTATTTACAGTATTGCTCCTGTTTACGGCAGCAGGCTGCAATGGGGGGGACGAAGCCAAGAGAATCAAGGCTTCCGAAGAAACACAATCAAAAGGACCTCAGGTCAGTCCCCAAGCTGCTCCCGGTCCTTTAGCTCCCGTAGCGCCGCTGCTCAGTCCTACTGATGTGATTGCCGAAGTAGATGGTTTTAAATTGACCCGCGCCCAACTTGACCTGGAAGTTAAAAAGAAAATGCAGGATATGCAGGGCAAAATACCTGCCGATCGGATAACGCAGGCGACAGCAGCACTGAGAAAAGAGCTTGTCGAGGATTTTATCATCCGCACCTTGCTCGTCAATGAGGTCAATCGGAGAAAAATCGTCGCTACGGATAAAGAAGTTACCGATCGCTTGAATATTATGAAGGCATCCCTCCCGGCCGGCACGACTATGGAGGAATTTTTGAAAAAGAGCGGCGTCACAAGCGAGCAGCTCCGTCAGGAAATAACCCTTGGCATCCGTATCAGCAAACTTATGAGTACAACTAAAACGGCAAAAGCAGCCCCTTCGGAAAAAGAAATCGAGCAATTCTATAAAAACAATAAAGAAAAATTTCGGGCCCCCGAATCTGTCCATGCGCGCCATATCTTGGTAGCAAAGACGGCGGGGGAAGATGATAAGTCAAAAAAAGCCAAGCGTGAAAAAGCGGAGAATCTCCGGAAGCAAATCCTTGCCGGAAGTGATTTTACCGAGGTGGCGAAAGCCAATTCCGATTGTCCGAGTAAAAACCAGGGTGGCGATCTGGGAACCTTTGCCAAGGGGCAGATGGTGAAACCTTTTGAAAATGCCGCCTTCAGCCAGAAGAAAGGCGAAATCGGCCCTGTCGTGGAAACTGATTTCGGCTATCACATCATTGAGGTCCTTGACCATCAGCCGTCAAAAATTCAAAATCTCGACAAGGAGACAAAATTGAAGATTTCGGCGTTTCTTCAGCAGAAAAAAAATTATGAGGCATTCAACAAAATCATGCAGGGGCTGAAGGCAAAGGCTCATATCGTAATTGCTGATAAATAGCTCATCACGATAAAGAGGAGGGTATATGAGAAAAAGAGAAGCAGGTAAGGTAAATAGTAACCTCTGGTACCTGGGCAGGAAAGAATCGGGGATGTATCTTCTGGAAGGGGAAAAAGAATCCATGCTTATCAGTGCCGGGATCAGCTTCATCCTGGGCGATGTCCTCGCACAGATGAAATCCTTCGGCATCGACGAGAAAAAGATCAAATCCCTGCTAATCCTGCACTCGCATTTCGATCATGTGGGGACAGTTCCCTACTTCAAAAGGACATACCCCGAGCTCGACATTTACGCCTCCCGAAGGGCGTGGGATATTCTCACGATGCCCAAGGCCATCGAGACAATGAACGCCTTCAGCCGGATGGTCGCCGCAAAAGAGGGATTTCAGGAGGTCCTGGCAAAATATGACACGGAATGGAGAGACGATATTGTCGGGAAAACTGTCTCCCATGGAGATGTTTTGGCCGTTGACGGCATGGAAGTCAGGATAATGGAATCTCCCGGTCACTCATCATGCTCTATCGCCGCTTACATCCCGGCTTTAAAAACCCTGCTCCCCTCTGACGCAGGCGGGATTCCCATCGACGACGATATCTTCCCATCGGGAAACTCTAACTACACCCAGTTTGAGGAGAGCCTGGAAAAGATGAAGGACCTGGAAGTCGATTATTACTGCGCCGATCATTATGGTTATATCAGCGGGGATGAAGCCCGCGATTATACCCGGCAGACTATTGAGGCCACCCGTCAACTGCGCGCTCAGATCGAAAAAATATACAAAGAAACCGGAGATATCGAGTCTTCAGCAAATATTCTGACGGAGGAACTTTTTAGAAGACATCCGGATTACTTCATCTCAAAGGAAATCATTGCCGGCGTATTCGGACAGATGGTCAAACATATCGCCAAATCCATGTAGGAAAAAGCTGGGGCAGATAGCTCCTCCCGGAGCATCTGCCCCAGCTTTTCGTCAGTCTGCGGTCACAAATCCAAATACTCATACTGAGACCAGCCGCTGCTGTCGGTAACCATATCTTACATGGAGTACGGTAAAAACAGCTTAGCGTCCGGTCATTTTCTCCAACTTTTCGGGGTACCGGGCCCCCTGCACCGTGATCTTTGCGGCAGCGCTATCGATCTCACGGAGATCGTCGGGCGTAAGTATAACCTGGATTGCACCGATGTTCTCTTCCAGGCGATGCAGCTTCGTGGTGCCCGGGATGGGAACAATCCACGGCTTTTGGGCAAGCAGCCAGGCAAGCGCGATCTGCGCAGGTGTCGCCTTCTTCTGTCCTCCGAATTCAGCAAGCATATCAACCAAGGACTGGTTCGCTTTTCGGGCCTCCGGTGTGAACCGGGGTACAATATTGCGGAAGTCTGCACTGTCGAATGTCGTGCTTTCGTCGATCTTTCCCGTAAGGAAGCCCTTACCCATAGGGCTGTAGGGAACGAAGCCGATTCCGAGTTCCTCGAGAGTTGGCAACACTTCCTTCTCAGGTGTCCTTGTCCACAGAGAGTATTCGCTTTGGAGAGCGGTAACCGGCTGGACGGCGTGGGCGAGGCGTATCGTCTTCGCGCCCGCTTCCGAAAGACCAAAGTGCTTGACTTTTCCTTCCCGAATCAGGTCCTTAACCGCCCCTGCCACATCCTCGATCGGCACGTCAGGATCAACACGGTGTTGATAGAATAGATCGATGGTTTCGATCCTGAGTCGTCTGAGCGATGCCTCGGCGACCTCCTTGATGTGTTCCGGCCTGCTGTTAAGAACCGGGGTACCACCCTTCATTCCCCTCAGATCGACACTGGTATCGAAGCCGAACTTGGTGGCAATTACCACCTGATTGCGGACAGAAGAGAGCGCCTCACCGACAAGTTCTTCATTTATGAACGGGCCATACACCTCCGCCGTATCAAAGAACGTTATGCCTCGATCGACTGCTTGTCGCAGCAACGCAATCATTTCTTTCTTATCTTTGGCCGGACCATAGCCAAAGCTCATTCCCATACAGCCAAGCCCGAGTGCCGAAACTTCCAAGCCGCTTTTCCCCAATGTACGTTTTTGCATTTGGTTTGCCCTCCCGTATCCTTCTCCTGTAGCTGTTAAATGGTTCAGTTCAAGCCCTTCTTCTCCAGGAACTTGTACATCAGGTCTGCGATTTCGAGATTGTTCAGGTCCGAGAATGGAAAGTGCGTGTTCCCGCGAATGCCTATTTCGGGTAGATGCACTACGGTGACATCCCCACCCCAGCGATTCACAGCATCCCTCCATAGCCTTGCCATCGCCAGACGCACGCGCCATTGGTCTTGACCCGGGTTTGTCGAAGGTTTCCCCGGGATATAGTCGCCGTAATAAATGACAATTGGAATCTTTGTGAGTTTCATGAAATCTGACAAAGGTACGCCAACCGCCTCAAGCGGACCAGCAGAACTCGTCATAGGAGAAGGCACCGCTCCTTCAGGGAAAATAAAATTACTTCCAGGCTCATATGCAACAACGGCTAGAATATTTTTGTTCTTGATGACGGTGTGCCAGCCCATTCCTCCGCTGTGTGAGTGTGTGACAAGAATGCCTGGACCGATCTTGTTGAAAAGTGTCGCAACAGCATCTGAGTTAGCATCAATATCGATAGGGCCGGTGTCGGGTGTCATCTGGCGGAAGTACTGATTCATTGCTTCCGGATCATTAGAAAATTGTACACCAGGGAAGAATTTGGGCCAGATTCCGAGGCGGAAAATATCGAACCATTTTTGCTCATCGAGAACCGGCGTTAAGGTGCTCGGCTTGGTGCTGCGTCCTGCATTGCCACGACGAGGTTGATCAATCACATAAACCCCAAAACCGCGTCTCAGGAAAATGTTCTGATAACCCTCACGTCCATCCGGTGTTGTTTCCCAGGTTTTCGAGAACTGCCCATAGCCATGCCAGAGCACGAGAGGTAATCTGCGAGCGTTCACCGGGATCTGGTAAAATACATATGCGTGATCTCCATGGAGCGTTTGTCCTTCAGGGGACATTTTGAGAGGATCGAAAGTGCCGGGGTTCGTGATAACCGTTCCTCCGACTGCGAAGCTTCCTTGCTCCCTGATCATCAGTGGCGCGGACTTGTCGTTTCCGCCAGCAATTGCCCATGACGGCAAAAGAATACTGACAAGGATCAGCATGAACACAATGAACGATTTCCCCTTTTTCGTACTCATGGAATAACCTCCTTTTCAGGTTAATACAGTGCCTTACCGAAGAATTCTTTCAGTTTTGCAACAATGGGCGCCACATACTGAGGCTTGTCGTACAAGTCCATATGAGAAGCCCCAGGGATGAGGAACAGCTCTCTTGGCTCTTTAGCCCTGTTATACCCGGCCTGGCTGTAATAAAGGGTGTCAGCATTTGCACCGGCAACGAAAAGAACCGGACGGGGTGAAATCGTGTCGATCTGATCGAAGGGAAAGAAATCCATCTGTCTGGCAAGACTGGTAAATGTATACCGGGCCGGGGCATTCGGATGCTGTCCTCTTGGTGTGCGGTAGTACTCGTAGCCTTCCCGGTAAAGTACTGGTGTCTTATCCGTGAACTGAGCCGGCGAATCAGGTATTGCCGAAGCAAGCTGAATCGATTCACCGCGTGCTTGGCGTGTGCGCTGTTTTCCAACCTCTTGCAGTCTCTTTACGCGCTCTTCATAGGACAGAGAATTGTTCAATCCTTCCCTTCGGGCACGTCCTAAATCAAAGGTGCTGACACCGGCCACGGCCTTGATCCTGTAATCCCTTTGGGCGGCCTTGACTGCATAGACAGCGCCGGTGCAGATGCCTGCTGCGCCAATGCGGTTTTCATCCACTTCTGAAAGCGTTGTGAGGTAATCCACAGCACAGCTAACGTCTTCGATACGCATATCCGGAATTTCCATCAAACGTGGCATCCCTCCGCTTTCGCCCTGGTAGGAGGCATCATAAGCCAAGGCAATAAAGCCCTGCTCAGCAAGTTTTTCCGCATAATGCCCGGATGTCTGTTCTTTTACACCTCCAAACGGGTGTACCACGACTATTGCCGGATACTTTTTATTTTTGTCGAATTTGGCCGGCAAATACAGATTTCCGACTAGGGTAATCGAATTGTTCGGGAATGATACTTTTTTAACTGTGACTTCATTCATCATGTTATCCGCACTCTTTGCCTCTGCACTTTGAAAAAGTACAAACGATGCGAAAACAATACCTACCCAGAATAAAAAATGTTTTCGACTCAACATAACTGCTCCTTTCCTTATTTCAATTGTGCGCATGCTGCTTAGCGACCGGTCATTTCCAGCAGATTTTCAGGTAGCCGAGCCCCTTGCACCTTGATCTCTGCGGCAGCAGCATCGATCTCCCGCAGATCGTCAGGATTAAGTTCTATGGCAACGGCCCCAAGGTTTTCGTCCAGACGGGAAAGTTTCTTAGTGCCTGGAATTGGCACGATCCACGGTTTCTGGGCCAACAGCCAAGCAAGGGCGATCTGAGCAGGAGTGGCAGTCTTACGTTCTGCGACCTTGTGGAGCAGATCAACCAAAGCCATGTTTGCATTTAGCGCCTCGGGAGTGAAGCGGGGAACATGCGAGCGGAAATCGGAACTGTCGAACGTTGTCCGATGATCGATCTTACCGGTAAGGAAACCCGCACCCAAGGGGCTGAAGGGAACAAAACCGATGCCTAGTTGTTCGAGCGTCGTTAGTATCTCAGCCTCTGGACCTCGATACCAAAGGGAATATTCGCTCTGAACGGCAGTGAGCGGCTGAACTGCGTGTGCGCGGCAGATTGTCTGTGATCCGGCTTCAGAAAGACCGAAGTACCTGATTTTACCCTCCTTAATAAGGTCTTTGACCGTTCCTGCTACGTCTTCAATCGGCACGTTCGGGTCGACTCGATGCTGATAGAACAAATCAATGACATCGATCTTGAGACGTTTTAGAGAAGCTTCCGCAACCTGTCGGACGTGCTCGGGTCGGCTGTCGAGACCATACCACGTTCCATCCGGGTTGATACCGAACCCGAATTTCGTGGCGATAACCACTTGCCCGCGGAAGGGTGTAAGGGCTTCGCCCAAAATTTCTTCGTTCGTAAAAGGGCCGTAGGCTTCCGCAGTGTCGAAAAATGTAACGCCAAGTTCAACTGCTGCCCTGATCAGAGAAATTGCCTCTTTCCTTTCTGCTGCTGGTCCGTAGACGGCGCTCATGCTCATGCAGCCGAGCCCGAGAGCCGAAACCTCCAGACCGCTGTTTCCCAATTTGCGTTTTTGCATTTTTACCTTCTGCATTTTCATTTTAACCGTACCCTAGCCAACTCTACTGCTCACAATTTTGTTTAGAATTTCATTCGCATTATCAGCTTCTTTCTTACCAACTTCGGCGCTGAGTACGGTTATCAGGCTCCTCATTTGCGCTTCGGTCAGGCCTGTATTAAACCCGACGTTAAAATGAGACTGCAATTGGGGATTGACACCCTCCATGGCAGCTAAGGCGGATATGGTCGCTATCTCCCTGCTTTGGAAATCCAGAATGTCGCGCCCGAAGATATCTCCGAACAGATGACCTTTTAAAAATTGATCGATGACGGGAGCGAACACATAAATTGCCCCGGTGACCGGCCTTCCTACCAGGCGGGTCTGAATCTCCGTTCCGAACTCAATGCTGCTTTTGTTGGCTGGCAATGGGCTTGCTTCTTTACCAATCTTGTCCTTGATGCCCCTTCTCCCCCGTTCTTCCATAACGCCCATAAAGTTGTTGATGCCGTTCAGACTGCGCGGGAATCCCGTATAGGCATATAAATGAACCAATATCTCCTTTATTTCATTCACAGTAAGACCTGCATCCAACCCTCCGTTGAGAGAAACTTTGAGCTTTTGCATATCACCATTTGCAGTGAAGACCGCGATGGTGATGATACTTTTCTGCTTGGCATTCAAGCCTTCATTTCTCATGGTCTGTGCCTCCGACATGGTTGCAAAGCCAAAAATAGAGGCAATCATGAGTGCCACAAATGCTGTCATGATTATCTTGTTCATTATCGCCCTTCTATTTACCGTTGTATTGCTCGTCGGTTACTTTTTCCATCCATATGACGTTTTTCCCATTGAGTGTTCCCGTGATGGCGATATGCGTCATTGCGGTGCTAGGCGAGGCACCATGCCAGTGTTTTATCTTAGGTGGGCACCAGATCACGTCGCCAGCTTTGATTTCTTCCATTTTACCTCCCCATTCTCCGGTTCGTCCAACCCCGCCAGTAACGAGCAGGTGCTGTCCTGTCGGGTGAATGTGCCATGCGGATCTGACCCCCGGTTCAAAGGTAACATACGCACCAGAAAAAGGCACCGCATCCTTTGCAGGGAACAGAGGGTCAACGCGGACATTGCCGGTAAAATATTCCGCAGGCCCTTTGACGGAAGGCTGAGAGCCGGCCCTGGATATAGTTTGCGACTTTTTACCAGCCTCGGCGGCAATTTCTTGACCTGCATAAGCACCTGCTGAAATGAGTAGAGAAAGCGTTAAGAGTATTGCGGTGTATTTCATTTCTAACCTTGGCGGTGCTCCTTCGTGATTCTTAATACTGTTTTCAGGCATTGCATGTTTCTCCATCTTTTTGTTAAGAAGTTTGTGAGCATTGTCCCTGTTGTCAAATGACCTATCCGCACAATCGTTTGAACTTATAATTAGTGGTTGATCCATGATCAACAACGCTTTACTCCATCTGTTTTTCACCCTGTTGATGGTTGTATATTAATCCCCAAAAAGCTAGATCAGGTAGACCGATCCTCCTTGATTCTTGCCTAATCGTCCAATACTTGGAAAAAAGTGTTGTGTGATGAGACTTCATTTTGATAATATTAATAAAATTAAGAACAGGAGAGATTTTATGAAAAGACGGAATGTAATTCCGATGCGTAAAGCCGACGAAATAGAGATAGCACAAGCGTCGTTGGCAGAGAGGATTGATCGATGGACTGAGGGTAAAGACAAGCCGGACACTGCGATCCCAGCCCTTAAGCTTCGCCGATGGGAAGAACCCATAGGACCGATGAGCTACATGCACGAGCCAAGCATTTGTCTTATCGCCCAAGGCGCTAAGCGTGTATTGCTGGGAGAGGAAGTATATATTTATGATGCGCACCATTTCCTAATTACATCTGTGGATCTGCCGGTAGTAGCCCAGGTAACTGAGGCGAGCAAGGAAAAGCCTTACCTGGGATTGAAGTTAACTCTAGATCAGCGCTCGATTGCCCAACTGATGCTGGATAGTAATCTACCACTGCCCCGCACACAACAGCCAGGACGTGGAATGGCTGTCAGTGAAGTTGCGTTGCCACTGCTGAACGCTTTCCAACGGTTGATTGATTTGCTCTATGAACCAGAAGACATCCCGATCCTTGCGCCCCTTGTCCAGCGGGAAATCCTTTATCGCCTGCTTATGGGTGATCAGGGTCCACGATTGCGACAGATAGGAGCGACAGGCAGCCGGAGTCATCAAGTCGCGCGTGCCATCGATTGGCTGAAGTGTAACTTTAATCAGCCGCTCCGTGTAGATGATTTGGCGTCATACGCACGGATGAGCATATCCAGTTTCCATCATCACTTCCGCGAATTGACGGCAATGAGTCCTTTGCAGTTCCAGAAGTGGTTGCGACTGCATGAAGCTAGGCTGCTGATGCTCACGGAGCATCTGGATGCGGCGACGGCAGCATTCAAAGTCGGCTACGAGAGCCCTTCCCAGTTTAGCCGTGAGTACAGCCGCCTGTTTGGTGCATCACCATTACGCGATATCAAGAGCTTGCATCAAATTGCTGCCGATTAAATGATGGTGTAGGTTGAAAAGGAGATAACAACTACTTGGCATGCAAAGTTAAGTGAAATTTCATTGATTAT
>Ga0209749_1002621_pt1 | contig 11283 bp, 7 predicted proteins | sample EPASupsiteSAE347_FD_187267 | JGI IMG/M metagenome (GOLD analysis project Ga0209749, IMG submission 187267) | Bioremediated contaminated groundwater from EPA Superfund site, New Mexico - Sample SAE3-47 (SPAdes) (version 2) | ecosystem: Environmental > Aquatic > Deep subsurface > Groundwater >... | reverse complement strand
ATAGATTATAAGGCCGATGATGAGCCAGATGAAAAATCCATACCACGCTATTTTAGGGAGAAAAAGCATCAAGGTAAAGCACATAATTATTCCGAGAGCGGGCAGGAACGGCGAAAACGGCACTTTAAATGGCCGCGGATGATCCGGCAGTTTATATCTTAAGACAATCACCCCGACGCTTACCATGATAAACGCGAATAATGTGCCGATATTGCCAAGCTCGGCAAGTTTAGTTATTTCAAATGTGCCCGCCAAAAGCATTAACAACGAGCCCGTAATTATTGTTGAGACATAAGGCGTCTTGAATTTTTTATGTAATTTTGATAATGCCGAGGGAAGAAAACCATCTCTTGACATTGAAAAAAGTATTCTCGGCTGGCCCATCATGAAAGCTATTAATGTGGAGATCAGGGCAAAAACCGCGCCGATGCAAACCACATAAGTTGCAAGCCAGTTTTGGCCGATGTGATTTAGCGCCGTCGCGATAGGGTCTGGAGTATTTAATATGTTGTAAGGCGCTATTCCCGTGATAACAAGGGTTACTATTATATATAATACGGTGCATATAAGTAGAGAGCCGATGATGCCTATAGGGATATTTTTTGCCGGGTTTTTAACCTCTTCCGAAACGGTGGAAAGCGCGTCAAAGCCGATATAGGCAAAAAATATTAGCGATGCCCCCGATAGAACACCTTTCATTCCATAAGGAAGAAACGGCGTCCAGTTGGCTTTATTTATATAAAATATGCCGACAGCCACAAAAATAAAAATGACAATTAATTTTAATCCTACTACCACAGCGTTTACTCTGGCGGATTCTTTAATTCCTCTTATTAAAAGAATTGTCACGAATAAAAGCGCAATTACGGCCGGAAGGTTTACGGATAACGGAATATTAAAAATATGCGGAAAATGCGTAAAGTTTTCTTTTTCCGCGATTGCTTTAAACCAGGGTGTCGTAAGAAATTCCGGAATTGGAACATTGAAAATTTTCTCAAAGAGCTGCTGGAAATACCCTGACCACCCCACTGCCACGGCAGAGCCGTCAAAAGTATATTCAAGAAGTAAATCCCAGCCGATAATCCACGCGAAAATTTCGCCTAAGCTCGCGTACGCGTAAGTGTACGCGCTGCCCGCGACGGGTATCATCGCGGCAAATTCCGAGTAGCATAAAGCGCAAAAACAGCATCCGATTGCGGTAAAAATAAAACTTAAAGATAATCCCGGCCCGGCAGGGGTATGAATTATCTGCCCCGCGGAAGTAACATCGCCAGCCGCGGCAACGCCCGTGATTACAAAAATCCCCGCGCCGACGATAGCGCCTATGCCGAGCATCACAAGGTCAAACGCGTTAAGAGATTTTATTAAACATTTATTTTCTTTCTCGCAGGAGTGAATGAGCTCATCCGGGCTTTTTGTGTTGAAGATGCTTCTATTTTTGTTTCCCATAAATCCGCCTTTTATCTGGGGTCTGACCTCAAAGGGTTTTTAATGGTTGCCTAATTCTCTTAATTTTTTGCCGTTTTTAAGATTGAATTCAATTTCTTCCAGAGTTATGCCCTTTGTCTCAGGCACAAACATTGCCACAAAAATAATCGCAAGGATGCAGAATCCGGCGAAAACGAAGAAAATCGAAGAGTTTCCGCATTTCTGCATGAAAGTAAGCGAGTTCGCCATAACGATACCCGCGAATGTCCAGTTTACCATTGTTGTTATTGTCATGCCGACTTCTCTTCCTTCAAGCGGAAATATCTCCGAGCACACAAGCCATACTACCGGCCCCCACGAAGCCGCAAAGCCAAAAATATACACAATAACTGAAATAAGAAGAACCATTTTTGGCGTTCCGCTTATCATTGAAGGATCTGTCACGCACCCGATTGACTTAAACGCCAAACCTGCCGCAAGCATTGTAATAAACATCATCGCGGCGCCGATATATAATAATTTTTTTCGTCCCCACTTTTCAACTAAATATACCGCGGGGAAAGTAAAGAGCATATTAACGGTAGGCACGGTCATCATGGCCAGAAGCCCAGTTATGCCGGCGTATCCGAATATTTCGGGCGCGTAGTAAATCATCATGTTAATACCGACAAGCTGCTGGAATATCTGAAGCAGGATTCCCACTACGAGAACCTTAAAAAAGTATCCTTTAAATATTATGCCGATTCCGGCTTCTTTTCGGTTATGAAGAGTTTCTTCTATTTCTTTTACCTCAAGGTCAATTTCTTCCTGAGTGTTTAGGGTTTTCTTCAAGACAAGAAGAGTTTCATCTTTGCGTCCTTTAAGCATTAACCAGCGCGGGCTTTCCGGAAGCATAAACGCGCCGGCGAACATAAAAGCCGCGAAAAATGAAATTGTCAGAAACATAAGGGGAAGCGATGTCGCGGGATTTACAAAAAACTTGGCGATAAAGACATTTGTCAGTGATATTAGGAAAATGCCTATCGTAATCATAAGCTGAAAAAGCGTTCCCATCGAGCCGCGGATTTTTGCGGGCGCGGTTTCCGATAAATATAAAGGCACGATAAATGACGCTATGCCTACCGCGAAACCAAGCGAGAAACGGCACGCCGATAATATGGCTATGGGCGGAAGCATTGCCGAATAAGCTGACGCCGCTGTGAAAATAAAGCCCGCAAAAACCAGACTTTTTTTGCGGCCCAATAATCTTGCGAATATCCCCGAAAGAAGCGCGCCTATAATGCCGCCGGTAGCAAGTATCGCGGAATATAGTTCTCCTCCTTTAAGGCCGAATTTGTAAACTTTTTCTATTGTGGGAAGCGCGTTAGCGATAAACCCCTGGTCTAATCCGAAGAGTAACCCGCCGAGCGCCGCAACCGTGCATATGAAATATACGATTGTCTTATATTTGCCTTTTGTCGCAGTCATGATTTTTTCTTCCATAATATCCTCCTAAATTAGGGACTGGGGACTTGGGACTGGTCACTGGTGAATGGAAGAATTTTTTGTCCCAATCGAACATCGGACAAAAAATTCTACATTTCACTAGCCCCCAGCCACTAGCTACTAGTCCCTGCTGTTGCTGCTATTGCCGCGATTATCGCGGCGCCTTTTCCAGAACCGTCTTTCGCGAGTTCAAGCTTTATTTTAGATGCTTTCTCTTTAAATAAAATTTTAAAGACATCAAGCATCGCGCCGCTAAAGCCAGGATATTTTTCAAAAAGCGAACCGTCAACGCCTATTGTGTGGTTGTTTTTTAATTTAGGGTCAGTCCATTTTATTACCGCGGAAATCGCGGCAGCGGATATTCTTGCGGCTCTGACAGATGTAATCCGGCATATATTTTTTAACGTCATTTTGCCATGTATGGTAACTTCGGTTAATCCCGATTTTTTTAAGAACTCATCTATTAAAGCGCAGTCGGTAGATTCATCAGAAGCAATAAGCGACATATCTTCAGTAAGAAAAGAATCTTTTTTTATGAAAGCGTTACTGTCGGCATTAGTAAACAGCAACCCTCTGTGAATATAGTCTCGTATTATTTTGCGGGTTACTTCCCCAAGATACATTCCGGAAACCATTTTTTCCAGGTACTGGCAGCCGGTGTTTAATGATTCGTCATCCACATCTTTGTCGTAAGAAGTAAATCTTAGCTTGTTGAAATTACCCCATTCCATGTTTATTATCATCTCGCCACGAGGATCAAGCCCACGCCATTTTTTTATGTTGGATATTTTTTCCGGATAACACGCGTTTGTTCCGGTGCCGAGTATTACCCCCATGTCGCAATCGCGGTCGTTGTAACATTTCGCGGCAAGGGTACCCACGGTATCATTGGCGAGCGCGGCGATGCGGATGCAATTTATCCCTTTGCGCTTGAGGGCTTCATTTAAAAGCATAATAACATCTTTGCCTTCAACGCCTGATGCCGTAAAGCCCTTAGTCCACGCGATAAGTTTTCCCGCGGCGATATTTGTCTGCTCAACGGGAAATGAAAACGTGAACGCCAGGTCATAATTTTTTTCTTTATCAATGTTGCTTTCCGTAAGAAAAGAGGAAATACATTCCGCTATAAAATCAAAAAGCTCGTCACCCGCGCCGGTCATTGTTTTCGGCGGGATGACAAATTTACTTACCGTTGAAACATTTGACGCGCCTTTGCCGTCAAGCTCAACGGCAAGGAGGCGCAAGTTGGTACCGCCAAGATCAAGCGCGAAAAATTTGCCGGATTCTCTTCCTGTAGGCCTCTCAACAAAAGAAGGTATCATTTTTAAGGAACTTTCAAACCCGGATAATCCCTTTTTCATTTCAGAGTGGAATGCTTTAATTATTTTTTTTACATCCCCAAGGGTAATATTAAAAACTTTTTCAAGATAAGCCGTAAATTCTTTATAACCCATATCGGCTACAGTCATCATATATACCTCATTTTAACCACAGAGGCCACGGAGAAAAATTAAATACAGAGATCACAGAGAATTATATGTAATGACATGCAAGGCATGTCATTACGCTCTGTGTACTCTATGTTTTCCCTCTGTGTGCTCTGTGGTTTGCATTTTCCTAAAGCGAGATTCCGACACCCGCCAGAATTGCCCAGTTAATGTCCACGAAAGACAAGCCTTTTGCGACATGAATGCTGTAATGTAAGTCTTCTTTTGTGTTCCAGAAGTAGCCGGCGAATACTTTGGTAACGTTTACTCCCTTTGGAATAGCCGGTGACGCATTGGGGCAGTTAGCGATAAATCCGGCCGAAACTTTTTGTCTTTCATTAAGTATATAATAAGTTTCGTTTACATAATTATATTGGTTATACCTTAGACTGGCGGTTGAATCCCACAAATATTTATATAAAATATTAAAAGATGTCTGCCATTTAGAATTTATCCTGTAATCAACAAGAATGCCTGCCTGCGGCTCAAAGGCATGATCGCCGACATTGCCGCCTGCCGTATTAAGCTGGGCTCCGCCAAGAATAGCCATGGACGGGTTGCCTTTTTTAAAATTCCATTTTAATCCCGTTACAATATCATTAACGCCGAGGTTAGGATATTGTTTTGTGATTAAATCGCTTGCCGCCCACCAGTCGGTATCTTTTGCTATGTTTGTGCGGAATGAAAATGGCGTCGAATAGTATGTGTTAGAGCCGTCTGCCGGCATGTAATTTTTAAAAAAACCATTTATTTGAAGATAAGAAGTTCTGGGCATTGTTGAGTATGAATGACGAATAAGGTTTTCTATTTGATGTGTGTCTTCAAAGCTTTCTTCCATAAACAATTCTTCGTTTAGCGAATGAGAATCGGAGCCGTTTGCGGCTAAAAATATTTCATTTTCAGGGGAACTTTCGGCAAAAGCGCGGGAGACGCCTGCATACAATAAAAATAAAACAAGTATGGACATTGCCGCGCAATACAATAGAAGGGTATAAAATTTAGATTTCATAAATATACCTCCGATTGCCGATATATAATAATAATTTACACAAACCGCATTAATTCTCCTGTATAATGGGGATAAAATAAAAAAAACACGCTTTCGCATATTTTTTATTTTGGATCAATTTTAAACAGCCGAAAATCTTAATTTAGAAAAAGTTTCTTTTTTATTTGACCCGAAACTTTTTTATGATATAATTGCAGTTATATCATAAAAATATTAAATTTAAGGCCAGACCTCAAGGAGCACAAACATTGTATTATCCTTTAATCATACAAGGTGGAATGGGCGCCGGCGTTTCGGGCTGGCGTCTTGCTAATGCCGTGTCAAAGTTAGGCCAGCTTGGCGTTGTTTCGGGCACCGCCCTTGACCTTATATTGGTAAGGCGCCTCCAGATGGGCGACCCCGGCGCGGTAGTACGCGAAGCCATACAACATTTTCCATTTATTGAAATGGGAAAAAGAATAATTGAAAAATACTTCATTCCGGGCGGCAAAAGCGCCGATGCCCCTTTTAAGAATATCCAAAAGTACTCTCAAAAAATATCTGATGAACTGCATGAGCTTGCGATCGTGGGAAACTTTGTCGAGGTGTTTCTTGCTAAAAAAGGGCACTCGGGTAAAATTGGAATTAACTATCTTGAAAAGATACAATTTCCGCTGTTGCCTTCACTTTACGGCGCAATGCTGGCGGGAGTCGATTATATTTTGATTGGCGCGGGCATTCCGCTGAAAATCCCCGCGGTTATTGACGCTCTTACTCAACATAAGCCGGTAAGCCTTAAATTAAACGTGGAAAACGCTCCGCCGGACGCTAATTTCAATCTTTCTTTTAATCCGGAAAAATTCATAAATGAAGCTTTGCCGGAATTAAAGCGGCCGGATTTTTTTCCCATAGTTTCTTCTTTTGTGCTTGCGAAATATCTTCTTGCCAGGTCAAACGGCAGAATTGACGGGTTTATACTTGAAAATCATACCGCCGGCGGACACAACGCGCCGCCCAGAGGGCAGTTTAACTTTACTTCCGCGGGAGAACCCATTTACGGCAAAAAAGACGAGATTGAAGTTGAAAAAATTAAAAAACTTGGACTGCCTTTCTGGATCGCGGGTTCTTATGCTACACCGCTAAAACTAAATGAAGCGGTTGAATCCGGCGCAAAAGGCATACAAGTTGGAACCGCTTTCGCGTTCTCAAAGGAATCCGGGCTTGAAGAAGCAATAAAAAGAAAACTGCTTGAAAACGCGCAACTAAACACTCCAAGAGTTTTCACGGATCCTTTGGCTTCCCCCACGGGCTTTCCTTTTAAAGTGCTGGATTTTGACGAATCACTTTCAAATAAAGAAGTTTATGACAAAAGACCGCGCGTATGCGATCTTGGATACCTCAGTCATCCTTATGTAAAAGACGGCGGCGCTTTGGGATTCAGGTGTCCCGCGGAACCGATAGATGATTATTTGGCAAAAGGCGGCAAAAAAGAAGAAACCTGCGGCAGAAAATGCCTGTGCAACGCGCTTATGGCAAATATCGGCCTGGCGCAGACATTTAAAAACGGATATACCGAAAAAACTCTTGTAACAGCCGGCGATGATTTTGTTAATATCTCGCGCTTTATAAAAAACGGCGCTATTGATTATTCCGTGAAAGACGTCATTGATTATCTGATGAATAAAGACTAATTCAGGGACGGTTCTCTTTCTGTTTTTTAGCTTATTATAATGGCCGCGACAGGACATTCATCGGCAGCTTGTCTGCATTTAGTTTCAGCGCCCGCAGGAACTACATCTGTAATAACAACCGCTTTATCGCCTTGCATTTCGAAAACTTCCGGGCAAGTCGCGACGCAGGCTGTGCACCCGACGCATAAATCTTTGTCAACAATAGCTTTCATTTTTATAAAACCTCCTGTTCATTTTTTTTAGGGTGTATATAATTATCCTAGCTTCACTTTATCATGGAAATAAATAAAATAAATATATTTATCCAAAGATAATAAAATTAGTCAGCAGATAAGTTCTTCATGTTATATGGATAAAATAAGGGCGGATTAAGCCATAGGAATTGTAAAGTAAAACGTGGAGCCTTTATCAGGTTTAGATTCTATCCAGATTTCGCCGTTATGGCGCTCAACTATTTTTTTACAAATCGCGAGGCCGACCCCTGTGCCTTCTTTTTTGGCATCATCTTCTTTCAGCCGCGCGAACATCTTAAAAATGTAATCTTTATATTTAGGGTCAATGCCGATGCCGTTGTCTTTTACCGAGAATAACCATTTGTTTTTTTGCTTACGCGCCGATATATGAACTTTCGGGGGCTTATTTCCCCGGAATTTAACCGCGTTATCCAGTAAATTCTGAAAAAGCTGCCTCATTTGAGTTTTGTCGGCTTGTATTTTCGGCATTTTTACATAGGTTATGACGGCTTTGTTTTTCTCAATTGCGGGTTTTAATGTTTCAAGAGTTTCCTCTATCACATTCGCGCAATCAACAGTTTTGAAAGGTTCTGATTTAGTGCTTAATTTTGAATATGATAAAAGGTCATCGATAAGCTGAGACATTTGTATAATTCCGCCCGTAATGTAATTGATAAAATCATTGGCGCCGGCGTCAAGCTTTTCTTTATATCTTCGCGCGAGAAGCTGGGCATAATTATTTATGTTTACCATGGGCGCGCGCAAGTCATGAGAAACCATGTTGGCAAACTGCTCAAGATCCTTATTTGAACGGAGAATTTGTTTTGAGTATTCTTCCATTCTTCTGTGTTTTAATACCTGAACAACGGCGGCGCCCAACACTTCCATTATCTCAGTATCTTCCGGCGTAAATCCTTTTTCTTTATTCGCGAGAATAACCGCTCCGATGGTGTTTTTCTCGTCTTTTAACGGAGCCGCGCACATGTTTTTTATGACGGGATGCCCCTTAGGTTTGGGCCCGAATTCAGGAGACGGAGATATGTTGTTAATAATAATAGTTTTTTTGTTTTTTATCACGGAGCTGCGTATGCCGCGTAGCATCATGCCTCTCCATGCTTTTCTCGCTTCGTTAAGAGGCATGCGGCAATTTTTCCAGCCGGAGTTGCTTATGGCGAGGATGTTAATACTTTCATCCTTATTTAATTCACCGATATATCCTATTTTACTGCCGGTTAATTTTTCGGCTTCATCAAGACACTTTTGAGCTAAAATTTCTTCACTTCCATCCCGCAGAAGCATCTTAAGAATTTCATTCACGCTGTTTATAAGTTCTTTTTGACGGTTGATTTTATTTTTGCTTATGGCAAGGTTTTTAATGGCTTTCTTTTTTTGGTTGTTTAGCCGGATTATTGTTATGCCCGCCGCGACATCGGAAAGAAGCTCTTCAAGAAGGACTATTTCTTCCTTATTAAAAGCTTTTATTTTATCTGAGTATATTGATAAAGCGCCGTAAATTTTTTTATTCACATTGTCTTTTATGGCAAGGGAAATAGAAGAAGCGTAACCCCGCTTTAAAGCGTCTTTAAGCCACGGTGAAAAATTCCCGGCGGCTTTAAAATCCGCGATAAAGCGTGTTTTTCCGGTTCGTATGGCTGTTCCCGTGGGACCCCGGCCTCTTTCGGTATCGGCCCATGTAATATTTATTGTTTTAAGATAGCCGTTTTCAAAGCCGGCGCAGGCAACCGGAGTTACGGATTTTTCGGGGTTGTTTTTCGCGTACCCTATCCATGCCATGCGGTATCCGCCGCGCTTTATAAATATCTGACAGATTTTTTTCAACAGTTCTTTTTCATCCTGAATTTTTATTACCAGTTGTTTGCACGCGGCTATCATCCTTAAGGCGCGGTTTAAGCGTATTAATTCCGCCTCTTTTTTTTTGTATTCGTTGTTGTTATTCATTTTGTAATACTTTCATTATGGCATTATAACGGCAGTTTGACGGTCTCCAGCCAGTATTTTGCCGTTGTTCTGAAAATATCGACTAATTGGCTGAAATTAAGAGGTTTTCTGATGTATGAATTAGCGCCGGCTTTATAACAATAGTTTATGTCTTCTTCCGCGCCGGAAACGGTGAACACTATTACGGGGATTCTGCAAAGATCAGGATGCTCTTTTATCTCTTTTAACGTTTCTCTTCCGTCTTTTTTAGGCATGTTTAAATCGAGCAGAATAATGCTTGGCTTTGGCGCGTCTTTTGAATTTTTGTATTTGCCTTTCAGAAGAAGGTAGTCCATCAATTCTTCGCCGTTTTTTACCCATATCAGCGAATCTAGAATACCCACCTCTTTAAAGGCTTCTTCCGCGAGCTGATAATCTTCCTTGTTATCATCAGCCACAAGTATTATGGGCCGTTCATCTTTTTTCATGATATCTCCTTGAGCTTGTTTTTTAACGCGTAATTATGTTATAATTATGTCCATTATATTTTTTACATAATAACATTTTTTTACCGCTTAAGCAAGGTTTTTAAATGAAGAAGGAAAATGGTTTAAAAAATGAAATTAACGTTTAAAATTTTCATGGTTTTTATAACGCTTGCCGTAATAACGACCCTTGTGCTGGGAATTTCTTTGTATTTCACCATAAACAACGCGATTCAGGAAAAAATTGCCCAGCATCAGATACATTTCGCTCTCCGGACTATAGACTCGATTGATCAATTTATGTATGAACGGCTTATAAACTTAAGGTTATTATCGGCTGACGAAGATTTAAGGCATATATTAAGGCATGATTACTCAAAAAAAGAAATTGTCGATAAAAAATTTAAAGAGATGCGCTCCGCCACAAAGTTGCTGGATGTTTTATGCGTAATTGACAAAGACGGGCGTTATTTATATTCCAATAGCGAGCACAACATAGGCAGTAAAATCAGCTCTAAAAGCATGGATTTTAAAGCTTTTAAAACCGCGAAAACCGGTAAAATTTATTATTCAGATCTGGTAGTTTCCGATGAATCAGAAAAACCATCAATTGTTTGCGCCGTCGACATAAAAGATTTTGACAAACAGGGGAATCATTCAATGGGTGTCCTTATTGTTCATATATCATGGGAAGAGGCGCTGCAGTTTTTAATAAACAAACAGGGCGCCCGCGTTCATTTATTTAACAAACAGGGTTTTTTAATAGGCGATTCCGACAAAGAGAAGTGGAAAAACATTTTAAAAACCAGATATACGGATAACCCTTCTTATAACCGCGCGTTAAAGTTAAAACAACATTACGCTCTTATGCCAAGCATAAAAGGCGATTTTTATTCTTTAACGGTCAACGCTTATCAGAGAGGTTATAAGGATTATAAAGGCAACGGATGGATGATGATAGTGGAAGTGCCGGTCAAGCAAATTTTTGCCGAAGCCAAAAAGAAGGCGTTTAATCTGGTTATAGTTTATATATCGATTATTATTGTTTTTATAACCGTAATAATCCTTTTTATTTCCGCGGTTGTGCTGAAACCCGTTTCTAAAATTACTTCCGCCGTTAAATCTGTCGCCGGCGGAAATTTAGATCAGAAAGTCCCGGTATTAACAAATGACGAATTCGGGGAATTAGCGCTTTATTTTAACGATATGACCAAAGAGCTGAAAATATTATACGCTAATCTGGAGGAGAAGGTAAAAGAAAGAACCTCGGAGCTTTCAGGTTATATAAAAAAATTAGAAGAAACGGATAAAGAGCTTAAAGTTTCTAATGCGGAGCTTGAACGCTTCAGCTATGTTGTTTCACATGATCTGCAGGAGCCTCTGCGCACAATAGCCGGATATATAGAGCTTTTAAAATTGCGTTATAAAGGGAAATTGGATAAAAATGCCGACAATTTTATTGATAACGCGATTAGCGGCGCTGAACGGATGCGCCTCTTAATTGACAGTTTATTGGAATATTCGAGGACGGGTAAAATTAAAGAACAT
>Ga0209749_1002619_pt1 | contig 11291 bp, 11 predicted proteins | sample EPASupsiteSAE347_FD_187267 | JGI IMG/M metagenome (GOLD analysis project Ga0209749, IMG submission 187267) | Bioremediated contaminated groundwater from EPA Superfund site, New Mexico - Sample SAE3-47 (SPAdes) (version 2) | ecosystem: Environmental > Aquatic > Deep subsurface > Groundwater >... | reverse complement strand
GGCTATTCCTGCGGGTAGGCGCACATTCGCTTTTGCGTGCTCCCTTTAGGGCGGGGGGCAATCCTCATAGCTGATGCTTTTGATTTTTATTAAATTGGCTGTAGAAAATCTTAAATAACATGTCTAATGGGTATTACATATTCATTTCGATGATCTATTCATATACAGATATCAATAGTAAGAGGGTTTCTAAGCATTCATAGCCTAATGCATAATTATCACAGTCTAATTATTAAATCTCCGGCGCTGATAAATTCCCTGAAGAGCAACATTCCAATAAGGTAGTCATTTGACCGAGGGGCTTATAATTAGGGAATGCCTAATAAATTAAAAGAGAAGGATATATTGAAAATCAACGGAATTATCTGGTATGAAGAAATCGGTGAATTCTGGGATACGCATGATCTTGCCGAACACTGGGATGAAACCACATCTGCTGAGTTCGAAATCGATATGAAGTCTGAATTAACATACTATGCGGTTGATAGTCGATTATCGGCAAAAATCCAGGAGTTTGCCAGACGACGCGGTGTATCTCCAGATACGCTGTTAAATTTATGGCTGCAGGAAAAATTGCAGGAGCAGAATGTCTGACCGCATCATCATGGGGTACGAGCCTATGCCTTCATAGCGATCTTACAATCGCTGCCAACTTTAGCATCGCAACCATGACCGTTACAGCCAGCAAAGGAATCATCGCAACTGTAAGAGATGCACTTAACCAGGAGAATATGATATACAGATATAGAATGTTGATGCCGAAGTAGTTCAATGCATAGACCGCTGCTACAATGATGATCAGCCCTGGAAGCATGCTAATGATGTCGGTTTTACTAGGCGCTGCACCAGCTCCCAGCGTCAGTGCGAGGTAAAGAAAAACATATGTTTTCCAGTTCAAATAATCCAGGCCAGTGATAAAAGAAAAAGTTCCATTGAGTAAAAATCTTGTTTCCATAAGTATGTCAAAGGAGCCTGGTGGAAGATCAAAATGCATTCCAAAGTAGCGGCTTATAAGCAGCAGTATTGCCGGACATCCGATCAATGGAGCGACTGATATGGCAGCGTTTCCAATGAAAGGTATCTTTGGAGCAGTATGTTCGATATGTCCCAGAGTGTTCCCTGATGGGATGATGCTGAAATCTGTTATGCGTGCACCCATGAGCAAAGCGACCGCTGCGTGACTGGTTTCGTGTACTATCGTTCCTGGCAGCATTAGAACAACGTACAGGGTTTTTGATGCTGACGACAGGGAACGATGTAAGTATTCTGAGAGCAAGTAGAGCGCAATTACCAGGAGAGGTATGAGATACATGGTTATTTTACCAGGGAGGCATCTGGATGATCAATGCAAATATTTTTTTATCATTGCAGTTCTCTTTTCAGTATAGCTTTTTGGCTAATAAAAGCAGGCGGCTGGATATAGCCTTCTGGTTGGGGCGCGGCGAAAGGTATCTGATCAGTTCGCCTGTTGCCTTGGTGGGCAGGTTAGCTGAATCCTCTCGCCATTAAAATTTTCCAATAACTTTAGATATATGAAGAATATATATATAAAGAAAAAGTTAATTCCAATGTGGCTTTTAGATTACCTAGCGAATGAGACTTAAGAAGGGTATGGTGTGTGAGATGGCGAAAAACAAGACCAACGGGATTGGTGCAAATCTAGGTTTTGAAGAGAAACTCTGGCAGGCCGCAGACAAACTCAGAAATAACATGGATGCTGCCGAATACAAGCATGTTGTTCTTGGATTGATATTTCTTAAATACATCTCGGATGCTTTTGAAGAGAAAAATCAGTTCTTAATCAGAGAATCGGTTTTAGGCGCAGACCCTGAAGACCCTGATGAATACCGGGCGGATAATATTTTCTGGGTCCCAAAAGAAGCTCGATGGGGTTTTCTTAAAAACAATGCAAAGCAGCCCACCATTGGCAAACTTGTAGCTGATTGATCTTATTAGCACGATTGGTCTTGGGGATTATGAAAGTAAATCAAAGGATATTCTTGGGAGGGTTTATGAGTACTTTTTAGGACAGTTTGCAGATGCAGAAGGTAAAAAGGGCGGGCAATTCTATACCCCAAGGTCGATTGTCAGGATCCTCGTTGAGATGCTTGAGCCGTACAAAGGTCGGATTTATGACCCATGCTGCGGTTCAGGCGGCATGTTCGTACAGAGTGAGAAATTCGTTAAAGCCCACGAGGGAAGGATCGGGGATATCGCTGTCTACGGAGAGGAATCAAACCAGACAACATGGCGCTTATGCGTGATGAACCTCGCCATTCGGGGCATTGATGCAAAAGTGACATGGGGCGATAGTTTCCATAATGATGCACATAAAGATCTGAAAGCGGATTTTATCCTTGCCAATCCGCCTTTTAATGATAGCGACTGGAAGGGCGAACTTCTGCGCGAGGATATACGATGGAAATTCGGAACTCCGCCAACAGGGAATGCCAACTTTGCATGGGTGCAGCATTTTATCCACCACCTGTCTCCCACCGGGATTGCTGGTTTTGTACTGGCTAACGGCTCAATGTCCTCCAATACTTCAGGCGAGGGTGAGATAAGAAAGAACATTATCGAGGCTGATATTGTTGATTGTATGGTTGCTCTGCCTTCGCAGTTATTTTACAATACCATGATTCCTGCATGCCTCTGGTTTACTGCGCGGGATAAGAAAAACCACAAGTTCAGGGATAGAAGAGGCGAAGTTCTTTTCATCGATGCCCGGAAGATGGGCGTTATGGTGGACAGGAGGCACAGGGAGCTTACAGATGAGGAAATACAGAAAATCGCCTCTACTTATCACGCCTGGCGCGGAGAGGGCGGGAAGTATGAGGATGTGGCGGGATTCTGCAGGGCGGTCAAGCTGGATGATATCAGGAAGCATGGTCATATCCTGACCCCGGGGAGGTATGTGGGTGCAGAGGAGGTTGAAGAGGACGGCGAGCCGTTTGAGGAGAAGATGCAAAGGCTGACGGTGGAACTGGCGGGGCAGTTTAAGAGGTCGAGTGAATTAGATGAGGAAATAAGAAAGAACCTTGCAGGTCTGGGGTTCAATGTATAAGTTGACTGCTTCAAATTTCTCACAGATTGAAGATAGAGAAGTATTCTATAGACTGAAAAACAATAGCTTGAGGAATATTAAGAATATTATCCGCTGGGCAGATAAGAATGGAGTACTGACCAGAGTAACAATGCTGGATGTAGCAATCAGTCTTGGCAGAATCAAATCAGATAAGGATTTTAAGACCGTATTGAATTTGATCGATGAAAAATCCAGGAATTATTTTGTAATAATATTGAGAAAAAATTTGAATTTATTTGGCATTTTATATGATGAACTGGTCAGGAGAGATATGCTGGAAATAGGCATACGGGGGATAAATATCGACTCAAAGGAATATTTCATTATGATATTACTTGAAAAGGAATTTCTTCCAGTATTAAAAAGAATCTACGATATTGAGCCGATAGTTCCGACGCATGGGGAAAGCGGCTGGAAGATGAGGGAAACTGATGATAAATACATGCCTGGGGATTTCGAAGAGACAGAATCATTGGAGCTAAAAAAATCAACATCTGAAGTAAAAGAAGCAATTATTTCAATATCAGCTATCCTTAACAAACATCAAAAAGGGGAACTTTATTTTGGAATAAAAAACGATGGAAAGATTGTGGGACAGGATGTCAGCGAGCAGACCATTCGGGATGTATCAAAGGCAATATCTGATAACATCGAGCCGAAGATATACCCGAAAATAAACAAGGTCTCATTAAGCGGGAAAAATTGTATTTATGTTGCATTTTCCGGGAGCGAATCTCCTTATTTTGCTTACGGCAGGGCGTATATCAGGGTGGGCGACGAGGATAAACAATTATCTGCGAAAGAACTGGAAAAATTGTTCCTTATTAAAAACGAGTCTAACCAGCGCTGGGATAATCGGTATTCCGATATTAAGATTTCTCAGATCGATAAAAAACTGCTGAGAAATTATGTTGAACGGGGGAAGTCTGCCGGAAGGATAAATTTTGATTTTAAATCTGTGCAAGCCACGTTAAAGAGGCTTAAACTTATCAGGGATGACAGGATTTTAAACGCCGCCGAGCTCCTCTTTTGCGAGGATAACCCGTTTGAAGTTCAGGCAGCTGTCTTTGCAGGCAGGGATAAGACAACATTTCTGGATATCAAAGTCTTCAAAGGTTCTCTCTTTGATCTTTTAAAACAATCTGAACTGTACATTTCCGAAAGAATGAACTGGAGGGTGGAATTTAAGGATTTCAAAAGAGTAGAAATCCCTGAAATACCTGTTGAGACAATAAGGGAGGCGCTTGTTAATTCCCTGTGCCACAGGGATTATTTCAGGGCAGAGGGCAATAAGATAGCGATATTCAGGGACAGGATAAAGATATACAACCCCGGAGAGTTCCCTGCAAGGTTTGAGCCTTCCGATTACATCAGGGGGAATGCCGAATCGGTGCACAGGAACCCGCTGATATCTGAAATACTTTATTTCAGCAAGGATGTTGAGCGGTGGGGTACGGGGATTAAGAGAATTTATGATATATGCAAAGAACATGCCGTCAAGGTGGAGTTCAAGAAGGAAAAAGGAGGTTTCTCAACTGTATTTTATAGGACTACCAGTGGAGAGTTTGCAGATGAGGGGATAGATAACGGATTAGGGAAGGGAGGAGAAGGAGAGTTAGAAAAGGGAATGAAAGATACTGGGAACCAGTTCCCAGAAAAAGTTCCCAGAAAAAGTTCCCAGAAAATTCTTGATTTTATAAAAGAGAACCCTGAGTTAACAATCACGGAACTCGCACAAAGAACAGGTATTAGCGACAGAGCTGTAAAAAAGAACATTAAAAAGCTCAAGGATGATGGATTATTAAAGAGAGTCGGGCCTGATAAAGGAGGGTACTGGGAAGTGGCGGGGGATGAGAAAACAGGTTAGCAAGAAAAAAACTGGCATAGATAATAAAAGAGTAAAACTACTTATCAAGGAAGGTGAAGGACTATCCGTGGAATTCAAAGAAAAATATACTTCAAAAATAGATGAAGATATAGTCGCTTTTGCCAATACAAAAGGTGGGGTCATTCTTCTGGGAGTGCGTGATGATAGAACAATAGCGGGAGAACAACTGACCAATGATATGAAAGGCAGAATCAACAGCCTTGCGAGAAACTGCAAACCTGATATCCCTGTAAATGCGATTCAGATAGGTGATGTGGTGGTTATTTCAGGAGACTGAATGGAAATTCCCAGAAGATGAACCATGAAGAAATCCGGATAATGTTCAGTGAGAATGAAATTGTGCCGTTTGAAGAAAAAACGGTGAGGGATTTTTCTTACGATGATATTTCAAGGGAGAAAATACTTGCTTTTACAAAGGAAGCGGAAATCAAAATTGGACATATCCCAAAAATTGACTTTTTGAAAAGTCTGAGCGTTGTGAATGATACAAAAATTAAAAACGCAGGCATTCTTTTTTTTGCAAAGGAAGTGCAAAAACATATTTCTCAGGCACAGATGACACTCCTTGCATTTAAAGGGACAAAAAAGCTTCATATTTTTGATAGGCTGGATGTGCGGGATGACCTGCTTACTCAGTTCAATGAAGCGATCTTTTTTATTAAAAAGCATCTCAATGTGAGAAGTGAGATCAAAGGAGTTAATAGAGAGGATATTTATGAGATCCCTATCGAGGCTCTGCGCGAAGCGGTTGTTAATGCAATAATGCACAGGGATTACAGCGTGAGAGGAACGAGCCTGATGGTTGAGGTTTTTGATGACAGGGTGGAGATCACTAATCCCGGCGGGCTCCCTAAAGGTCTATCAAAGGATTCGTTCGGAAAGGTCTCTGTCCGAAGGAATGAACTTATCGCAGACCTTTTCTACAGGCTGGATAAGGTCGAGCGCATAGGGATGGGCATACAGCAGATGAGAGAGGCAATGGCTCTGGCAGGCTTGAAAGAACCTGTTTTTGAAACGGATGGTTTCTTCAGGGCGGTATTTTTCAGACCGAAGAAAGAGGATATCTTTCCAACTGTGCAGAAGGTCGGGGAAGAAGCCGAAGAAAGGTTGGGAGAAAAGTTGGGGGAAAAGTTGGGAGAAAAGTTGGGGGAAAATGAGATAAAAATCCTTGAGATGGTTTTAAAAAACAAATATATTTCTGCAAAAGAACTTTCTAAGAATATAGGAATAAGTGAAACAGCCATAGAGAAGAATATTGCTAAAATGAAGAAAAAAGGTCTGCTCCGGCGCATCGGCGCTGACAGGGGCGGGTACTGGGAGGTGGCGGGAGGATGAAAAAGCAGAAAGGCAGAAGAGATTGGGTAATAATCCTGAGGCAGTAGAATATGGCTTTTAAGGAATCCGAAACATTAGAGTTGAAGAAATCAACTTCAGAATTAAAAGATGCAATTATCTCAATAGCTTCTATCCTTAACAAACATCAAAAAGGGGAGATGTACTTTGGGATAAAGAACGATGGTACGGTTGTTGGGCAGGACGTTAGCGAACAAACAATACGCGATGTCTCAAAAACGATTTCTGATAATATAGAACCGAAAATCTATCCTAAAATAAATGAAATTAAGTTAAATGGTGTGGACTGCATACATATAGAGTTTCAAGGAAATAGTACGCCTTACTACGCATACGGCAGAGCATACATGCGAGTTGGAGAAGAGGACAGACAGTTAAGTGCAAGAGAACTGGAAAACCTGATTCTGAGAAAAAATAAAGACAAATTGAGATGGGATACGGAGATTTGTAAAGAAGCAAAAATCGCGGACATAGGCTCAAAAAAGTTGAAAGAATTTTTGAAGATATCGGGGTTAAAATACGATACAGTTAAGAACTCTCTTAAAAAGTTAAATCTTATTTCCGATGGAAAATTACTTAATGCGGCTGTAATTTTATTCGGGAGGAAACCGCAATCTTTTTTTCCAAATGCAAAGCTCCGATGCGCTGTTTTTGGCACAACGGACACGTCTTTTACCATTGATATGAAGGATTATGAGGGGGATTTGTTTTACTTGATCGAAAGGGCAGAGGAGTATATCTTAAAAAATATTCATATTGGGATGAGATTGGAAGGTTTGCGAAGGATAGATGTCCCAGAGATAGACAAGGAGGCTTTCAGGGAAGCAATAATCAATGCTTTCTGTCACAGGGATTACTATGAATATGACTCAGTAAATATTGCAGTTTTTAAGGATCGTCTCGAAATCAGAAGTCCGGGGCTGCTCTATGGCAATCTGACAATAGACCGGATTAAAAGGGAAATGGTTTCGGAAAGAAGGAACGAGCTAATTGCTGAATTGTTCCACAAGGTTCATTTTATCGAGAAATGGGGGCGCGGCATTAGCTTGATACTTTCAAAAGAGCCTGACACTGATTTTAAGGAAGTTGGGACTCATTTTATTGCTTTGTTTAAACGAAAGGGAATAGAAAAGGTCGGAGAACAGGTCGGAGAAAAGGTCGGAGAAAAATTAACTGCAAACCAGCAAAAGATTATTGATTTTATCCAGAAAGAACCAACCATTTCTGCTAAGGAATTGTCCAAGTTAATAGGTATTTCCCAAAGAAAAATTGAGGAAAATCTCTCCAAATTAAAAGAAAAAGGTCTGCTCCGGCGCATAGGCGCTGACAGGGGCGGGCACTGGGAGGTAATCAGGTAATATGAAATTGAGCAAAGAAGAGACGGATCTTTTTTACAAACTGATCTGGTCGCTTTTGTTTTATACAAACCAGAAATACCCTGTAATAAAAGGTCTGAAAGAACCGAATTTGAAGCACGAGAAACCGGAGGATGTTTTTAATCTTCATGAGATGCTTTTTTCTCATCTGGAACTTATTGATTCGTTTGCCGCTGAAAACCCGTTTAACTTCAATCAGGAAGAGCTTGATCTAATAAAAAACTGGAATAAGTTCGTAAAAGGCAGGTTCCTGATAGTTGCTCATTTAAAGAATTACACTATCTTTTTAACAACAGAGAAAGAGCAGAAGGCTTACGGTGTTGTTGGGCTGCGCGATGAAATCAAGGATGTATTGCCTCCCTTCGTACCTCAATATGTCAATACCATCCTTCTGCCGTTTCTGGGAAAATTAACATACTGCGGGCAAATCAGCGCTTACAGGATCTATATAGGCGCTAATATGAGGAGAGGCATTCAGGAGGAATATCAGAAAGCAAAAAGCATGTTCGGGATAATAACGTCCCTGGATGAGCCTGTTGTGGAAAAAAAGGAATCCGATGAAGAGCTTCTCAGGTATTATTTAAGAAGTACAAGCCGCAGGATGGAATTTGGGGCTGAGATACATGAGATATTAGAAAAGAACCCGGCGCTTGTGAATGTGTATTCCATTGAAATCGGCAGGTCGTATGCAAAATATGCCGGGAAAAAATTAAGCGAGATCGGCGCATCAACAGCATGGTTTGCGGTTTTTGAAGAGCTGATCATCGCTTCAGGCGGAAGCGAGATGGAAGCAAGAGAGCGGGCATATGTTGTTGTCCCGCAGGATAAAAGGGGAGGCGTGCATGTTTTCAGGCATGGCAGGAAGTGAGAGGTGCTTGAGTTGGAGAATGCAGGATTGCTCAAGCGCATCGGCGCTGACAGGGGCGGGTACTGGGAGGTAGTGAAATGATTCTGATAAAGAAGAATCTGGAGGAATTGACATGGTAGAACTTGGCATATCAGAGTTCACCTTTGGGTATGCATTCCTATATGAACGGACACGGAAATATTGGGATTCTCTTGTAGCTGCTCCTATCCTTCCGAGCCTTCAACAAGAGGCAGAAAAGGGCTGGGATGCTAGACTTCCTAAACGTGGATGCGACTTCTATTATCAGTTCAAGCTTAGCGACCGTTTAGAGAGAACTAATGCAAGATTCATAGCGGATGGAACTTATGGAGGATCTTACTATCGAATAAAACTCTATGCACGTAACTTTAATCGGCAACATCGTATGCTCTGGCGACATGCGAAATCAAATCAGCACACATATTATGTTGCGCCAGAATTTGAGACAATTGATGACTTTAACCAAGCATTTCTGAGTAATACCATCACAGAGCATTCAAGACTCATTCCTCTACGCCAATGCGATAATTACTCTTCATATGACTCGGAACAGCATTACATAACTTATCGGGAGAATGATTCTGAGTTCCACCAGCACTCCAAAGCTTCACGACACGAAAAGTCACGCTCTGGGAAGGAGCTTGAGAAAATATATGATGAGAGCCGCCAGAGCTGGCGGCCTATAAATGAGGACTTTGCGGACGAGATATTGGAGCAGACCAAAGAGAAACTCTTCACTCTTACGAATGAAGAGCGCTATGTGTTTAGTTTTGTCGATTTTTATGAGAAAGAAGCAGATAATAAAAAAGACGAAATCATTGCAAAGGGATTTTTAGATAACGTCAATGGATTTATTGACCAATGTAAAGGTGATGGTCGCGCTATTAAGAAATTGGCACGAATTCTTAAGAATGGGGGGTTGGAGAGATTGAGTAAAGAGAAAATAAACATTGTTGTGAGAGACTATAGTTTGGCTTTAGAATTTGATGCAGGAGGGAAAATCATAGTAAGCAAAGAGAATACCTGGACGGTTCTTAGAATTTTAGACGATGATTATGTACGCTCTGACGTTACTGAAACCAAATATGAGGCACGATCTAAGATAAAAAAATAAGGCATATGATTGTTGAATCCGCGATGCCCTCCTCCCGAAGCTGATGTCGGGCGAGATTCGGGTGGGCGTAAACCGTCTTTGAACACGGATTGCACGGATGACACGGATGCACACGGATTTCGTATCCGTGAAAATCCGTCTAATGTCGAGTAGAGCCCATAGCGCACCTTTTGTTGAGGTAATAGCCCCAAGGTTACTATGAGCCCCCTCACAGAACCGGACATGAAGATTTCCCTCATCCGGCTCTTCAAATGAACCTCCCCATCCTTTTCCGAATAGGTTATGAGTACAGTTTTGTTACTATCCTTAACCCGCATCAGAGTACGGAGGATGTATCCCTGTCTCAACGGTTCAATTGTCAGTCCCTTCCCTCCACAGGCATTACCCTGCTTCAACAGTACTACGAACTGATCCGACTCCCAGAATGCTATTTGCAATATCTTACCGTTTATAGGCTTGATATCGTATACTCCTGAAGGGAGAGCATACTGGATCTCCCGAGTTCCCATAGTCTCCGTTTGATACCATGCTACGGTCTTAGACCCCGTTGGATTCACATCATCTCGCCGTCTCGCAGAGCTCTCTGCTATATTCCAAGACTGGAGATGCTTGATATCGGTGGTGTGATTGCTGCCTTCCGTTGCACAGATAACGTCGGCTTCCAAGATCATCAGAATTTCGGGGCTTATAACCTTCACTTCCATTGCATTGTGGCCTGGTATCCCTTCCCCCCAGCTTCACATCTGTCTGTTACCAGACAGGGTGTGGGGTTCAGTTCTGAGGTGGCGGCTAACCTTTCCTCATGCCGGATTTTCACCTGCTGGCGACTATGAGCTTTGCTCGGCGCGCCCGTGCCATCCGTGTTCCGTATCGCTCCGACAGTACTTTCTCACACCAGGGCGCAAAGTTCGCAAAGAACGATTTTTATAATCTTTGCGTTCTTTGCGTTCTCTGCGGTGAGCTATTCGTAAATGTAGGCTACTAATCCATATTTACGTAGTATGGAAAAATTCACGATTTCGACTTGCCGCTGCGTAATACGTACTGTGTATCACCTAAATTCGGCGGAGTTAGGGTTTAAAATTAAGATATCACAACACTTCCGCCCTTACAGAAGCTCACAATACGAATTAAAAAGCAATATTTTTAAATGTCTGCGGTATTATGCAGCCCATGATACGCGTCTCTGACATTACGACCTACCTCAAGTGCCCCAGGATATGCTATTTTACGAGCAGGGGGCATGAATTGATAAAAGAGATCACCCCTGAGTACATGCAGCGCTTATTGTTAAAAGAACTGGCTTTAACATACGGGTCGGCTTTTAATAAAGATGACAAGCTCTCCGTCCTGAGTTGCCAGCTTGACCGGATATCAGGCGAGATCCGCACCATTTACAGGGCTGAACTGGCTGACGTGGATGAAGCCGCGCTGTCGAACGCCGTATCAGGCGTCAGTTCCTTTCTGGGAGATATATGCTCCAACCTCTCCTCGAACAGTGGTTTTTACGGGCAGGAATGCGCCGATATCGAACCCCTGCTCCATTCCGAGAAGTTCGGGTTGAGCGGCACCCCTGACAGGCTTGTAAA
>Ga0209749_1002616_pt1 | contig 11299 bp, 5 predicted proteins | sample EPASupsiteSAE347_FD_187267 | JGI IMG/M metagenome (GOLD analysis project Ga0209749, IMG submission 187267) | Bioremediated contaminated groundwater from EPA Superfund site, New Mexico - Sample SAE3-47 (SPAdes) (version 2) | ecosystem: Environmental > Aquatic > Deep subsurface > Groundwater >... | reverse complement strand
TCAAGCCTTCCTAAGGAAGAGATGGAAGCGCTGGTCCTTAAGTCCCTTGAATTCAGGGAGAATAGGGTCTCGCAGTCTGATTTTCATTCCTATCTTGTAGACCTTGCCCGGAAGCACGCCGTACCGGCAGATGAATATCCCAACCTGATACTTTTCTTGCAATATGTGTCGCTTTACGAGAGCCTGGACATTTTCGCGCTTTATCGCGAAGTGGCTAAGCTGCCCGGGGTCGTGACGGTAATCTGACCACTGGCGGCGCGGATGCGGAGGAAGCGGTCACTGGGAAGCTGATGTGGCCGGCGTAGCGCTTTGGGCTGTGGCTGGCGTATCCGTCTGCGCAGCCCATGCATTCTGCAGGCTGTAGTAACTCTTTTTCAGCCTTTCCTTGGTCACCGGAGGCGAATCCCATCCGCGCCACAAATATGGCGTCTGCGGGCCGGCAGCTATTTCCCCTGTCGCCTGGCGCAACAGATCATTCCAGACAATTCCGTACACCACAAAACCGTCGGTTTTGACGGTTTTCAGCTCGTCCCTGCCCGGAACGGGTATGTTCCTGCGCGGATCCTGCAGCACCATACCGGAAGAAGGATCTGTCACGTTCAACAACATCCACGGGATTCGCAGCGCGAGTTTGTTCCCACGCATGTTCCAGAGGTTCCCCGCCTCGTCGAAATCGCCCTCCCGCAATGTCGAAGCGTCGGCGCGCAACGCAGAAATTTTCCGGCCGTCCCTTGTCGTCACTGCCGCGTTCACGAGCGGCGTTATGCGCTCGAAGACGCCGGAATGCATCGCCGTAGTCGCATAACGTGCCGAGGATATGTTGTACGACGGAATCACCAGCAGTTCGGCCTTACTGCCTTTATGCGCTTTATCCGAGCCAGAAATTCTGACGACATATTCGAGCCCCGACGCCGCGGGGAGTTTTCCAACGGGCCAGAGCATTTGTCCCAGCTGTCTGTCAAGCGTATCGAGTCCTACGAGTAACTCCTCGTGTCCCGGATCGAGTGGCCGGCGCAATTCCATGTCGATGTAAAGATAGCTCGCGTCGGCCGACAGTGAAGCCTGGCGGACAAGACCCGTGCCGCCAAAGACCATGTCCGGTATTGACGGCTTTACCGTCTCGCTCGCCAAAAGCCCATAGTTCTGTTCCGGATCGGCCACGTTGTGCCACAACACATGCCTGTCGTAGGGAATCATGTAGCTTTCAGTGGTCCATGTTTTCTTGGCCCACTCATCCATCCACTCGAATACAAGCCCGCCTGCGTAGCCTTCGCGCTCGATAGCCCCGAGCATACGAAGAATACCGGCTCCCGCCTCGGCCTCGCCAATGCCGCCATGATTGAGCCCATCGGGCGAAAAGTGCGCCACCCCCGCTCCATTGGCCAGTCCGAATTCGGCGACAAGGGCCGGATACCGGCGATGGCCCGCAATGAACTCCTTCAAATAGCCGCCGTAGCGTAGAACACCGTGCCCGTCCCGATAAAGCGCATATGGTGCCTCGTTATTCATAAAATCAGGATAATTGGGATAAATATGATATGCCCCGAAGAGACCGGCGGCCATCGTGTCGCTTATGTCGAGGTGCCCGATATCGATGCTCGCCCGGTCGTTCCATCTGGTTTTCTTGCCCGTAACAGGATCCCACTCCGAATCGTGGCTCTTGGGATCGAGCGTCGGCCAACTCACAACCGCAACCGGGTGGAGCTTTCCGTATCGCTTTGCCTCTATCGACGCGACTTCGTCGAGCGACTCCGCAAGCCACACTTCCGTCGGTGTCGCCTCGGGCCCCGCGCTCACATAGGCTCCGGCATAGGCGGCGCCCTTGTTGCGGCTATCGGTCTCCATTACCTCGCCGCTTTCCAGCTCTCTGCCGACAAGCCAGCCCAGAAGCCATGGCGATACGTCGGAAGTGTAAACGCCCCACGCCCTGCCCTTCCGTTCGGGGATGTTCGCTCTGCCGTAAACCGCGTCAACGCCGTAATCGATTTCCTGCAGGTACTCTCTGCGGTATTTTTCCGCGAGGTAGTCCCCGTTGGGCGGATTCTCCTCGGGCCAGATTTCCTGAAGCAGATACAGCATCTTATCGGGTTTCTGCGTGTTATGCACCGCGAGCGCCCGATAAAATTCCGGAGGCGGCAGCGTGTAAACCCTCACCGTGTTCGCGTGCATATCGGCTATTTCGTCCAGCCATCGCAGATAGTCATCGACTCTTTCGGGAAATTCGGTGAAGAATTTGCCGGGCCTGGCAAGGCCCATATTTACACCACGGACGAAAAAGTCTTTCCAAAGGCCATCCTTGTCCCGCATCTGAAACCCTTTGCCAAAGGCCCGCACGCCGATTTCGGGTTCCGTCTTTGTTTGTGCCGTCGCGGCCGTCGCTTTGCTCTTCAGGCTGTCGGAAAAAATCCGCTGCATGAGAGGGACGTAGGCATTCCAGTAAAAATAATTATTGTCATCGACACTGTTGTCGACCAACGTCTTTTTTAGCCAGGGCATCCACTTGGCCCTGTACGTCGTCGCCGGGAGTTTAAGGTCGGCAAAGTCACCCGCGAAATACCAGCCCGTATACTGAGTGTTTTGACAGCACATCACGGCCGGGAATTGCCCCGGCAGTCCCAGATCGGCGAGTTTTTTCGCCCCGCGCGCGCTGAGGTTGAATGTGTAATCGGCGACGACAGACACGCCGGGGTCGGGCCTGATCCACTCGAACCAGTAATGATAAGGGACAGGTTTGTCGCAACCGGTCGCCTCAGCCCACGGCTGCCGGAAGTGTAGCGTGAAAGCTTCATTGCCCACATAGTCCTCGCCGGAAAGCACTTCTATCCTGTCGTCATCGGATATCAGGATAAACCCTCTTCCGAAGAATTCCCATTTTTTGCCACTCTGCCTTTCATAGTTGGACACTATCCACGATGGAATTTCTTTGTCCCTGGACAAGTCCACAAAGTATTTCCCGATCCAGCCCGCCCATTGAACGCCCAAGAGCCGCCCGAGCGTTTTTCTGTCTTCCGTATTCGTCGGGGAGGCTGCCGTGTTGAATTCGGCAATCAGCGTATTCCCTCCGCCAAGGTTGCGGCTTATGGCTTCATTGTCGTCGGCACTGAGCCCTCCGTAAATTATTGGAGAAATCGAACCGATCAGGCTTTTCTGCATAAAATCGTCCTTGTAGACTCCATACGTGTCGGCAAGGTAGATTATGTCGGGACGCGGCCCTGTGCGCGGCAAGGCAAGCTTGCGCCAAACATCTTTGCTGTAGGGGTAAAATCCAAAATAGTCTGACCTTTCGTCGTAAAGTTTCTTTGTCCCCGGCTTGGCGATTTTTTCATTTTTCATGATCCAGAAAAGGCCCGTGTGTTCCCGGAAGTCTGGATATGGAACCGTCTTGTCCACCACCCAAACGTTGAGGTTTTTGTAGGGCATGGCACTCCACAGTACGAAGGGCGCCACAAGGACAAAGATGAGCGCCACGGTCACGATGGCCAGAATGACAAAAAGCAATACAAGCCGGGAACGCGACATCTCTCTGTTCACGGTGCCGTCTGTCACGGTGCCCCGCTGAAAGTTCTGCGCTTTACCCGCGGATTCGCTTGTGGCGTTCCGGGGTTGTCCGTCACGGCGCCGGGTATCGTCTTTATTTTTTTCCGCTTTCATAGGCCTCTCGCACGTCGCCACTGGTGTCAGGCTGATGCTCGGGCGAAGTTGTACGATGCTGGCCATCGGTCTGATTCCCCTGGATCCCAGCCTGCCCGAAGCCTTTCCTTTCCATTTTTCCCCAGCCCTGCGGCTTCCTCATCGCGCTGAAAAAACCCAAAACACGCCACATTGAAAAAACCTGTCTGGGGCCGAAATTTTCGATAAATGCCACACCGAGCATCCTGAGTGTATCCCGGTAATTGAAATAGCAAATCTGCTGTTCGGCTATGAGCACGGACGACATCGAGATGAGAACCCCCATCAGGACCGTCGCGACAAAAAGCAACAGCACGAGCTTGGTGCTCATGAGGCCGAAAATGGCGGCCAGCAGCACCATGAGGTAACCTTGAACCTCGAACAATGGGCCGATCAGTTCGAATATCAGGTAATACGGCATGCCCACTAGCCCCATCCTGCCATAGGCGGGGTTAAAAATCAGCTTCCGATGAAAATAAAGAATATCGATAAGACCGCGGTGCCAGCGGTTTCTCTGACGCTTAAGTGTCTTGAGATCTTCCGGTACTTCGGTCCAGCAATTGGCATTGTACGCATAGCCAATCCTGTACCTGAGCCTTTTCTCCCTCATGAAGCGCGATATGCGAACGACCAGCTCCATGTCCTCGCCCACTGTATCTTTCCCGAAGCGTTCCGACTTCGTCAGGTAGCCACCAGTCGCGATAACACGCTCTTTTCGGAAAAGGCCGAACGCGCCGGAAATTATCAGGAGCGAATTAATCTGCACCCAGCCAAGCCGGCCACACATGAATGCCCGCATGTATTCTATAGTCTGTAACTTGGCAAGGGAATTTTCGGGCAAGGCGATGTGCGTCAGCTTTCCCCTGTCGACGGCACAGCCATTTATGGGAAATACATTGCCACCCATGGCCGGCGTCTCTATCCCATAATTGAGCGTCAACGATGCAATTTTCAAAAGCGAATCAGGCTCCAGCAACGAGTCCGCGTCGATTCCGCAGAAATATTCTTTCGAGGCTATATTTATGCCCGCATTAAGCGAATCGGCCTTCCCGCCGTTCTCTTTGTCCACGACAATCAGTTTGGGATATGACGGATTTGTGTAAATTCCACGTATGGAGGCTGTCTTTAATCGTGGCGAATACTGATAATCGACTCTTTTCAGTCTGTAATAAGAAATCAGTGTCTCCAGCGTTTTGTCGCGCGATCCGTCATTGACAATGACAAGCTGATATTCGGGGTATTTCAAATTGAGCAGCGAATTGGCGCTCTCAATAATCGTTTTTTCCTCGTTGAACGCGGGTGCGATGATCGACACCGACGGCAACATCCTTGGCTTGAAAAGCATAGAAATCGTCTTCAAATCCCATAGCCTGGTCGAAGTCCGGACTTTAATGGTCGACAGAAAAAGCAAAATCAAATAGATAAGATTGACGAAAACTGAATAGAAGGCGAAGTCGTAATTGTAATCGACCACAAAAGTTTTTAGTTGCTGTACGACCGGAGTTGTCAGGAGACCGCTATAATGCCGCACAACGTATAGGCCGGGAAAAAATAACAGAGAAAATGCCAGCACCAGATAGAGCGATCGCACCATCTTCCAGTCGCGTTTTTCCTCACGCTTCACGAATTCTTTTTTAGCCGGTTCGATCCTCAGCTTTTCCAGCTGACTTTCGGGAAGATAGTGCGCACACTCTTTTCTCAGTGTCTCGTTATCCTGCACCTGTTCGCCAATAATGGCGAGTAGGGAGTTTTCCAGCTCTACATCCTTGTTCAGTGTGAGGAACTCGACAATTTCGGTCACTTTCCCGAGCTTAAGCAATTCGCGGATAATATTGGCGGCGCTTTCGCCCTCGCGGCTGCCCAGCCTGGCTATGAAATACTCGATTCGGCCGGCCAATACTTCGGCGACATTCCGGCGCTGATATTCCCCCCGGCCGGAGGTAAAAGCCTCGATGACTAGGGGAATATAGCGGGGATGCGCGGTAAGTATTCTTGAGAGGCCGCCTTTGGCGGGGACGACGGCATCCTCGAAATCGAGGTAGGCAAGGAGCACGCGTACATTTTCTTCGTCGTTGCCGTCGCCCAGTGAACGGATGGCGATGGTGCGTATCTCGGGGTCGGGGTTTTCCAGGAAAAGCGGATCGTTAAGGCTCGCGCTAAAGTATGTCTCCAGCGCCGAGGCAGCCGCGACGACAAGCCGGTGATGATTCCCCGCAGGATCCTTCACAGTGACAAGCGGACAAAACTTCCTGCAGCGATAGTCTGGCTTTACCTTGTCTTTCCAATAGCCGCACATCCGCATAAGGTCAGAGTCCACTACCCTCCCGTGCACACAGTAAGCGCAGGAACGATCGGGGCATCCGCGGACAGTCCGGGAAAGATATCCAACAGTCTCTGGGCCTTTTTGTACCGTATCGATGAGATATTCCCTCAACTCATCACAAATACAGTTGCCGGACAGGTCGATGAGTAATTCCACTATCTCGGTTTCCTGCCGCCACAAAAAACCGCGGAGATAATCGGAGCCACTTTTCCCAAACGACGCTATGAGCATATTGACTTTGCTGCGATACCATTTATGCGCGCCAAACAGGCTTTCGACCAAAACTCCGATCGAACGCGGATCGGCGATGTCGGCCAACGCGTTGGCCATGTAAAGTTTGACTGTAAAATCTTTTTCTTCAAGCAACGCCGCTTCCAGAGCCTTCCTGGAACTGTCGTTCGCTATGAGTGCCAGCCCGAGCGCCGACTGCATTCGCCTGTATTTGCTGTGCGAACGGGTTTTCTTGCGCAGCCGGCGCTCGGCTTTTTCGGCGCGGACGAGGCGCAAGATTTTTTGGCGCTCCTCTTTCGGAAGATTTATCGATTGCCACAGATAAAGGTAGTTACTAAAAAGCCGGTCGAGTCTTCGCCTGTTCCACTTTCCACCGGGCTCGAACAGTAGCGCCAGATCCGCGAGTTCCTTGTTCCGCCGCTCCTGCGCTAGATTCAGCTTTGTCTTGTTTGACAAAGTCAGAATGACAATAAGGCAATCCGCCCACAGCAGGAACAGGGCGAAGAGCAGAATCTGCTCGGCTTCTATGTTCATCTGTTGCCAGCCGCAAGCAGAAGATTCTGCACGATGCCGAGAAGTTCGGCGAGGATGTAGGGCTTTTTTAAGTAATATTTGACGCCGGCCTTGTATGCCGCAATCACAGAGGCCTCATCCTTCAGATGGGAAAATAGCACGAAGGGAATGTCTTTGGTGCCCGAGCGCTGCGAAAGAGATTCTTTGAGCATCAGCCCGTCTATTTTCGGAATCATCAGCTCCGAAATGACGAGATCAAAACCTTCTTCGCTGATCTTGCGCAAAGCTTCGGCCCCGTCGGCCGCAGTAGCAACCGTATAATCGGCGTTCTCCAGAAAAGCGCGCACGACGTTCGCGTTCACACTGTCGTCATCCACGACCAGTATCCTGGCCTTGCCGCGGGCATCCTTTTCGGTTTCGGAACTGGCGCATATTGTGTTCCCGCCTCGGCGCCGGGCCAGCCGCAGCCTTCGTATGCCTATGTCAGTCATCGCCGCCCCGGCCTTGACCGAGTCGACAAAGGAATCCTTTATCTCGACGACGGCGGTGACGCCGACGGAGACGGTAATTGGCTCGATAAAGGACTGTGAGTCTTCCACTTTCATGCGGATGGAATCGCACAACTCTACCGCTTCGTGGAATAAAATGTGTGGCATCCAAAGGGCAAAGGTGGCCCCATGAAGCCGGAATGCCACATTATTTTGCCTCTTGGCATCGAGGATTATCCGGGCGACATTTTTCAAGGTCGCCTCAACCTCGCTGGGTCCATATCGGTACTCAATCTGCGTGATACCCTCGTCAAGGCCGATAATCGCCAGCACATCATCCTCCACACCTTCGTTTTCGAGCAAAAGAGAGGCCTCTTCTTCGATGTAGTTTTTGAAAAACGCCTCGTTGTAGAGCCCCGTCGCGGCATCGCGCAACAGCGTTTCCTTGGCGCTGTCTATGGATTGCAGAAGTGCTGTATTTTCTTCCTTCAGTTTTGCTATCTCCAGATTCAATTCCGTGGCGGTGCGTTGGTCGCTCGTGGCGGCCGACGCGTAAATGTCCGGTTTGGGCACATTAAATTCGGCGCAGAGCTTGGATACAAAAGCTTCCAGCACAACAAGCGCGGAATTGCCCCTCTGGAGGAATATTTTTTCGTTCACGAAATTCCATAATTCTCCGCCAGCTTGCGCGAGGCCATCGCTATGCTTCGTCGCCGGATTGTACGAAAAGCCGGCAGCCGCGGCCAGTTCCTGAAGGGCCTCTACCCCGAACAGCGCTTCATACCGGGCAAAAAGCGACTCTATCGCCCCACGATAATCGCGTCTTTCGCTCAGACGCCGGCGTTTCGGGTAGGACACCGAATAGCCGCCGCATTCGAGCGTTCGCAGTGCGGAAATATAAGCCTGCGGGTTGGAATCTATCACCGAGCCATGCTGCGGAAGAATCTTTTTTATGGGAAGACCGGAAAATACGTCCATCATTGGCTTCAACAGTTCGTTGGACGGCATGTAGTTCTCATGATAGGTCTTCATTCTTTCCAGGTAGTCGGTCCCCGCATAGAGAGACCACGACTGCGCAAACGCGCTGAAAAGATCACTCGACAACAAATAGCCCGCCCGTCTGTCCCAGGTAACTATAGAGCCTGAAAAATGAAGATATGGCGTCTTGATAAACGAGAGGACCCTTCCGCCGGGAAGCTCAAGCGTGTCACCATGTTCGTTAACAAGGTAGGTAGGCGATTTGATCCCGTAATATCGCGCCAGCGACCAGGTGCGCCAATGCGTCACCACGGTAAATTTCATTCCCAGCGCTTCCATCCTCGGAACCGCTGCCGCGAGATCCGGGTCTTGGTGGTGGAGGACGACATATTTTACCGAATCAAGGGATACTATCGAGCTGGTTTTCGCCACGACCTCGTCCACATCGAGCATGGATCCGGGGTCGAAGAGGACGGCGATGTTTTTGTCGACAAGTAGATAGGGGTTGCACTGAAGTCCGTAGTCCACGGCCTCGGAACCAACCCAATAATAACCATTTTCCAGCGATGCGGCGGGCTCGTGAGAACTCATCGACTAATCCCCCACTAAAACAAGTATCGGCTGCCGGGCCTGTTTTCTCAAGGCGAGGAGGAAAAAACCGTGCCCGCAAACAAGGCCTCCGCGGCCTTCGCAATGGCAACAACAGTCTCCATCGCGCACAGGAACCCGCGCAATGGACAAACGTCGCCGGCTCGCATAAAATATTTCCATTAAAATATAAAGAGGTAAGTATGTCCGATCTGCAGGTTCTGATTGTCGAAAGCATTCCCAATCAGGCTTTGGCCCTCCGGTATCCTATCGAAAAAGAGGGCTACACCGCCCAAATCGCTCCCTCGGGCGTAGAAGCGCTCCGCATGACCCGTGAATTGCATCCTAAAGTAATATTGTGTGACGAAAACCTTCCCGACGTGGAGGGGTGTTCACTCTGCCGACAGCTTTGCGGGTGTGTCGAGTCCGGCGAGACAAAAATAATGCTCATGACTGATTTCTCCGACCGAGAAAAACTGTGCCACATCATGGACGCAGGTGTCACCGTACTCCTTCCCAAACCTGTGGACGAGCTTTATCTCCTGTCGCAGATCGCTAAAATTGCGCGGGGACAAAACGCCACCGCTGACTCCAGCCAGACCTCCAGCCTCCTTCAATCCGCATACTCGTGCGCGGTCGAAAAAAATCTGGAGCTGATGGCCGCGCGGCGCGACCTTCAGGAGACAACGGCCAGTTTTCTGACCCTGCAGAAAAACTTCGTTCAGTTTCTCGAGACTAATGTCGACGCCATTCTGATCTACAATCAGGATCACATTGTCCATTATGTCAACGCTGCCGCCATACAGACTTTTTCAACGCAGGGAGCGCGGCTTTTGGGGAAGAAAGTCCCCTTCGAACCTCAGGCCAGCAGGACGTTCGAAATAGAAGTCGCGGACGGCGAGGGTCAGAGTAAGGTCCTGGATGGCAGAACGGCGAATATCCGGTGGGATGGAGAATATATGACGCTGGCTTCTTTCCGTGACATTACGGAAGCGAGCCGGCTCCGCAAGGAGCTTGAACAGATGTCCCTCACCGACGACCTCTCCGGGCTCTACAACCGCCGCGGTTTTTCCATTTTGGCGGAAAGGATGATTCCGCAGGCCAAGCGTTTAGGCTGCCACCTGTTCGTCCTCTTCGCCGACATCGATAGCCTCAAGTCGGTAAATGACACCTACGGCCACCGCGATGGCGACAAGCTGATCTGCCAGACGGCGACCCTGCTCAGCCAGTCGTTCCGGGAAACCGACATTGTGGCGCGGATTGGCGGAGACGAATTCGCCATCATGGGCATCATAAACGAGAATTTCATACCGGAGAAACTTATAGACAGGCTGGAAAGGGCCATACAGCATTTCAACGACAACAGACAACATCAATATGCGCTCTCGTTGAGCTTCGGCACGGAATCCTTCGACCCCAACTCTTCTGAACCACTGGAGCACATACTGAGAAAAGCCGATCTTCTTATGTACGCTAATAAGAACCACAAGCGGCGCCCGGACTGACGCGGAGAGGCTTAGTCCGAGTAGCCCCTGTAACGCATGTAGAAGAAGAGCGAGGCCGTCATAAGCGCGTGGCCGTATTCCTCGCCGCCTATCATATCGATAGCCTCCCGCTCGGGGATGAGTATCACCTCGATCTCTTCGCTCGGGTCGAGCTTTTGCGAAGTGTCGGGATAGCAGCTCTCGGCGATGAAGGCGTGAAACGTATTGGTCATGAAGGCGGGATTCGGCGATAAATCGCCGAGCGGGAGGATCATCTCTGCCCGGTATCCTGTCTCTTCGAGTAACTCTCTGGCCACCGCCATCGCGGGGTCCTCGTGCGGATCCACAATTCCGCCGGGAAATTCCACCGAAACTTTGCCGGTACCATGCCTGTACTGCCGGATCATCACAAATTTCCGGCCTTCGGGCGTATCGACGACGGGTATTATGCCGGCCCAATCCAGCGCGTCGATCAAGTAGAAATCCCCGTGTTTGCCCGTCGCCTGCGTTTCCCGGACGCTCTCCCTCACGCGAAAAATCTTGCAATCGGCAATCTCGCGAGATGATGCCTCTATCCAGGGCTCAGGGTTTATCACGGTGATATTCCTTTAACGGGAACCACAAATTTGAGGCCCATACGGGCCTCAAATTCCGCAAAATCAGACGGCGCGAAATTCTTTCGCCAGCGCCTCCCGCATCACTTCCACGGGTGCATCCCGACCAGTCCACAGCGTAAAACCGATCGCCCCCTGATTTACCAGCATACCGAGGCCGTCGATCGCCGTGGCGCCGCGTTTTTCGGCCTCTTTCAGGAAAGGCGTACGCGGCGGGTTCGGAATGACATCGCACACCACCATTGCGGATCGGATCGTATCGTAGTCGATCAGAGGCTTTTCGTCTATATTCGGGAAAAGCCCTATCGAGGTGGCGTTTATAAGAATATCCGTGCTCTCGGGAATCTTCAATATCCCATTCCACGCAACGTAGCTCGCGCGCGTCGCCGAATGTGCCGCGATAGTGCGGGT
>Ga0209749_1002615_pt1 | contig 11309 bp, 14 predicted proteins | sample EPASupsiteSAE347_FD_187267 | JGI IMG/M metagenome (GOLD analysis project Ga0209749, IMG submission 187267) | Bioremediated contaminated groundwater from EPA Superfund site, New Mexico - Sample SAE3-47 (SPAdes) (version 2) | ecosystem: Environmental > Aquatic > Deep subsurface > Groundwater >... | reverse complement strand
AAAAGGTTTTGTGCGGGCAGAGGTTATTAATTGGGAAAAATATGTGGAAGCGGGCGGGGAGGCGGCGGCGAAGGAAAAAGGTTTGATGCGGATTGAGGGGAAGGAGTATGTGATGCAGGATGGGGATGTGGTGCATTTTTTGCACAACAAATAGTATTTTACATTTTAAAAAAAAACTTAGCATATGCTGCTAAGTTTTTTTTGTTTTAAGCGACGCGCTCTCGCTTGTGTCACTTTTGAGACCAAAAGTAACCAAAAGTCTTGGGGGTGTTCAATGCGCTATCACTAGGGCGTGGTATAAGATTTTAAGGAAGGCGCTTAGTTCACACCCCCAAACCCCCGTGGTTATTTTAATGTAGTATTTCATGCTCTAGTATTTTATTTTATTTTATTTTATTGGTTTCAATATTACAATCTCTCTCCAGATCCTCTGTCCTTCGCGACCATATATGATTGTCTCACGGTCAGTTAGATTTATTATTCGATTATTCATTAAGATGCCTGGAATTGGATTAATAATTTTGAAGTCGGAAATATTAGGGTTAATCGGTTGCGGTTGGCGACCGGTCATGAAGACTGGCCAGAGCATGACGATGACGCCGTCTTTTTTTAAGATTTTTTTAAATTCTTGTAATGCTTGATTGTAGAGAGATTCTAAGTCTTGAGTAACTTTGCGAATATCTAGATGGCCTCGTTGCGGTCCGAGGAATGGTTCGGTGACGATGGCGTCAATGGAATTGGATTTAATTTTTTTGGAAATTGAAGTCGCTGACTCGTTGATTAATTCGTAGGGTGGAATAGTGAAGCGATAGGTGCCCTTGATCCATTCGATATTTGTTTCAGTATCAGCAATCGCTTTGGCGGATAGGTCGGAGCCGATCAAATTTTGATAGCCGACTAATATTGCCTCAGTAAGAACAGTGCCAGAACCGCAGAAAGGATCTAATAAAGTAACGTTCTGTATTGAGTCACGCGTCTTGGTGAGGTTAAGCATAATCTGTGCGAGCTTGGGTGGCAACATGCCGGATTCATCGTCGCGACCAGGACGACCGTAATCGCGGAAAGATAATTCTTTGAATGGTTGTACGGCTAAAGTTTTGCCAATGAAAATATTTTTGCCATTTTCGATTAAAACGATCTCATCACCTTTGCTGGTTAATTTATTTTGTTCAACCACGACGCTGGATAAAACTTTTTCCTTGCTAATCACCCAACGGCAACTGATGCCTTGTTCTTTGAGGAATTTTTTGATCTCCATGCCGATTGGTTTGTCGTTGAATTTCTTGTCACCGTAATATGATATGCCGAATTTGTATTTACCTTCGGTCGCCGGAGTAATGATTTTCAAAATGCTTTCAAGTAATTTATTACGATCGGTGTTTTCTTCGATCACTTCGCCAATTTTGATAGTGCCACCGAATCGCTTGATTAATTCAGTCGCACTGATTTCGTCGGTGTCGGCAATAAGAATATTCTTACTCAAAATCATGTTTTTGAAACGCAAAACAGCGCTGAGTTCAGCGACGGAAAGGGTAGGATTGTTGCCAAGGGCAAAGAAGTATTTCATATGATTATTATAATGATTATTTGAAAAATTGCAAACTGTAAAGAAAAAAGCATCCTGAATACTCAGGATGCTTTGATGTGGGTGCTTATTTAAACAAGGCGCTAAGTGAATCGTCTTCGTGAATCCGCGTTATAGCATTGGCAAATAATGGTGCAACTGACAAAATTTTGATTTTGTCGCATTGCGCAAGCTTTTCGTCTAGTGAAATAGAGTTTGTTAAAAGCAGGGTTGTTACTTGGGAATTTTGGAGTCGTTCGATTGCCGGACCAGACAGAACGCCATGAGTGCCAGCTGCGAGCACCTCTATTGCGCCGTGCTTCATAAGAATATCCGCTGCACCTTTCATTGTTCCGAAAGTATCAACAATATCATCGATAAGGACAGCTCTTTTGCCACTAACGTTGCCGATTACATTCATGGCTTCAGATACATTTGCTCTTTTGCGACGTTTGTCTACGATGGCATAGTCAACATCAAGTCTTTCCGCATAAGCCCGTGCTCGTGTAGCACCACCAGCATCCGGAGACACCATAATAATGTCACGAACATTGTCTTGGAGATATTTAATAATTACCGGTGAGGCGTAAAGATGATCAACAGGAATTTCATAAAAACCAGTAATTGGGGGAGAATGAAGGTCCAGGAAGAGGACTCTTCGTGCCCCCGCGGCTGTTAATAAATTAGCCACAAGCTTTGCGGTTATTGGTACTCGCGGTCGGTCTTTTCGATCTTGGCGAGCATAACCATAATAAGTAACAACGGCCGTAATTCTTTTGGCTGATGCTCTTCTTAGTGCATCAATCATAATCAGTAATTCCATTAAATTGTCATTTACCGAAGATGAGAAATTGTCAACGATTGAACAAGAAGTTGGTTGAATAATAAAAACATCAGCGCCTCTGACCTTTACGCCAATTTCTACCGAAATTTCCTGGTCACTAAATTTTTTAATCTCAATGGGAGATAGGGCGATACCCATATTTTCACTAATTTCTCTTGCCAATGGTTGGTTTGCTGATCCAGAAAAAAGCATTAACTTACTCATTGTGTTCCTCCAAGTTGTTTTATGTTGAAATTTGCTTAATTTAAAAGAGCGATCTAATAATATCTCTATGTTTACAAGGTTTGAATGATTTGTCAAACTGCTACTTTGTGATATACAAATAAATACTCAAATCCTTATCAGTCGGCTTATCGATTTTTTCCGGAATCCAGCCATTAATAGGAAAAGTGTAGGTAATTACTCGAGTGCCTGGTTTCAACTCTTTTTCCATTTTTTCCTTTAATTTTTTGACAGTATTCTTCCAAAGAGGGAAAAGGTAGATGACATTGGCGTCACCAAAATCAGCATGAAGAATGTTTTGAAATTTAAAAGTGCTATTTTTAGCTTTAATTTGCCTAACTTTACATACCAAATAAAGCGGAATGGATAATTCCAGACCAGTGGCTTTAATGGGATAATTTTGACCGGCATAGAGAATTAAACTGCCATTGCCACAACCTAAATCGTAGAATTTATCATTTTCTCTAAAATTAGCTAAATTGCAGATTCTGGGAAAATCTTTTTTAAAAGACGGCACCCAGGGGGCTAATGAATAGGTGGTATAGGCGATTGAGATTAATATTAAAAAGATTATAAAATACAAAAATAGCATAAAATTTATTATTTATTGGCTAATTTAAAGCAAAATACACTTTTATTGTATCATGACTTGCAATTTTTTGGAAATAGTGTTAGATTACTTCTATAAATCAATAAAAACCTTTCCCATATATTGCCAACTTTTGGCATTATAATCACGGTTAATTCGTGATTAAAGGTATTCTCCCAAGAGGTCTCATAAGGATCCCGAAAAGAATACTTTTTGGGATTTTTTATTTCAATTTAATTTAATTAAGACAAATTTTATTTTCCGGTTATTTGACCCGCATTAGAATTTGTAAATAGAAAAATGTCAAAAGTGAAATCATCTGAGATTCCTCATTATGAGCTTTTGTATATTGTTAGTAACAAATATACCGAAGAGGAAATCAAGCCGATTTGCGGCAATGTAGACGCGCTCATCGCTAAGTACGGCGGTACTGTAACTTACTCCGAAGACTGGGGTAAGAAAAAATTAGCTTATCCGATCCAACATTTCGGACATGGATATTATTTCTTGGTTGAATTCGACATGGAATCAAGAAGTGTAAATGGTCTTAATAATGAATTAAGATTGTCTAGCGAATTATTGAGACATGTTATCGTGTCTATCAAGAAGAGAACTCTTGAAGAAATCAAGGCAGAAAAAGTGAAGGCAGAAAAAATCTTCAAAGATGCATTTGGTGAAAAGAGAGCGGTAATCAAAGAAGAGCGAGAGGAAGAAGTTCCAGCTCAAACTGAGACTGTCGTTCGTGAAGAGGCAGTAAGTAAGAAGAAGGATATCAACTTGCAAGATTTGGATGACAAATTGGACAAGATTTTGGAGACAGACGACCTACTCTAATCAATTATCAATTACGAATTAAAAATTACGAATTGCATATTGAAAAATTAAATCAAATATTATTAATAAATTCAAATTATCTGTGAAAATATATAATTTGAAAATAAACAATATGGACTTGAACAAAGTAATGATCATCGGTCGTTTGACTCGTGATCCTGAATTAAAAAATACCCCAAGCGGACAATCAGTTGTTTCTTTTTCAGTAGCAACCGGAACTACCTGGGTGGATCAATCTGGACAAAAACAAGAAAAGACAGAATTTCACAATGTCGTGGCTTGGAGAAAATTGGCTGAAGTGATCGGACAGTATTTGAAAAAAGGATCAAAGGTTTATCTTGAAGGCAAATTGCAAACTCGTGAGTGGGCAGGACAAGATGGCGTAAAGAAATATCGTACCGAAATCATCGTTGATAATATGATCATGCTCGATTCTAAAGGTTCAGGTGGCGGTTCATATGAGCCAAAAGGTCAATCATCATCAAGCTCAATGCCGGATGAAAATTTCGATGACGAAATCAAAGTGGAGAATATCCCTTTCTAAAATAATTAAATTATAATTTAATCTTATACACTTGTGTCTCCTGATGTCGTGCTAGTCAATATAATAATTTGTCAGCTATGCGACCCATCCGACGCGAAACACATTACGCTAACAAATTATTATATTGGCTAGCACTCTGTGTATTTATTTAAGTGATTAAGTATTGAGAAAAATATGGACAAAACAACAACAAGAAAAGAATGTTATTTTTGTGCAAATAAAATTGAGGCTGTTGATTATAAGGACACTCGCACTTTGCAGAAATTCATTAACATTTATAAGAAAATCCAGCCTCGCAAGAAGACTGGCACTTGCTCAAAGCACCAAAGAGATTTGGCGAATGCAATCAAGAGATCAAGAATTATGGCTTTATTGCCTTTTGTGAAATAAATTAAAAAATTTATGTTAAGCATAAACGAAATTAAAGTAGGCAAGATTATTGTTATTAATAATGAGCCTTACGCAATCACTAAAACCGATCATCACAAAACTGGTCGCGGCGGCGCGGTCTTGAAAGTGAAAATGAAAAATCTTATTTCTGGCAATATGCTGGACAAGACTTTTCAGGGTAACGACAAGGCTGAACCGGCGGACACCGAAAAGAAAAAGGCCAACTACATGTACAAGGATGAGGTTAACGCTTTTTTTATGGATAATGCGAGCTATGAACAGTTTGAGATTCCGATTGAACAAATCGGTGATAAGATTAAATTCTTGAAAGAGGGAATTGATGTCGATGTGTTTTATTTTTCGAGCAAACCAGTAGGCGTGGAATTGCCAATCAAGGTTTCTCTAAAAGTAACCATGGCTCCTCCGGGAGTAAAAGGCAACTCAGCTGGTAGCGTGACTAAGCAAATTGAACTTGAAACAGGAGCGACAATTAATGCACCGATGTTTATCAATGAAGGTGATGTGATTAGAATTAATACAGATACGGGTGAATATTCTGAGAGAGAATAGTTTTCAAATCTTCAATTATCAATTACGAATTACGAATTGATGAGCAAAAAAAATAGTCCCGAGCGCGGGACTATTTTTTTTATATCTGTTTTTTATTTTTTGGCTTGATCTTCCGCCTCTTTCGCATTGATTGTTGCGACGATTTTCTTTCTGATTTCGCTAAGTAATTTCTTGTCAGCGCCGATAAATCTCTTCGCGGTTTCACGGCCAACGCCGAATTTGATTTCGCCAAAGGAATAAGAATTGCCATTTTTAGCAATTACGCCGTTGGCTACTCCGATGTCAAGGATGTCGCCAGCGACGGAGATACCTTCATTATACATAATGTCGAATTCGCAAGCCCTGAATGGAGCAGCTACTTTGTTCTTGACGATTTTTGCCTTGACGCGGTTGCCGATAATCTTTTCACCTTGCTTGATTTGAGCGGCTTTACGAACTTCGATACGGATAGAAGCGTAAAACTTTAATGCATTGCCGCCGGAAGTGGTCTCAGGACTGCCAAAGAAAACACCGATTTTGTTTCTGATTTGGTTGATGAAGATAACGACTGTTTTAGTCTTGGAGACAACACCGGTTAGTTTTCGTAAGGCTTGGCTCATTAAACGAGCTTGTAGGCCCATGTGCTGGTCACCCATATCGCCTTCGATTTCTTTTTGTGGAACTAAGGCAGCAACCGAGTCGATGACAATAACATCGACAGCGTTAGAGCGAACCAAGGTTTCAACGATTTCCAAAGCCTGTTCGCCGGTATCAGGTTGGGATATTAACATTTCTTTGATATTGACGCCGATTTTCTCAGCATAATCAGGATCAAGTGCATGCTCCGCATCAATGAAGGCTGCGATGCCGCCTAATTTTTGCACCTCGGCGACGATGTGTTGCGCCAAAGTTGTTTTACCAGAAGATTCAGGGCCATAGATTTCGATGATACGACCGCGAGGCACGCCACCAATGCCAAGGGATAGATCTAGTGAAAGACAGCCAGTAGAGATTGCGTCTACGTTGACTTTGCGTGCTTCACCGAATTTCATAATGGCGCCGTCGCCGAAGCGAGTTTGAATTTGTTCAATGGCTGATTGCGCAGCTTGGAATTTTCCATCCGCATCATCAACTTTTGTTTTTTTGTCAGTTGCCATAAAATTAGATTTATAATAAATTAGATTAATTCAAGTAAATAAAAAGAGGTCTTTTTACCCCCTCCGACTCTTATTATATAATTTTCCGGATAATAAAGCAATTTTACCTTACTTTACAAGTATTTTTCGGGTGACAATATTTTGTTTGCTATATTTTTTTTGAGCGACAATTTCAATATCATTAAGTCCTTGTTTGAGATTGATTGTTTTTTCGAAAATAAGATCAGAATTCATTAAAACAGTTTCTTCGTTGATCGTAATCTTAGCCTCTGATTCGGACTGACCCTTGATTGTAATTTGGCGCTCTTCGGTTATAATATCTTTTTCGGGGTAAAGTATTGTCATTTTTGGCGCAGAGATTATGTTATTTACAGAAAAGCCGAGATAAGAAACAATAATTCCAACTACTCCTAGAATGATTAAATTTTTTATAATTCTTGGGATTGTAATAAAATGATAAGCATTGCCAGTTTTTTTTATAAAAATATTTTTTGGTTTTTGATTGTTCTTTTCGCCAATTTCATTATCAAAAAGTTCTAAAAGATGATCAACGTCAAGGCGTAGAAACTGCGCATACTCTTTTAGAAAATTTCGTCCATAAATACCGGCAGGGAGTTTTTTTAACTCACCAGCTTCTAAGATTTTGAGATATTTAATATTTATCTTGAGTTTTTCAGCAACCTTTTCTAATTTGATGCCGTTATGAAGACGCGCCCCTTTTAACTCATCAGCTATTTGTTCGTTGATCGGGGTAATTTTATTGAGAGTAAAGTTATTTTGCATAGTCATCAAATATCAGCTGTTGGACGGGTAATTAATTTTTTGGCGCGGGTGGTAGTTCGTTCCAATTTTGATCACCAAAATTTGTGGTGTCGACCGGTTTGGTGCTACCTTCCTTAATGTATCCAAGAGTTTGTAGGGTGAACTGAATAATTAAATAGCTTGAAAAAACAACGACAAGACCAATGATAGCATTAGTCATAGCGGATTTTCCTTTGTCGACCCAATCTTTGCGACCAGCGGAAGCAAGGAACATAACGCCACCATAGACAAAGGCGCCAAAAGCCAACGTGCCGACAAAGCCAAGCATGATTTTAGTAAGCTTGATTCCTAATAAAACGAAGTCATTAACGCCATAGTCGCCGCAATATTGTTTGCACTCATCTGCGTATTCGCCATAACTGTCACATCCGCCATTGTTGCAATCGCTAATCGTAAAACCGTTGGTATCATTCATGATAGTGTTTTGTGCTAAACTTTTTTGTGTATTTAAAACAACTGTTCCAATGATAATAAAAGAAGCTATAATGCAATAACTTATTAATCTTTTTTTCATACGTTTGTTCGTAATTGATAATTTGTAATTTAATAATCGAAGATTATTCAATCGTCTGTTGGACTTTTTGCGCACCGACATCTAGTGCATTTTTGATTTTTTCCGGATTGGCATTACCTTCATCAATCATCTCTTGGAAGATAGTTTCCATGGCATTGGCATCATTGCCTTTATACCAGCTTTTGGCTGTTAAGATTTGTTCGGCAGAAACGCCTATTTCCATGTCTTCAGTTTGGGAATTGATCAGCGACTTCAAGGCTGTCGGTTTTTTGGTTTTTTCTAAATATAGTTTAGCCTGTTCTTCCCTGGTTTCGAACTGAATGAAATCCCAGGCAGCGTCAGCCTTGTTCTTGGCATATTTAGCACCTTTTTTGAGATTTTCGGGATTGGTAAGAATCTTGCTGGAAACCACTTCTGTCCAGTAGTTGGCAAAATTAATTTGCGGATTGCCTTCGATTTGTGGCAATTTGCTAATTGCAAAATTCAACTTAGGTGATAAAGCTTTAATTTGTGGTATGTGATAAGAATATCCGAACATAGTGGCCAACTTACCGTCAGCAAAAAGATTGAGAGCGCTATCAAGGTCTTTGTTCCAGCTGTAAATCTCTTTACCGGGGTTTGCAAAATCAGTATAAAATCTGATTGCATCCAAGCCAGGAACATAATTGCTCTGTTTCATGTTTACCGGGCTTTGATTGAATTTGATTTGCCCGGAATCGTCAATCATTTCTGCGCCACTTTGCATCATGAGAATTGCTAATATATCCATAGAGCGGTCAATGTTCTTACTGCCACCTAGAGCAGCGCCTGATTGAATTAGCTCGCCTTTTGCATTTTGTTTGTTTAGTTTTTTGATATCACCTTGAAACTTAGCATCCCAATATTCTGACGGAGTTGTAATGCCGGCATTATTATAAAGATCTTTGTTGTAAAACATTACTAATGTATCCACGGATAATGGCAATCCATAGACCTGAGGGGTAATCTTATTGTTTTCATTCTTGTTAATAACTATATCGTTATAAACGACATCGGCAAAATTGTTTTTAATTTCTTTTAGGGTAATGCTCTTAGTTTCTTTAACTGTCAAAACTGTCTCCTTTTTAATAGTCCCTTGTTCAATTGGATAAACCATGCTGATTGTGGCTGGCATTGGTAAAATCAAACCATTTTTCTGATATTTTCGTAGCCATGTATTGTGAATGGAGAAAATATCTGGTCCGCGATCAGTGGCAAAGCCTTCTAATAATTTTTGCTCAAACTCTTCATAGCGGAATTTCTTGTAATTAATCTTAATAAAGGGGTGAAGAGCGTTATATTTGGCAATTATTTCCTCGAAAGCATCTGGTCCATCCCAAACGCGCCAGTAATTGAGCTCAATCGGCTGGGTTTGTTCCTGAACAGCCGCTGGGGTGCAAGCAAAGCCGAAGCCGGGAAGTAGAATTAATAAGATTAATAGTGAGAGTAGATTTTTTTTCATATGTGAATATTATAACACAAATTTTTGGAAACAAAAAATCAATTTTGAATTTTGAATTTTAAATTTTGAATGAATTTCGAATTTAAAAATTTTAAAACATTAAAAATTTAAACGTTGAATCAAAATTCAAAATTCAAAATTCAAAATTTCGCTAGTTTTCGTCTATTTTTGGACGATATTGAAGAGCTTCGGCAATATGCGATGAGGATATCATTTCCATTTCAGCAAGATCGGCAATCGTTCTAGCGAGCTTGAGAATACGGAAGTAGGCGCGGGCAGAAAGATGCATGCGATCAACCGCGTTTTTCATGAGATTGGCAGAGGTGTCGTCGAGAGGACAGAATTTTTTGACCGCCTCGCTGTTCATTTCGGAATTAGTAATATAATGAGTGCCCTCAAAGCGTTTCTTTTGGATGACGCGCGCTTTTTCAATACGCTTTTTGATATCGGCCGAGGTTTCGCCATTGGCTTCGCCGGCTAATTTTTCAAAGGCGACTCGAGGCACTTCGATATGCAAGTCGATGCGATCAATAATCGGTCCGGAGATTTTCTTTTTGTAATTACTGATCTGCATCGGCGAGCAAGAGCAATTTTTTTCCGGATCGGAAGAAAAGCCACAGGGGCAAGGATTCATCGCTGAGATGAGGATGAATTTGGCCGGGAATTGCAGATTGCCAGCGGCACGACTGATGTGGATAATGCCGTCTTCGAGCGGTTGGCGCAAATTTTCCAAGGATTGACGGGTAAATTCGGGAAATTCATCGAGAAAAAGAACGCCGCGATGAGAAAGTGAGATTTCACCCGGTCGAGGCCAAGCACCACCGCCGACAAGCGCCACTGAGGAGGCAGTGTGATGCGGGGAACGAAAAGGTCGACTAACGACTAATGAGTCACTGGCAGAAAGTAGTCCTGCAACGGAATAAATTTTGGTTACCTCAAGAGCCTCGCTCATTGTTAAATCTGGGAGAATTGATGGCATCGTGCGCGCGATCAAAGTCTTGCCTGATCCGGGCGGTCCGCTCATCGCCATATTGTGCGCCCCAGCGGCGGCAATCTCCATGGCTCTTTTGACATGCTCCTGTCCGCGGATATGCGACATATCGTGCATGATTTTGTTGTTTGAAAAATTGATCGTCGTTTCTGGAGCAGAGGCGATCTTTGCCTTGCCGGATAAATGGCGAATGAGTTCTTTGAGATTTTTTACGGGAATAACTTCGATATCTTTGACCAGTTTGGCTTCGCGCGCGTTTTGCGCTGGCAGGAAAATGGTTTTGATGCCGATTTTTTGCGCCTTCAAAGCGATGGAAAGAACGCCGTTTACCGGACGCAGATCACCGCTCAACGCGAGTTCGCCGATGAAAAGCATCTTATCGATATCGGCAGGCGCTTCGATGCTGTCATGAGAAATCAAGACGCTGATGGCAATCGGCAGGTCATAGCTCGGCCCGTGTTTTTTGAGATCAGCCGGCGCAAGATTGACCGTGGTTTTTGCTTTTTGAAAATGAAAGCCGGAATTCTTGATGGCACTGCGCACGCGCTCGCGCGATTCAGATACTGATGCATCCGGTAACCCGACAACTGTAAATGATCCTAATTCACCCCCTCCTTTATCCGCTTCAACCTCAACAATTTCCGCATCAAGACCGATGACGGCCGCGGATAAAATGTTTGAAGACATAGATTTTTAGACACTAGAAAATAGACAACTAGACAACTAGAATATTTGTTTAGTCAATTATTCTTGTTGTCTAATTACTAGTTGTCTGGTTGTCTTGATTGATTTAATTAATCGTAGTTCCT
>Ga0209749_1002606_pt1 | contig 11343 bp, 10 predicted proteins | sample EPASupsiteSAE347_FD_187267 | JGI IMG/M metagenome (GOLD analysis project Ga0209749, IMG submission 187267) | Bioremediated contaminated groundwater from EPA Superfund site, New Mexico - Sample SAE3-47 (SPAdes) (version 2) | ecosystem: Environmental > Aquatic > Deep subsurface > Groundwater >... | reverse complement strand
AGGGCATCATGACTCACGCTGGTTATGGACAGATGCCCGTCGGGAACTTTCAGAAAACCTAATCCAGCACCGCCCGTCACCAGGAATTCCAGGAGTGATCTTCCTTTCGCGTTGAGCCATAGCTCAGTCGGGATGAAGAAGACATGTTCCATCCCGATATAATTGTAAATGGCCTTCCCCAGACTTTCATCCAAAAATGTGGCATCATATTGTGCCCTGATATATTTCAGCCCCATATTGTGATTGGATTGTGGATTGGCGATACCGATGGATCCGCCGTAACCCAATCCGCCCGTTAACCTGGGCAGCAGGAAAATATCGCTTTCTCCGGCTAAAGTCTCTTCGCCGTTGAATTTCCCGAACACGAAACCATACGAAAGATCGGCATTGATGTACAGTTTGCTACCCTGTGCAAAAAGCCGGGCCGGTGCGCCTAAAACGCAGATCAGCAGCACAATGGATGCCAACATACGGAAAATGGATAGCTGTTTCATTTGAACCGGATTTATTTGGTTGTTATAAAGTTACCCTTTTTCTCAATACGCTGTCAGGATAAAGCCCGGGTTGGTTCCGTTGGCGGAAATGTTATTTTCAACAATATTTGTGTCGAATTACTTGGTAAACCTGATTTTGAAGTTTACTTTTATTTCTCAACTTTAGAGACAAACACAGAACAGGCAAATCAATCTTACTAATTTTTATGCTTATGCGAAAATTTACACTTCTACTTGCATTGGCCACGTTATTTACGGTAACGATGGTTCCTGCCCAAACCCCTGGAGTAAAGGGAAACGGGGAGGTTTTTTACACAGAGACCTTTGGATGGGGTAATCCCGATGATCCCAAAGGATGGACGGCTCCGGCTGGCTACTATTTCCTGGATCCCCTGGATCAGGGAACCAACTGGGTTTGGTGGCCCCCGAATGTAGGTTTTGTAAACAAGTATACCCAGGATCCGCCGCTCAATTCCACCACCAAGGATAATGGCTGCCTGGCACTCTTCATTGAGGAATACAATATGACAACAGGGGAACTCCAATCGAGAAACCTCAACAACTCCATTGTGTTCCCGCCGATCGATTGCAGCCAGCACTCCTCTGTGGTTGTCAGGTATCAGACCCATTTCATGGCTTATTGCCTTTACCTGAACCTGCGTGCGGAAATGTACCTGGAAGTATCTGTCGATAATTGGGTTCATTCAGCAGTCTACCTGGTCAACTTCGACTGCGGTCATAAGCAGCGCCCGCTGGATAAGCCCAAGGGCGAACCGGCCCTGATGGAAGTGAATATCTCTGATGTCGCAGCCGGCATGAACAACGTGCAAATGAGGCTCCACTGGGAGAATACTCATCTTTATTACTGGGCACTGGATGATTTTGAAATTGCCGAAGCCCTGAATTACGATTTGAAGATGAATTATGTGAAAATGGAGTGGGACGACGGCGATGAGAACACTGCCATGGGGTGGATTCACAATATCCCTAAATCACAGCTCGATGGAACCGGAGGTTTCATGAAATTCGAATCATCGACCCTGAACTTCGGTGAATTTGACGAGGAGAGTGTTTATCTGGATCTCGACATCACCAAAGCCGGAAACAGTATCTGGCATAAAACTTCGGAGCCTGTCGATCTGCCGGTTTTAGTCTATGATACGGCTCAGATCGCAGATAAATATTCCCCTGTAGAATTTGGCCATTATCTGATCAACTGGGAATTTAAAGCCGATGAAGCAGATGATACTCCGGCCAACAATAAGAGGGCTATTCCATTTAATGTCACAGACAGCGTCTATTCCCGCTCTGACAATACCAATGACCTGGCCTGGTCACCCAGCAAGGAATGGTACACAACTGCCGCCACATCAAACGAAGGCCATTTTGCCGGAAGCATCTTCCCGATCTTCGGCGATTGCGAAGTGAACTCCATTTCAACCTTTATCTGCGGTGGTAAAGCCGATGAATTAATGACTTACCGGTTTACTTTGTGGTATGTTCCGCTGGGAACGGACGATGAAACCCCGTATGAATACCTGGTCACCGAGCAGATCCAGCTTGATTCCGCCCAATTCGGCACCTGGATTACCATGCCGCTTGAAAAAGACGGCGAATCGGAATTCCTGAAAGAAGGCGATCTCGTTTATGCGGGTCTCCAGTACTGGAATATGAATGCGGATTATTTTACCCGCAGGAACCAGGGCCTTGAGATCGGAAGCGACAACTCAGTGCAACTGACGGAAGCCGTTGCCATTGGCATACACGACGGCACTGTTGAATCGGGTCTCGGAAGTTTTGTCGGCCGGATGAATCTGATGTGCAGGCTGAACCTGAACGATCACAGCAACCGGATCGATGGCGTGGAAAATACGCTTGCAACAGCAGGATTGGGACAAAACTACCCCAATCCGTTCAACCGCGAAACCGAAATCTCGTACGACCTGGTTAACGGATCGGATGTTATTTTTGAAATCCGCGACCTTACAGGCCGGAAGATCATTGAGTCCGATGAAGGATTCAGGACCGCCGGTAATCACATCTTTAAACTGGATGCAGGTAACCTGCAGGCAGGAGTCTATTTCTATACTCTGAAAGCCGGTAATTACCTCGAAACCAAACAAATGGTTATCACGCAATAACAATAAGCGGTGCCCCCTGAAGAAAAGGCTCTCCGGAAGGGGGGCCTTTTCTGTTACAGGATGCCGGATGTTGGATATCGGATATTGGATATTGGATTAAAATTGACAATCGTCCAGAATCCAGAATCTGGAACTGTCACGCATCACGGATCACGCATCACGACAGCCCCGTGTTTCCACCCGGGGTTACTTGTCACTCCGGAGTTCATTCGCCTCCATCGTGTTGATGAAGAATATCCCGTCGGTCATCCGGGCCCATTCGCCCGACCAGTTTTCATACCCGTATAACCGTGCAATGAAGCGTTCACCCAGGGCCTGCCTGACCTTCGGATCCCTCATGTCGAGGTAACCGTACATAATGTCCAGGTTGTGCAGGGCCTGCTCCAGACTGAGGCTGTCGGCCGGTGGTACAGGGGATCGTTTGGGGTCGAACAGTGAACCCATCTCACCGTCATAACTCGTGAAGGAGATCGTGTAACTCCTGTTCCCGAACCGGTCTTTAACATATTTCCCCATCGGGATCATGCCATCGAACGGTTGAAGCAGGTCGCGGTTGAAACCGAAATGCGAGCTGGCTCCCCATACAATGATCTTTTTATCAGGATAAACCTGTTCCTTGAGCCAGATCAGATTCCTGGCCATCTCTTCATCGCGGATATTGGCAACCGCAGGATCGATCTGTGTAAAATCTAGGTTCCATATGAAAAAGAGCCACCGCGGGGTATTGACAAAAAACCGGTAAAGCGGGGCCTCCTCGCGCGACCACGGCTTTTGCTCCCATGCCCTGGCCACGAGGTTGAACTCAGCGGTGAGAGCAGCCCGGTAAACCGAATCAACATCCAGATCCGCCTTTGAACGGAAGAAGCGCAGGGGTTGATTCAGATACTCGGCGAGACGAGGTAAACGTTCTAACCTGACCGATTCCGGACCTTGAGTTAAGAATTTAATAATCTGATCATTGCGTTCCGATCCAGGAAGCAGGCCCGATGGCTGGATATCGAAACCGGCCAGAATAAGCGGATCCCCAGTCGGGGCGCCATCCCGGATGTAGGCAAACAGGTCTGTGGTATACTTACTTTCGGCCCAGAACTTGAAGACGCTTTTACCAGCCACCTTCATCGGGTCGGCGCCCGCCAGGATCTCCTGCCAGGTCAGATGACAATCGGTGATAGAACTTTCAAAAGCCAGAACGTCAAAATCCATCTCCTCATGGAGAAAACGAACCAGTCTCGATTTAGCCGCAAAAGTAGTACCGTCGCCATGTGTCTGCTCACCCAGGAACACGATATCGGTATCTTTTAGCGCCTTCTTTAAAAAACCAAGGTCCGCAAATTCATTAAGCGTGTCTTCGACGGTACTCACGCGATGAGTAACCCGGTTGAGCAACTTGAGGTTAAAACCGGATTCTTGACCGGACCCCCGGGATGGACACGAATTCAGGATAAAGATCAGGACACAGAGGGATTGAACCAGTTTCTTCATGTTTTTTTCTCCGAAGATCCCATGTTCCGGCGATTCGTCCAACCGTCTCCCGTCCAACGGCAGGTATTCATCGTCCAAATCACGATAATTATCTACTTTTATTTTTTATCCTGATGAAGAAATTCTCCGGCATCCTGTTCTTCCTGATCCTTGTGTTGCTGATGGCCATCCTTCCGCTTCTGGCGATTCTTTTCAATCCCGATGTTGCCGGTCCGGAGAGCTGTCTGAATTATACCGTCTCCGGCCTGATCAACCTGGGGCTTTTCGGATTCATCTATTGGAAAGCCATGCCACACTGGCTGGCCCGGAACAGGAACAAACTCTTCTACCCGATAGTCATTGCGCTGATCCTGGCTTCCGGCCTTGTAAAAACCGGGCTCGGGTTCCTTTTTTGCCAATGGACCGATCAAGTTTTTACCTTGAGCCTCGATCTGCCGTGGGTCAGCCGGTGGCTTTTTTCAATGGCTATGAGCTTTGCTTTCATTGTCATGGCTGTCCTGACCAGGATGACTACCGACTGGTACCGGAACCGGCAACAAATACTGGAACTGGAATTTGCCAACGAGGAATATGTAAGAAAACTGGAGGAACGGCAGGAAGAATCAGCGGTTGATCTGATGCCTGAAGCGGCCTTGCCTTCCAACCAACTCTCTGACATCCTGTTTATCAGATCAGAATACAGGATCCACAGGATCCGGCTTTCTGAGATTCTGTTTGTGGAAGGTCTTAAAGATTACCTGGTGCTCTGGACGGTGAATGAGAAAATTCTCTCGCTGATGTCTTTTAAAGATCTGGATCCGTTTATGAAACCTCCGGAATTTATCCGGATTCACAAATCCTATGTGGTGGCACTGTCGAAAATAGATTCCGTGGAACGCAGCCTGATCAATATCGCCGGACACCAGATCCCCATCGGCAAGTCATACAGGGATTTCTTTTTTGAGACCCTGAAAAGATTCCAGGCCGGGAAATAAAACGGCGCGCGATCTGATGTTTTGCCTGATTCCCGATCACTTGTCACTCCGGAGTTCATTCGCCTCCATCGTGTTGATGAAGAAGATCCCGTCGGTCATTCGTGCCCACTCCCCCGACCAGTTCTGGTACCCATAGATTCGTGCGATGAAACGTTCACCCAGGGCCTGCCTGACCTTCGGATCCCTCATGTCCAGGTAACCGTACGTCATGTCCAGGTTGTGCAGGGCCTGCTCCAGGCTGAAACTGTCGGCCGGTGTCACTGCGGAGAGTTTCTGGTCATGGAGAGAAAAAGTCTTACCGTCAAATGCGGTGAAAGAGATCGTATAGCTCCTGTCGCCGTACCGTTCCTTCACATATCCCCCCATCGGGATCATGTAATCCAGTGGCTGAAGCAATTGACGGTTGAACCCGAAATGCGAGTTGGCTCCCCAGACGATGATCTTTTTATCAGGATAAACCTGTTCCTTGAGCCAGATGAGATTCTTGGCCATCTCTTCATCCCGGATGTTCAGCAAGGCCGGGTCCATTTTTTTTATATCGATGTTCCATAGCACATACAGCCATCGCGGTACATTGACGAAATAACGGTAAAGATGTGCGTCTTCGGGACACCAGGGCTTTTTCTCCCAGGCAATGGCCACCCGGTGAAGCTCCTCCATCAGCGCCACACGGTCGAGAGAATCCAGAAACAGTTGCGACTTGATGCGGAAATACCGCTCAGGTTCCTCCAACAGCTTATCCACAGCGGGTACCCTCGCAATCCTGACCGGTCCAGGACCTTTGTTTAAAAAATCGATGATCTGCTTACGCCGCTCGAGCGGCGGGAATGGATCCGACAACTGCATGTCCATGCCGGTCAGAATAAGGGGATCGTCGGTCAGCGCCCGTTCGCCGATATAGGTAAACAGGTCGGTTGTATACTTGCTGTCGGCCCAGAACCTGAACACACTTTTGTCCGCCACCTTTAACGGATCGGCGCCCTGCAATATCTCTTTCCAGATCAGATGACAATCGGTAACGGAACTTTCAAAGGCCAGCACATCGAAATCCATCTCTTCGTGAAGGAATCTCACCAACCGCGACTTGGCTTCGAACGTGGTGCCGTCGCCATGCGAAGGTTCGCCCAGGAAAACGATATCGGCACCGGCCAATGCCTGCTTCAGGAAGCCGAGATCTCCGAATTCCGCGACTGTATCCTCAACCGTCATCACCCGATGAGCGGCCTGGTCGAGGAGCTTGAGATCAAAGCCTGAATCCTGACCGGCAATCCGTGATAAACCCGGATTCAGGAATAGGATCAGGGTGATAATGAGCTGCCAAAGTAATCTCATTGGCTTCCCCCCGAAAACTAAAACGAAAAATAGCTGGCCCTGTTAATCGCCTTACCCATTTTATCCCGGGGCAGTTTGATGCTCCTCTTTTCACTGTTTCCGAGGGAAACGGTGGTCATCACGGTTTTCGCGCCCGTGGCATCCTCGCTGGTCATCTCCATCACAAATCCCTCCACCGACAGCGTGTTGTGCTTGGCTGTCATTTTTGCCGCGCGGAAAATGCCGTAATCATTCGGAAGCTTTACCTCCTGGGTAATCCATACCGAGCCGAATATCCGCTTCATCTGATAGGTGTATTTCTTGCAAAGATGTCCGGCGATGGTTTTGGTTTCATCCGTCGAAGCCAGTTCCAGTTTCTTAATCCCGTCCACTTCGGGGAACTTGAACATACCGGCTGTGTACATGGGTTCAGGGGCATCGCTGGCATAGATCTGGACCGTTGCTTCGTGAGCCATGTCGAAAATCACCTCGATATCGCTGCCCTTGGAAGGAGCATCCAGGAAAACCGAAAAGTTGCCCTTGGGAATCACCAGGCTGGTTTCCGTGGTTTTTGTATCCGTACCGGTATAAAACGTTTTGTAGACAAGGGTTTGCATGAGTTCATTGTTCTTTGAAAAAAACTCCACCTTCATCGAATTGCATTTGTCGAACGAATAGGCATCATCCCATTCCAGGCCGGGGATATTCAGATTCTGGGCGGATAGTTGTCCGATTGCGAAGAGCATCAGAATGTAAAGCCAAATCGTTTTCATGTTGGGCATATTTTATAAATCCATTGATATAGGTTCGATTTCACTTACCGGACGATCTAACACCAGCGCAATGATGATGTCATTTCCTTTCATTGCGGCAGGCGGGAGGGAAATGGTTATTTTTTTTTCGGATTGAATAACGCTGATTTTCCCGCCCGTCAAAGCTTTTGAGCGAACAATTTTGGCACCGATTGGGGGCAGTTCGATTGTATCACCCGGCCGGTTTAAAATATGCAAATAGATGGTCTTGTCGCGATAGGTGGACACTCCCGCTTTGCCAGGTTTCCAGGGGCCTCCCCGGGTGCCGTAAATGGTTTTACCATACATGGAGAGCCAGTCACCGATTTCAGTGATCACCTCAACCTGTTCGGAAGCGATCTCCCCGGTCGGCATCGGGCCGACATTCAGGAGCATATTTCCGTCACCGCCCGCGCACCGGATCAGCATATCAAGGCACCGACCGGCAGGTTTAACTCCGTCGGCCGGTCCACCCCACGACCATTGGCTTTTCTTCGAAACGGTCATGCAAGATTCCCATGGGCGCTGGTCAAAGTTTCCGACTGTTTGTTCCGGCGTATGAAAATCAGCCCAGGGACCTATGATCCCTTCGTTCCATCCCTTCTCACCCAGATCCAGACGCTCGTCGATGACAATATCCGGCTGCAGCTTTCGGACTAGTTTATAGGTATTTTCCTGATCCCACGGCGCTTCCCTTCCATCCGTATCGAACCAAAGGATATCGATCTTACCGTAGTTGGTCAACAGCTCGGTTATCTCCGCCTGCATGCGCCTGACGAATTCCGCATTCCCGGCGTTGCGGCAATCGGGATCGCGCCAGTCCATGGGTGAAAAATACCATCCGATCTTCATACCGGCCTCATGCGCGGCTTTGGCTAGCTCTCCGCAGACATCCCGCTTAAAAGGGGTGTGCATGATGTTATAATCATCCACTTTCGAGTCCCAGAGTAGGAATCCATCACAATGCTTGGCTGTGAGTATCATATATTTCATACCGGAGGCCCTGGCGATTCTCACCCATTCTTTCGCATTGAAATTCACAGGATTAAATCGCTTATACAGATTGTCATATACCTCGATAGGGGTTTCTCCGCTGTTCGGACATTTCGGATTCGAGTTTGCACGTGACCAGCTAATCTCCTTTTCCGTGAAGCTCACGGGTCCCCAGTGGATAAACATGCCAAAGCGCGCATCACGCCAGCTTTGCAGTGCCTCCGGCCTGGCTTTTTCTGCAGGATCGTTTGAGGCCAGGGAAAACAGTCCCAGTGGCAAAATACAGGCTAAAAGTATTTTTTTCATGGTTAGTTGGTATAAGAGCCAATGTTACAATTAATCTATAATTTTACGCAAAACCTGAAAACTATGAAAAAAATACTTGTTTTACTCATGTTAACCGGCCTGTCGGTACCGGTCTTTTCACAGATCTCTCCCTATCTCGATTTTGGCAAAGGCGGGCTGAAAATTGCTGCCGGCGGTGAGCAAACCAGCGGCCTCAAAGGCTGCTTCGGTGAAATCGGGGGATCCATCAGGGGGATCGTCGATCTGGTTGCAACGGTTAATGCCGACGGCTTTGACATGGACGAAGTAGGTCTTCTCAATGAGGACGCTTCCTCCCTGGGATTCGACGTTACCGCAACATGGTGGCTGCTTCGCAAACAGCCCATGCCGATGCTTGACGTCAACGTTGGTGTCTGTGCCGGTATGTTTTATGCTGATTATTCCAATTACGAATATATGGATGGCAATGAACCCAATGTTCATGACTACCAGGGAAATATGGGTGGTTTCGTGGGTTTCGATTCCCGCCTGAAAATCAGGATGGGTAACGGCTGGTCCTTCCTGCCGGGTTACACTGCCGTTTATTTCTTAGCCCAGGACAAATTGATCATTGCGAACGAGACCTTTACTCCTTACGAAACCGGTATCCAAAGTATAATAGGCATGTCCCTTTCAAAAACCTTCAACAAAGGTAACTCTATTTATCTCGCTGCCAATCAATGGTTTAATTCGTTCGAAAATCCATCATATTTCGATTTGTCGGTAGGATTCATTCTTGCACAGAAATAGCAGGAGACGGGCCTACGGGCTGGAGTTTACCCCGCGAAAGCGGGGGGCTTACGGAACTTGGGAGGTGTTCGTTATTGGTAGGTAAAAATCCAATTTCCTTGCTGTCTTTGTCCCGTGACTTCCCTACCTTTCTAACCCCTTAAGGATGCTGCTGACTGTGCTGGATGATTGATGTAGCGTGCTTAAGGGCCTTCTTGGGCCTATCATGCAAATGGGACTGAGGTGGCGAAGCTGTAGGAAGTAATGAGTGATGCACCTCACCACCGGCCACCATACAGCCTGTCTGTCCCCAGACTGAAGTCAGGGGACAGGCATAATCGCTTCTTCCTTTTTCCTTCTGACTTCTTACTTACTTGTGCCTTGTGCCTGTCCTTTTGCCTTCTGCCCTCTGCCTTATCCACGACCTGCAACATCCAACATACAATATCTAGTATCCAGCATCCAATATCCAACATCCGACATCCGTTTATAACTGTCGAATGTAATTTTAAAAGTAAATTAATATGAACAAATCGAGTTTGAGTGGAATTGTCTTACTGTCGTTCATCCTGATAAGTTGTCATAAAGATGACGACTTCGTGTTGCCAGTCGATTATGATTTCAGCTTTAAGACCGACGCAGAAGGCTGGGTTGGCGATTTTGCGGATTATCCGAATGAACCTGATGTGGAAACTTTTTACGAACTGACGTTCTTCCATTCAACATTGCCTGCCCCATTGAATACCAGTGACGGGGCATTGATACAATCCGGGAATAACCACAGTGACGACCTGTTTATGTTTGTAAAAAGGAAAATCACCGGCCTGGAACCCAATAAAACCCTGAACGTTTCTATTGAAATCGAAATTGCCTCCAATGTAGCAAACGGCAGCATCGGTGTCGGAGGATCACCGGGCGAAAGCGTGTATATCAAAGCCGGCGCCTCAACCCAGGAACCTTTGAAATTATTGGATGATTCTGACAATCACTACAGAATGAATATCAATAAAGATAACCAGGGACAGGGTGGAACCGATATGCAACTCATCGGTGATTTTTCTAATGGTACGGATTTGAATATATATACTCTAAAGACCTTAAAGACAACAAGCCCGATCAGTGTTCAAGCTGATTCAAATGGAGAAATCTGGGTCATCGTGGGTACCGATTCCGGATTTGAAGCAACTACCACCATTTATTATAACTCGATTAAGGTGAATATAAAATAAGCTCCAGGGATAACCCACAGGGCTTTGATTTACCTTCGATGACTGATAAGTCTTTGAACCTTCATCTGATGAACCGGATTATACTTATCATCAAAATTATCTGCATATGAACAACAAATCAAAAGAGCTGAACGCTTCCATCAAGCTTGTAAACGATAAACTCCACTTCATGGGATCGGTTGTTGACAACGAACCCGTTTCCATCGACTATATTCCCCCTCTCGGTGATGATCTTGGATATACCTTCCTGAAGGCTACAACAGTAGTGACAGTGTAAGGTACCCGGTTATCTATTTACTCGACGGCTCGGCTGACGAAGATTTCATTCATATCGTCGGGCTTGTGCAATACAATAGTAGTCAATGGGTAAACCAAATGCCAAAATCCATTGTGATTGGGATTGCAACAGTAGACCGAAAAAGAGATTTTACGTTTCCCACAACCATCGGAACAGATAAAAAATCCTATCCTACAACAGGGCACTCAGATAGATTTATCAACTTCATAGCAGCCGAATTACAACCTTTCATCGACAAAAAGCAAAACTGCACATGTCATTTTTGATTATTTACCACAAGAAAACCTCGCTTATATTCTTTGTATCATAGGTTTTAGTTGGCAATACAGTAGCATTTAGGACTTTCTATTTCATGAACTTCGAAAAACAAAAAGGCGGCATATTTAACATTCCAAATACCACCCTATCACTTGTTGTTGAAGGGAATCACGGGTATGAAACCCCAGGGCAAGCCCTGGACCCATCTTCCGCTGCAGAGCAGCGGGGTATTATACCCTCCGGCTTCGCCGGGATTGTTCGACTGACAATTTTTCCTGCACTTCGTTTGAAAAAATTGAGTCTCACGAATAAAGACCGT
>Ga0209749_1002602_pt1 | contig 11366 bp, 14 predicted proteins | sample EPASupsiteSAE347_FD_187267 | JGI IMG/M metagenome (GOLD analysis project Ga0209749, IMG submission 187267) | Bioremediated contaminated groundwater from EPA Superfund site, New Mexico - Sample SAE3-47 (SPAdes) (version 2) | ecosystem: Environmental > Aquatic > Deep subsurface > Groundwater >... | reverse complement strand
CTCCTGGTTTGACAGCGTGGCGAATTTTGCTTTGGAAACGTCGAGCGCCTGGCGGAGACAACCGCGGAAATCCCCCTTGGTAAGGTCGAGAACCTCATCGGCAAGGACTTTGGGCCTGCCGCCCCGGAACCTGGGGACGATGGCCCATTCCCTGATCTCCGGTGCGAAGGGACAGAATCTCATTTGCATTTCCCAGGCTCATGTCCATGTTGACCGTGGCTATGGGCAGTATCCTGACAGGCGTGATCGGGTCCGTGATCGCAGGTGTTGTCGCCTCCGGTCAAACGGCCTGTGAGAAATTCCGTTGCCAGCTCCGCGGGAGTGCGGTTGGGAGCACCCATGATGACGCGAATTCCAGCGGATTCAAGCATCTCACGTGCCCGCATTCCCATTCCACCTACGATCGCAACCGTGGCCTTGTTAGAGATCAACCACCGGGGAAGGACTCCGGGCTCGTGCTGGGGAGGCGATTGACGGGTTTCATTCGTGACCTTTTTAGAAGTTTCGTCCACTTCAAGAAAGGCGAACTCTTCACAGTGCCCGAAGTGGCTTGAGAGGATTCCATTGATAAGAGGGATTGCGATGATCATATTTTGCTCCTTCTGTTTGTCTTCAGACGTTAACATTCAATCTGGATTCCATTGCTTCGATCGAGAACTTGCCTTTGACCGTATCAAGCGCGGAAATGAGATCCTGACGAAGGTCTTCGTATGCCTCGCATCCCACCGACAGCCTGACCAGCCCATCGGTGATGCCTGCGGAAAGGCGCGCTTCCCGCGAAACCGAGGCATGGGTCATACCCGCGGGGTGTTGAATCAGGGTCTCGATTCCGCCCAGGGAAACGGCGAGCGTTGCAAGTCGGACGCTGTCCATGAGAAGCCGGCCCGCTTCCACTCCCCCTGCAAGCTCGAAAGAAATCATCGAACCCGCTCCGGCCATCTGCTTCTTGGCAAGCTCGGCTTGCGGGTGGGTAGGAAGGCCCGGATAGGTCACTGAAGAAACCATCGGATGCCCGGTCAGATCGATTGCCAAACGCTGTGCGTTATCCTGCGCCACCCGGACCCGCATCGAAAGGGTTTTGATCCCGCGAAGAACAAGCCAAGCCTGATGCGGGTCAATCGTTCCTCCCATCTGCACGAGGACTGTCTTGAGCCGTGCGGCCAGTTCGGGGTTTCGGGTAACCAGGATTCCCGCAACGACGTCGCTGTGTCCGTTCAGGAACTTGGTCATGCTGTGGAGGACGATATCGGCTCCGAGATCGAGAGGTCTCTGCAAGACGGGGCTGCAAAAGGTATTGTCTACGACCACGATCGCTCCTACGGCATGGGCAAGACGAGAGGCTTCGGCGATATCGGTGATCGAAAGTGTCGGATTGGCTGGGGTTTCGAGATAAACCAGCTTCGTGTCCGATCTGATGGTTTCTTTCAACCGCCCAAGGTTCGAAGTGTCCACGAAGTCGGCAATCACCCCAAATCTGGAAAACTCCCGTTCAACGAGGGTTCTCGAAGGTCCGTAGACTGAATCCGTAGAAACCATGCGACTGCCCTGACCAAGAAGAGTCATATAGGCTGTGCTGACCGCTGCCATTCCGGAGGCTGTTGCAAGGGCTATTCCTCCCCCCTCGAGTTGGGCGACGCATTCTTCGAGAGCGGCAGTCGTCGGATTGCCGAGCCGGGTGTATTTGTAGCCCTCCGCCCGGCCGGAAAATCTCGCAGCACCTTCTTCCGCGCTGGAGAAAGCAAATGTCGAGGACTGATAGATCGGAATGCTCACGCCTCCGAAAAGCTTGTCGGGGTGTTGCCCTGCGTGAATGCAGGCGGTATCGAGATGTTGCGAAGTCTCAGGGGTCATTGTTATCTCCTGTTCAAGTTTTTCGAATTGATGACCGGGGAAAGGCCAGTCGGCTCGCCATTTCTGACAGTGCCTCGCCCCAAGGGGATGGAGGAAGAGTGGGTACCGGGACTCCGAGCCGGACAGCGGCGGAAACAACCGGATCGTAGGGAAGACGTCCGACGACGGTGATGTCGCAAGACCGTGCCCAGGCTTCGATCTCTGCAGCCATCTTCAAGTGAAGATCGAACTTGTTGACTACCAGTGAAACCGGGCGGCGGAAATGGCGACATAGCTCTGCGACCCGCTCCGCATCGGATCTTCCCGAAGGGGTCGGCTCCGTTACGAGGAGCACCTGGGAAGCTCCGGTCAGCGTCGCGATGACCGGGCATCCCGAGCCCGGGGGGCCGTCCGTCAGAAGCAAGGGGATTCCCTGCTCCTCCGCAAACTTTCGCGCTTCCTGGCGCAACAGCGATACGAGTTTTCCCGAATTTTCACCGCCCGGTTCCAGGCGGGCATGGAACAGATGCCCAAACGGGGTTTCGCTGTGCCGCCAGGTTCCCCCGTTCGTTTTCTTCATGATGATCGCTTCAGCGGGACAGATTCTGGCGCACAACCCGCAACCTTCACAGGCATCAGTATCCACGCGCATTATGACTCCGCGATCCGCTCTGACCGCTGCTGGGAAGATGGCCTCGAAACGACACTCGTCGGCGCATTTGCCGCACGCCTGGCAGAGAGATGGGTTGATAACCGCCTTTCGTCGGCCTTCAAAACGGGTTTCGAAAATCTGCCGAGCCGAAAGAACCAACTCCAGATTGGCTCCGTCCACGTCGGTATCCGTCATGACCAAGGAACCGCACCTGGCCGCAATTGCGGCTGTAATCGAGGTTTTGCCCGTACCGCCCTTTCCGCTGATAACAACCCACTCGGTCAACTCCATGCTCTATCCAGGTGCTTTCGCAACGATGAGTATCTCTCCGCCCAATCGCTTCCAGCTTCGATCATGGGATGCCCTTCGGAATATGCGACCGCTATCTTCCGATCTTCGGGGAACCGCTCGATGATCGGAATCGCGCGTGAACGGCAGAGGTCGTCGATGATTCCGTCATCACCGATTGATCTGTTGATGATGACCTCCGCCGGAAGCTTGAACCGACGCACGGCTGCGAGTGCCAATTCGAGGTCATGCCGACCGAAGGTCGTAGGTTCGGTCACCAGCAAAAGACCGTCCGCTCCGCGTACTGCGGCCATCATCGGACAGGCGGTCCCGGGTGGACAATCAACTATCGTGAGGTCGAAACGGTTGCGGGTCTCGTCGGCCATGGAATGGAGCCGTCTTATGAGTGTCGGGGTCAAAACCTGGCCAACGTTGAGACGGCCCTGCAGTAGCTCGAATCCATCGGTTGTCCAACAAAGTATCCGGCCTATCTCTTGCGCTCCCTTTTCGATGGCGGAACAAGGACAAATGACCCAACAGCCTTCGCACCCGTGACACATATCGGGAAAGAGCATGACGCGGTCGCTTAACATAGCAAGAGCCTGATAAGAACAAAACTTCGCGCATTCCCCGCAAAGGTTGCACCGTGAAGGATCGATTCTTGGAAGCATCACCTCGACGGAAATACTTTCCCTGCGGTCCAGATTCAGAAAATGATGGGCGTTGGGACACTCCACGTCGGCGTCGATCAACTGGACACTGCGGCCCGTTTTTCGGACAGCAAGGGCGAGACTGACCGCCACGCTGGTTTTACCGGTTCCGCCTTTCCCGCTGGCCACCGCGATCTTGAGCCCCCTTTTGGACCCGATCATACCTTGTGGGCTCCCCCAGGTTGGCCGATCATCGGCAACTCGTTTCGTTTCCAAGCGGCCAGCGCTTCCCGGATCATCCCGCCCACGGCTGAATAGACCGGGACACTTGCGGCTTGAAAGACTTGAAACGCCTTCGGCCCGCAGTCACCTGAGATGACCAGTTTCACACCTGCCTTCAGAAGCATCTGTGCTGTCTGGATTCCGGCTCCGTGGGCAACTTGGGTGCCGGCGGTTTCCAGGACGGAAAAAGCCTGGGAGTCGCTGTCGATGAGTATGAATCGCTCCGCCCGCCCCAGTCTCGGATCGAGGAGGGAATCGAGGGTATCGCCTCGCGAGGAAATCGCTATCAACACGATGGTTCTCCTTATCGGTTGCATTTACTTTATACATCCTATACATCACAAAAATGATATTTCATTCGAATTTTGATCAAACAAAAGATGTCTTTTACTTAGCAATTATAATGCCAAGAAGGTTTTCGTTATTTATTCAGAATCCGCACGCTCGGTTCACAACAAGAATATTGCATTCATGCAATATTCTTGTTGCAATTATTCCGCTTTGAAATTAGAACAGTTTATGCTATTTTTAAGATGAGGAATTAGGATTATCGTATGATTGAAATTTTCCAAGGGAAAATACCTGGCAGTCGACGATATAAATGGTTGGCTTGGGTTTTTCTGTTTCTCTTCGTTGCCTCCTTAGGAGTAGAGTTTTTTCATCAATTTATTTCCTATTCCTGTCATGAACAAGAGAGTCATTGGCATTTTTCAATTCCTAGTAAAGGGAAATCAACCGATAGCTTCCTTTTGTCTGGCTGTTTTGGCAAAAAGACAAGCGAGCACCCAAGCGGTTGTCAAATATGCCAAGTAGTTGATTCAACCTTCAAAATCGGATGTAAAATTCAAGAAAAGATCACTCCAATAAAAACGGAAGTTTTTTTTCCACCATCTGTCTCTTTGTCTTTTCTTGGAGAACCGGAACATCTTCTTCCGTTTCCCATAGGACCGCCCATCATCAGCTAACCCCCCCCCCCATGTTTACGCTCTTTTTCCATTTTTGGCAGAAAGAGTATTTTGTTGATGTTGAGGTGCCTATGCCATCTGTTGTTCATGTATCTAATTGTTGTTATTCCGTAAAAGCCCCTCAAGAATTTGAGATTCTTCGGGTATCTGTTTTTTCCGTTCAGGATGGGGAACCATGCGTTATTTTTGGTCCCTCCGGCTCTGGCAAAACAACTCTTTTCAATATTCTAGCCGGGCTTCTTTCACCAACTCAAGGCGAGGTCGAGGTTGCCGGTTTCCGTCTGGAAAGCATGTCCGAATCTGAACGCGACCGGTTTCGTGGCCAGCATATCGGATTCGTTTTTCAGTCATTCAATCTCCTTCAGGGTTTGTCCGCGCTTGAAAATGTCTTGATCGGTATGACCCTGTCCGGGACCCAAGTCGATTCAGAGCGGGCAAAATGGTTGTTGGGGGAAGTCGGACTGTCGGACCGTTTTCACCATCGACCATATCAGCTCTCCATTGGTGAACAGCAGCGAGTAGCCGTGGCTCGTGCTTTAGCGCATAAACCCACGCTGCTTCTGGCAGACGAACCAACCGGTTCTCTCGATCCCAAGAGGGCGCTTGAAATTTTGGATTTAATTCTGTCTCTTGCCGCCAAACAAAATTGCACCGTTCTCCTTATCAGTCACGATCCGGCAGTAGTCGGGAGATTCCCTAGAAAAGTGGCAATTGGAGAATTAAATCAGGCCTTTACCAAGAAAACCAACTTGGAGGGAAATGTATGAGTTTCTTTTCCCTCATAATAAGAAGCTTGCGGCAACATGCGCTTTCCACGTTGGCAACCGTAATGAGTCTCGCATTGGGAGTCAGTTTGATGACCGCTGTTGTCTCACTTCGAAATCAAACTCACCAGCACTTTGCCAGAATAGGCCTCGGGGTTGATGCGGTCATAGGACCAAAGGGATCCCCGCTTCAAATTGTGTTGAATGCCGTTTATCACCTGGAAGAAATGCCGGGGAAAATTCCCTGGACGCTTCTTGATGAGTTGAAAAAACAACCAATGGTTGAAGCGGTTATTCCATTCTGCTCTGGGCATTCCTACGCCGGGGTTCGGGTGAACGCCATTGATTCGACATTTTTCCAAAACTTTGAATATCTTCCCGGAAAAACCATCAATTTCGAGCCCCAGTTTGGTGGGCAAGGCCATGCATACACTTCCGCTTCGGTGAATGAGGCGGTTGCCGGTTGGGAAGCCGCAAAAAGGCTGGGAATAAAGTTGGGTGATTCATTTAACCCTGTGTGTGGGGTTAACTTTGGCGATCCGGTTCATGAAAATGACAGGTTGGTTTTCGTTGGGATTCTCGCTCGGACCGGCACGCCCCATGATCGAGCCATTTATATCCCCCTGGAACGCTTTTTCACGCTTGGTGGTCATGGGGACAATGTGGCAAAAATGGCAGTTGATCTTGAAAGTCGTGAAGTATCCGGGGCTCTGGTGAAAATAAAGAAAATCCGTGGCGGGGTTATGCATCCAGGGGTTCGGGATCTCAAATTCATGTTAAGCCAAAACCCGACCGCCCAATTGGTCATCCCCAATGAGGTAATGCCTCAACTATTCAATATCATCGGGTGGGTTGACAATGTCCTCTTAGGGATTGCCGCTATGGTCGTCCTCATTGCTTCACTCTTTCTTTTCGTTTCTCTCCTGAATGCCTTGAGAGAGCGTCGTCGGGATTATGCTCTTTTGCGTTGTTTGGGAGCTTCTCGCCGATGGGTGTTCGGGCTGGTCCTTGCCGAATCGGCCGTGATAACGGCCATTGGCGGATTGATTGGGGTGGGCCTTGGGCGCCTGATGATCTACGCCGGTTCGGTTCTCATTCAGTCAGAAACAGGCGTGGCTTTGGACCCCTGGTTTACAGATTTGTTCGATATCCTAGTTATTCCCCTCATCGTCTTCTCGGGCATTTTAACCGGCCTTATTCCGGCGTTTCAGGCCTATCGTCTGAACGTCCTTCACAACCTTGCCCCGCAATCAATGTAAGCGGGCAAACAAAGGAGCTGACAATGAATTCGCGAATGTTCACACATATGGTTTTAGTTCTAGGCGTATTTCTTATTCTTTCCGTTCCTTCATTCACTGAGGAAAAAAGTTCAAAGAGCAACGCTCATGAAAAACACGAGCATGAGGGGCACATTCCCCCTCATGGCGGAATTTTACATGAGATTGAAGGGTGTGCGGTCGGCCATGCGGAAGTCAAAATTATCGATGGAAATATTGAAATCTGGTTGCTGGATGGTGGGAATGAAACCAATCGTTCAATTCCCATTTCTGACGAGCGAATTCCTCTTTCCATTCTGAGCCCCCAAAATGAGCGGATTGAACTGACTCTCATTTCTGACCCCATGCGCCTTGCCGGAGAAAAAGCAGGAAAATCCTCTCACTTTATCGGCAAATCTGACGCACTGAAAAAATTGCCAGCCTTCGAGGGTTATGCATGGGTTCGTTTCAAAGGTACCATGCGGGCCTTACGAATCTCTCATCCTAAAGGATTTGAGGGAGATGTTGAACAGGAAAACGGCAATAAACCGTCCGATCATGAGGAAAAAAAATGAAGAAAAGCATATTCATCGGTCTTGCCGTCGTAACCTGTTTGGTGGGTTCGTATTGGCACTCCCCAGGATCGGCCAATGTGGATGTAACCCCCGGCAATGATGCGTGGAATCCTCAGGTAAGGGAAACAAAGGGGCCTTTGGGACATAAATCCATTGCCATTGATGACACCGGGGGAAACAATCTGGTTTCCTTTCAAACCCTTAAGACCTGGCAGTTTGCCACGGACAATCCGCCGGAGGTACCAAGCCCTATAAAAGCCATTGATGGGGCAAAAGTTTCCCTTGCAGGCTTCATGTTTCCTCTTTCCGAAGGGGAAAAAATAAGAACCTTTTGCCTCATGGCATCAACCCAAACGTGTTGCTACGGGCCAAAACCTGAGTACAACCAATTCATTCTAGTGGAATCTCCTGTTGAAGTTTCATTCGAGCGATTGCGACCGGTAAAGGTTACAGGAACTTTTTTCGTCGATCCACAACCCCAAGAGGGATTCATTTTCCGAATGACGGCTGAGAAGATAATGCCGGCCGGGGAACCAAACATACAGCCTATTGCCATTGCCACCGGGTCGATTTTATTTCCTTGGGAGGAGTTGGAAAAATTGGCACCCAAGTCCCCAAGCGGACTTGTGGCTGTTCGACTTTCTTCTCCCATTCAAGGTCTCAATCAACAAGAAGTTATCGTCGGCGGTTATGTTCTTGGAGGATTTCAGTTAAAAGACTCTCAGGGTTTGTTGATTGGAAAATACTATTGGGATGGTTGTTGTCGTGGTGTTCCGCCGCATATTTTTAACTCAACTTTGGTTATTCTGGGGTCTCAAACTACGAATCTTGGTTATTGGGATCAACAGGCAACTTTTACCGGAATTCTCACGCTAAATCCTGTGGAACAATGGCAAACAGACGGTTTGGTGAACATCCAGAATGCTCGACTTATCTCCAAAAAGGGGTGAGGTTAGAGGCAATGTTCTCATGTAATCTCTTGCATAAATGGTATACCCGAAAACCCGCGCCATCCGGGCGCATTTCGGGTATCTACGTCATCCGTGGACGATATGTTTGCATTGTTTTCCTTTGTTGCTTTTTTTCGGCATTTCCCCTTTGGGGACAAACGGCAAAGGAGCTGCAGAAGTATTTAACTCAACGCGAAAAGGTTCAGTCAGCAGAGGAAATGGAAGAACATTTCCCGGCTGCAACTGTCTCACAAACAATTGGAGACAATCAGGAATACCAGACCTTTTACCGCTTTTCTGTTGCAGGAAAACAACAACAGCTTTGGGAGCGTGTTCTGGCAACGTCTCTTTTGGCTGTCATTTCCGTGGCCCTTCGAGTAAAGGGCCTCTTTCAGAAGAGGTGAGGCAAAATTCAACATGAATGTCATTCAAACCAACAATTTGGGTTTTGGCTACCAAACAAACCATTGGTTTTCTAGTAAAAAAGACCATGATATTTTAAAGGGAATCAGCCTGGAGATCAAAGAGGGAGAGGTTTTTGTTCTCCTTGGGCATAATGGTGCGGGAAAAACAACCTTGTTTCGGGTATTGCTCAATTTTCTTCCGATTACTTCCGGAGAGGCATTTGTCTTGGGAATCCCGGTTTTCAAGCCGGAAGCGCGGGCCAACGTAGGTTACCTCTCTGAACACCCGATTTTTTATCCCCACCTTGATGGTCCTTCTTTTTTGGAATTATTTGCCGATTTGGGGGGAATTACCGGAGATGTGAAAAAAGGTCGAATAGCCACACTCCTTGAAAAAACTGGTTTAATTTCTCATGGCAATAAGCCGCTTACAAGCTATTCCAAGGGAATGCTTCAACGGTTAAATCTTTGTCGATGTTTATTGGCAAATCCGAAAGTGGTTTTTCTTGACGAGCCGATTCTAGGTCTTGATCCTCTTGGGCAACAATTGGTTCGAGAAATCATCACTGAAATGAGAAGCGAAGGAAAAACAATCTTTATCAATACTCACGCCACGGCTTTTGCGCGTGAAATTGCCGATCGGATCGCATTTATTATGGCCGGGGCACTATCGGGGATAATAAACAGATCGGAGGTCGTGGCTGTGGAACCCCCATTTATTGCCTTGGTGCAAGGTCACCCTCAAAGCTTTTCCGAAAGGTTTTCATCCCTTATTCAAAACATGGTCGATGAAAACACATTCTCCATCTTACTGCCTGACGAAAAGACTCGTAATGAATTACTCGTTCAAAGTGTTCATGCTGAGTTCCAGGTGATTAGCCTGACGGGGGCATCTGACCCGATTGAAAGAAGATTCAACCTGCTGGCTGCCGAACTTGACGCCAAGGAGAAAGCACAATGAATCCCATTTGGGTTTTGGCGAAGAATACTCTTCGGAAAAGTTTACAAGCCAGGTCTCTTTTTTTGGTTCTCTTTTTTGCCTTGGCTTTGGTTTTTTTTATGATCATTGCGTGCAAAGGAGATGAGTCATTTCGACAAAAAATGGTATTGGATGCAGGAATGACTCTTTTAAAGGTGTTCGGTGTTTTTCTGGTTATCTTCAATACCCTTCCGTTGTTTCCAGGAGAAAGGGATCATCACACACTTCATGCCATACTTAGCATGAATGTTTCGCGAAGCCAAGTGGTTTATGGTCTTTTTTCCGGCGCAATACTGGCTTTGATTCTGAATTTCGTTTTAATGGTCGCTATATTTTTCCTTACTTCTGCCGGGATAGGGCTTCCTTTGTCTTTTAGCATGTTTCGATCGTTGGTTTTCCTATTTGAGGAATTATGTGTTTTGACAGCCTTTTCCGTATTTTTCTCCATAGGGACAAGCTTTCTGGTTGCTCTCATGCTTTGTTTCTTCATTCTCATTGTCGGGAATATGACCTACTCGCTTCACTTGATCATTCATGAAACTCAAGGTGTCGTTGCCAAGGGAATAGCAATTGCGTATTACCTGTTACCCAATTTTTCATTGTTCGACCTAAAGGATGCCGCAATCAATTCGCAAACCATCCCATATTCCTATGATTTTGCCGCGATATTATATTCAGTATCGCTCTGCGTGGTCATTCTTTGCTTGGCATCTTGGCTTCTGGAACGACAAGAGATTTCCTGATGAAACGCATTGATACTTTATGTTTATTCCTCGTCTTGATGGTGGGTACAGGCATCTTCATGGAATCAATAATTGATTCTCAGGCTCTTCTCGTGAGAAAAAGAGCAATAAGTGAGGCGAATGATGTTGCTTTGATTTTGGTTCAAATGCTCGGCATTCGAGAATTAGCCATCGGTTCTTTATGGATTCAGTTTGATTATGACTCCGCAAATGTAATGGCAAGTTATCATCGGCTTCTACCTATTCTTGATGCTATTACTTGGCTTAACCCTCAAGAACTGGATGCTTGGGGATTAAAAACATATATGCGGATGCGGAAAGCTCATCGCGAAAACAATAGAATTCTCGTGGAGGAAAGCATTAGGGCATTTGATAATGCTTTGCAAGCAAACCCCGAGAATTGGGAATTTCCATTTGAAATAGGTAGGCAAATATTTTTCAATATTGCTTCACCAGGTCGAGCTTTGCCATACCTTGAAAGAGCGATTTCTTTTCCAGAAAGGCACTTTAACGTTGACAAAATTTACATAAAAACTCTTCTGGTTCTCGGAAATAGACAAAAAGCCGAAGAACATGTCAAAATCATTCTCCAGCGGGAAGACATCGAACCAACAGAAAAAGAAAGATTCAAAAGTATGATAAAGAACCCCTTGAAGTAGCCAGAAACCCAAGAATTCCCGGAAACATTGCCGATCCCGGTATACTTGTAACCGTCTTTTTTGCCGGAAAACTTTGCAGCGTCTTCCTCGGCGTTGGCAAAGGCAAACGCCGAGGAAGACGTCTAATTACTTCACAATAAAAAAAAATGCATATATGCAATATAAATTGCATATATGCATTTTTCATGATTCCTATTCTTCTTATTATTCAAGAAATGTAATGACATTGTAGACTAATATAACTTGCCCGTAGTATCGGTAGATAATGGTCAAACAAGTTCTGTACACAGGTTGGCGCGAAATTTGCTTCTAAATATCATTTATGTAAGGATAATTTTAATATAAGCCAAGGAGGTACAATAAAAACAT
>Ga0209749_1002601_pt1 | contig 11390 bp, 9 predicted proteins | sample EPASupsiteSAE347_FD_187267 | JGI IMG/M metagenome (GOLD analysis project Ga0209749, IMG submission 187267) | Bioremediated contaminated groundwater from EPA Superfund site, New Mexico - Sample SAE3-47 (SPAdes) (version 2) | ecosystem: Environmental > Aquatic > Deep subsurface > Groundwater >... | reverse complement strand
CAATTAGCGTAATTATTGGACAATCCATTGCTATCAACTACACTGTACTAGATACTAGTGGATCAGGCCTGCAGCATGTGGAATTGTGGCGAAAGGATGGGGACGACGATTGGAAGGAGATTTCAAGAAAACCTCTCGCTGGAGAGACGGGTGTTGTCTCTGGTTCGTTCAATGATTCGCCAGCCTCTCCTGGCAAATTCTGGTATGGCGTGCATGTAGTCGATAATGCCGGAAATGAAAACGATGAACAGAATGAGAATACTGCTAATCAGCCTGGTGACTGGGGTCCTGCTGAGGTGGCTGTAATCGAGAGTGCATCGCCAGTCGTTTTAGCCTTCCAGGTCACACCGCTAAGCCTGAATCTTGGTGAGTCCGTGGAGATCACCTATCGGGCAGCTGCGTCAAACAGCTCAGGCTCGGGCTTGCAGCATGTGGAATTGTGGCGCAAGGATGGGGACGACGATTGGAAGGAGATTTCAAGAAAACCTCTCGCTGGAGAGACGGGTATTGTCTCTGGTTCGTTCAATGATTCGCCACCATCTCCTGGCAAATTCTGGTACGGCGTTCATGTAGTCGATAATGCCGGAAATGAAAACGATGAGCAGAATGAGAATACTGCTAATCAGCCTGGTGACTGGGGTCCTGCTGAGGTGGCAGTAATCGAGAGCGCATCGCCAGTCGTTTTAGCCTTCCAGGTCGTGCCCCTTAGTGTCCATCCAGCATGATAAAATTATTCATGAACAAAAATGTGAGATCTTTACTCAAATATGCGCATTATTCCCAATTTTTTTTTGCCGGAAAAATCGAACAGCTTAAAGTCCAATTGATGGAACCTATCGGGATATTCATCGACTATCTTTTTTGCGCTAGCTGCCATATTCTGCAGCTCGTAACCAATGGTGTTCACACTGCCGTCAGTGACTACTCCCGTCAATGAATTGGCAGGCATCTAGGCTTTTGCCACAGACTGTAGTCCCAGTCTGAGAATGTTTCTGGCCGCATTATGGTCCCTATCCAGAGTCAGACCACAGAAGGAACATCTATGAACTCTCTCAGATAAGTCTTTTTGAACCATTTGACCGCAGCCAGAGCATATTTGAGATGTATTTGAAGGATTCACCAGTTCAACACGCTTACCGGCCCATTCTGCCTTGTAAGACGTGGTAGTTATTAGTTTGTCCCAAGCAGCATCCGCAATATGCTTTGCAAGACAGTGATTCTTGATCATCCCCCTGATAAACAGATCTTCAAAGGCAATCAAATCGTATGCCTTTACCAGATCCAGGCTGATCTTTTGAACAAAGTCCTCTCTCTTGTTAGTGATTCTTTCATGAACTCTGTGAACCACCTTCAATGTTCCTTCTCGCCCGATCCTCGGCCATCACCCGATAGATTCCGGTCACCACGCCGACCATTGCCGGAGCCAGGAAGAATCCGGCGATTCCGGCAACAAGTCCGCCTCCTAGGAAAGCGAGCAACACCAGCAGAGGATGCAACTTTGACTTGGTGTAGACGATGTAAGGCCGGATGACCAGCTCCGCGATATGAACCAGAATCGAGGCAGCCAGGAAGAAGAGAGCGGCATCCAGGGGCCCTATCTCGATGTACCTGCCTATCGCCGTAGGTATGAAGACCAGCCAGGTCAGAAAAGGCACCATTCCCGCCAGAAAGACTATGCTGGCCATGGCAAAGGGCCTGGGAACCTCAAATATGTAAAAGATGGCCACAGAGGTAATCCCACCCACTATGGCGGTGTAGATGCTGCCCATATAAATCCCGCAAAGAATGCTATCAATTCTCGCCAAACAACGCAGCTCAAAGCTGCAGTCCTCCAGATTAAAAAGCTCCCTTACGGCTTTCGATAGCCGGTCTCCATCGAGCAATAAAAAGTAGCAGACGCAAAAGGCAATCAAGAAATTGATAATGCCTAAGGTAATGGTTGATCCCAGGCTGAAGACCTGCAAGCTGGCCAAGAGATTGAGGCCCATTCCCATCAAATTAGCCATACCACGCGAGATTTCATCGAATATTGCCTGCGGAATATGAACTCTAGAGACAAGTTCAAAGATGAGAGAGACGATCACTCTCTCATGGCTCTCCAGCCATCTGATCTGGTTTGATGTCTCGATGACTCCCGCTGCAAAAATTGCGGATAGCGGAACGACTATACAGATGATAGCCGCCAGTGAGCCGATGCGCTTATTCGCTCCGAATAGATCTCGCACCGGTCTGCCCACGTAGGCGAAGACGAGTCCCAGAACAAGGCCATCGAGAAGCGGCCAGATGTAGTAAGAAAGCAGGACAACCAGAGCTAGCGTGAAGACTATCAACCAATTTTTCTTACCCAGGCGAATTGGCAGATCAAGTTGCATGAATAATCATCTATACACCGGGGAGCGCATCCCCTGGATTTTGGGGTGTTGTTCCTGGTACCGCGCCAATCCAGGTGAAGTAAGAATCGGCTGGATAGCCAAGAACTCTTCCGCTGGCATCCGGCCTCAGCACGCCTGTGCTTGAAGATTTCAGCCCGACGGCAATGGGTGAGAGCATGAATTCATTGATCATGGTCTGATTGTCGGCAAAAGTATCCCAAAGGAACTGATTATAATTCTCCAGATAGGTATTAAACTGCCCGGCCGTCTCCATTACGTACTGGCCTTTTCCATGATATTCGCCCATAAATAGTCCGATCTTTAGCCCATTGGCCACTCCCCTCTGGTAATCGGTCATCTCGCCAAGAGCAGGAGGAACGGCTATTATGAGCATAATTAAAACGGCTGTCGCCGCGATCAGCTTCATCAAATGTCATCTCCAAGAGATCAGCAAATATGGCATAAGCTTTTAGCTTTTCTGTCCTCGTCGATCATCCAGGCCAAAATGGCGAAATACGCTAAAAAGGTAGTAATTAAAAGGTGAAAAATTTATTTAATTCCTTTGAAGCATTCCTCAAGATGTTTATTGTTAGGTCTCTTTGTCATCAGGCTTACAGCTACGGTTACCAGCGCCGCCAGCGGCAGGGCTACTAATATCGGATCTACCACAGGCCAGGGCATCGAAGCCATCAGCACATCCCGGCCAAAGAGCATCTTGCATATTCCCAGAGGTACTGCCTCTGCCTTATGGATGAACAGATACCAAAAGACGGTAACAAGAGTTCCGGTGAAGAGTCCGGCAATGGCTCCTGATTTAGTTGCTCCCTTCCAGTAGAGTGCGCTGGTGTACATAGGCAGGAAGGCGGCTGCACACAGGCCGAAGAAGATGGCAGTGCCGCGGGCAATTATGTTTTCCGGCAGGATATAGCCCAAGGTTACGGCAATTATCATAGCAACAACTATTCCCATCCGGGTGACCAGTATGGACTTGCCGCCTTTTTTATGGGTAAGCGTCTCATAAATATCCCTGCCAATAGCGCTTCCCTGAGTATGGAACTGAGAGCTGGAGGTGGACATGGCTGCCGCCAGAAGCGTTAGCATGAAGAGGTAGACAAACCACTCAGGAGTGGCCGCGTTGATATAAAGAGGAATTATGCTGTCTGCATTTCCCGCGGCAATATTTATGGATATATTCCCCATGTTTTGCAGGAAGAAGACATTAGAGAGAGCACCCACAGTGAAAGCCACACCAGTCATCATGAGAATAAAGACGCCGCCGATCAAGACTCCCCGGTTGAGTTCCCGGTTGGATTTGACGGTCATAAAACGCACTACCAGCTGGGGCATTGCCAAGACGCCTATTCCCACACCCAGTACTATCGTAGAGACCAGGGTCCACCACCAGGTGCTTCCCAAAATGGGCATTGCCGTCCAGCCGGCATGTCCCTGCGCGGCAAGCTTTGCCGGAACCAGATTCGCCATATCGGTAAGAGCCTGATGGGCGGAAACGATTCCTCCCAGATGGGAATAGGTGATGAAGAGCAGAAATATCATGCCTACGAACATGATGGTTCCTTGCATGGCATCGGTATACATGACGCCGCGCAGTCCGCCCCATATTACATATGCGGCTATTATTACCGAGTATACAAGAAGCGCCACATCAAAATCAATGGCAAGAGTAGTCTCCATGAAACGGGCTGCGCCTATAAGGACCACTGAGGCGTAAAGGGGCATTCCCAGGAATATCACAATGCCGCTGAAATACTGGATGAACCTGCTGTCAAATCGTTTCCCCAAAAGCTCCGGGAAGGTCATGGCATTGAGATTGTGGCCAATCTTTCGGGTTCTCTTGCCATAAACGATGAAGGCCAAGAAGATGCCTACGAAGATATTCAAGAATGTCAGCCATAGCAAACCCATGCCGAAGAGGGCGGCATTTCCACCGAAGCCGACGATGGCTGAGGTGCTGATGAAGGTGGCACCGTAGCTCATTGCCATGATGTAGGGATGGGTCTTTCTGCCCGCCACCAGATAGCCTTCTGAGTCTTTGGTTGATTTCCAGCCTCTGTAGCCCAGATAGAGGGTGGCAAGAAGATATATTATAATAATTAAATTAAGTAGAAGAAGATTCATCTAGATCACATTCCCAGCTCTTTTTCCTGCATCTCTTCTTCATGATCTTCCCAGGCTTCTTCCTCTTTTGCCTCCAAAGCCTCCAGTTCCCCTTCTTTATTCCAGTTTATCATACCGTAAATCAGGCACAACAATGCGCTGAAGATGCAAAGAAGGTAGACGCCCCAAATCCAAGGATCATCAATGCCTAGCATGCTTACCACCAATTCTATCGCTACTTATTATGATGTGTGGTAGCATGTAGCATTATAGCATGCTATAAGGGTGTCGGTCAGGAATATATATTACAATTAATGCATATTCAAAAGCCTGATGACTCTGGGATAACTATAAGTCTATCAGTGTGAACTTCAGGGTCTTACGATGCTCGAAGCCTTATATCATGCCAATATCTCTATCATGGCTTTGGCTACGGTTCTGATCCTCATAGCCGTCAGGCAGATGGGCAAGAATAGCCTTGCCATCTGGCAGATTATGCTGCTGGGCGCATCGGTGGTTCTTTTCACCGGCCAGATTTCGCCTGCGGATGCCCTGCACGCAATAAACCTGGATGTGATGATATTTCTGGGAGCGATGTTCGTGATTGGAGAGGCAATGCAGAGGAGCGGCTATCTCCTTTTCTTGTTCAATCGACTCTTTTGCCGGGCACACAATCTCGATCAGCTTCTTCTTCTCATTCTTTTTGCTATGGGCTTTCTCTCTGCTCTACTCATGAATGACACCCTGGCCATCATCGGCACGCCGCTCATGCTCTACTTTGCCCGGACGCTCAAAATAGCTCCTAAGCTTCTGCTTTTAACCCTGGCCTTTGCCGTGACCATAGGCAGCGCCATGAGTCCCATCGGCAATCCGCAAAATCTACTCATCGCCGTCAACTCGGATCTGTCCAATCCGTTCATCGTCTTTTTGCATTACCTGCTGCTGCCTACCATTGCCAATCTTCTGCTGGCCTATCTGCTGCTCAGAGTCTTCTACAAAGAGCAGTTTCAGAAAAGAACCCTGGAGATCTGCCAAGAAGAGATCTCCGATCCGGCATTAGCCCGTCTCTGTCGCGTATCCCTTATTCTGCTCTTCGCAATGATCCTGGCCAAGATGGGTGCTGTTTTCTTGGGAGTTGGCGACGAGTTTCGGCTGACTTACATCGCTCTCATCTCAGCGCTGCCCATTCTTCTATTCAGCAGCATGAGATACGGTGTCTTGAGAGGAATAGACTGGTGCACTCTGGTTTTCTTTGCTGCCATGTTCGTTCTCATGGACGCGGTCTGGAGTTCTGGGATATTTCAGTCTCTTCTGGCCGGATCAGAGGCAGATCTGGCCTCCATTCCTACGATTCTGGCTCTTAGCGTCCTCTTAAGCCAGCTCATCTCCAATGTGCCCTTGGTGGCCCTCTGCCAGCCATTGCTGGTCAATCCGTCCTCGCAGGCACTCATGGCCCTGGCTGCGGGAAGCACCATCGCCGGGAATCTCTTCATCTTAGGAGCGGCGAGCAATGTGATAATAATCCAGAATGCCGAGAAGAGCGGCGAGACGCTCACCTTCCTGGAGTTTGCCAGGGTAGGGGTGCCATTGACGGTGCTGAATGTACTGGTTTACTGGCAGCTTCTATGAATTTGGACGCAAGAATGCATGCGAGATCTGCGTGAAAATTAAATAATGATAATAGCAGACAAGAAGCGATGAAAGTAGACTTTACCGTCTCATGCTACGACAAACATGCCAGGGACTACGACTTCTACCAGTCTGCTGTGGTTCCCGGCTATCAGGAGATGCTCGACCTCGTGGCCGGGGCTTGCCGGCGCTATCTGCCGCAAGAAGCCAAGCTCATAGATCTGGGCTGCGGAACCGGCAATGCCTCTCTGGCAGTGCTCCGGAAGATGCCTTCGGCCAGAATCTATCTCATCGACGGCTCTGAGAGGATGGTGCAAGTGGCAGAGGAGAAGATCTCCAGCGCCCACCCTGGGGCGATCCTGGGCTCTAAGGTGGCGGACCTTGCAGGAAGCGATTGGGATGAAGGCATCGTTGGCACGGGCCTGGTGGACGGAGGGTATGACGGTGTCATCTCAACATTGGTCTTGGAGCACCTCCCATTTGATCGCTACCAAGCGGCCATTGCTAAATGCTATCGGAGGCTCCGGCCCGGCGGCTGGCTCCTGGCAGCAGAAGGCTACTCGCAAGCGGGAAGCGACATGCAGGAGTGGTTCTTTGAAGAGATGGAGGTGCGGCGCAAGACTGTTGATCCCAAGCTCTCCGACTTCGTGGCCCGGCTGCGAAGCGAGAAAGAGACGCACTACTATGCCGGCAAGGCAGAGAAGGAAGAGTGGTGGAGGCGAGCGGGATTTGTGCCCGTCAATGTGCTCTGGCAGTACCTTTGCATTGCCCTGATGGTGGGAAGAAAGCCGATGTGATTTCACTAATTTATAAATAGTCGCCGAACCATTTATCTATTCATTATGGCAGCAGTCGGAATTGCCCCTGCATTATGCATCATGTTAGCCCTGACGACAGTGGGTCTGGGATGCACAACGTTTGCAGTCACAAAGTCCGCCTCTGCAGATGGATCGGTCTTTGTCGGTCATACCAACGATGGCTTCTCGCCTGGCGACATTGGCGGCTCTATCAGAGAGGATATGGTATCATTCCGGTATATTCCTGCTCAGAATCATACGCCTGGGTCTTTGCGTCCCATCATCTACGATCCGAATAGCGGCGCAAAATTGGTGAATAGCAGTATTGTCTCGCAGGAAAATGATACGATTATTGGATACATCAATCAAGTAGAGCACACCTACGGCTATCTAACCGGTGTTTATGGGATCATCAACGAGTGCCAGTTGATGTCTGGGGAATGCACCGACTATTCCAAGGTTTTTCCGGATGCTGAGAAGGGAAAGCGCATCTTCTATAGCTCTGAGTTGTCAAACATTGCCATGGAACGCTGCAAGACAGCGAAGGAGGCAGTAAACCTGACCGGACGCCTCATTGATGATTTCGGGTACTATGGGTCAGGAGAGACGCTGATCTTCGCTGATCCAAAAGAGGTCTGGGTTATTGAGATGTGCGGCGGTACGCCATCGGACAGAGGCGGATATTGGGCCGCGCAAAAAGTTCCGGACGGCGAGGTCTTTGTGGCTGCAAATGAGTTTCGAATCAGGGAGATCAACCCGGAAAATGTTGATCAGATTTATTCTCAGAATCTCTTTAGTGATGCCGAGAAGATGGGATGGTACAGCCCGGCTGACGGCCTGCTGGACTGGACTGAGGTATTTGGTGCAGGCGAGTTCTTAAATCCTTATTATTCCCTGGCAAGAGTCTGGCGCATCCTGGACCGGATTGCTCCCTCCAGGAACCTCTCCGCATACGTAGAAGGACCTTTCACCAGAGAGTATCCTTTTTCAGTAGCACCTGATGAGAAGATCGATATTCAGGAAGCATTTGATCTCTTCCGGGATCACTACGAAGGCAGTGTATTCGATCTAACCAGGCCGCCGGGAGGAGGAGCGTTTGCAGATCCGTACCGAGACTGGGGCCCGCTGGAAGATGATGACCATCCTGCGCTCGGAAAGTTGAAACCAGGTGCATGGGCAAGGCCCATATCCACGGATCAGTGCGGATATTCGTATGTTGCTCAAGCAAGAGATTGGCTGCCAAGTAGCATCGGCGGGATCTGCTGGCTGGGGCTTTCGTCTCCGTCAGAGACCTGCTATGCCCCATTTTATGCCGGAATTACAAAGCTTCCCGCTTCCTACCAAGATGGTTCTCATTGGGATCTTGATATGGACACTGCCTTTTGGCCGTTTGAAATTGTACAAAACTGGGCCAGGCTGATGTATGCGGAAATGATCCCCAGCATCAGGGCGGAACAGAATCGCCTGGAAGAGGCAGAGCTTTCCAGACAGGCCGATATTGAGGCGCAGGCTTTGGAATTGTCTAAGAAAGACGAGAATCTGGCCCGCTCATTCCTCACCGAATATACTAATTCTACGTCAATAGAGAACCTGGAAAGCTGGAAGAGGCTATTTGAACTTCTTGTTGTAACCTATCGTAACGGCCAGTACAATGATATTAGTAATAAGACTATCACTAACGTTGGATATCCGGACTGGTGGCTTGAGAATGCCGGTTATCAGTATGGTCCGCGAGTATACGACCTGAAATCGCTCCGGAAGATAGCAGATGTATCAATTAAAAAACCCGCCAGCTAGGTGAACCAACCGCCCAATAAATGTCTAATAAACGTCCAATAAATCTGTGGGGAAGCAAGAATGGCAGCAAAAAAGATCACTATCGCATTGATTCAAACCTCGGTCTCTGAGGATCTCGATCTCAACCTGAAAAAAACTATGAAAAAGGTAATAGAGGCAGCAAGCAAAGGAGCCCGGATCATCTGCCTGCAGGAGCTTTTCCGCACGCGCTACTTTCCTCAGTGGGATGGCAAAGATGCCGCTGCTCTGGCGGAGAGCATTCCCGGCCCGTCCACACAAGCCCTTTCCGCTCTGGCAGAGGAGCTTCAGATAGTGATAATAGTGCCCATCTTCGAGCGTAACGAAGGCGGATTCTACAACTCGGTGGCTGTGATTGACGCGGACGGCAGCCTTCTTCCAACCTATCGCAAGGTGCACATTCCCCATGATCCTCTCTTTTATGAGCGAAGTTACTTTACCCCCGGAGAGGAGATCCGGGTTTATGATACCCGCTATGCCAAATTTGCCGCACTTATCTGCTATGACCAGTGGTTCCCGGAAGCGGCGCGCGTAGCGGCCCTGGCCGGGGCAGAGATCATCTTCTATCCTACAGCCATCGGCTGGATAAAGGGCGAGGAGGATCCGGCTGAGGGTGACTGGCATGATGCCTGGGAGACGGTGCAAAGAGGCCACGCCATTGCCAATAGCGTCTGCGTGGCTGCTGCTAATCGTGTCGGCCCGGAGGGGGACCTGATCTTTTGGGGCAGCTCTTTTGTCTGCGACTGCTTTGGCAAGATCCTGGCTCGCGCCGGCAGCAGTGAGGAGGAGACGCTGGTGGTAGAGCTGGATCTGGCCATGAATGAGACGGTGCGGAGGGGCTGGGGCTTTTTCCGCAATCGCCGGCCGGATGTCTACTGGCCCATCATTGAGATGGTGGCGGAGGAGGAAGAAATGGATGGCAGGGCCAAAGAGGGACTCTGCAGGCAAGAGACGCCACGGTCTCTTGGCTACCACATGCCGGCTGAGTGGGAGAGCCACGAGGCCATCTGGCTCTCCTGGCCTTATGACCTGGACAGCTTCCCGGAGATCGAGGCGGTGGAGAAGTCATACCTGGCCATCATCAAAGCCATTTACAAGAGCGAGATTGTCAATCTGCTGGTCAAGGACGAGATGATGCAAAGCGATGTAGTGGACCGGCTGAAAGGAGAAAAGGTCGATCTGCAGCGGATTCATTTCCACGTGATAAGCTATGCAGACGTGTGGTTTCGCGACTACGGCCCCACTTTTGTGGTGAACCGGGAGAAGGAAACGGGGAGGAGCGTGGCTGCGGTTAACTGGGTCTTCAATGCCTGGGGCGAGAAATATGAGGAGCTGATGGGTGACACAAAAATAGGCAGACTCATCAACGACGACCTCAAGATGGAGTATTTCTTGCCGGGCATCGTCCTGGAGGGCGGCTCTATCGATGTGAACGGCTGCGGAACCGTCCTGACCACAGAGCAGTGCCTGCTCAATAAGAATCGAAATCCATCATTGAAGAAAGAGAAGATCGAGGGATATCTCAAGGAATACCTGGGAGTGAGCAAGGTCATCTGGCTGAAAGAGGGGATCGCCGGGGACGACACGGACGGGCATGTGGACGACATCGCCAGGTTCGTGAGTCCTACCACGGTGCTATGCGCTTTCGAGGATGATCCCGAGGATGATCCCGAGGATGAGAACTACCTGGCTCTGAAGCAGAACTATGAGCAGCTCTGCAGGGAGACGGACCAGGACGGCTGCGCGCTCAAGGTGATCAAGCTGCCCATGCCGGGAAAGGTGGGCGCGAAGCGAAGGCTGCCAGCCAGTTACGCCAACTTCTACATCGGCAACGATGTGGTCATGGTGCCGGTCTTCGGGCACAAGAACGATAAAAAGGCGCTGCAGATCATTCAGGAGGCATTCCCGGAGCGGCGGGTCGTGGGCATCAACTGCCGGGAGATGGTGCATGGCCTGGGAACGGTGCACTGCATAAGCCAGCAACAACCGATTTAATCAATTTTTGCTGATTCAAATAAGCTCTCCAAAATTTCTAATTTTATTAATATCAAACTTTTTAAGATCATCATCAAAATCAATTACCGTACCTGGAACAAAATCATCAATGTTTGGAACGGCATCTTCTATGTTGACTAGACTGGGTATCCTGGCATCCTTTGCCGCGTGCCAAATTTTATTTAATTCATAGTTTGTATCCTGCTCATTACTCGTTAAAAAACTACCATCAATTATATCAGACAAAAGATATTCACGGTTGCTTAAAAATTTTCTTATTGAATCATCAAGTTTTCCTAATGTGTCCTTAGATAGGTTTGTACCAATTTTTTTAGATTCTATGCAGCAAATAAATCGTAATAAATCCTGACCTGAAGGGTGTTTTGTATTTATAATTCTAGGGCCATAAGCAAATAGGTTATCGAATGGTTTTAAAAAATTAATAAATTTTATACTACGTCTATACGGTCTCAGATCGTTAAAATGTCCATTTAGCGCAAATAGCTCAAATGAATTGAGTGACTTCGGATTCTGGAAACCTCTTTCAAATAAATCCTCTATGTTTATCATTTCTCTTATGTTCTCTTCTTGAACCAAAACCACTTGAATTAACGGAGGATTGCCTTCCCAAGGAGGCTGGATAAATTGAGCATATGCTTCTTTATAG
>Ga0209749_1002600_pt1 | contig 11395 bp, 10 predicted proteins | sample EPASupsiteSAE347_FD_187267 | JGI IMG/M metagenome (GOLD analysis project Ga0209749, IMG submission 187267) | Bioremediated contaminated groundwater from EPA Superfund site, New Mexico - Sample SAE3-47 (SPAdes) (version 2) | ecosystem: Environmental > Aquatic > Deep subsurface > Groundwater >... | reverse complement strand
AAAAACGTTTTTTGCGCAATTGCTTGCATTGGGGCTTTTGATACCGGTTATTATTTCAATAGTGATTAATATTGGGATGGTCGCTGATCTGGTTCCTGTCGTCGGTATTCCGCTACCGCTCATGAGCTATGGACTAACGCACACCTGGATTACGGCTGCCGCTCTGGGATGGATTAATGGTATCTCGAGTGCAAAAATGACGGCTCACGATTAACAGATTGCTCATTTTTCGTTACCCTGTAATTGATATAACAAAGGCTATAGATTTTATGCACGAAGTTCATCCTGTTGATATAATTACGTTACAAGAATTTCCTGAAGAGGTAGTTTCTGACTTTACACCGAAGTGTTTTGATCAATTTATTGGACAACAAGAACTAAAGGCAAAACTTGCAGTCTATACTGCTGCAGCTAAAATGCGTGGTGAGCCGATTGATCACATACTATTTTCAGGACCACCAGGTTTGGGTAAAACAACACTTTCGCATATTATGGCTCAAGAAATGGGCGTTGGTATTAAAATTTGTAGCGGTCCTATGCTGGAGCGCACAGGTGATTTGGTTGCTATTTTGTCAAGCTTGCAACCGCGCGACATGTTATTTATCGACGAAATTCATCGAACACCAAAGGCCGTTGAAGAAGTTTTATATAGCGCTATGGAGCAATTTTGTGTTGATGTGATTATCGGGCAGGGTGCGGGCGCCAAGACGGTAAATTTACCTTTAAGCCCATTCACATTAGTTGGGGCTACAACAAAAGCGGGGCTCTTAACCGCGCCATTGCGCAGTCGTTTTGGTATTACTGAGCGGCTTGATTTTTATCATGACCATGAATTGCAGGACATTGTGCTGCGCTATGCACAGTATCTTGATTTTTCGCTTGCGACAGATGCTGCATTGCGTATTGCGCATGCAAGTCGTGGGACGCCACGTGTAGCAAAAAAATTAACACGGCGCATGCGTGATTTTGCGCAGGTTAATCGCAAAAGTTTGTGTGATGATGTGTTTGTCGAGCAAACATTAGGTCTTTTAGGGATTGATGCTGAAGGATTGTCTGCTGTTGATAATCTTATTCTAAAAAAATTGGTAGTCACATTTGGAGGAGGGCCAGTCGGGCTTGAGACTATAGCATCAATTATCGGTGAGGATAGTGGCACGATTGAACTGGTGTATGAGCCCTTTTTACTGCGTAAAGGGTATCTGGAAAAAACGGTACGTGGCAGGCAAATACCGCCATTAGTGCTTGCCAAACTGCGTAAAAAATTTCTTGGGCAGGCGAGCTTGCTCTAGTACATGACGTTTGATCAACTTTCAGGTATACTCGCATTTAAAGTTATGGTTTTTGATACGTTGAAGAGGTTGTACTCATGTCAGGTCATTCTAAGTGGGCGAATATAAAACACCGCAAAGCTTCGCAAGATGCAAAAAGGGGCAAGATTTTTACACGTTTAGGTAAGGAGCTTTCTATAGCAGCAAAACATGGTGGTGGCGACCTAGATTCTAATTTTAGGCTCAGAACGTTAGTTGAAAAAGCCCGTGCTGCAAATATGCCCCTTGATAATATCGATCGTGCCATAAAGCGTGGTACTGGTGAGATACCAGGCGTAAGCTATGAAGAACAACTGTACGAGGGGTATGGTCCGGAAGGTATCGCAATACTGGTTGAATGCTTGACCGACAATAAAAATCGTATGGTTGCTGATATGCGACGTATGTTTTCGAGCCATGGTGGAAATTTGGCTGAAGCCGGTGCGGTAAGTTGGATGTTTGAGAAAAAAGGTGTTATTAGGGCAACGGCTGATATGGTATCTGAAGACAAACTTTTGGAACAGTTGTTAGATTTTGAGATTGATGATATTGATGTTGATGAAAAGTTGGCTACAATTACCATGAATGTGCGGCAACTTGAAGTGGTAAAAAAGGCCCTTATTGATGCTCAATATCAGGTGGAATCGGCCGATGTTGAATGGGTTGCTAAAAACCTGGTAGATCTTGCATCAGAAAAGGAACAAAAGGTAATAGACTTTTTGGAAAAAATAGAAGATCTTGATGATGTGCAGAACATCTATTCAAATCTTGCTTGATAGGATGCGTAATGAAGAGCATGTTGTTCAGTATGACTGGGTTTGTTTCTAAAACAGTGACATTACCACCGTCTGATAGCGGGGTTGCTGCTCATTTGACGTTTAGTATACGATCCTTAAATGCACGTTTTTTTGAGGCAACCTGTCGCATTCCTCAAGCGCTTGTACCACTTGAGGTTGAATTTTCGACACGTGCTCGTGCGCAGCTTAAGCGTGGTTCGCTTTCCATTTCTATTAATGTAAGTGATGTTAATTATTTTAAAGGCCCTGTACAGGCTTCGTTGAGTACTATTGAACATTATTTGGGTGCTTTACGATCAGCAAAGCAAAAATTTAGTTTGCCTGGTGAAATTTCTGTTGAAACGCTTCTTCAGTTACCTAATATTTTTGTTACTGACGACGTTGCTCTTTCTGAACAGGTTAAGCAGAATATTTTGGTTGGATTTGATCAAGCGATTGATGAGCTCAAGAATGTACGTGCGGGTGAGGGTGCTCGATTGTTGGATGATGTTAATGATCGAGTTGCACAATTGAAAAAACTGATGTGTGAAATTGAGCATGTTTTTATAAAAGCATTTAAAGGGCGGCAGAAAGCTGTTGAAGAACAGCTTGAGAAGCTTCAACAGTCGAGCGGTGAAGTTGCGCAGCAGCAGCGCATGCAGTTACATCTTGAGCTTGATCGTATTGATGTGCACGAAGAAATTACGCGATTTAATATGCATATAAAATCATTTCAAGATACGCTTGTTTCTGAAGGAGATGAGAAGGGGCGCCACCTGGATTTTATTTTACAAGAACTTGGGCGCGAAATTAATACCATGACGGCCAAGTGTGCAAACAGCGATATGAGTAGCCATGCAGTTGCAGTTAAGGTTGAACTCGAAAAGTGCCGAGAACAAATTCAAAATATCGTGTAATTATTTGTACTGTTGCTGCGATTTTTTATCTCTCAATCTGTATCTCCAGTTGACAACCTGTAAAACTTCTGTCTAGTCTCGGTTCGAGTATTTTACAAATTAAAAGAGGGAGTTTTATGGTCAAGAAAATCATTATTGTTTTTCTGTTATTTTTTGCAGTTGCGCGATTTGTGTTTTGTGCTGATCCGGTACTTGTTGGTTCAACAATTGATTATGGTGGCGTTTTTTATAGTAAAAATAGCGGCAAAGATTGGGTTAAGATTAACGGAAACTTTGGCCAAATTGCTATTGATTATGATGGCAAGTTGTGGGGAATTAATAAATATGAAGAAATTCTTTATAGCCAAGACGGTGGTTCTAACTGGAAAAAAACAAACGTAAAAGCGCGAAAAATTTTGATTAATAAGGATGGTATACTATGGGGCTATAATGGTGAATGGATTTGGAGGAGTAAAGACAATGGGACAAGCGCAACCAATGTTGCAAGAATGTATGGCTTAGATTTTAGTATTTCCCCTGACGGAACTTTGTGGTGTCTTCGTGAGGTTTCTAACTTTCCACAGAAGAAATATGCGATGTTTCGCAGTAGAAATGACGGTAAAAGTTGGGACCAATTGCGAAATGCTGGGGATGATGTAGAAACTATAACCATTGCTCCTGACGGTGCCGTTTGGGCGACTACTCGATATGCCAGAATTTTATACAGTGTCAACAATGGTGAACAGTGGAATTTTGTAGATCCTGATAAAAAGTATGTGAGAAGTTTTGTAGTTTCTTCAGATGGTACTTTGTATGGGATGGGATTTCCTGGTGTTTATTATAGTAAGGACAAAGGGAAAAGTTGGACCAAGGTTAATGGCAACTTCTCATATCTTGTGGTTGCTCCGAATGATAAATTTGTACCAGCTAAGGGTTGGGCTGCTAATGACAAAGAAAAAGAAGAAGCTAAAAAAATACAGCAAGAACTTGTTAAATCAAAAGAATCTTTGGCTGAAGAGTTCAAAAAAACAGGCGCTGGTGGTACTGAAACTATTAATACGGTGCTTGAGCGTTTGTATAAACAGGCTATATTGGCAAAAGATGTATATGCAAAATCAAACACAGAGTTTTTTGCGTATCTCAAAAGTGAACTCAAACAAGAAGCAATTGAAAATAACTTGGGTAAAACACTGACGCAAGCTGGCGAAAAGCTTAAAACAAAAGTTGAATCGATAAAAAAAGAAGCTGCGCAGCTTAAGTCTGAGAGCGAAGGACTTAAAAAAGAAGGTGCAGCCCTTGAAGCACGTAGTACAGCGTTGCAAGCAGAAGGAGAAAAGCTTGGCCAGAAGTGTAATCCGTTTGCGCAAGGCGGTGAAATATTAACCAATCTTGTTGGTGGGCTTAATGCGATTAAGAGTGGCGATCCTGCTGCGCTGGCAGAAAGTGGACTAAAAGCGGCTGAAGCATATAAGGATATGGGTGTGGCTGCTGCTGGTTTGGCAATGTCACTTGCTGATAAGACGATGGGCAATCTGGGCGATCTTGTTGGTATTAAGTTGAGCATGCCAGGCCTTGGACAAGCTGATATTGCTCTTGGTGCAGCTGTTAAATTTACTGATGATGTTACCGGCGGTTTGGGCAAATTAGCTACTGGTGATTTGAGCGGTGCCTTTGATGGATTTAAATCAGGCCTGTCTGGTATTGGTGCTGGTGGTGCAGCACTTGTAAAAAGTCTAAAAATAGACGAAGGCATTAGTAAGGCAACTGATGCGATAAAGTCAGTTGGGAATTTAATTTCAAGCGGGTTGGGTAGTGCATTTGGTTGGCTATCATCGCGCAGATTCAAAGAAAATATTGTTGACTTAAATGTGACTGACGATGTGCTTGATCGTCTTCATGCTGTTGCATTTAACTTTAAGTCAGATGTATCAAAGACCAAGCAGGTCGGATTAATAGCAGAAGAGCTTTTTGAGATACTGCCTGAATTGGTAGTTCTTGATGAAAATAAATTACCGGTTGCGGTACGCTACGATTTGCTTTCTGTCGTATTGCTCAAAGAATTACAGAAGCAACATGTGATATTACGAGCGCAAGAAGATGAGATAAAAGAACTTGCACGTCGTATATGTGTGCTTGAGGTATAATATCTTTTTGAATGTTTGTAACTTGAGAGAGGGAGTTTTTATGAATAAGAAACTAGTTTTTTATGTGTTGTTACTTACTTTGAGCAGCTTGCGCGCTGCAACATGCCCTGCGGCTGTTGATGAGCTGAAAGCAAAGGCGGCAAAACTTCAAGATGATGTTGCGTTATTGAAAAAGAAGGGCGATGGACTTAAAGCAAAAGCAGAAAAGCTTAAGGCTGATGGTGAGTGGATTGCTAAAGTTCAGAGTGGTTTGGGAGAGCGTATTAAGGGGATACAAGAGTCGGCTCAAACATTTCAAGTAGTGTTTAAGAAATATCAAGATTTTGTAATTGCCGTTAAAAATTTTAATAGTGCTCAAGGCTCATTTAATAAATTTCTTGGCCAGGTCACCAATCGATAGGTTTTATAAATGTTTGTTTCTTAAAAAGAGGGTGTGTTATGCAAAAAGTGTATAAAACGATTTTTGTTGTTTTTTTGGGTTTTTGTCAAACTCTTGTAGCAGCAGACCCCGTATTGGTTGGATTGCGTCATATGGGCAATATTTTTTGCAGTGAGAATGGCGGTAAAGATTGGATAAGGGTTAATGGTAACTACAAACAAGTGGAGGTTGCAAACGACGGTTCATTGTGGGCTGTAACGCGTGAAAATGAGGTATTATTTAGTAAAGATGGCGGTAAGACATGGCAGACAAGTACTCGCGGTATTAGCCAAATTGCACTAAGCCCAGATGACACCGTATGGGGGATAAAGCATGATACGCGTCAATTGTATCATGCCGTACAGGGAAAAGATTGGGCACAATTGAAGGAGGCTGCTTGGGAAAATCTTAGAGGAAATAAAGGTACATCGATAATTACAGCACGCACTATAGCTGTTGGTCCTGATGGGCAGTTGTGGATAGTGAGCAATAGCCATGGATGGATTGTAAAAAGCAGTGATAATGGCAAATCTTGGCGAGATGTTATTGATGAAAACCAGGGAGATCATGCTCGTCTGTTAGTTGGTTTAGATAAGAATCATACTCTTTGGCGATATTTTGTCGATTCAGGTGACACGTATCGCAGTCTAGATCTTTCTAAGAAAACGTGGGAAAAACTGCCTCAAAAATTCAGTTGTCTTGTGTATGCAAAAGATCAGGAGCTATGGGGTATAGGCAAACTGGATGGAAAAATTTGGTCAAGTAAAGACAATGGCAAAACCTGGCAGGATTTACCAGTAAAACTTGTATATCTTGCAGTTGCACCAAATGACAAATGTGTACCAGCAAAAGATGTGGCTTTTGAGGCAAAAAAAGACACAGCAGAAAAAATAAATGCTGAGGCGCTCAATGTGTTGATTGGTCTTGCTGCCAACAATGAAATTTTTATTAGTAAAAATGGAGGGAATGAATGGATAAAACGTAATGGTCTTGCGCGAGAAGCGGCTATAGGATATAACGGCTTTTTGTGGGTAATTGGTGTTGATAAAAAGCCAAAGCTGTCATTTAGTGGTGATGGTGCCGATAAATGGAATTCTCATGGAAGTCTATGTGAACATGTTGCCTTAGGAGCTGATGATTTAGTATGGAATTCTGATGGTATGTATTTGGCATATAGCAGCGATAAGGCTGTGCATTGGAATAGAATTGGTGCGGCAAGGGGCGATAAAGTAATGAATCTTGCCGTTGACAAAGATGGTACTCTGTGGGGAATTAGTCAAAAGGGAACCGCAACATTTGAACTCTTTCGCACTTCTGACAAAGGCCGTAATTGGTATTACGCTGATGTTTCATCTATATTGTTTAGTTCCGATAAGGGCCGTACGTGGCATCACAGTGATGTTGCACTTGTGTATATTGCCGTTTCGCCAGGCGGTACTTTATGGTGTTTAGGTAATGACGGTTCTTTATTTTATAGCAATAGCAATGGAGATTCCTGGGAAAAGTCTGGTGATAAAAAATTTACTCAAATAGCTATAGCGGCTGACGGTTCGCTATGGGGGATTAACTCAGCACAAGAAGTATTTCATAGTAAGGACAAAGGTGGCAATTGGGAAAAGATTGGCGGAAAGTTTGTTTTTGTAGCAACTGCGCCAAATGATAAAGTTTTATCCACGCTCAAATGGATAGTTGTTGATAAAGAAAAGGAAGAAGCGAAGAAGATAAAAGATGAATTGATTAAATCAAAGAATGCTCTTGTTGAATCGTTTAAAAAAACAGGCGCTGGCGACAAGGAAACCATAAATACTGTTCTTGAACGTTTGTATAAACAAGCTATAGCAGCAAAAGATGTGTATGTAAAATCAAACACAGAATTTTTTGCGTATCTCAAGAGTGAGCTCAAACAAGACGCTGTTGAAAACAATCTGAGCAAAACACTGACGCAAGCGGGCGAAAAGCTTAAAGCAAAAATTGAATCGATAAAAAAAGAAGCTGCGCAACTTAAGTCTGAAGGTGAAGGACTTAAAAAAGAAGGTGCAGCACTTGAAGTACATAGTACAGCGCTGCAAGCAGAGGGAGAAAAGCTTGGCCAAAAGTGTAATCCGTTTGCGCAAGGAGCTGAAGTATTAACAAATATTGTTGGTGGACTTAATGCCATCAAGAGTGGTGATCCGGTAGCTCTTGCAGAAAGTGGATTAAAAACAGTTGAAGCATATAAGGATATGGGGGTGGCTGCTGCTGGTTTGGCAATGTCACTTGCTGACAAGATGGTGGGCAATCTGGGCGATCTTGTTGGTATTAAACTGAGTATGCCAGGTATGCAACAGGCCGATATTGCGCTTGGTGCAGCGATTAAATTTACTGATGATGTTACTGGCGGTTTGGGCAAATTAGCCACGGGTGATTTTAGTGGGGCGCTTTCAGGATTTTCGAGCGGATTAAAAGGCGTGGGTTCCGGTGCTGCTGAGCTTGTCAAAAGTCTAAAGATTGATGAAACTGCTGGTATGGCAAAGGCTGCAGTAGAAGATGCAGCACGAGCTGTAGGCAGTGTGTTGAGTAGCGCCGCCAGTGCATTTAATCCGGGCAGTTGGTAATCATGATACGTGTGCTTGAAGCATAAGAACTTTTTAGGGAGTCGGTATGATATGCCGACTCCCGTTTCTTTAAGATTTTGTGATTTAATTAAGTTTGAGTTGTTTTCTCTAGAATATTTTACAGAAAAATTCACAAAGTATCTTTTTTGTGCTAAAATACTATAAAAGTAGCAGCATACTGCATGTTTGAACACAGTTTTATTTTGGAGGTTTTATGAAAAAAATACTTAATGAAGTTGCTGGGCTTCTTTTTCTACATGTTGTTTCTTGTTGGCCTGTAGTGGCTTTTTATCACTATGAGTCACTAACTCACTGGTGTCACGATCCTCGCGTACGCATGATTTTTGATTGTGTGTTTGCAATCACCGCTTTATGCATCTTTTTTTCACTACTTGCTATGGTCTTCAAGGCATATCGTACGGCACTTTTTTTTGCTATTATACCGTTTATTGTCCAGCTGATACTTGTATGCAGCGCCATGTTGGTTTTTATATTTCATCGTGAGCTGACTGCTGTGCTGGCAATGGGTCGTTTGCGTGCAGCTGGGGGCGCCATTATGTCGGTGATAAAAGCACCCATTACGCTGTTCAAAAAGATCTTTCTTACGGTATCATAGTGCTTTGGTTAACAAGATGCTCAATCTCAGGTGCGAGATTGATGACTGTCGTATGAGATGAGTTAAGGTATACCGGTACCGAATTACTTACCCATAGATGTTGAATGGGTGAATCAATAACTTTTTGAAGTGCAACTTCATTCATAAAACAATGTGTCACGGCTGCATAAATATGTGTCGCTCCGTGCTCTTTGAGGATATTGGCAGCCTGTATGATGGTAGAACCAGTGCTGACGATGTCGTCAAAAATTAATACGCGCTGTATTTGTGGGGGCAAGTCTGCTTGTCCGGCGATTATTTGATCGTTATTCATGCGCTCCTTGCTTATGACTCCGAGGAGGCACTGTGTTTGTTGTGCAAGTTCTTGGCATGCGAGCGCTCCGCCGTTGTCTGGTGATACGATGGTATCTATGGCAAGTTTTTTAATGAGTGGTTTATAGAGATTAAAGGGGATGAACCGTTCACAGGGTACTTCTTGCTGCAGTTGTACGCTGTGCGGGTGTATAACGGTTATCTTATCGATATCAAACTGTTTGAGACATTGTGAGATCACATGCGCTGCTCGTGCCACATTTGGTTTAGGATGATCTTGGCGTCCGTAACCGAAATAGGTCAATATTAAATGTACACGAGCTTCCTGTTGTTTGAGGGTATCAAGCAGCAAAAAAAGTTCACAAAAATGTTTTGCGGGTGGATGCGTTGCGGCGATAATTGTTACTGGCTGTTTTTCAACATGGTCTTCGAGACGAACAAGCATCTCGCCATCATTAAACTTTCTTATTTTATATAATCCACGTTCGGTGTTAATAAATGGCTCAAGATGGTTGACTGATGGGGTGAAAAATGTTTTCACGTTGTTGGTCCTTTTAATTGTTTTTTTGTGAACTTTTGAGTAATTTTAGGGCAGTGTTATCATCTATTTGATCAAAATGTTGGTAATAAGCTCCGATTGCCTGTAAATCTTCTGGTTCAATAACGCTGATTATCTTGTCAACCTCTGGTACGAGCCACCCTCTCGTTTGAGCACTAATGACTGGAGCCGCTACGATAATATACCGGGGCATTTGTTTTTTAACTTCTTTGATAGCCGCGTACATGGTATGACCAGTTGCGATACCGTCATCGACTATCACGACTGTTGTACCATTAAGCGTTATGGGGTGAGCGTTTTGGTGATAAATTTGTGCCCGTTCACGCAGTTTTTCTTGGATTATGGCGGCTTGATGTTCAAAGTCTTTTAATTGGTAAGGTGGCTGGACAAAAAAAAAGCTTTGGGTAGCCGCGCCAATTGCCAGTTCAGGGTTGTGGGGCGCCCCGATTTTTTTGGCCAGAATAACGTCAAGAGGTGCCTTGAGGGCTTTTGCTAGTACTGTACCCAGAACGAGCCCGCCACGCGGAATAGCGAGAATGACGGCTTTGGCCGTGCCAAGCGCAATCTTCAAACGTTCTAAAAGTTGGTTTGCTGCGTCGGTCCTATCTATAAACAATATAACCCTTTTTGCAATGCTTTTATGCAGTCTAGCGTGCTTGCTAATTAAAACAAGGGCTAATTTTTATTGACAATCTGGTTTATTTGTTTATAATAAAACTAATAATATTGGAGATTATGGTAATTTGAAGTTTTTCATCTAACCACTACATAGGTTCACTGCCGCTGCTTCCCCAGCAGTACAGTGAACTCAAAAACGCCAGGAGGGTAGTAATTACTTTCCCTGGCGTTTTCTATTTATGGTTGGTTTTTTGCTCTTTTTTGATAGACTTTGAGCATACTCCTATTTTTAACATTAAGGGTTGTGATGAGAGTGGCGACTATTTTTTTGGTGGTGCTTGGTATGCTTCTTGCTTTTTTGGGCGGTGTTGGCGCTTATAAAATTATACGCAAGCAGCAGGGGCTTGAAGCATTGGTTGCCACACTACAAAAATCTTCTTCGGTAAAAAACTCTGATATAAGCGTTGGAGATTTTAATGGTGAACGCGGCGCGCGAAGCTTTCGGCTCTGGTCAGAAGTACAAAAAGATGTGAGCAATACGGTAGTACAGGTATTTGTTCAAGTTGCCCAATTTAATTGGCTTGAGCCGTATGCAACTCCCGCGCAAGGTGAAGCCTACGGTACCGGTTTTTTAATTGACGATCGTGGTTATTTTATTACCAATGCGCATGTTGTTTCTGAAGTGAAGGCTTTTACAGTACAAGTTCCAATACTTGGTCGCGAGCGATTAGATGCGACGCTTGTTGGGGTAAGTTTTGATCGTGATATAGCGCTACTCAAAGTTTCTGAAGAGGGGGTTGAAAAGATTAAGCAGGCGCTTGGTCGTGTACCGTTTTTGAAGTTGGGGAACTCTGACCGTGTGTTGCGTGGTGATGAAGTTATGACGTTGGGGTATCCGTTGGGGCAGCAATCGTTAAAAAGTACGGTTGGAGTGGTTAGTGGCCGTGAAAGCCTCGAATATCGACAATATTTGCAAATTGATGCGCCGATAAATCCAGGAAATTCGGGTGGACCGTCTCTGAACTTTAATGGTGAAGTGGTAGGTATTAATACGGCAGGAGTGCCGAGCGCTCAAAATGTTGGGTATATTATTCCCATTAACGAACTCAAAATTGTTCTTGATGACTTATATAAACTTGAGTTTGAATCAAATAA
>Ga0209749_1002599_pt1 | contig 11396 bp, 8 predicted proteins | sample EPASupsiteSAE347_FD_187267 | JGI IMG/M metagenome (GOLD analysis project Ga0209749, IMG submission 187267) | Bioremediated contaminated groundwater from EPA Superfund site, New Mexico - Sample SAE3-47 (SPAdes) (version 2) | ecosystem: Environmental > Aquatic > Deep subsurface > Groundwater >... | reverse complement strand
ATAAACCTGATTTAAGAGAAAAAAATTAAAATCGAATATTTTTGAATTTCCATTAACATAGAGTAAGAATAGAGAAATTTGACATTTTTTAATCCAATAAAATCCAGAGAAAAATATCCAAATATTTCATGTATCACCGGAATTACGTCACGCAGCGAGGATGTTCAGAGAAAGCCAGCAAGGGAAATTTGCATCATATAACAGGCTCGCAACAATCCCAAAACACTATCCGTTGTAATAATCATTTTCGCTCGATACTATAGAAATTCACGAAGAAGCCCCCGCAATGATAGAAAAAGAGATTCGGCAGGAGGTCTACGCGATCATTTCACACTAGGGGGAGCTTCGTACTGATTTAGGGAAAAACGGAACGTAAAACTGCTTTTTATGTATAGCATTATGAGGTTTATAAGAAGGAAAATAAAAAAAATTAGCCCCGTCCGTTCGATTCAGAAAGGGGGAAATATTGTTGGTACACCTGCCTTCTTTCGTCGATATCTGTATGCAGGTAGATCTCGGTAGTCTTGATGGAGGTGTGCCCCAGATTCTCCTGGACAACACGGAGGTTCTTGGACCGTTTGTAGAGCTCGCTCGCATAGCTGTGGCGGATTTTGTGAGGAGTTATCCCAGACGGTGCATAATGCTTGAAAATATGCTGGATTGCCCGCGAGGATATATGCTTGCCCTGCTGGCCGACAAAAAGAGGGCCCACAATCCGGTTGCCGATAAATCTGAGGATATCATGCAGGGTGTCATCGTCGACAAACACGATACGGATCTTGTCACCTTTCCCCTTGATCCGGATGGTATGCTCGTCAAAATCGATATCCTCAATATTCATATTGCATAATTCGGAAACACGGACACCGGTGGCATAGATGGTCCTTACAATAAGCTTGTCCCGCTGATCCTCAATAGAGTCGATCAGACGGAGAACCTGGTTATGCTTGAGATATTTCACCTCCTGCTGCTTGATACGGGGCCGGTCAATTCCCGTCAGAGGATTTGCGGTGACAACACCCTGGGAATAGAGAAACCGGTAAAATGAGCTGAGTGTTGAGATGATGCGGTGAAATGTTTTAGGTTTGTACGTTTGCATTGACGAAACGAACGAAAGAAAATCATTAACAAGGACTGGTGTAACTTCGACGGATGTATCCAACCTGGCGTTTTCTAAGTCTTTCCAGTAGAAGACGAGCTTTGTCACATCAGTATTCCGGCGGAGCCAGATATAATATCCAAAATGCTTGATAACCTGTTCATAACTGTCAAGTGTGCGGGGAGAGTAATTGCGCATCCGGAGGTAGTTCCGGTAGCTTTTGAGCCATTCCGAAAAATACCCGCTTTCCATGCTCTATTCTATCATATCTCTAATAAATAAAGGTTTGCGCAGAATAGACATTCTGCGAAGTTCCCGATTTGCAATATCTCAACGGGTTTTTGAGGGTTTTTCAATTGTAATCCGGATTGGGCACACAGGAAAATATGGGCCGGTAAAGAAATCCTGTATACCATAGGGGTGATTTCCACTGGAAGTCGATCCTAAAAATTTTGATCTTAAAACACAGGTTTTTTTCAAAGAGAGTGTAGATTTGATAGAACAGAGAGAAAAAACCCCACAGAAACGCAATATGAGCCTCTTATGACGTGAAATTATGGGAGGGGCGTTTTCAGAAGAATCCTAGACTGATATCTTACGAAAATCAGCAGGAGTCTGAATTGGGTAAAAACGGGTTTTACAACCACTAGGATACTGTGTTGAAATAAAATCACACAGTATAGGAGGAGAAAAGGAACAGAATGTTTGTTGGATTTTTTGATATGTTGAAGCGTCAGGACGGTCCCGTTAATGCTATCCCGAAGGACGGGGGGCTGGATGTGTTGAATGGTGTGGGCAACAGTATTGCGGAAGTTCAAGAACCTGATATTGATAATCATCCTGTTTACGGGATATCTCTCGTCTATGATAACGGATTCGCCTCACGGCTGATTCAGGTAATTAATTCGAGCTCGGGGTCAACAGAGAGTGAGCGTAGGAATAGAACCAGTCTAGATAGCATGTGAAAAGAGTAATGATACAAATCCCTTAAGCGTTTTTTTTTCGATTAATTTCCCCGAAAGTAACTGCCAGGGTGCAGTATAATTCTATTTGGACAGCATGTCAACACACATGAAATTTATTACGGTATTGACGATATTTTCGAAAAAACGGACCAAAGCTGAAATGAGAATATGACAGAGGCGTTATTGAAAATACCTTTTTCCCCTTATGAAACCTGTATGCAGTTCCATCGCGTTGTGCGGGTTGCCACAATCGGGCAGGAATGGAGGCCATACGAAAGCCCTCCGTGGTGTGAAAATTATTTATCCAAGCTCAAGTTTCAAAAGATTTATGGTGAAATTAGAGGCAAAACAACAATTTACCCTTCTTTTTACCGGGGTTAAATGGAGGGCTGAAATCTAAAACCCCATCAGGATAGTTGCCATCATAAATTGTCGAAAAATGAACCCAATGAAAACCTGGATTATCTGGATTTTTGGTAAAAAAAATCATCCGCTACGGATACCTTACGATGATTTAAAGGCTGCAGGAAAAATCCCGTTTGGGGCTTTTCTCTTTATTCACTAATCCTTGAATCACATGACGGTTTGCATATGAATATCGGTTTTTTTATCTGTTGTTTTTCAGGTTTCAGGGCATGCTTTTTTAGAGAAATTCTTCGCATGAGATTTAGGAGTGGGACAAAAACACAGCAATGTGGCGTATTTAGCAAAAAATCTGAGATTTAATGAGATCCAGGATTTGCTGAATTGCAGACTGAATTACAAATAAACCATATGATGCTATATACAAAAATAGAGTATTTGCAAAAACTCCAAGGAAAACAAAGCATTGCGTAGGACTAAAGAAGTAACAACGCAAGCCAGAGTCAAAATTCTTTTCCGATCAGGATTTTTTAAAAACGCCATAAAGTTACGCACATACCGATCACTAGTAAAACCGTGTGGGGAGGATTGGAAAAAGAGAGAACGCCATTATAATCATGTTTTCATAACGGCCCTGGTTCTAACCAAGACTCCCTGAGTCGGAATAGGATAATGAAATTGAAACGAGCATGACACCGTTCAACGACCCCCCTCGATCATGCATTTCCTGTAATTTGTGCAGTGAGATTAGATACGCTGATCGAAAATCATCCAGATAAGTCCGATCGAGCTCTCATTTTGCAACCCTTCTGTTAAAAAAATCTGCTCTGTAAAAACCTCTTTCGCAAAGATGGGGGCTGGTGCTCCATACCCATTAGGGATAACTGCCGCCGCCCCGAAGGGCGCCCCGCGGCGGCCTCAATTACCCGTCATATCAGGGGCCCCTGAAAATTTTCATTTTTGGAGAGTGAGTAATACATCGCCATCGCATCCGGGGTGCCCCAGCGGCGGGGTGAAGCCCCGAGAGCGTCTGAGTATATTGATGATTTCTACAGAGCTAAAAATCCATCTCTCACTATGAGAATACAAAGTCTCAGAACATTCAGAAGGCAGACGTGATTGTAAAATATTCCAATAATATCCACATATCGGAACGTATGAATCTGAAATTATAGGTGCATAGATTAAGTAGTGAAATCCCTGAGCAGATCAATTGTACAGTCGTGAATTGAGCAGTGAATTAATAAATAATAAACCGCATAATGCTATACATTACGATGTTCCAGATCCACTTATCACCATCTGATTCTGGGTTTCCCGAAAAGATCCTGATTATAATTATCGGAGTGTGACTTCATGGACGATATCCGCATTCAACAGGAGATCAACAAATACAAAAAATTCAAAAAAGTCGACGGTGCAACATACCGTAAAGTAAACACGTTCCTGAGAAAACGCACATACATTACCGCACGTGAGTGGGCACTTGCCCGGTTGTGTACAGATTTTCGTACATCCGGGGGTGCAGAAATGACCTTTATCGGCAGGCATCTTCCCGAACTGGTTCCGTTCATGGAGGACACTTACACCCCCCAAGCGGTTAATCAGGCAAGAAATTCATTTAAAAAGAAAGTAAGAAAAGCGAGTGCAACGTTTTTTTACGGGGCTATGTGCGGTTTCTTTACAACCGATGAACTTGACGACCTGCTCTTTGAAGCAAGTGAAGTCGCACGATTCCTTCTGGAAGTTGAAGGGACTACGCTGGATATCGATGAAGAGATCGACATCGAGGATCGAATAACGAAAGTGATGAGAAGCGTGGGAGAGTCGGCAAAAATTATTTTGAAGACACGCGGGGAAGAATCAGATATCCATGCCAATCTCAAAAACAATCCTCCTGACAACCTCACAGGTTCCATTGTCAGTCCGCAGATTCTGGAAGCTCATATTGAGAGAATAACAACTCCTTCCACAGATGGTGAAAACATATCTCACACTGATACAAATATCCCGGCTAACCTGCAAACGACCAGCGACAGGAAAATATCCACAAGTCCGGTCATACAATCTGATGATATAACCCCATTCAGAGAACAAATTGTGGATTCTTTATCTCAAACCCCAATTGAGGTCCATTCCGGAAATATTCATTCAACAGTGGATTCGCATAAAGAAAACCAGAAAGGGGAAAACTCAATCCAGCCAAGACATTCATCATTATTGGAGGAAGGAGTGATGCCACCATGAAGATCATCCAGATTGTAGGTCGCTCCAATTCCGGAAAAACGACTTTCATTACCCATCTCGTTCCGGAACTGAAAAAGAGAGGGCGAGTTGCGGTAGTAAAGCACTTGGGAGATCATGACTATTGCCTGGAAGATGGAAAAGATACGACGTTGTTTTTCGATGCTGGTGCAGATCTTGCCATGGGGATCGATTCTCATAAATCCGTGGTTGCGATACGCAATAACACCCTTGAAGATATGCTTGATCTGCTGTTGAAAGAAAGAATGGATTACGTAATCATTGAAGGGTTCAAACAAAAACCGTTCGCAAAAATTGTTATTGGTAGTCTCTCTATTGATCATTGCATTTTGACAAATCCCGGAATTAAAAAGGTCATGGAATCCATTCATCTTTTTGATGATTATCCAAAATAACCCAAGTATCGGAGGAAAATCCATATGACATCACAAAAAATTGAGAAAAAACTCTTTGGAACGAATGGCGTTAGAGGTGTGATAGGAAAAGATCTCACCCCGGAACTTGTGGTTTCTATTGGAGAGGCTTTTGGAACCATGAGACCCGGGCGTATCGGTGTAGGACGAGATACCCGGACATCCGGAGAAACACTGATAAAAGCGGTTAAGGCAGGCCTTCTCGCAACCGGATGTGATGTTGTCGATTGTGGTATCCTTCCAACCCCAGCTCTCCAGTATCTTGTGAGGGACCAGTTTGATGGAGGTGTAATGATCACTGCGTCTCACAACCCTCCAGAATATAACGGAGTCAAGATCATCGAGCCGGACGGTACAGAAATGGGTGATGAGCAGACTGTCAAACTGGAACAAATACTTTTTTCCCGGTCGTTCTCACTGAAACCATGGGATCAATTGGGAACAGAGGTACATTCCCATTACCTTTACGAAGATTATATCAAAGCGATTGTCAGCCATTTTCCACCGGGTTGTGGTACAGGAATGACGGTGGTGGTTGATCCAGGATCCGGCCCTGCGTGCCTCACCACATCCCGCATTCTTACAGATATGGGATGCAGAGTAATCACCCTGAATGGGGAAATGGACGGGAAATTCCCTGGCAGGATGCCTGAACCTACTGTCGATGGCCTTCGAAATCTTGCTTCACTGGTAGTCGACAGTGGGGCAGCATTTGGAGTTGCTCATGACGGGGATGCCGATCGGGCTGTCTTCATCGATGACAAGGGTCGGTTCGTAGAGGAGAACTGTGAATTTGCTATCATTGCCCGGCATATTTGTCGTCAGGAAAAAGGTATCATTGTTACACCAGTCAGTACTGGGGAGATCGTTGAACTCATCGCAGGAATGGAACAATGTAAGATTGCCTATACACCTGTTGGAAGCATTTATGTTGCACGGACAATGCGTTCCCTCATTGAGGAAGGCAAAAAGGTAATCTTCGGGGGTGAAGGGAACGGAGGACTTATTTTTCCAAGTCACCAGTTCTGTCGCGATGGTGGAATGACTGCTGCGACAATGGTTTTAATTCTCAAAAAAGAAGGACGATTCCTATCAGAAATAGTAGACCAGTTACCGTTCCGGCATATCATTAAAGATAAGATTTCTACACAACAGGGTACAAAAATCCTTGAATCGCTTATGATGAAATATTCAGGTGAGAAGACTGATACTACTGACGGCCTTAAAATTTTAAGAAAAGGTTCTTGGGCACTTGTACGTGCATCCGGTACTGAACCGATAATCCGCATTATTGTCGATGCTGATTCTGAAAAACAAGGTGTTAATTTTTTTAATGAAATTCGATCTGATATCCTTAAAAATACTTAGAACAAAATTATAATCATAACTTTCCTTACAATTGTACTACCTCCGTTTCATTGTAAAGTGAAAACTCACTCTTCGAAAAAATTTCTGCCTAGTCTCATTTGGGGATGTTTTAGAGCCCGATTCTCTTAATTCTTTAAAATATTACCCAGTATGCCAAAAAAAAATAAATTTGAGGACATAGGATATCGAAAAATTTATTAAATACCTTGGTCAAATTGAGTTTACCAACGAAATATTCAACACGTGATATCAATGGTCCGATCCACAGAATTAATTGAAGCGATTCAACGCACCGTTTCCATTGAAGAGTGGAAGACACTTGGACCATGTATCATTGAAATTAATCAGCAGCAAGGCCGGAGTGCAAGAAAAAATATCCTTGAAGAGATAAACAAGGTTATTATTGAAACCTCGATAAAAAATAATAATCCTTCATTATTATCTGCACTTCCAGATATCCAAAATAGTGAGATTGAAGCTCTTTTTTCCCAAATTATCAAGCAGTATATTCAAACAAAAGATGATAGTTGGCTCAATGCCTTTTTCACGTTATCTGAAAAACTTCCAAAAAAGAGTAACCAATCAAAGGTTTATGCAATGATCGCCCGGGATCTTATTGATGCCGGCGTCTCAGATGCCGATACTGAACTTATCGATACTGGAATGATTTTACTGAATCGTATCAGTTTCAGGAAATATCGGTCTGATATAATGATCGATATAATTCCACTCCTTATTGTCTGGGCGGTTACGATCCATAACAAAAAAATCCTTGAGATGTCCCTCATAATGATAGAGGAGATTGGAGATATCTCAAAACGCTCTGTTTTACATGCGGAACTTGTGAAAGCGCTCGCAAGTATCGCCATTCAGGATAAAGACCGGATATCATACATTAACAGTATAATCAGTGCCACGAAAATTCACCAGAAAATTCGCAGACAGCAATGTTTATTGTACATTATTGAAAAAGGGGCAAAATCTCATTTTGGAAAAGAGATGGCAGATCTCCCTCTTTTCTTGAATAATTTTTCAGAGATTTCTGGAGATGCATACCTCGAAGTTATCAGTGCTTTGATTGAACAGATGCTCGAACGAATCAAAGATAAATCACAGGTTATTCTTACTCTTAAAAATTTAAGCAAAACAAATCCTTCGGTTGCTGGTACAATCATCCTTGACCTCCTCAACAAAGCAGATCGCTCTGGAGATCAGGGATTTTTTTCAGCTGCATTAGAATTACAAAATGCTATCATCGATAACGAGAATTTTCCCGTTCGTGAAATCGTTCGATCCGCAATTTCAGTTGCCTGCAAATCCAACAATATGCAAATACTCCTTGACATCATACCGGTCATCAATAAACGGTGTACACCGCTTGCTTTGTCAAAAATATTCCTCCAGTTCTCTCATATAATGCTCACCAAGGGAGATTTTTATTCAGCACTTAGAATATTAGGTACCATAAACCACGAAGACAATACCCTTCCCCAATATACCGAATGTTTAACCTACCTTCTCAAGGAAGGAGTGATAAAAAATGCCATCTCCCCCATTGATCAGGTGATTCTCTCACAAATTGACAAGGATACTTCAAATACTGCGATATATCGGGCCATCATCGAGTTAAGTAAAGAATTTTCCTTTGATGTTATTACCTCCCATGATCAATCAATAAAACAACTTATTGCAATTCATCACAACCCGGATCAACTTCTCCTTGAAAACATTACAATTCTCATCGATCGCGGGATTCTTGACGCTCAGGATCCGGACATTCTTGTCAGGCTTGCAGAATCTATAAATGATAAACAGAATAAGGAACGGGCAATTTCAAGTATCATTGTAAAAATTGCAAAAATTGGAGTTCGGACCAAAAACAGAGATTTTCTTCAGAGAGCGGTGGGGCTTACCTGTGAGATTGAAGGACAAAACACACGATCATCAACGTTGTGCAGTATTATCGATGATGCATCGCTTCTTGCAGCACATGAAGGGGATCTCGATCTTCTTTTGAGGATGAAAGTCTGGAGTAGTTCGCTGCTTGAAAAAGATCTTGCCACATTTGCATTGGCAAATATCGTCGAAGGAATCACGAAATATGCCATTGACAAACAGTCTGCTGAAGCACTTGAAGAGGCATACGGAATTGCACAGGATATTAATGATCCGTCACTGAAAACTCAATTATTCGAACAGATTGCCGAATGTTTTGTAAAAATTGGTTGTATACTGCTATTAAATCCAAAATATCCGATGAGTATCGCAGAATTAACAATAGCTTTGCGTCCATTCGAAAGAGGATTGGATATCCTTAAACATAGTGTAAAATCACCCCAGTTATCCTTAAAAATTGCCGGAATAATTGACGTAATTATTTCGTTCTACCATACGAGTACTAACCCAGATTTTATTATCCCTCTCGCCATGTTCACCGTTGAAATCGATAATAATTTTGAGCGCGATGCAATGATTTCCCGCATCATCTCGAACATGAGTGAAGACATTAGCCATCCTGATTCCACAGATCCCTACGAAATAATGACTGGCCTCCTGCAGAAAAACGAGAGGGTAAAAACATCCCCCTCGCTACGTACACTCATATCGCGGGTAATTCAGATGATTCATAACCCTTACGCAAAACTCAATGGGTTATGCAATTTATTGGATGTAGAAATCAAATCAAAAAATTTCCATCGAGCTCAAGAAATCCAGGATAGTATCTGTAAAGAAATACCAACATTTCCTACAGAATATCAGAAAATTCTCATTCTCACTAACCTGGCAATAATTTACAGTCAAAATGACACCGTTGTAGCATCAAAATGCTTGCATACAGCTGTCCAGAAATTGGAGAATGTTGAATATGACTGGGAATCTGAAGTCCGAAAGCATATTGTTATTGCTTTAGTCGGATTGAATAAAGCAGATCCCAAGAAAGAATTGACCGATATTGCATTTGATATCGTCAAGAAAATTACTGACCCTGTTGAATATATTGAATCTCTTATTTTGATATATGGGATGGTTCATCAGGATAAGGATCAACGTAACGAATTTTTGCATTCCATGACAATAGCAGCTGATAAAATTTCTTCACCCTATGAAAAAGCGTCCGTCCTTTTGAACATTGTTTTCATTGCACAACAAGACTGTGATGATGATGAAGTCCTCATGGATTTACTCAGTAAGGCAGAATTAACAACCAAAAAGATAAATATTCCTTTAATAATTGATACAATCCGTGATAATATTACACAACAATATGCTGTGTTGTATCAAAAGAGCAACAATAAAAAAATTTTAAACCACGCAATCCGGATTTCAAAAACTATTGATAATGACAATATCAGGCTCCAGAGATTCGCTCAACTCGGTTATGCAGAAACATACGAGATTGTACCTCAATATGTCAAAATAAAAACACTGTCAGAAACAATGATTGGGGAAGGGAATCATCCTAATCAGATAATTACTCTTGAGCGGCTAGTTCGTACCGTAGCTGATCGAGGCAAGGAATCGATTATCTTCTGCGATCTTGCAATTTATTTTAAGAAAATGGGTGAGAAAAAGCTCTCTGAGCGAATGATTCAGAATGCAATAAAAGAAGCACGTATTATCCGTCCACTTTCAAGGCGTTCTTATATCATGTGTGATATTGCACTGAAACTTTATTCTGCTGGTTGTGAGCAGACCTCACAAGAAATCCTTGATTATTCAATAGATTCAGCAACAAATATTCGCCAATCAACAATCAGGGACGAAGTATTTGATGAACTGGGTCATGCAATAAAAATCATTCAGGAGAGGTAATGATTTTAAAAACGTATGAGATTTTTATCAGCGGACGCGTTCAGAAGGTGGGATTTCGTGCATGCGTAAGAAAAATCGCTACAGATCTGCATATCATGGGTACTGTAATCAACCTTGCCGACGGAAGGGTCCATATTTATGCTACCGGTGAGCTTATTGTTCTCGAGAAATTTGTCTCAATGATTTATAGTTGCCCAAGAGCTGTGATCCGTGATATTCGCATAGGAGAGATCGCACCCAAGCAGTTCGACGATTTCGTAATTATTAAAGGAGATGGGCGGGTTAGTACAGAACTTTAAATTCATCATTAGACCTGATAGAATTGAGTAATCCAATGACCTGGGAATAAATTTTTTCATGGTTTATGGTAGTATAAAAGGAACCCATCATTTTTTTGATCAATTCTTCAGATAACATGCACCGGTCAGGAGCGCATTCAAAATCCCAAGACTTCAAGGATTCTCGTGCAATCTTGAAAACAATGGAATCGACCATGTCAGCTTTGAGGGGATCTATAAGATCATACACGAGACTTCCTTTGCCATCATGGATGAAACCGATATCCGGGTTAAGCCGCGAACCGATAACCGATACACAACAATTTCCAAATAACATCGCATAACCAAATGACAACATTGCATTTACAGGGTCCGTCTGAGGTCTGATAGTCCTTCTCCTGAACCCGAGATCCGGAGGTAAATTTCTTGACATGATTTCATAATACATATCAGAGGTCAGCCGATGAAGACGTCGTATCTCATCAACTTTTATCAAGTACGTCATTTCATCCAGAGAGTTCTGGATAATTTCTAGTTCACCTTCATAGAACAAACCCGAGCTTTGTCTTAATTCTGCTTGATGTATCGCAAAAAGCCGGGATTTTATCGAACCCTGTGCAAGGGATATTGCATAACGGTGGCGAGGAATTCCCTTTTGTAATTCGTTAAGGTGTTCGCTATTATCATCAGTAAATGGTTTCAGGGTTCCCACAAGAGAACCATCGGATTCGAAAAATGAGATAAATACTCCGTTTTTGATCAGCTGCGCAATTGAGGTTGAACTGATTGTGTGACCCCCTACGATAAGGAGGTTTTTCACAGAGTCAAGAGG
>Ga0209749_1002597_pt1 | contig 11401 bp, 10 predicted proteins | sample EPASupsiteSAE347_FD_187267 | JGI IMG/M metagenome (GOLD analysis project Ga0209749, IMG submission 187267) | Bioremediated contaminated groundwater from EPA Superfund site, New Mexico - Sample SAE3-47 (SPAdes) (version 2) | ecosystem: Environmental > Aquatic > Deep subsurface > Groundwater >... | reverse complement strand
TACCCTTTCTGCGCGCACTGATGGACGATATCCTGAAATTTGATATCATCGTTGTCAGCGGTAAACACATCTACCTTAATTCCATAATAGGTGCCTTCGCGGATAGCCGCGTCGAAAGCCATCTTGAAAATTTCGGTGGATGAGCCGTTGAGTACATACGCGACCTTGTACCCTTTCGACTTGAACTGTTTCGCTGTCGTCTTCGCGTCAGCGGCGCCTGCGGTGAGTACGCACGCGAGCAGCATGATCGCTGCGAATACCGGAACAACCTTTTTCACAGAAACCTCCTTAATCCTAGAACCTAGAAAACTTCCCCAGAAAAACCCAGGTACGCTAATAGAGACAGCTTCGTTTTGCCTTAGTCGCAGACAGTTATTGAATTTGTTTTTTCAATTTGCGCAGATGACGCACTTCTCTCCAGTATATGCTATTCCTTCTGCTTCCCCCGCATTGTATCGATCACCGCGGAGGCAGTGTCTTCGTCTGTGACGATGCCCGTTATGAAGTGGCCGCGAATGGCGCCTATTATTGGCTGAACTTTGTTTTCGCCATAGGCCACCGCAATAACCGGGCATTTCATCGGAACATCGGCGGTCATGGATCTTGTTTCGATCGATGTGTGAATTATGTTGCCGTCAATATCGAAGAAATGGGTGAAGATGTCGCCTACCGCGCCGTTGGCTTTCAGTGCCGCGAGATCCTCTTTCCCGATAAAACCGTGGGGCAGCAATACGGTATCCTTGACGTCTCCGAGACCGATCATCGCGCAGTCGACGGAATTTGCCATTTCCAGGATCGACTTCATCATATAATCATTCCGAAGCGCCTGTGCGGCCTCGTTGGTCGACGCTATCGCCGGTGCCCAAATGTTGAAAAAATCAATGTCCAGGCGTTGCGCGACCATAATTGCCCTTGAACAAAAATTGGAGGCGGGGTTGAGCGCGTAGTTGGGCATCGTATTTCCCGTCAAAGAAATAAGGCGCTTCACTTTTTTTTGTTTGAGCTCTTCGAGCTGCGCCAGCGTGCTGGAAATCGCACGGCTTGCTCCTATGCCGATGCTTTCATGTTTTTTGCACAGTTCCCCTAACCGAAGGGAAGCCGCGTATCCTATATTGGAGGCGGGATTGGTTCCGCCCGGGACCACCGTCACGTCGTCGAGCCCGGTCGTTTCCTTGAATTGTTTTTCAGTTTCAAAAAGCGATATATATTTCCTGCTTATCTTGATTTCCACTATTTTCTTCTCGCGTATAACTTTGAGAAGGCGCACAACCTTGATTCTCGGGATGCCGAGCGCGTCGCTTATTTGTTGCTGGCTCTGATCTTCATAATAGTAGAGCCAGGCAATCTTGCTGAGCAGCTCGATGTTCATTTGTTCATCCATATGTACAATTGTTAATCTGTTTTTCTATCTTGTCAAGAAAAATTTAACGATTTTTATGCAGAGGTTTTGAATCCCGCCGGCCGGACTTTCCGCCGGCCATGGCACAAAAAACCCTGCCCACATCCATGAGCAGGGTAGAAGGAGGTTTTTCACCGCATGGTAATCGGCTTGCGGCAATAAGGTAACTATATCGCACTTTCGCGGGAAAACAACAAAGGGCACCGCGGAAACCTGCAGGCACCGCGAAAGTCTAAAGCGGTCGCGAAAGTCTGTAGGGCTCGCGCGAGTTTTGTAGTAATATTATAGTCCGCTAATATGCCATCTTTTCGACTCCGCTGAGGCGGTTTTCCCCTAATAGTATGAATACGTGATTGACTCCGCACTCGCGCTGTACCGCATGACAGTATTAATTATTTGTTATTTTGGGCACGAACACCTTGTGGAAATTCGAAAAACCTTCCTTAATTGCTTACTTGGAAAGTGGAAATCATAGAAGAAGCGATGGATGAATACCTGCGGAGGATACTATTAACGATACACTACGACGCCACAATGTGGATGACTTTGACTTCGACAAGGCTTCTTTCGATAGGGTAGCTTCGGCCTATGAGGAATCGCGGCCTGGATACGCAAGAGAAGTCTACGATCGCATCGACTCAGTAAAGGCGTACACGGAGGATTCCCTGATACTCGAGGTCGGCGCGGGATCGGGCATCGCGACGAAAGAAATAGCCGACCGCTGGAATCCGAAAATAATTGCTATAGAACCAGGCGGCAATTTGAGACTCCTGGCAAAGGCGCGGCTCAAGGATTACGGAAAGGTTGAGATCGTCGCATCGACATTTGAGGATTACGGAAGTGGTGGCTTAAAATTTGACGGCATCTTCTCCGCCACCGCTTTCCACTGGATTGATCCGGAGATCAAATACAAAAAGGCTTTCGATTTGCTCGAAGATGACAGCTTGCTGGTGCTGTATTGGAATAATTACGGCATACATGACGAAAAACTAGGCAGCTCAATTGAGGGCCTCTACGCAAAATATGGGATGAAAACAGATGCCAGAACGGCGCGTGAGAGACAGATGGCAAATATCAGAATGAGAAGAGAAGAAATAGAAAAAAGCGGCCTGTTCCGCGTTGTCAGCCACAGCATATTCAGTAGCGAAGTTCCGTATTCCACGCAGAAGTATGAAAACCTGCTCAAGACATTCTCCGATCACTCAAAGGACAAAGTGCCAGACATAGATTCTTTTTTCCGGGAAGTTGGGCGCACGATCGATGAGCATGACGGGATAATAGACGTAGACATTAAAGTTAATCTTGAGATAGCCTGCAAGAACACGGTATCAGTTCCACGGGAGGCTGGGGGCTGACATTGACACCCCGCGACATGGCCCGCTTTGACCTTCTATATATATGCGGCGGACGCTGGAATTCCGGAGACGTGATTTTCAAAAGCTGGGTTGACGACTCGGTGTCAGAACACTATGGAAATTGATTGAGGAACACCTTCTGCCGGCGGTGTTCCAACCTGATCGCTGAGTTGTTTTTGGAGGGATAGCTGTCGTGAATTTCTATTCCAGGAAACATCCTGAATTTTCTTTGTGCGGGCTCAATTGTTCGCTGTGCCCGCGGTTCCATGTTGCAGGTGTGTCCCGGTGCCCCGGCTGCGGCGGAAAAGATTTCTTCCTGAAACACCCATCGTGCGGTGTCATCACCTGCAGCCGAAAAAACGGCACTATCGAGTATTGTTTCGAGTGTCGGCTCTATCCTTGTCAGAAGTACAGCAGCACGAGCGAGAAAGATTCGTTTATCACATACAGAAAAGTCGCCGTTGACATGGCAAAGGCAAAGAACAATCTTGCGGATTATTTGGGCGAACTAAAGAAAAAAGAAGCGTTGTTGGCGTATTTGCTGGAAAAATACGATAATGGGAGAATGAAAAATTATTATTGCCTGGCGGTAAATTTGCTGGAACCGGAAGATATAAGCACTATGCTGAATGACATCAGGCGAAAGGATGAAAGCGACAGTGACGATGTAATAAAAGAAATAAAAAGAAGGATAGAGGAAAGAGCCAAAGAGCGCGCCGTAGAGATACGGTTGAGAAAGTAGAAGACGGTGTGTAGCTTAGCTTTTCATGCGGAAAGCGATGCCGGCCAACGCGTCGCCGGATAGCCAGGGCAGCGCCGGGCAGAGCCTCGACACAGGCGCTCCCCGCAAGCGAGGGAGAATGAATGACAGAAACTCCAGACGCGGTCTGAAAAAGGCCATCAACGTGATGCCGGATTTCATGAGGGAGGCGCTTGAAAAAGCCGGGGTCTATACGCTGTATCTTCAAAGGCCGGCATATCAGCAAAATGATTACATTGCTTGGATACATAATGCCGCGCGGGAAGACACAAGACAGCGGCGACTGGGGCAGATGATCGACGAATTGAAGGATGGTTTCCTCTACATGAAAATGTGTTACAAGGGCGCGACAAGTGGCGTTTCCGCACGTAATTGGCAGAACGACAGCCCCCAAATAGTGGAGGCGTATATCGATGGTTTTCCCGAAGACATACGGCTGAAGCTGCAGGAGATCCGACGGTTGGGGCTCGAACTTGTCCCCGGCGGAATAGAAAAATTGAGTTATGACATGCCATCGTTTCATCTTCGGAAGCCTGTGTTTTATTATGCTGGATTCAAGGGGCATATAGGATTCTATCCGACAGCGAGCGGAATAGCGCAGTTCGAGGATCAGCTCGTTACGTATGCGCATTCCAAAGGTGCCATCCGGTTGCGGATAGACGAAGATTTGCCGATGGATCTGCTGCGAAGGATCATTGCGTATAAGGTCAAAGAAATCGAAGACATGCCCCGGTCGTGAGTCCCGCTGGGCGCCATGCGCCATCATGAACCTGACCGCGGCAGGCCGGTCCCTGTCGACCTTGACAGGCGTGATGCCGCCGGACATCATAGGCGAAGGGAGAAAACAATGAACTCGCCGAGCGGACATGCCTGAAGACAAAAACAAAGACACGCCACGCAATCGCCTCGCGGTGATCTCCACCGAAATATCTTTTACGATTCATAGTATAATTATCCTATTTATTTTAAAACAAATACCTATAATACTTGACTGCAAAAATGAAATATATCTGTTGTACTCGGAAATCTACCCGTGGCTCATAACGGTGCTTCCTGTCCTTTGCGGCGTGTACATCATCGTAGACTTGCTGCATCCTTTCGTGCGTGTCAGGAGAAAGATTGACGCCATATTCCGAAAGCGGCGAATACTATGTATCGTCCTCAATACGGTCGTCGGGACGCTGGCGGGTTTGCTGCTGGTAAATACGATCGCGACGCTTATCGTCAGTTCGCCACAGAACAACAAGCCATCGAAGATCACCATACTTTATGACACCGGTTCGATGAATAGGTTTGCGGTGCGGGAATTGGCTACCCCGCTCATTCTGGAAGCCGGAATAAAAAAGAGCGATTTTTCAGTCCTACCGTTGAGTGCGAACAGTCTTGTTGAAAGTGTACGACAGGCGACATATCTGATCGTGCTTTCCCACGGTGATGACGGGAAAGCTTATTCTACGCACCCTTTAAAATCCTATGAATACAGTCTATTTGAAAGAATAAAAAAAGAAAATCTGCGGCTCGCATACTTTTCCGCCTGCTATTTGGGGGTGAAGGGATACAGAGAAAAGTGGCGACAGGCCATGAAGCCGGCGAAAATCATCCTTTACGACAGGGAATCGGCGATGCTGGAACATGGTATCTGGCTGGTGTTCAAGGCAAAAGGCGAGATGGAGCGCGTGTGGAAAAACCAATGAAATGTAGGCCGGGCTGTGCGGCATGTTGCATTTACATATCAATTTCGTCTCCTTTGCCTGGAATGCCCCATGGCAAACCGGCGGGAATCCGGTGCATCAACCTGGACTGTGACAATTGGTGTACCATGTATGCCACCGAGCAGTATCCGCCGGTATGCAGAAACTTCAAATCATCGTACGAAATGTGCGGAGAAACGAAAGAACATGCGGAAACATACCTTAAGCGGCTTGAAGAACTGACAAAGTGATAACGCCGCGCCGCCGGCGGGAGGACATTGCAATGGATGGCGTGATAACGCTCTATACCATCGGGTTCGCGCACAAAAGCGCAAGAGAGTTCTTCGAGCTACTGAAGAAACACGGAGTAAAAAGAATAATTGATGTGCGGATAAGCAATACCTCACAATTGGCCGGGTACACGAAAAAAGATGACCTGAAGTATTTCCTGAAGACGATAGCCGATATCGATTATGTACTCAGGATGGATCTGGCCCCTTCGGAAGCCTTGTACAGAAAAAACAAGGCGAAGGCGCTGAAAAAAGAAGTGTTCGAAGCGCTGCTTCGGGAAGAATACAAAAACCATGAGGTGGAAAAGGCTATGACACGAGAGGAGTTGAACCGAGCCTGCCTTCTGTGCAGCGAACCGGATGTGACGGCCTGCCACCGGAGCGTGGCGGCGAATTACCTTTGCGAAGCTCTCGGCGCCATAGAGGTGGTAGACATTTGATGCGGGGCCGAGCAGAAGGGCCGGCTGGCAGCCGCGTGGGGATTGTACATTATCTATACTATTTAATTATAAAATAAACAATTGATGATTTTGTGATAAAGTTTCTCTGTCGAGCGCTTATTCCTCAAGGTGACTATTGCGTCAGTTTTTTGTAGATTGTAGGTTGAGGTTTTTATATAACCGGTGTCTTTGTGATATCTGTAAATAAAAAATTTTATATTTTATATTTGACAATTTGTGACTCTATGTATAAAATGAGCCGATAGCGTAGATCGATCGTGCTCTCCTCAATGATGTGAAGCGATCAATTCTCCAGTCATTACACGTAGAGGATTAACCGTTACGAGGAACACAATGCTCCGATAGAGGTTAAATAATGGGAAACAGGGAGATAAATATAGTATTGGTGATGGGTTGTTACAATAATCTACTATACAAATGAGAAAGATAAAAATATGGTGATTTTGACGTTAGAGGCTAGTACAAGTTCCGCCAAGGCTATGCTGTATGACAGCATCAAAGGGCCTTTGGTTACCAAGATTGTTCCATACGACAGAGAAATTAATAACATCGCGACACAGGACTGCGATGATATATGTCACACTGTTTTGGCGGTCGGCCGCGACGTGGCGTCAGGCTACGATGTCAAGGCAATTGCTTTGTGCGGGACATGGCACAGCCTGGTCGTGTGCGATCGCGGCATGCGGCCAGTGACCCGCACCTATTCATGGGCTTACGGCGATTCCGCGCGCGAAGCGGCAAAAATAAGAAAAGACCGGAATCTCGCGCTCGATCTTTACCACCGCACTGGTTGTATGACCCATAGCACCTATGGGCTCTACACGCTTTTACATTTAAAAAATACAGGAATGGAGTTGCGCGACAAGTTTTTCGCCAGCCAGAGTGGGTACATTTTTTATACAATGACCGGCGAACGAATCGAAAGTCCTTCGACTATGTCCGGTTCCGGCTTACTCAATGTCTACCAGAAAGATTACGACAACATGATTCTTTCGATGCTTGGCGTCGAGGTGGGACAGTTTGGCCGTCTTGCGACCTATAGAGATACTTTCCCACTTTTAAAGACAGTGGCAGACCGGCTCGGCGTAAAGGAAGGGACACCTGTGATTCCGGCGTATCCAGACGGCGCCATGAACCAGGTGGGGGCCGGTGCGCTCGATAAGGGAATTATGACGCTATCGGTTGGGACAAGTGCCGCCATGCGTCTTACGGTGGAGAGTCCCATGATACCGGAAAAGCCAAGTTTGTGGTGCTATGTCGGGGTTGATTCCTGGGTTTTGGGCGCCGCCACTTCGGGCGCCTGTAGTTGTGTGGATTGGTTTCGCCATAATATGCTCAATCACGCCATATCGTTCAAGACGCTGGAGCGCAGAGCGGTGAATATGGAATCGACACCGGTTTTTTTGCCCTTCATTTTTGGAGAACGTTGCCCCGGCTGGCAAGAAGAGCGGTTGGGCGGTTTTTTTGATATCAGCCCCCGACATTCTTACGCTTCGATGTATCGTGGTCTTTTGGAAGGCATATGTTTCAATTTGCTCCAATGTTATCAAGCTCTGTTGGCCGTGGCGGGTGAACCTGCGCAAATCAAGCTTTCTGGTGGAATAGTCAATTCTCGCTTTTGGATGCAAATGCTGGCGGATATTCTTATGCGGAGAATAGAGGTTTCCAGATTTGAGCAGGCCTCGTCGCTTGGCACCGTGGCGCTTGCGCTTTTTGCCTGTGGCGAGTTGACAGACATTTCTGATTTCAGGGTTGATTCCTATAGAACGATTGCGCCCCACGATGGTTCTGCAAGGATCTATGCGGAAAAATATGACCGGTACCTCAATTGGTACAACAGGACAGGATGCGACGCGGGCGCCGAAGAGGGCAGTGCGTAGTCTGATCGGATTCATGGGGATAGTTGTTGGGGTGCCGTCTGGCTCGATAGCCGAAAAGCTCCTTGACAAGTACGGGGACACGGTGAAAATATTTTTTAAAGAGGGGTCATAAATGAAAAAGCCAGTTTCTGTTCTGGAATTTGCCTATGAAAAAATCAAAGAAGACATAATGACGGGTATGTATAATCAGGGAGAGAAGCTTTCCGTCAATAAAATCGCCGAATCGCTGAATATCAGCCCGACGCCGGTAAAGGTAGCGCTCAACCGGCTTGCGTCGGAGGGCTTTATCGAGGTCGTTCCACGTCATGGAATGGTGTTGAAAAAATTTTCCGTCAAAGAAATCCGTGACATGCTCGATGTGCGCATGATGATGGAAATGTATAGTGCCAAGCTGGCGGTGAAAAACGTCGACAAGCACCCCGAAGTCGTAAAGCGGATGAAAGAGATTCCGTCTCTTCTTGAAAAAGTTGGAAACCGAGAATATGTCCAGGCCACAAAATTTGAACAGGAGTTTCATGGCCTTTTTATCAGGCTTTCTGAAAATGACCGGCTTGTTGATATGTATGAAACACTATGGGGTGTCGGTTTTACTTTTTATGTCTACTCGATGGGGAATTTCCCGATCGCCCGACAGCATGAGGCTTACTCTGAGCATGTAAAGATGTATAGGGCACTTTTGGCCAAAAATAGTGATGAGCTTTCCGATTTGATGGAAAGCCACATGCACGCGACAATAGAGCTTCTTGAGGTCCTCATAGCAAACGATAAAGGGAACCATTTTAAGGCCGAGTAGCGCATTGCCGGCGCGCTGTTTTTGGCGTTGCTTTTCCCGGTTATATGGTGTGTTGGTGGATGCTGGCACAGTGTCAGGGATGTTGACGCAACGTTAGGCGCCACCGGCGGAACAGGACGGGAATGAAGCCCGTGGCAAGATCGCATACTGCCGCCGGCGTAAGGCGGATACTGCTGGCGTAGCAAGGAGGCAAAGCGTGGAACTATTCATGGAAGGCTCAGGCCCGCTTCGCCATGATGAAGCTGAAGCGTTTTTCGAACAAGCCCTCGGTTGTGAACACTTGGCTGGTAAATCGGTCCTGTTCATCATTCCCGACTCGACACGGTCTTTCCCTTCGCATCTTGTATTCACAACTATCCATCGGATCCTTTCGGGGACGGTAAAAAAGCTTGATTTCCTCATTGCGCTGGGCACGCATCGCCCGATGAGCACCGAAGCAATTCAGCACATGCTCGGCATTTCTGCCAGCGAGATGGACAGTACTTTTTCTGATACACATATTTTCAACCATCATTGGGATAATCCCAATGCGCTTAAGCAGATTGGTGTCATCGGCAAGGATCGCATCGCCGTTCTTACGGGAAACCGATTTGCGCAGGATGTTCCAATATCCGTAAACCGCATGCTTTTCGATTACGATAAGGTCATCATTGTAGGACCGGTATTTCCTCACGAGGTGGTTGGATTTTCGGGCGGACACAAGTATATATTCCCCGGCGTTGGCGGCGCCGATTTTATTAATTTTTTCCACTGGTTTGCTGCTATCATTACAAGCCCAAGGATAATCGGAAACAGAGACACTCCCGTGCGGGCGCTGATAGAGGAGGCCGCATCGCTGCTGCCCTTCAATGCCAGCGCTTTTTGCCTCTCGGTGGTGGGCAGCGAACTCATGGGAATATCCTATTCGGATTCAACCTATACTGCTTGGCGCAAGGCCTGCGAGCTTTCGGAGAAGCTTCATATTGTGTACTGTGAAAAACCTTATAAATCTGTTTTGGCCTGTGCGCCGCGTCTATATGATGATCTCTGGACGGGCGGCAAGTGCGCCTATAAGACAGAATGCGTGGTCGCCGATGGCGGCGAGCTGATTATCTATGCGCCACATATCACCGAAGTGTCCTATACGCATGGCAGGATCATCGACGAAATCGGGTATCATAATCGCGATTATTTTCTTTCACAGTGGGATAAGTTCAAGGGATATCCATGGGGCGTTTTGGCTCACGCGACCCACGTGAAAGGTATTGGATCTTTCGAAGACGGCGTTGAAAAGCCGAGGATACAGGTCAAATTGGCGACGGGCATTTCTCCGGAACGCTGCAAAAAAATCAATCTCGGATGGGTGGATTATCGGAGCATAGATAAGGCCGATTGGCAGGGTACGCCGGATCGACTCTGCCTGGACCATGCGGGCGAGACACTTTATCGCCTGAAGGAATCGCCCGAATGGCAGAAGCCCTTGCAAAGAGCAGCCGGTGACGAATAGTCGCTCACGCACAATATCGATGCCGACAGGAGTCAGAAATGGAAAAGGCGGATATAGGGCTTATCGGACTTGCCGTGATGGGAGAAAACCTGGTCCTCAATATTGAAAGCAAAGGCTTTGCTGTGGCCGTGTTCAACCGTACGGTTTCGAAAGTCGATGACTTTGTGAATGGCCGAGGAAAAGGCAAAAACATACGCAGCTGCCACTCGCTCGAAGAGCTGACGGCCTCGCTAAAATCCCCACGGAAAGTAATGATGATGGTGAAGGCAGGGGCAGCCGTCGACGAAACGGTGGAACAGTTGCTACCCCTTCTTTCCCCTGGCGATATCATCATTGATGGCGGCAACTCGAATTATGAAGATACTATACGCAGAACCCAATACGTGGAAAGCAAGGGCCTCTTCTATAGCGGGACCGGAGTGTCTGGCGGAGAGGAGGGGGCTCTTCGCGGGCCTTCGCTCATGCCGGGAGGTTCTGCTGAAGCCTGGCCTGCGATAAAACCGATATTCCAGGCGATTGCGGCCAAAGTCGAGGACGGTACGCCGTGTTGTGAATGGGTCGGCGGAGACGGGGCCGGGCATTTTGTCAAAATGGTGCACAATGGGATTGAATATGGCGATATGCAGATCATCTCCGAAGCCTATCAAATCATGAGGGATGTTCTGGGCATGTCCGCTGACGCGATTGGCGCCGTTTTTACCGAGTGGAACAAGGGTGATCTCAACAGTTATCTTATCGAAATTACCGGAGCAATTCTCACGGTAAAAGATGGAGACGGTTTGCCCCTCGTGGATAAAATCCTTGATGTAGCCGGGCAGAAAGGCACGGGCAAATGGGCGAGCATAGCCGCGCTCGATCAGGGAGTGCCGCTCACGCTTGTCACTCAAGCAGTTTTTGCGCGGTACCTCTCCACGGGTAAAGAAGAGAGAGTTATGGCGAGCGCGCTGTATCATCCCGATGGCAACAGGAACGGTGTTTCGCGCGCGACGTTTTCTCCCGAAGAAAAACTCATTTTTGTTGATAATTTGGAGAAGGCTCTCTATGCTTCGAAGATAATTTCCTACACGCAGGGATTCGCGCTCCTCCGTGCCGCGGCGGAAGAATATGGTTGGAATCTTAACTATGGTGATATTGCCCTTATGTGGAGGGGCGGCTGCATAATTCGTTCAGTTTTCCTTGGGCGGATCAAGGAAGCGTTTGATGCGAATCCGCAATTGTCGAGCCTCCTACGTGTGCCGTTTTTTAAGGACAAAATTACCAATGCGGAAAAAGGCTGGCGCGAGGCG
>Ga0209749_1002595_pt1 | contig 11426 bp, 8 predicted proteins | sample EPASupsiteSAE347_FD_187267 | JGI IMG/M metagenome (GOLD analysis project Ga0209749, IMG submission 187267) | Bioremediated contaminated groundwater from EPA Superfund site, New Mexico - Sample SAE3-47 (SPAdes) (version 2) | ecosystem: Environmental > Aquatic > Deep subsurface > Groundwater >... | reverse complement strand
AGGTGGCGCTCGCCAGCCGTAAGATTTTCGACCTGCGCCAAAAACAGGCGCCACTGCTCGCGGAAATTATTGAGAAACAGAGTTCGCTGGAAAAAATTACCCGGGAACTCGCCGAAAAGGAAACTCAGTGGCAGGAGCAACAGAATAATCTTACCGCGACCGAGAACGATCTGCAAAATAAAAGAACCGAACTGGAATCATTACGGGCAGACCGGGCGAAGCTGGAAACGACCGGACTATTGCTTCAGGAACAATTGCGGAACAATGCCCAGAATATCACGCGTCTGACGGCCGCGATCGAATCGGCCGGGAAGAGTGTCGAATCTGCCCGTCAGCGCGGAATGACGATCGGGCAGGAAATCGCAACCAATGCTCAAACTCTTGAGAATAAGCGTAAAGCCTTTAAACTTACGGCCGGAACCCAGCAGGAGATCGAAAGCCGGTATAAAACTGCCAACGCCGAGCTGCAGGCCTTGCAGGACGAACGTTATGAAGTCTATCGTCGCCAGGCCGAGCAATCAGCCCGCTTCAACAGCCTGAAGGAAAACATCAGCCAGCGCGAAAAAGAACTTCTGAACGTGGCAGAACAGATTGAGGCGCAAACCAACAATCAGGCGACCCTGACCGCCGCGATCAATGAACTGAAAGGTAAATTGAATGTCCTTAACGCTCAGCGCGATCAGGCTGAAAAAGCGTTCCAGCAGGAATTATCGAATCAGCAATCTCTGTCGGAAAAAGAGAGCCAGGTTCGCGATGAATTGCGGGTCAGCGAGGCCGGGCTTGACAAACTGAACAACCAGATTCAGTTTTACAGTTCGATTATCCATTCCAAGGAGGGATTTGCTCCCGGACTGCAATATATTCTGGATCATCCGGACGAATTTTCTGGCATCCGCGGGGCTCTATCCGATCTGCTTTCGGTCGATTCGAAATATTACCTGGCAGTCGAAGCCGTCATCAAGGACATTTCGCGCCTGCTGATCGCAGAAAACCGGTCGGCCGCTCTGCAAACCCTTGAAAATCTCAGCCGTCTCGGCAAAGGGCGGGTTTCGGTTATTCCGCTCGATGGTAAATTCAGGTCGTCATCTCCAACTTTAAAAACTCCTTCCGGCGTCAGACCTCTGTTGGATTTCATAAAATCCGAAGCCAGCCTGAATGACCTGAAAGAGATGCTGTTCCGGAATGTCTGCTGTTGTGCCGATGAACAGTTCGAAAATTTGATTAACGATCCGGAACTGGAACAATTTTCAATTGTCAGCGACCGGGGACGTTTCCGGGATGCCAACGGTTTCTTTAGTGGTGGCGCGGAAAAATCGGCCGCCAATGTCTTAGTCGGACGCAGTGACCGGTTAGACGAATTGCGTAAGGAATTGACTGAGGCTGTGGCAAAAAATAGTGGGCTGGTTGAACGATTAAAAGCCGTGCAGGTTGAAATCCGGCAAAACTCCGAATCCCGGGATAAATACAATCACGACCGTCAGCAGATCGAAACCGAAATCAGGAAACTAGGTGATGTTCTGCGCTCGACCGAATCGCGACAGTTCCAGTCGGTCGGTGTAATAAATATGCTCTCTGCCCAGAAAGTGACTCTCGCGACCGCCATTGCTAATTTCAATGAAAGACTTCAGAAAGAAACCCCGGCTCAAACCGGTGCGGATGAACAACTGGCTCGCCTCGATCAGAATCTGTCTGAAAAACGGGCTGAACTGAACCAGATGAAAAGCGCTCTCGACGAGCATAATAATCTCATGCAAAATGTGCGCGTGGAATTGATCAACCTGGAAAATAAAACCCGTAACCTGCATGATGAAGATCAGGCGCTTGAGCGCAATATTAAAAATAACCTCGAACAGATCGAGAACGCCCGCGCCGAACTGACGGCCGAACAGACCGCTAAAACTAATCTCGAAGACGGTTTGTCAGCCAATCAGCAGTTATTTACCGAATCGACCGCAACGGTTGAAAAAGCCGAAACCGAACACAACCAGATCCGGCAGAAATTTCACGACCTGCGCCAGAGACAGGAAGCCCTCAACACCGTGCTGTTCGGTTTGCGACACGCTAAGGAACAGACCGGAGAAGAATTAAAACAACTCGAACTGACTAATTCACAGTTCAGCGCCAGCCAGAATGAAATTCGTTCGGTACTGATGGAAAAATATAACCAGCCGCTGATAGAGGAAATGCCTCCTGATCTGCCCGCCGAGGCCGATGCCCGGCAGGCTGTCGAACGGTATAAACATAATCTGGAAATGATCGGCATGGTCAATATGGCGGTCAAGGAAGAATACGATCAGGAATTCACCCGCTGGAAATTTCTGAATGATCAGCGTGAAGATCTGGTTTCTTCCGAAAAAGGGCTGACCGAAGTTATCGCGCAGATCGACCAGATTGCCCGCGAGCAGTATCTGGACATTTTCAATAAAATCCGGAGTAATTTTCAGTCGACCTTTGCCGTTTTCTTTGGTGGTGGTGAAGCCGATCTGCGCCTGATTGGCGCGGAGGATCCGCTTGAAGCCGAAATCGACATCTGGGCCTGTCCGGGCGGCAAGAAAATGCGCTCGCTCAGAATGCTTTCCGCGGGCGAGAAAGCTCTGACGGCGATCACTCTGCTTTTTGCGATTTATCAGGTCAAACCGAGTCCTTTTTGTATCCTGGATGAAGTGGATGCCCCGTTGGACGATGAAAATATCCGCCGCTTTGCCAATGTTATTCGGACATTTTCCGAAAATACGCAGTTTATTATTGTAACTCATAATAAATCGACCATGGCGATTGCCGATGCGCTCTACGGAGTTACGATGGCCGAAAAAGGCATTTCACAAATTGTGTCAGTCAAATTGGAGTAACAAATGAAAGTAAAAATTTTATGGGTGTTATTAAGCGTACTCGTGGTAACTACATTTGCGCTGGAATTTGATGTTGATTACGCTGTATTTAAAAGTAACGAAGATATCGACGTGGTTGAAGTGTATCTGATGGTTCCGAGAGTGTTGTTGAAATTTGTACCGACTACGGATCAGTATCAGTCGAACGCATTGATCAGGGTGGCTCTGGCCCAGAACGATACCATCCGCGATATGCAGGAATGGCAGATTAACGATCGCGTCGCTGATACTCTGCAACTCCGCGGTACCCAGAAAATTCCGGAAATCGCGACTTTGCAGGCGAAGCCGGGAAAATATACTCTGATCGTATTGATAGCCGATCTGAATACCAAACAACAATTTCGTTATGACAAACAACTGACCTTATCACAATTTCCGACTGAAAAACTAACGTTAAGCGATATACAGGTTACCAGCCAGATCTCCAAAACCGGTAAGGAAAATAAATTCAGTAAATATTTCGGATACGATATTATCCCGAATGCCAGCACGATTTTTGGCGACGGACAGACAATGATATATTCATTTGCTGAAATATACAATCTGAAGGTCGACCCGGCTAATCCGTCGACCTACAAAGTGCAATACTCCATTATCAATCTTAACGGAAAAGTAATGAGCAGCAGTGGTTGGCTCGCTAAGAAGAAACCCGGCAATTCGGCGGTTGAAATCAGCAATCTCAATATTGCCTCTTTACCCGGAGGTCTGTATGACTATAAAGTCGAGGTGAGCGATGAAATCAGTCAGCAAACGACTTCCGGTACCAAACGTTTTTATATCGTTCGTAGCGGAGCTCAGGCTAATATGGCCGCTATGTCCGGCGATGATTTGAAACTGGAAGGTCTCTCAGAGAAAGAATTAGACGAATATTTCGGCCCATTGAAATACATCGCGACCGACACGGAAATTAAACAGTATAAGAAATCTGATTTAACCGGTAAAAAACAGATCATTCTGCATTTTTGGGATAGAAGAGATAAAAATCCACAGACTCCAATCAATGAAGACAGGATAGATTTCGAACAGCGCCTGCAAATTGTCAATGAACAATATTCGACTCAGCGCAGTAACGGCTGGAAAACTGATTTTGGCCGGGTCTATCTGTTGTACGGGCAACCATCTGAGATCGAGCGCTTCCCAAGCGCGCTCGAGAACAAGCCGTACCAGGTCTGGCATTATCATCAGATTGAAGGCGGTGTAGTGTTTTACTTCGTGGATAAGAATGGATTCGGTTCGTATGAATTAGTGCATTCCACGGCCAGAAATGAATTGCAGGATATCGATTGGGAACGCTGGATATCACCGACATCATCCAGTCCCAGTAATAATTATTAGACGTGATCAAACAGAAAAGACATATGAGAATTGGAATCGATCTTGGCGGTACGAAAGTCTCTCTCGGTTTGGTTGAAAATAATCGGATTGTCGGACAGCAGGTTCGTTTTTTAATTACCGAATGTGCCGATGCGGATGACCTGATTAAACATATACAAAATTCTATTGAACAAATCCTGTCCGCAAATGGTGCCGGTTGGCAGAATCTCGAATTAATCGGAATCGGAAGTCCCGGACCGCTCGATTATAAAACCGGTGTTATTTTACATACCCCGAACCTGACGATGCTCCGGAATTATGCCCTTGGGCCGAAATTGCAGGAACTGACCGGCATCCCCGTTTTAGTAAATAACGACGCCAATTGTTTTACTCTCGGCGAACAACGCGCCGGAAGCGGCCGCGACCTGGAGTATGTGCTCGGCGTGACTCTCGGAACGGGTTTCGGGCTGGGCTTCGTTTATCAGGATGAAATTTTCAATGGCGCGACCGGGACTGCCCTGGAATTTGCCATGACCCCATATTTAGACGGAGTGTACGAAGATTACATCTCAGGCCGTGGCATCGCCCGGATTTATCAGGAAATTACCGGGATCAACAGAAAACCGGTTGAGGTCACGACCTTAGCCCAAAACGGAGAAAAAGCCGCTCTGGAAACCTGGCATAAATTTGGTTATCATCTGGCACAAGCCCTGATTGTCCTGGTCATGGTTCTCGACCCGGATATTATCGTTATCGGCGGATCGGTCGCCCAGGGTTGGGATTATTTTTATCGATCGCTGGAAACAAATCTGCGACAAGGAATTCATGCCGGCCCGGCCGGGCATTTGAAGATAGCTCGCAGTCAGTTAGGTGAACTGGCAGCCATTATTGGTGCGGCCAGCTTATAAATAAAACCGGTCGTAATTATGCGGTTAATTAAAGATTTCCTGAATGGATTGTCCGCGCTTTTCTTCCCGCCGATTTGTAAAGGGTGCGAGCAGAGGATGGCGGTGGCGCAAGGCGTGATCTGCGCCGATTGCTGGCAAAAACTAAAATTATTTCCACCAGAAGTTCTCAAAACGAAAATCATTCCCGAAAGTTTAGTGGCAGTATGGCCGGTTTACCTGTTCGACGATCTTCTCCAGAAAATCGTTCATGCTCTGAAATATCAGGGCAATATTTCGCTTGGTCATGAATTAGGCGAACGAATGGGACAAAATTTACCGCAAGAAATTTCCGGACTTCGGGCGGCCTTGCTTGTCCCGATTCCCCTGCATCCAATAAAATTACGGGAGCGAGGCTACAACCAATCCGAAGCCATTGCTCGAGGTCTCGGACACACTCTTGAAATCCCGGTTGAAATCGGTTTATTGAAACGCATAAAAAATACTGTCACCCAGACTAAGTTAAACGCGGCCGAAAGACAAGCCAACATGCAGACGGCTTTTACGATAAAAAATAATCGCTCGATCGATCCGGAATGCACCGTAATTCTCGTTGATGATGTTTTTACAACCGGCGCTACACTCGGTTCGGCCGCCGCAGCTTTCCACCAGGTCGGGATGAGGAGAATTATGGCAGTTACTGCTGCGGCACCAATTTGAAGAATATTAATATTTTTTCTTGGATAAAAGGCGCGGAAAATTTAAAATTTCAACGTATTTAAATTAACGAATAAAAGATGGGTGCAATATGGCAAGACTAACAGTTGACGATTTAAAAGTAAAGGGGAAAAGAATCATCATGCGGGTTGACTTCAATGTTCCGCTCGATGATAAATTGAATGTCAGAGATGATTTTCGGATTCGGGCGGCCCTGCCGACAATCCAGAAACTGCTTGATGACGGAGCGCGCGTGACGCTCATGTCACACCTTGGCCGTCCAAAGGGTAAACCGGTAGCGGAGATGAGTCTGAAGCCGGTCGCCGAACGTTTGCAAAAATATTTGAAAAATAAAGTCTATTTTGCGCCCGACTGCATCGGGATCGAGGTGAAAAACTTAGCCAATTCTTTGCAGGACGGAGAAGTTTTACTGTTGGAGAACCTGCGTTTTCATCCGGAAGAAGAGAAGAATGATCCGGAATTCTCCGCTAAATTAGCCGAACTGGGTGAGATTTACGTCAATGACGCCTTCGGCACCAGTCATCGGGCACATTCATCAACCGCCGGCATAACTGATTACATTCCGGTCAGAGCCGCCGGTTATTTGTTAGAAAAAGAATTACATTATCTGCAGGACACTCTGGAGACTCCGGAGAAACCATTCACAGCCATTTTCGGTGGCGCCAAGGTCAGCGACAAGATCGATGTGATTGAACGTTTGTTCGGGAAGGTCGATACAATTCTGATCGGTGGTGGAATGGCTTATACGTTTTTAAAAGCCAAAAATTATGAGATCGGCAAATCTTTACTTGAAGCTGATAAGCTGGATTTTGCCCTGGCGACTTTGGAGAAAGCCGAGAAAATGGGGTGCAAAATCATCCTGCCAACCGATATCGTCGTGACTACTGAGATTACCGAAACCGCACCGGTCGAAATCGTGTCAGTCGATAAAATTCCGGCCGATCGGATCGGAGTAGATATCGGTCCTGAAACAACTTTGGTTTTCTCTGATATCATTGAGAACAGTAAGACCGTTCTGTGGAATGGTCCGGTAGGCGTATTTGAAGTAAAGCAGTTCTCGACCGGAACGGAATCAATCGCCCGCAAACTGGCCGAAGTCACGCTTAAAGGAACCGTAACCGTGGTCGGTGGCGGAGATTCAGCTTCCGCCATGAAGAAATTCGGACTGATGGACAAAGTATCGCATGTTTCAACCGGCGGTGGCGCTTCGTTGGAACTACTGAGCGGCATGGAACTTATTCCAATAACCCTGATTTCAAAAAAGTAGATGATTATGAAACAATACATTGTCGCTGGTAACTGGAAAATGCATAAGGATGTTCAGGAATCCAATATATTTGTTTTGAACATTCTCAAAAACTTATTGAATCAGAAGAGGACTAAGGTTATATTATGCCCGCCATTTACCGCGCTTTTTAACATTCACGAAATTATAAAGAACACACCGATCAAGCTGGGCGGCCAAAACATGCATAACGAGTCCAAAGGGGCCTTCACCGGTGAAATTTCCGGTGAAATGCTGTTGTCGGCCGGTTGCCAGTACGTCATTCTGGGGCATTCCGAACGACGCCATGTTTTCGGCGAGTCGGACGAATTTATCCAGGCAAAAGTCAGGAAAGCGCTGGCGGTTGGACTGCAACCGATCATTTGCGTCGGAGAAAAATTGGACGAGCGCCAATCGGGCCAGACACTGGAAGTTGTCCGTCGGCAATGCGATTCGGCTTTAAGTGTTGTTAGTGATTACGAAATTCAGCATTGTGTGATCGCTTACGAACCGGTTTGGGCTATCGGCACGGGTGTGGTGGCTACACCGGAGCAGGCTTCGGAAGCGCATACATTGATCCGTAATTTGCTGACAGCCAAATATGGCCAGGCGATAGCTGAATCGGTATCAATTCTTTACGGCGGAAGCGTCAAGGCTGTTAACGCCGCCAGTTTAATTCAGGCTCAGGATATAGACGGATTCCTGATCGGCGGCGCTAGTTTGATTGAAGAGGAATTCGTCCGGATCGCCGAGATCGTGGACGATTTTTTAAAACAAAAGGAGTGATAGTGTATACATTTTTACTAATTGTGCATGTGATAGTCTCGATCCTGCTGATGCTTGCCATTCTAATGCAGGCCAGCAAGGGCGGCGGTTTGTCAGGAACCTTTGGCGGCGGCGGCAGCAGTTCGCTATTTGGCGGACGCGGCGCGGCAACTTTTCTGTCCAAGGTTACGACCGGTTTGGCAATTGCTTTCATGGCGATTTCGGTGTTAATTGGATTGATATCTGCTCCGCGCGGTGAAGCGACAAGCATCATCAGACAGGAAGCCAATCGCAATACATCACCTTCGGCGGACTTACCCATCCCGCAAGGTACCGGTGAAACCCAACCGGGAAATTAATCAGAAACGATAGATTTTCGGTTGCTTTTTGAAATGGATTTGTTGGCCGAGGTGGTGGAACTGGTAGACACGCATGTTTGAGGGGCATGTGGGCAATTTGCTTGTACGGGTTCAAGTCCCGTCCTCGGCACTTAAGTTAAAACCTATATAACGGGGTAAATGATGAAGTATGTAAAAAAAATCAGTCTGGTCGGTATACTCGTCGTGACATTAATTGTTGGCTTGATAGGGCAGGATCCATTGTCAGATGCATTTGCTTTATTCCAGAAGGGCGAATTCCAAAAATCTTTCGAAGCCTGTAAGATGATAGTCGATAAAGATCCGAATTATGCGGGGGCCGCGTTCCTGCTTGGTCGGATCTACTTCGCTCTTGGCGATCTGGAAAATTCAAAGACCTATCTCGATAAAGCCATCGAACTTGATAAAACCAACACCGAATTTCGTGAAATCCGCACCCAGATCGCGGCTTTCGCTACCCAGTTAGTGGAAGCCAACCGTCTTAGCATCAATGCCGATTATGAAGGCGCTAAAAAGGCTTACCTCGAGATTATTAAGCAAAACCCGAATTTCGCGGATGCCTATTTTAATCTGGCCCAGATTTACGTTCTGCTGAACGATCTGCCGAATGCGTCGATTTATTTACGCAAAGTCATCGAGATGAAACCGGACGAAGAAAAGTACTCTAAACAATTAAAGAATCTGGTTCAGAAATATTTAAGCGAAGGTGAAGAACTGCGCAAAAGACGTAACAATGAAGGGGCTCTCGATAAGTACAAACAGGCCCTAAACCTCGATCCGAATGAATTCCTGGCATATTATCTCAGCGGTCTGGCCTATTTCGACATAAAAAAGTACGACGAAGCCTTTCAATCTCTCAATCAGGGATTGATTTTAAACCCCGAACATGCAAAATCGTACTTAGTTCTCGGAAAGATTTATGAAAAAACCAACAAACAGACGGAGGCCCTTGCGGCATATGAAAAAGCCGTCACGATCGATCCGGCATATGAAGACGGCTGGGATCGAATTGGGGTCCTGAATTATAATCAGAAGAATTACGATAAATCCATAGCGGCCTATCAAAAATTAATCGAGATTAACGTAAATAATTTGCGTGCCTATGAAAAGTTGGGCCAGATTTACCTGGAGACCAATAATTACAAAGAAGCGGTTGCCAATCTGGAGAAAGTCACTCAGAAAGACGATAAAAATCTGAAAGCCTGGCTGAGATTGGCACAAGCCTACAACAGTCAGGGGGATTGTCCGCAGGCTAAAACCGCAGCCGAAATGGCTTTGAAAATTAAAAGCGGTGACTCATTGGCTTTGATCGAGCTGGGAGTTGCCGAACGTTGTCTCGGTAATAAGGTCGCCGCCCGGCAGGCTTTTCAGCTGGCCGCCAAGGATCCGCAGTATAAACGTTACGCGGAAGATCATCTGAAAACCGTGCAATGAACCGACTGCAATCAGTATTATTAAGGGTGAGGCAAACTCACCCTTTTTTATTCCGGGCTACTTTTAATGGAAAAATCCTATGGCTTATTGCGGTTTGTGAGTAATTTTATTCCGAGTTAATGGAATCTATGACTAATTCACACATTCATCATTCAACGAAGTAATGCCATGAACGAATTAATTCTTTCCAATGCCGAAGCCTCTGCCGTGGATCGTTACGCGATCGATGAATTAAAAATCCCCGGTCCGGAACTGATGTTCAAAGCCGGCCGGTTTGTGGCTCTCAAGGCCAAGAAACAAATGCAGGACATACCCAACAGCCGGATCGATCTGTTTTGTGGCACCGGCAATAATGGCGGGGACGGATTTGTCGCAGCAAGTTTGTTGACCGAATGGGGCGCCAATTGCATCATTTGGCTAATTGGCGATCCCGAACGAATCAAGGGCGATTCCCAGCATTATTATCAAAAATGTCTCGACCTGAAAATAACGATCCGGATTGTCCGCACGGCCGCCGACCTGGAGCAATACGGTGATTTATCAGAGACCGATCTTATCATCGATGCTTTGCTCGGAACCGGTTTTCGCGGGCCGGTTCAGGATTTGATCGCAGACGCGATCCGGCTGATTAACGGAGCCGATCAACCGGTAATTGCGGTCGATATTCCATCCGGAGTCGATGGCAATACCGGACAGGTAAACGGGGAGGCCGTTAAAGCCGATTTTACGGTAACGATGGGTTTTCTGAAACGCGGTTTGCTCTTTTTCCCGGGGAAAAGATATGCCGGTGAAATTGCCGTAGTCGATCTCGGCTATCCGCGTAAAGCCTTTAAAATATTGACGGAAAAAACTTTCCTGATCGGTAAGCAGGATGTAAAAAAAATAATGCCGCCGATCTACGGGGAAACTTACAAACACCGGCAGGGCAAGGTCCTGATTTTTACCGGTTCGCCGGGAATGACGGGAGCGGCGACGCTATGCGCGTTGGCGGCATTACGGAGCGGAGCCGGACTGGTCGTGAACGCTGTCCCTGAAAGTCTGAACCCGATCTTGGAGATTAAACTGACCGAAGCCCTGACTACGCCGTTACCGGAGTCGCCTCAGCATACCTTTTGCCTGGAATCGTTGCCGGCCGCACTTTCCCGCATCGAATGGAGCGATGTCATTGTTTTCGGTCCCGGCGTCTCCGGGAATGAGGCAGTCCGACAGTTCGGTCAGGGATTGGTAAGAGAATGTCATAAGCCGTTGATCATCGATGCCGACGGTCTGCGTCTGTTTCATGGCAATCTGGATTCGATCCGAAAAATCGAAGATCTGATAATCACACCGCATCATGGTGAATTCGCCATGATGACCGGCATCGATATTAAAGTAATTGACACAAATGTCATCGACGTCGCCCGCGACTTTGTCCGGCAATATCCATGTACGCTGGTTTTAAAAGGCGCGCCGTCGATTATCGTTTCGGCGAACGGTCAGGTGGCTGTCAATTCGACTGGCAATCCGGCGCTGGCGACAGGCGGAACGGGTGATGTGCTGACCGGTATCATCGCGGCTTTCCGGGCACAGGGCATGGATTCCTTTGACGCGGCACTGGCTGGGACCTCAATTCATGGATTGGCCGGTGATTGGGGCCGGAAAAAACTGGGCGTACGGGCCTTAATCGCCAGCGATCTGCTCGATTATCTGCCAATGATTTTGCGCCGTTTGGATAAGGTTATTTGATGAAAAATATCTGGCTAAAATTACCGGCGATATTGTA
>Ga0209749_1002590_pt1 | contig 11457 bp, 15 predicted proteins | sample EPASupsiteSAE347_FD_187267 | JGI IMG/M metagenome (GOLD analysis project Ga0209749, IMG submission 187267) | Bioremediated contaminated groundwater from EPA Superfund site, New Mexico - Sample SAE3-47 (SPAdes) (version 2) | ecosystem: Environmental > Aquatic > Deep subsurface > Groundwater >... | reverse complement strand
TCAGGGGAAAATAAAATTCAACTGCCCCGCGAAGCAAGCTGGTTTAATCGATCATATATGGAACCTGCATGAATTATTAACATATCCATATCACAAAATTCAAACCTATTAGAGATTCACGACCCACCTTTAATATATTCGAATAATTCTAAAACAGATCCATCGATGAAAAGGACCCTTCCTTTCACAAATCCTTCATCAATATCGAACTCTCTGAACTCAATGGACTTTTCGGCGATTATCCCCATCTCCGAAGTCTTCTTTTCTACTTTTAGAAAATAGTCGAGGATCAAGAGATAATCATCCTTTTTATCTTATCCTTCTTTATTTTTATTGCTTTAAGTCCGCTTAAAAGACCCCACCAAACAAAGTAATCTTGGTCGTCGCCTAAAGCACCTTCTTCAAACTTTTTTTGGAAATCGTCTGAGGTCATGACGTATTTATGTTCCAAATCCGCAATGTCAGAAAGGGTTAGCCTCTCTCTGGACTCAAATAGGGCTAACTCCCTCTTTAGCGCTTCCTGGATGATAGATGCAGCGTCCGCTCGTCCAACGTCAATTCCCATTGTAATATTTGTCTTCAACGCCAGCATAAATAATTTTGGCAGCAGTGGAAATTTAAAATGAGGAGGCACACAGAATAAATGCTTGCTGAGCCCGTGGTCATGGTCACCATCGTCTACGGCCCGGACCTTGCCGTGCTGCGTTAGCCCGCGCCGCGAAGACGAGCATCCCACAGACGGTAAAGGAGCTGATGGAAGAGATTCCCAATGGAGGCGTCTCAGGCGGCGGCCACCTGGTGGTCGGGTCCATCAAGTTCGTGGGCGGCATGAGAAAGGATGTGCTGGCAAAACTGGCGGAGAAGATTGCAGCCTGCGGGGTAGACGAGGTTCCCGTGGCGCAAAAGGTCGGAGCATGAACGGATAGCGGCTCCGACGGCTATCCTTTTGACGATTACATTTATCTCATCCAACCGCCAGTTCAACGAGGTGATGCCAATGAGCGAGCTAAAAGAGCTGGTTATTTCCAAAGAGGATTATCTGGATTTCCTGGCAGTGCGTCTGCGGCTGCAAGGTTCCTGCCAGCATGAGATAGAAAACGTGAGCTTCCCCTTTCTCTTCGCCTCGGGAAGCGAGCTGCTCCGCACATATATTTTGGGCGCTTGTGAGTTCACCAGCACACTGCCGGACAGGTACAGGCTTCCAGACCGCGGTTTCATCTGGTTCCTCTTCGTCCAGTCAGTCAAAGAGATTCAGATAATGCCTGACGAGATGCGAATAAAATACGAGCTGCAGGAAGAGTACCGCAAGCCATTCAAGCAATTCTATCACTAGCTGACACGTTTCTGGCGGACCAGATGCCGGTCAGTTTTCCTTCCAGCGCCATCCGCCCCAGTTCCGCCTCGACCTCTTCGGCAAGCGGCGCTGGCCGGTCTTGAGCCAGAGGCGTTCCGGGCAGAGGCGTGAAGCTGTGCGCCCGGACCTTTCCGCCCTTTTTCTCGATCCATTTTGCCAGATCCAGCGTCATCCTCTGATCCTCCGCCGACTCGCCAGGCAGGCCGAAGATCAGGTCCACCTGAGGCGTTAGATCGTGGTCGCGGCATAGGTCGCAGGCTTCCTCCACCAGGGCCACCGAGTGGCCCCGGCCAATGGCCCTCAGAATCGCAGGGCTGCCGGACTGGCCACCGATGCTGATGCTGCGGTTGGCGCAGTATTTGGTAATCAGCTCCAGGGCCTGATCCGAGACGAAGTCCGGCCTGACCTCAGAGGGGAAAGTCCCGAAGTAGATGGGCTTTTTTTGCTCGGCCAGGCACGAAAGCAGAGCTTCGACCTTTTCCAGGCGCGCCGCCCGCCCGTCGGAGCCGTAGGCTAGGGAATTTGGCGATGTGAAGCGGATGTCTTTGTGGCGGCGGGCATATTTGGCGATGACCGGAATGGAACGGTGGCGCATCTTGCATCCGAAGAGGCGCGGCGTCTGGCAGTAGGTGCAGCCCCAAGGGCAGCCGCGGCTGATCTCCAGCGGCGAGAGGATCTTGCCGAAGGGCGGGTATAAATCGAGGTCAACAGGATTTCTTGCTTGCGTAATTCTGACGGTGCCGCCGGATTTGTAGGCGATGCCCTGGACGCTGGCCGGATTCTTGCCGTTTTCAATCGCTCCGATCAACTCCGGCAGCGTCTCCTCACCCTCGCCGATGACCACAAAATCGAAGTGCTCCAGCGCCTCCTCCGGCATGGCGGAAGGATGCGGGCCACCGGCGACAAAGACGGCATCCAGCTTCGCCGCCTTTGCTTCGGAAACCTCGCGATAGATTTGCACACTTTGGGCGGTGGCAAAGCTGTAAAGCATGATGCCCGGCTCGGGCTTGCGGGCGAGACCGGCCTCGATCAAAGGCATCAGGGCGGCGATGCTGTAGGAGTTCTTGTTGTTCCAGCGAAACCATGCTTTGCATCGGCTCATTTTATCCAACTGCTCATCTCATGCCAGCTTCAAGGCTCTGCACAATTCCAGGCCAACACGTCTTTCTCCATTTATTCTCCATTCATTCTCCATTCATTCTCTATTTTCTGGCCTGGAGCGCCCTGGCAATCTCCGTGACTAAAGAATCCCGATTTTCCCGGGTGACCGTTATCACCTGAAATGATGTGCGGATCTTCTTGGCCAGCCGGTGATTGGACCACTCATGCAGCACCACCAGCATGGGCTTTGGCGAGGCAATGGCTTTTTCCACAGCAATGACGAATTTGGGGCGGGACAGCTCCATCGGGCCCACCTCGTCCACCACGATGAGGTCGCAAGCGAGGGCATTTTCCACGGCCTTCGCCCCGACCTTCTCCAGGTCGTCCAGACGGACGCGAAACTTGCCCAGTTGCGGCCCGCTTCCCGTCTCATCGGCCAGCATCCCGGTCGCACCCGTGGCAAGGTCGAGCAGCTCAAAGCCGATCCGCCGGTCTTTGTACTTTTTGTCGCGAGCCAGAACCCCGCCCACCCGGCAATTTTGGCTCGACGCGACCTTCTGCACCAGAGTGGTTTTGCCGACACCGGGAGAACCCGTTACTGCAATCCTGCTAACCATACTGCGCCCTCATCCTCTCCACGTAGAGGCTCAGGCTCTCCACATCCTTTATCTCTTTTTTGACCAGCTTTTTTAAGCGGCTGCGAATCTCTCCATCCGGTCGCGAGCCGGCGGAGCGCAGGTGCCGCTCGATGTTCCTCGCCATCTCCTCGCCCTTCTCGTCCCAGTCGGTAAGCAGGATGATCTTGGAGAAGCTTCGAGCCGCGTCCTCGGCCAGATCCAGAGCCGGGCGGCGGGAGGCCATGATCACCGGCCCGGGCATTCCAAGGCTGCGCAGCGAAAGCATATCGCGCCTGCCTTCAACAATTATCGCCGCCCCCTCCCGGGATGCCTCCAGCAGGGCGGCCAGCAGCTCCTCCAGGGCTTCCAGGTCATAGGTGCCCTTGAGACGCAGATCGCGCTGCAGCTTCTCGCAAACCATTTTTCCAGGACCCCCCGCTTATTTGATCTTCGACGACAGGAGAGAGACGGCTTGGTCGGCAGCCATTCCCCGGACCAGCACAACCTTTCTGGAATTCTTGTGCCCGCTCATAACCTCGATGGCCGCCGCCGGAACACCCAAAATTTCGGCCAGCGCCTCAATGAGCTGGCGGTTGGCCCGGCCACGCGTCGGCTCCTCCGTCAGCCGGGCCTCCAGCGACTTTCTCCAAGGGTTGAAGCCGGAGGGCACTAACAGACGAGAGGAGCCCGGCACGACCTCAAAACGGATGGTGCATCCGAGTGGATGAGGATCGGCTGCATTGGCAAGGTCCATAGACTACTTCTGGTCGTTACCCCGGCATAAACCTTCTCTCTTGATTTTTTATTGCTGCTGATTTTGATGCGGATAATTATACAATGTTATTGAGCCTCCCGGCGGCTTTGCATCTAAAGTCCCTTCTGCAACTAAAGTCCAAATCTTGCAACTAAAGTGACAGCCATAGGCAGTGGATTGGATATATTTTTCAATAAGCAATTCGATTAGACACACGTCGCACTTTAGAATAATATGAAGAGTTCTCGCGCCTGCAAATAAAGTCGTCTTTTTAATGAAAAAGTTTATATAATATAAAATGCGAACCATACTAGATATTTTAATTAGATAATATTATTCACTTCGTATCAGCACAAGAGCTTAATAGTTTTAATAAGAATTGGGTGCTAACTGGGGACGAGGCATTAGTTATGACAATCAAACCACAGAAATACCGTTTAGCATTCGTGTTCAATACACTCTACTACCCTTTCACTTATCCAGAAATAATTGAATCATTAAAAGCACGGAAATATGCAATTAACGCAGGAGCTCCCCCCGAGCCATTCATGAATGGCGCCAGGAATTATGTGAGTGGATATATCGCTTCTAAATTGGGTTGCTTCGTGGAAGTAAATAATGACCGAAAGCTTATGGCGGTCGAGGGAACATCCGCCAATAATGTCGTAGCTATTGCTGAGGAGATAATAGACCTATCTATAACCGATTTCCGCTTAAGCGTGCCAATAGATATAGATTATAGTGAGTTAGTCGGTGCGGTTGTAGTGACAGATAGTGGCAATCCGATGGCGGCAATAAAGCGATTCGCTGGTGATCAGTATAGCGCTTTTGATGAGATATTAGGGGCAGAATCTGCGGGATATTCGATAAGGATAGTTCCTAAAAATGACCTTCCGGGGGATAAGAGCTGGTTCGATATTTCAATAACTCCAAGGTTATCGACTGCCGACAGGGAGTATTATATAGAAGTTGTATATAGGAAAGAAAACAACGTAGATGATGTCTTAGCTTTCGCAGCTCAAATTGAAGCAAAAGTATCTGCGATTATTGATACAATCAGGGGATCATAAGTGTTATCAGAAGCACGAACAAGTGCTGGTTCGATATATGAGCCGACAAATTGGTCATCGAAATCGATAGCAGACCTTGAACGCGACGAAAAGATTCGCGAACTCGGCGATCTAGTTCTTAAATTATCCGAAGAGGTTAATAAGTTGGAAAGCATAATTGGTGGTATGGGTGTTATCATGGAGGCGTCTTCCATCAGGTTTAGCGTTGTTGATATGGACGATAAACCTCTAGGCGAGACTAAAGATCTGCTGGTGGAATTCTATCAGAGACATAGGGGCGAGTCCATTTATCCGGATGACGTAGCGTGCGAGCTAGGGTTAGACTTAAAAGTCACTATGCAGGCCGTCAAAGAACTCATTCAAGAAGGAAGGATAGAGGAAGTGACTTAATGTCCAATGGCGCGGATGGTATTCATAGAGAAAATGGGGACGCTATTGAAGGGGAACGTATAGCATGCCAATTTAGGAAAATAAACAAAGCTGATCTGATTCGCGGAACGGGTGCGCATAGGGCTGGAAGGGCAAGCTTGGAGAATGCGTATTGCGTTGTAACAAGACCGCTTCGGGTAAGATAACGTAGGGTTCTCTATAACCATATCTGAAGACACTGCCATTATTTCATAATTTATTACGTAGTCCGCTTCTTCTTTTCCTCCCGGACATAATTAACCGCTATGTAGCTCAACAAATTACTTAACGGCACCCCCGTTTCCTTCGCTTCATTTTCGAGAAACACTCTAGCATCTTCTGGCAGGGATACCGCTATTCTTTTTGGACGATCGGATTCTTGCATGGTAACCGATGGTATATTAATTGTATAAATAGATTGTGTATGGTCACCAATAGTTTATCAATAGTAACTTATAAATACCATTGTGATCATGATGGTTACCATGCAAACCACCGCAAACTCCCGCGAAGTGCGAGGCAAATAAATCGCCAACCAAGGCGGTCAATCAAAAAAGTGAATGACCACTCATTCAAAGTAAAATCCCAATCAGGCAAAGGTGTCTATGAAGTCAAAGCAACACCAAACGGCATGACTTGCACTTGTCCTGATTTCGTTTACCGTGGCGGAAAATGCAAACACATAGCAGCAACGCGATATTACCTTGAAATCGAGAAGGATACACCAGAAGGCATAGTTACTGAGAAGGTTCACCTAACCTACACTCAAGCATGGAACGCATACAATGAAGCTCAGAAAGCAGAGGTCAACCTATTCGATGAGCTATTGAAGGACTTGGTTAAGGCCATCCCTGAACCTGAACAGACAATAGGTAGACCGCGCCTATCGATCCATGAAACGCTATTCTGCGCCATACAAAAAGTGTACTCTCAGCTATCCAGCCGCCGCGCATATAGCCTGTTTGAGAACGCAACAGAAAGAGGTCAAATCGACCATGCTCCTGACTTCAATGTGCCGTCTAAGCTCTTCAAGAATCCTGAAATGACGCCAATCTTGCATGAGTTGGTTACGCTATCTGCCTTGCCTGTTGCTGGATTGGAAAGCGATTTCTCAATAGATTCTACTGGCTTTCGCACTACCACGTTCGGTGCTTACTGCGAAGATAAGTACGGGAAAAACAAAGAGCATCGGTGGCTAAAGGCCCACCTTTGCGCAGGCGTAAAAACGAACATAGTCGCAGCCGTGGCAATAACAGATGGTAATGGCGCAGATTCGCCTCAATTTGGGCCTCTGATCAAAAAGACCGCAACGGGATTTACCATTAACGAGGTCACGGCAGATATGGCCTATTCATCGCACCTCAATCTTCAGGCAGTGGCAAACGAAGGTGGCAAGGCATACATCCCTTACAGGAAAAACGCTACTGGTAAAATCAAGAGGCTCATCTCTGTGGAGCAAAATGTATCATTACTTCAATCTCAATCGTGATGAGTTCATGGATCACTACCATAAGCGCAGTAATATCGAGGCCACTAATGCAGCTATCAAGCGCAAATTTGGCGAGACCTTGAAATCCAAGAATTCAACTGCTCAAGTAAATGAGCTACTTGCTAAAATTATTGCGTACAACCTAACCGTAGTAATTCACGAAATGTACGAAAATGGGATACAACCTGAGTTCCTGCAACTAAAGTCTGAGGTCTGCAACCAAAGTCAGGCCAAAACCTGACTTTAGATGCAAAGCCCTTCCCGGCAAAAAGTTAAAATAGCGTCAGCGATGAAGGTTACGAGGTTCCATGAAGCTCAAGCGAGTTGTCGTCTTAGCTGATCCGGCTTCCCGAGCGGATTTGTCTCTTTTCGGTCTGGAGCAGCTTGGCCTGCAAATGTGCGACCAATTTTCTCCTGATGCCGATGGCTCGGAAAGCCTTGTATTCTCTGCAGCAGGCTTTGCGGATACTCTCGCCGGTTCTACGATTATTCGCCAGGCCCTGGACAGGAAATGCACAGTCGTCCTGGACTCAGGCGGCCTTTCGGCTGTCATCGATGAGATCAAAAAGACCGGAAACCTGTGCGAGGAGACGCGACAGACTCTTGCAGCCGGGGCGCTCTACAAATGCCTGGAGAGCGATGCAAGGCTGCTGGCAAAGCTGCAAAGCAGCAAGCCCGAAATGCCTCGCTACGTGGTAAAAGCCTATGAGAAGGTGCAGGACCTCCGCTACGGCGAGAACTGGCACCAGAAGGCTGCACTCTACCGCAAAAGGGATGGCCTGGGACTTCATCGGGCAAACAAGCTCAACGGTCGGGAGATGTCCTACAACAACATGGTCGATGCCGAGACCGTGCTGGAGATGCTCATCGACCTCGCCGAGTACGAAGGCGTCAGGGCCGAAAAGCCTCTTTCGGTCATCGTTAAACACGCCAATCCCTGCGGCGTGGCATACGGAAATACGCTTCAAGAGGCATACCGCTTATCCTTCGCCACCGACCCGAAGTCGGCTTTCGGCGGCGTCATCGGCTTCGGCCAGCCGGTGGACGTCGATACGGCTCAGGCGATCGGCAACAGCTTCGTAGAGGTTCTGCTGGCCCCGGGATTCGAGCCCGAAGCCCTCAAGATCCTGACGGAGAACAAGCCGAACCGCAGAGTTCTGGACATCGGCGACCTCTTGCAGAAAAAGGATGAGCTTTACCGCGGATGGTATTTGCGGAGCATCTTCGGCGGCATGATGCTGCAGGATTTCGATACGGGAGACATCAAAGAGTGGAAGGTCGTAACCGCGCGCCATCCCACCGATGTCGAGACCCGCGCCCTGCGATTTGCCTGGAAAGTGGCAAAATATGTAAAATCCAATGCCCTCGTCTACACCAGTGAATGCCAGACCATCGGCATCGGCTCCGGCCAGGTTAGCCGCGTGGACTCTGCTCGCTTTGGTGCGGAGAAGGCTGAGGAGCACGGCCTGTGCACTAGGGGCACGGTGGCCGCCACAGACTCGTTCTTCCCCTTCCGCGACGGGCTTGACGCCGCGTTCAAAGCCGGAGCTACGGCAGTAATTCATCCCGGCGGTTCTATCCGGGATGCTGAGGTGATTGATGCTGCCAACGAGCACAATATGGCCATGGTCTTCACGGGCATGCGCCATTTCCGCCATTAAAATGGATAAATTAAAAATGATTTTCATTGCGTTCCTAGCTTTGGCCCTCCTTGGGTCAGTCCAGGCCAGCACCATTCAGTCCGGCCAGGATGTTCAATCGGCCATAAACTCTGCCAAGGCCGGCGACATAATAATTGTCGGCTCCGGGAATATCAATACCTTCGAAGTGGACAAACCCCTGACCATCGAGGGACAGAGCGGATCGATTATGCACGCCGCCCTCCAGAAGCCCGCCATAAAGATTAACAGTGACGGGGTCAGGATCATCGGCTTCAGGATCATCGGCGTCGGCAAAGACACCACAGCCAAGTTCAATTATTACATGCAAAATCCAGCCGCAGCCTCCGGCAAGCGGCTTGATCAGCCTAATTCCGCCATCCTCGTAAACGCCAACAACGTCTATATTGAAAACACGATCATATTCGGCGCACAAGCGGGACTGAAGGCAACGAATGCGGATAACCTCACCCTCAAGAACGTCACCCTGGAGAGCTGCGAATCGGGAGCCGCCTTAACGAAGTGCTTCGACGGCAGAATCGAAGACTGCAGCTTCTCCAATTGCGAGAAGTTCGGCCTGGATGCCGAGCAGTGCTCCAACATAGTCCTGCAAGGCAACCGCATCGTGAATACATCGAGCGCAGGCGCTCTCATCAAGGATTCGGATAAGTGCTCAGTCTTGGAAAACACGTTCTCCCAAAACACGTTTGGCCTATCCCTCTGGAAGACGACCCACAGCCAGGTCTTGAGGAACCAGGTTGACCATAACTATTACGGCATATTAATAACGCAAAACTCCAACAACAACACCATTGCCGACAATGTGGCCGAGGACAACAGCCGAAGCGAGATTGTGACCGGCTTTGGCATCGGCATCAGCCTGCAAGAGAACAGCAGCTACAATGTCGTCTTCAGAAACACCGCCACTGGAAACTTCAACGGCCTGGAAGCGTCCAAGGGCTGCAAGTATAACGCATTCCTCGGCAACAATGCCACAGATAACAAGCACGGCATAAGGATGAACGAGAACCGAAACAACGTGATCTTCGGCAATAATTTCTACAACAATAACATCAACGCCTACGAGAACGCCAGCCTCAACATATGGAATACTACAATCGGAAACTACTACAGCGATTATCAGGGAAAGGATGAGAACGGCGACGGCTTAGGCGACCAGAGCTATTCCATTCCCGGCCAGGACTCCAGCACCCGGGACTTCTTCCCGTTGACCCGACCATACCGCGAAGCCCGCCTAAATGCTTCGACCATAAACGATGTCGTGTCGAAGTATGCCGTTTACGGGCTTGCTTATAATGAAATTCCGGTATACCGAAAGCAGGGAGACACGATCGTGATATCGTCTCAGCCGCGCACTTCCCCGCCCAAATGGTCGAATTCCCAACCGCTGGACGTGAATGCTCCGCCTTACTAGATCATTTTCTATAGATCATTTTCTATAGATCACATTTCCTAAATCATTTTTTCATAGATCAATTCTTATGTCCCGATCTTCACCGGCTCGACGATGGAGCGAAGCGTGGCAATGGCCGATAAGGCTGCGAGGTAGCTGGTCTTCGGATTGCTGGGAGAGGGCACGTTCTCAACTCTTGTGAATATTTTGCCAAACTCGCCTTCTACCACAATCTCATGACGGTTGACATGGATATTGGGATCGGCGACGATCTTCACGTGCACCGGAACATCGCGTGCCGCAAGGCTCAAAGTGGCGGCTACATTCACGTTGGCAGGAAAACCCCGCACGGCCTCCGATGCCATTCCGTCAAAGATGACTGCGGCCTGCGTCAGGGCCCCCAGATCGATCTTTTGTTGCAGGATATACGGCGCACCCTCCAGCCCTTTGGGATTCTTGGTGGTTGTCAGCGAGATTCGTTCGATGGTTCCGATGCTGGCGGACTTCAGGCCGTCCAATCCCGCAATGGCCCCCGAAGGCAGAAATATCCTGGAACAATTCTTGCTCGCCAGCTCCTGCACTTCTTGGAAGAAATCGCCGTCCATCAGAGCACCCACGGACATGATCATAAGATTCTTGCCCCTGGCCAGCGTGGCCCTGGCAATGGCCGGCACCGCTCTTTGGGATGCAGCCTCCACTACCACATCGGAGAGGTTTACCAGCTCCTCCAGCCTGGCCTTGAGAGGCTTCTTTTCCAGGCGATCGATGAGTGATTTTGCCGTCTCAGGATTATGATCGCATACCGCAACCAGATCGGCGGAGATCCTGCCGCTATCTATTGCTCTGGCAATCTCGCTCCCAATGGCACCGCACCCGACAAGCCCGATCTTGAGTGGCATCGGAGGCTATAAATCAATTGGACATCAAAATCCTTGCGGTATGCTAGGCTCAGAGCTGGAGCGATTTGTGGGCGAGGATTTGGGAGAGTGGGACGATTCCAGCACCATTATCCCGGATAACGATGCCGGAGGGTCGATCATCGCCAAGGAGGATTGCATCATCTCCGGACTCGAGGAGGCAAGAGAGATCTGCGAGTACTTCGGCCTTTCCGCCGAGCCGCTCTACGACGAAGGCGAGTTCGTCCCCTGCGGATCGCGGGTTCTCGCCATCTTTGGAAATGCCAGGAAGATCCTCCAAGCCGAGAGACTGATATTGAACTTCATGGCGCGCATGAGCGGCATCTCCACCCTGACGCGAGAGTGCGTCCTTTTGGCCGGAGCTGCCAATAAAGGCGTGCGAGTGGCCTGCACGCGCAAGACCACACCCGGCTTCAGAATATTCGAGAAGAAGGCGGTCTTCTTGGGCGGAGGCGACACGCACCGGTTCAATCTTTCCGATGCGGTTCTTATCAAAGACAACCACATCAAGATCCTGGGATTGGAGGAATGCCTGCGCCGGGCCAAGAACCGGGCCAGCTTCACCAAGAAGATCGAGGTGGAAGTGGAAAATTACGAAGATATGCTCCTGGCGGCGACGAGCGGCGCGGACATCATCATGTTCGACAACATGTCGCCATCCCAAATATCGGAAGG
>Ga0209749_1002589_pt1 | contig 11459 bp, 7 predicted proteins | sample EPASupsiteSAE347_FD_187267 | JGI IMG/M metagenome (GOLD analysis project Ga0209749, IMG submission 187267) | Bioremediated contaminated groundwater from EPA Superfund site, New Mexico - Sample SAE3-47 (SPAdes) (version 2) | ecosystem: Environmental > Aquatic > Deep subsurface > Groundwater >... | reverse complement strand
CCCCATGCAAGCACAGCAAAAAAAGACGCTCAGATGTTCTAATCCGAGACGCTCCACGAACCGATAGTATTCTTGGACGGACTGGCACAAGAGTGGCCGAACCACTCGCCTTCCTGACTGGCCTCACTTGTTGATCGCAGGTGGGGCCGTTTTATTTCATCAGGAAGGTATCGGTATTGAGGTTAGACAACGAAAGAAATTTTGCAATTTGGCCGGCGGAACCACAACCGTCAATCGGCCAACGGGGCCACCGACAGTGAAGCCTGCAAGGAATAGGCGACACGCATTATGGAAAAGGTTTGCCGGCATTGCCGACAAAAGTTTACTCCCCACCCGCTCGCTCGCAATCAAGAATGCTGTGGAAAAGACAGTTGCAAGAGGTTGCGAAAATGCGAATGGCAGAAGAAAAAGCTGGCCAGTGATCCACCGCTCGAACCAGTCGGCTGCGCAGAAGGCATGGCAAGACAGATGTAACAGGGGATTGCCGGACGACAATATGAGTATCCTGAAGAACGACTCCTTCCCCGCCGTATTCTTGCAGGTATCTATGAAGGCTTTTGAGGCTCCCCGATTTCCCGGCCTTGACCTCCAGGGGAAAAACCTTGCCCTGACGTGCTGCAAGGTAGTCGACTTCGGCCAAGTCTGATGGCAAGCTCGCTTCAGTCTGACTGGATAACGTTTTTTTCCAGGGGAAAATGAAAAACCTCAACACCTCCAAGGAATATGAACTTTGGATTGGAGCAATACAAAGTTCAGAAATCCTTTTTTTTATGAGGCCAAGGGAGGAGGCAGCGACGGAACTCTTTCTTTCACAGTTTCGGACAGCTCCCATTGACCAGAAAATCGTGGATTCCGCTGGAAAATACTTTCAGAAATGGCTTATCTACTTTAAACTCCCGGCGGTCAAATGCCAATCGGCTCCGCCAGAGGCAACCCATGAATTTCGCAATGGGAAGAACTTCAGCCCCAGATTCCCCTCCAGGCAAACCCCACTTTTTTGACCAAGCCTGTACTTGATCGAAATTTTGGTATTTTCATTCAAGGGAACATCCCCAAGTTCGATTGAAATAATCGGATTTTCCTTGAAGGTTTTTGCCACCCACTTTACCCACATATCCTTGCCATCCGTAAGATAGGGAATCTGCCATAAAATCTCGGGATTGTCGTAATCTGCGTTTTTTATCGCCTCGAAAAAATCCATGACAATGGGCTTCAACACCTGGGGTTGCTGCATCGCCTTCTTAATGGCAACCTCAGTAAAAACCTTTTCCCAGTTGTCACCGTATTCCCAAGCGTCAATGGGTCCTAATTCCTCTTTCCAGTCTGTTCGTGGCTTTCCCCAACTTGTCTGGAAGTACCTTTCAACGCTTTTCCCATCCAACGCAGGAAGATGCCAGGCTGAAACCAGCCCCTCTCCGGAGGTCAGACGCCAGCGACGATCAAGTTCCTTAACAAACTCATCAGAATAAAAGCCTGGAATTAGCCCGGAGAACTCCTCATTTTCAAGCGGGCCAAGATATAGATATCCATTGAACCCATCCTTGAACTTGCTCCCGGTTGGCTGATCCGGGGCTGCATCAAATCTCAAGTCGCCAAATGGACCGTCAGCAAGTGGAAAAGCTATTGGTTTACCTCCGACAGCGGCTATTGCTGAATCGAAAAGACCAAGGCCCAGCCGGCCGAAAATTCGGCCATTGTTAGTTTCGACAGGCCCATGTGGAAAAATACCGAAAACATCGTCACCGAACTCCTGGCGCAAATGCCATCCTGCGGTATGAATAGGGATATTCCCCCCCAGCCAGCTTTGGTTCAGGTTTGCATGCATAAACCCCACAATGAAAAGGGCGTTTCTCTTGTCATTGTTATGCTTTCTTATGTCTTCCGAAATGATCTTTGCCATAATGCTGTTTCGATCAATCTCATACTCATGAAAGGGAATGTCTTCCGGATTCGTCCATTTACTCCACGGTCTGGCACAATCAGCAAGAACTATTCTGACGCGAAGGTTCGAAGGCAGTGTCTGGTTAACCTTCCAAACTGAAACGATGAAATCAAGCATCTCCTGGTCCGGCCAGCCAGAAACCATCATATCTCGAAGAAGGTCGATCACGGGACTGGTATCCAGCTCGCTTTTTGCAAGGAACGTGTCCATCAGCGGCTGAGCATGACAGGGCAATTCCATGTAAATAGTTCCCACATTTTTGGCAAAATCCGGGTCCGAAACAAGCGAAGAATTGAAGCGCCAGTAAAGTGGGCGATGATGAACTTCTCCCATTATTACGATCCGATGCTCCGCCAAAGCTTTCAAGATAAATGCTTTGGGGTCACCTCCATTCAAACGAAGGAAATCAGAAAACATTTTTAGATATTTCGATGGATTTGAAATTTCAGGTCGGAATGGTTTTTCCACTTTTATGGAAACTTCACTACAAAAGGCATCTCTGGCTTCATCAAGAGTTTCAAAATAACGTTCTCCAGAATTGAGCCATTTTCCATCGATCAGTTTGCAAGTCCGCTGGTCGATAATTGAAACCGATGGGTTTCCGATTTCCAACTCAGCCAGAACGCCTGCCAGGTTTCCCCGGAACACCTGGACTTCAACAATCTTTGCCCGTAAAAGTCGCTTTGCTTCCTCTGACAAGCCTTTAGATAAAGATTTTTTGGCAGAATCAGGAAATAGTTCAGGAATACTGATTCTTTTCCAATCAGTGAGAGAAGCACCTGACGCAATAAATCGGTTGGCAACCGCATAAAGCTTTTCGGGGCTGTTAAGCTCCTCATTCGCCGGGAATGAAGAAACAATTTTCCCAACTTTATAAACCTGGTAAAGATTGTCGCCAGATACGGTTTCCGAAAAAAGAAACGATCCGTTGAGTGAAAAAAAAACCAGTATAAGAAAGAAATTGTTAATTGATGCAACACTTTTACCTGATGAAAATTTCATTGCTGTTTTCTCCAATCAATTTCTTTTGCGCCTGCTCACAGGATAACCACTTGGCTGATGAAATCCTCGAAAATCCCCCGCTTTCACTCTGGAATCACTCGCCGCATGAAATCACAATTCTCCGTCATTTTATCTTTCTCAAGATACATCTTTTTTCCATGTATTTCAAACATTTAAAGGGGATGAATTGTCGGTTGGTAAAAGTGTTGATCGTTCTAAATAAGAGAATCACACAACTCGTTAACTTTTTCCCGAAAGACCCTGGAAAAATCCGGAATGGCCAACAGAGGGCCTTCTAAGCGAGCTTGCAGTTCAAAAGAAACCGCCCCGCGATTCACCGTTTCGCACCCCGCTTCCCGAACCAGATTGAGGTAAGAATCAATGGAAGATTTCATTGATGGCTCATACTTCGTAAGTAATCCTCCTGCCCCGCGATAGATCTCCCCGGCCAATTTCAGATGAAGATTCCGGGCCATTCGCCGGAATAAGAGACGCATGTGTTCGAAATGCGTTTGTTCCGGGTACCCGGCATTCATGATGACGATGAGTTTTGTCGGCTTGGCATACCGAGCCCGATGGACGCATTCGCCGTTTTCATCGGTTCCCCAATGGGGATCTCCAATCGCAATGAGACGATCAAAAAAGGTTTTCATCAACCCGGTGACATTATCGGTATATAAAGGGGATGCAAAGATAACCACATCTGATCGGGAATATGCATTCAAAAGTTCCATGCCGTCATCGGGGAGCGGACACACACCAGGCGTTTTGAACCAACAAGTTTTGCAGGCCCGGCAATGTTCAATTCGCTTCTCAGCCAGTTTTATCTGGCGAGTCTCGGCCCCTTTCTGGGCCGCTCCCTGCAGGAAGGCCTCCACCATAGTCCAAGTGTTCCCGTTGATTCTCTGGTGACTGCCGTTAAATGCAGTAATGATCATACATTTCTCCTTTTTTCCCTGTTTCTTGATTCGCTCTTTGTGAACTCTGAGTTCTCTTCGCTTCCCTGTGAGCCCTTTAAAAAAATATTGTTCAGGAAAAGACCTTTTCCAGGCCGCCGAAATGGTATTCCAAAAGAGCCTCAAGACGTTGCCGTAGCTCCATAGACGAAGCATGCGCCTGAAGCAAATGCAGAGTGCCGAAAAGCAAATTGGTGTAAATGAGACGCAAAATGTCTTCTTTTTCCGGAGGAAGCGTCTTTCTTCGGTCTTTTTGAACGGTTTGCGCATACGTCAGCACCAGTTTCAGCGTCAGAGTTAGAACATCCTGAAACAGGCTTTCATACAACGTTCCCTTTCCATGGCGAAATGCCGCCAATAACGGAAGACGGTATTGAATCAGAAACTGGAGAAATTCTTCCTGTTTTTTCTTCACTTCCGGTCTCGTCCGGGCCCTCTGAACTGAAGAACCGTGAGCCGAACCCACTTTCTCGATAAGCAACATTTTTCCCTTTTCCACCAATTCATGCGGAACCAGCGAGTAAAACAACTCTTCCTTGTTGTCGTAATACAGATAAATATTCCCGACCGAAACCCCGGCTTTTTTCGCGATTTCCGACATCCCGGTTCTGAGAAACCCTTTTGTCGCGAAGAGGTCAACCGCAACGGCATCAATCCGACTTTTTACGTGTTTTTTTTTCGTCTGCATACGTTCTAAAAAATGAATTACTAATTCATTTTTAAACATACCTTTTTTTCAGCCGGTTGTCAAATACAACGACCAGGGCAAACGCACTAAAAATCGACAAATTCCATTCAGTTCACGGCGGATTACGATTCGGCGATGGCTTGCTAATCCCCCCCCCACACACATAATCGCCTCTCGGTAATGGTTTTATCAATTTCATGCAATTGCCCTGAAGGTGTGAAATAATTATAACCTACCTCAGTGGATTTTCGGAGGAAAAGAGAGTAGGATACCGTAATGATCGCTTAATAAAGCGATCGCAGTTCCGTAGGAGGCCTGATTGATTTCCGATTCCGTTCCCACAAACCTTCGTTTTGCCTTGCTCATTGATGGCGACAACGCTCAACCCACCCTTTTGGCAGCCATGTTGTCCGAGTTGTCGAAATACGGAACCATACCGATCCGGCGAATTTACGGCGACTGGACTTTAAACAGCATGCAGGCATGGAAGAACCACTTGCAGGATGCCGCCATCCAACCTATTCAGCAATTCCGCAACACTATAGGCAAGAACGCAACCGACAGCGCCCTGATCATAGACGCCATGGACATCCTTCATTCCGGCTTGACTACCGGAATGTGCATCGTATCCAGCGACAGCGACTTCACGCGCCTGGCCACAAGGGTTCGCGAACAGGGTATGTTCGTCATCGGCATCGGTCGGAAGACAACTCCAAAAGCTTTCGTAAACGCTTGTCAGGTGTTCACTTACACCGAAAACCTTCAACCTCGCTCTTCATCGACTCCCCCATCCCAAACAACCAAGAAGCCGAAACATGCGACCACTCCCGAGCGAAAAGATGGTAATTCGGAAGAGCTTCCTCTCATTTGGGAAACAACCTCGGAACGGATGGGCGACCCTCTTCCCCTGATCCGAAGGGCTTTTGAAACATCCGCAATGGAGGACGGTTGGGCGAATCTGGGAACCGTCGGCCAGAATCTTCTCAAGCTCGATCCCGCTTTCGATCCACGCACCTACGGATTCAAACAACTGGCTCCGTTGTTCCGATCTTTTCCGGAATACATCGAAGTCAGAGATAAGTCGGCAGGAAAATCGGGCGGATCGGCAATATACATCAGGTGGATCGAGCAGGACCCCTTTGAAGAAGAACCGGATAAGCCGACCGAGACTCGTTCCAAACGAAGTCGTTGAAATTTTTCCTCGACGGGGCGTGAAGTTCGTTTGATCAAACATGTAAAAGAATTAAAGGAAATTCCCCATGACAAACTCACCCGATAATCACAAAAATGACGTTCTTCCCTTGGAAGACAATGATATGTCGACTATATCCGAAAAAACGGAAGGCCTGAACGATATGCTTGAAAAAACCGATGCCGTTTCCGTTTCAGATAGTTTGCCGACCGATAAAATAGATCTTTCGGCATTCTCCTTTGAAGACCTCCCGCAACACCTTCGATCCAATGTCGAAAGTTTCGGGTGGCAACAACCGCTACCGGTACAAGCACGAGTTATCCCGTGGTTAATGCAAAAAAACGACGTCATCGTTCAATCACGCACCGGAAGCGGCAAAACCGGCGCTTTTATTCTTCCTCTCTGCATCAAGCTCACCCCTGAGAAAAATTGTTGTCAGGCATTGATAATGGTACCCACCCGAGAGTTGGCGCTTCAGGTGAAGGTGGAGTTCGACAAGTTGGCAAACGGAACCGGATTGCGCTCGGTCGCCGTCTACGGCGGAGTCGGTTACGGACCTCAACTCGAAGCCTTTAGAAGCGGAGCTCAGATCGTCGTCGGAACTCCCGGACGACTTCTAGACCATTTATCGCGCGGATCGCTTTCGTTGGCGACTCTTCGATGGCTGGTAATCGATGAAGCCGATGAACTGCTGTCCATGGGCTTTTACCGAGATATGGCGAGAATCCGTCATTACTGTCCTGAAAATCGCATTTCGGCGATGTTTTCCGCCACGATCGCCGAGAGCGTCAAACAACTCGCCGGCGAATTTCTGCGAAATCCGACGTTTCTCAGTCTTTCAACCGATGGGGCTCATGTGGCTGAAATGGATCATCTCTACTATCTGGTCGATGCTCTTGAAAAAGACCGGATACTGATGCGGGTCATCGAACTGGATAATCCGCCGAACGGCATCATCTTCTGCAATACGCGGGATGAAGTGGCCTACGTAGCGGCGGTTCTAAAGCGCTTCGGATACGACGCCGAACAAATCAGCGGGGAAATCAGCCAACGAGACCGCGAAATCGTAATGTCTCGCCTTAAAAACCATGAGCTGCGGTTTCTCGTGGCGACGGATATTGCCGCGCGCGGCATAGATATCAGCCATTTGGAGTATGTTTTCATTTACGACATGCACAAGGATTTCGACCAGTACATTCATCGGGCGGGCAGAACCGGACGCGCCGGCAACCGCGGAATCGCGATAAGTTTTGTTTCCATCGTCGAAGAAATGGATTTGAAGAGATTCGCCAAGAGAACCGGCTTGGACCTGATCAGACGTCAGACTCCCACCGAAGCCGATGTTCAGAAACGCGTTTGTGAGCGCATGATGGCCAAACTCGAAGCGGAATTTCGCGATGCCAATTCCGCGAAAAAGGAACGCATGCGGCGCTTCTCTACATTAGCAGACGAAATTTCCGTCCACGAGCATGCCCACGATCTGCAACTGATGCTGCTGGATTCCCTTCATCAAGCCGATCTTCGCGAAGGTCGGGCCGGACCTTCCGGTTTGCCTGCGACGGCTCCTGAAAAAGCGCGGAATTACCGAAAATCCGAGTTTTCCGGTCAAGGAAGGAAACCCAGCGGAAACCGTCGTCAAGGCAACCCTCGACAAGGACAACGACGCCCGCAAACGGGGCGCCGCCCATCCTGAAGAAGAGTTTCCCCGACCGAACAGCAAGGTTCAGCCGCGCTTTATCTTAACTCGACGTCGTTATTGAAAGCACACAATGCGGTATCTCAATATTCTCCGCATACAAGATGTTTTGCGATCGCGGAATTGTTCAATGCATTGAAGGCATGTCTGGCCAAAGCCAACATTTCGTTTTGGCCGGGTTTCAGAACGATGGAAGCGATATATTCAACATATTTCTTTCGAGTACACAGCCTGTCCTCCGGCTCATCAGCTCAGGATAATCATTTCAGGTCTGCCTTTGCCCTGGAGTTTTGACACCATAACGCAAGCATGATATCTTGAGCGCCTAAAAGGAAATTTCTATCAGGAATTTACAATGAAGATCAAACCATTCGCGTTAGAACGATTCTTCGCCAAGTATGAGTTTTCGGTTCAATACCTTCTCTCCAGCTCCGATTGCGATGGTTTGCTTCAGTCGGAGTTATTGTCGTGGGCTGATCTTGAAACCAAAAATCTATGGGATTCCCTGCAACTTGGTTACACCGAGTCGTTGGGTCTTCCCCTTCTAAGAGCTGAAATAGCAAAATTGTACAAGGAAATTTCTTCGGAAGAAGTTTTGGTGGTGGCTCCTGAGGAAGGGATTTTTCTCGCCCTTCATTCCTTTCTGGCCGAGGATGATCATGTCATCTGCACTTGGCCGGGTTATCAGTCGCTTTATGAAATCGCCTTTTCGATCGGTTGCAATCTCGATCGGTGGGAGCCGGATAAAGAATCCGGGTGGATATTCGATATTCATACCTTGGAAGAAAAGATCAAACCGGCAACTAAAGCGATTATTTTGAACTTTCCCCATAATCCGACCGGCTATCTGCCGTCTAGGTCGGATTTTGAAAAAATCCTGAGTCTTGCAAAAAAACATGGCCTATACGTTTTCTCAGACGAGATGTATCGTTTTCTGGAAATCGATTCCATTGATCGTTTGCCTTCCGCCTGCGAATTATACGAGAACGCGATTTCGCTTTTCGGCATGTCCAAGACCTTTGGCTTGGCAGGAACCCGCATCGGATGGGTTATTACCAGGAACAAGGAATTGTATCAAAAAATGGCGGCATTCAAGGATTACACCACCATTTGCAGTAGCGCGCCTGGTGAGGTTCTTGCTTTGATAGCTTTGCGTGCCCGGGCGATAATTATTGAAAGGCATGTGACCCGGATCAAAAAGAATCTTTCTCTGCTTGACGATTTTTTCGAGAGACAGAAGCTGCTACTTAGCTGGGTTCGTCCAAAAGCAGGCACGATTGGCTTTCCTCAAATTCTATTTGAGGAAGACGCCCTGTCGTTTTGCCAACGGGTTATCAACGAAGCCGGAGTCATGCTTCTGCCTTCAACCGTTTACGACTATGGAACGAAACATTTTCGCTTGGGTTTTGGTCGTGAAAACATGCCAGAGGTGCTTGCCATGTTTGAAAAATATCTGACCGGCCCTGGAAAACCAGTCTGATTCAAATTATCAAAACCTCCGGAACTGTCTCCGAAGAGTAATACCATTCATAAAAAAGGCGGTTGTAAGCATGAAAATACCATGGAATTCATCGCGGAAACCCGACACTGCTCATATTCGCTTGGGCGTGGCATGGTTGCTATTTCCCGCCGAATTGTCCGTAAAGGCGGTTGCGCGTATATTGGTTTTGGTTTACGGTTTGATATGTTTTCAAGAACCGGTTTCGGGGGCCAAAGAAACGGCGGAACCCGGTATCTCAAGCAATTCGGTTTCCGGTCAAAATATTTTTTCCCCGGATGGTTCGGGAAATAAGAGTAAAATTGGAGGCAATACCATGTCGGGAAATAAAATTCCTTATTGGGAACAAGACGTCGATGTGCGGGAATCCGTAAACCCGTCATGGGACGTTCTCGATGAAGTGCCCGTCGAACATGTTGAAAATTCGAGTTTGGAAAGCAAAAAACATGAAATTAAAGTTGGCTATAAATTTGCATATTCATCCAGATATTTCTACGTCATGGTAATTGCTCATACGAATACAACTGTTTGTCGTGATAGGGGTTATCAAAACGGAGACGGATTCCACTTTGTCTTCGCTCTGCCCAAGCCCAACGAAAAGAATGAAGCCATAACGGATGAATTCTATGTTCTGGGTTTTTGGAACGCCGGAAGCAATAAGAATGAAATTTTGACAAAACAGATGATTTGGTATCAAAATAGAGACCTGTCTTTCGGAAAACTTAATGGATCAGTATTCTCCATTAAGAAAACAAAAGACGCCGTAATATATCAAACCGCAGTGCCGTGGAGCGATATTCCGCCTTTCAAACCCTATTTCATGAATGAAATAGGCATTAATTTTTGTTTTGTCCAGGCTGTCGGTCATGATGAAAGAAATCTTTATTTCCGGCTTTTTGATGACCAGATAAGATGCGAACAAAGCGACAGAAAATACGCATTGTACCAATTCGAGAAAATGACAAACAATCAAAGAACGGACATTCTTGAACGGCTTAGCAACAATTTCATTCGCGACGGTAAAACTGCGGAGTTTCAAGTAGCGATAAACACACCCCGGCTTTTTGAAATCGATCTAGAAATCAAAACACCCAAACGGGCAAAATCGATAAAACATACCGTCGATCATGGCATCACGATAAAGAAGTATCCCGTCGATCTGAACGAGCTGGCGAAAGGGATGAATCAAGTCTCCATCACGATCGAAAAACCGGCTGGCGGTTTAAGCAGTTATGATTTGCTTAAACTTGATGAAAGCGACATCACGAATTTCGACAAAACCTTGTCTTCTTACGAAGGAAGCAAAACTGTTCCAGAGGAAGACATAATTTCGCTTCAATTTCTTGTTAACGATCTCAAGGCCGAATCGACATCCTTCAAGGACTATTCTTCACCCAGAAGCTTTTACGAACGATACGAATCGATCAAGAACCTTTTTGATGAGCTGAAAAGTGCCGGGTGTGTTTTAAGAGCCGGAAGCGGTACCGTGGTCAGACGTGCTTTCAAATCAAAGCTCGATGATTCTTTACAACCCTATTCAATAAGATTTCCAAAGAAATTCGAGTCGGGAAAAAAATATCCATTGGTCGTTTTTCTTCACGGAAGCGGCGAAGACGACCGTTGGCTGAAGCACGCTGCTCCGAGCATATATGATATGGCCGACTCGTTTAATGCCTTCATCCTGACTCCGAAGGGACGGGGAGTTTCCGATTGTTATACGCACAATCATGCAAATGATGATGTCATTGAAGCTCTAATGGACGTTTATAAGGTATTTCCGGTGAACGAGGAAAAAATCATCCTTGCAGGTTTTTCCATGGGGGGGTATGGCGTTTATCGAGTCGGATATGAGTTCCAAAAGTATTTCGCGGGTTTTCTCGTTCTTTCCGGTGATCCTAGTGTCGGCAGAAAATGGTGTGGAACAGATCACCCTGATTTTATGCAGGAAAGTTATCTGAACAAGCTTCCTAAAAAGCCCTTTTTCATTGTTCACGGCAAGGAAGATCGCAATTGCCCCTATAAAGACACTGCGGCTTTCGTGGAAAAATTCAAATTCATTAATCCTGATGTAGTTTTTCTCATTGATGATTCAAGCGGCCATAGCGGTGCCGATAACGATCAAACCCAGAAAATTATCGACTGGCTGAAGCAAAAATCGCTCTTATAAATTCCGGTAGTGTCCTAAATTAACCGGAAAATTCAGCGCAGAGCCGCTGAAATGCAGAGAAAGCTCATAAAATTCATAATGATTTTCTTCTGTGTCTGCCGTAAAAAAAGTTAAAATATGACCCATCTAAATTCCGTGAATTCTTGAAATTGCGGCCTATCAAACAACCTATATAATTAATTGCTGACGCTTTTGTTTCCAGTTGTTCGTCGACTATCTTCAAAAGATGGTTGATAATACACATACTCCTTTTGTAACAGTCTAATTACAAGAAAAAAATTTATCGAATTTCACCACTCTGTTCTATGACAGATATTA
>Ga0209749_1002587_pt1 | contig 11469 bp, 9 predicted proteins | sample EPASupsiteSAE347_FD_187267 | JGI IMG/M metagenome (GOLD analysis project Ga0209749, IMG submission 187267) | Bioremediated contaminated groundwater from EPA Superfund site, New Mexico - Sample SAE3-47 (SPAdes) (version 2) | ecosystem: Environmental > Aquatic > Deep subsurface > Groundwater >... | reverse complement strand
CATGAATACATGCCAAAAAGATCCGATCAAGAAACAAAAAATCAAGACCGCTGTTACCATTTCTATCAACGACAGGCCTGATCTGGCGTAACTGGGCAATTTTCTACTCCGGTCTCAAGAAATCTTTGTTGATGATCGTTCCGGCAATCTCGGGTCCGGTGATGAATGTGAATCCTTGACTCCATTTTTCAGGATTCGTAGGATCGAATTTCGAGTCATAGGTGATCGATCCGCCGACTTGAGAAAGGTTTTCGGGTTTGAGTTCCTTGACGCATACGGTTCCGGAGATGTTGATCGGTGCGGCACCCTTCCCGTATACGATCGTTCCTTGAGGCGCAATCAACGCCGTTGAATCGATGCGGTTGGAGTTTTCCAGAATTATTGACCCTTTTAAAGAGACCAATACCAACAATCCTTCCGGGTCGCTTTCAATATTGCCGACCCGAATATTATTTTCAGCTATTAAAATCGCCGGAGCTTTCACTTTCAGCGAGGGTAGTACAAGTTCGTTCTTGAATAAACCACAGAAAGGTTTTTTTATGATCGATGTTGTTCTCTCTTTTTCAAATGGAAGATTGTTCCCGGTTTCGAAAATCGTCAAAGGATATTCGGGATTTTCATAAACTTTAGCCGGGTCAAACCTGCTCAAATCGCAATCATTGTTCCAGATATTCCGGCCTTGAAGTTTTAAATCTTCAATGTCGTCACCGAGATCGGGATAATCTTGGCCTTCCCTGAACAATGACAGCATCGTGGGAATCTGAATGAATTTTCCGGTGTAGGATTCCGAAAAGACCTGGTCGTAAAGTTTATTGAAGGATGTATAAGGCTCGGGGAAATCTTCGCGGGAAACTTTGGTCATCAACTCTTTATAATTTTGATAATTTGGGAAGAGATCGTGCGCTGAAAGAGGAATATCAGGGAACGATTTTTGCCATATTTTTTCTCCCCACGGAAGCATGAATTTTGATGAGATGGAAAGTATCTGGGGCTCTTTAAGAGTCGGGTTGAACTTGTCTTCAGAAATGCGCGGGTACATAAAAACTCCGGGAATCATAACAGGTTCCTGATTCACGGAAATCGGAGGTATTTGAATTTGCTCGGGCTTTCCGTCGCCGTTCGTGTCGTATACGAAGTTCGCGAAGAGAACCCATCGCGCGAAAACCTTCCCGAAGATTTTCGTCGGCGTGATTTTATCCTTCGAACCAAACAACCTTAAAAAACTCGAATTGACCAACAACTCAGTAATCTCGGGACCTACGTTCATCATGAGGCACCAGATTTTTCCGAAATCCTGCGTACAGCCCCATGGCGTGAATCTAATCTTCAATTTGTACTTGGTTGAAAAATAATCTGAGATAATGGAGGGTGCGGGAACGCTTGTATCCATTCCGCTTACCTGAGTCGGCCAGAAGATGAAAAAATCGCTTTCCTTGCGGACCGGATGGCTGCCGTCCAAATTAAGAGTTATCGGTTTTTGCCCGCCCAAATATACCCAGCCGGAATTTTTCCATAAATCCGTATTGGTCTTCGCGAAACCTCCGGTTGTCTGAGAGTTGAAAAGATACAGCGGCTTTTTGGCTCCGGAATCCTCCTGAAAGTTTTTGGCGATGATATTGTAATCGTTTTCGTTCGGAGGTGATTCTCGAACGAAGAGAGAGAACTTTGAAACGACTTTAGGCAATATTTGATAAAGTCTGAATTCGCGAGGGAAAGCAAATTGATAATGAAACCTGTTGAAATCCAAACCGATTGAAACTTCAATTATTCCGTAATAAAAGTCGGCTTTCTCTTTTACATTGCGAAATTCGATCTTTGCGTCCACATTTTTGACGTTGAATTTCTGACAAATCAATTGAAAAGTCTTCAGAATTTTATCTTTCTCTTCAAGATCTTTTATCGTAATGGTGATACCCTTCAACAAGTCCCGAGGAATCGGATCGGATGATGATTTTGCGCCGGTCTTAGGAAATAATTTTTCACAGCCGTTCCTGCATCTGAATACTTCGTCGAGAAAAGTCCATAGAACGCGTGTCGTGAGGAAAGAAGTCTCAAACGCGTATTCTTCCTCAAGAATTGAAATTGTCGTGTCGCGTAAAGTAAGCGAGTGTCTGGACAAGGAAAAAACAAGGATCATTAGGGAGAAAAGCGCTCCCAATACAAAAACCAACGCCATGCCGCGCCTGGCGAGATTTTCGCTTCTACTTGAGAATTTCAGCGCTCTCTTGGGATCGGTATACAAAATATTGGCTCATGCCGAAGAATCACGGAAAATTTCATAACATATTAACCTGAGTTATTAAGAAAAGGTTGAGAATATTTTACAGAATTTTCAAAAAAAATGAGATTGGGTGCGTCCTAAATTAACTGAAAAATTCAACACATAGCTGCTGAGATGCAGCGAAAGCTCATGAAGTTCATAATGATTTGCTTTCGTGTCTCTGTCGTAAAAAAAACAATGAAACGCATAAAAGCTAACCAAGTTGGGGCAAGAAAAAAACGCGGAGACGCCGAGGCGCAGAGAATGGCTATTAGATGTGTTTTCTTCGCGTCTCTGCGCCTCCGCGGTGAAAAATTCCCTTTGATTTTTTCGTTGGCTAGCTTTGATACGAATCATTGAAAAAAAAGTTAAAATATGACACCACATGAGATTGATTTTGGGGAAAATCTCAGACTGTGCGGAGAGCCTTGATCGGGTCTAGGTTTGACGCTTTCCATGCGGGATAAAGACCGAAGAAGATTCCTACGAACCCGGAAAAGGAGAAGGCGGTGAAAAATATCGTTCCCAAAATAAAAGGATGTCGTAAAAAGCGCCAGAAAATCGTGATTATTTGCATCGTGCCGAATCGGCAGATTCCCGTAGTCGCGGCTTCCAAAACGATTTGCATTACGAAAGCCAGCGACATGCCTAAAACTATGCCTATCAAACCGCCGATCGCGGCCAACGTAGTCGATTCGACGAGGAATTGCCAAAGAATATCCCTTTTGCGGGCGCCTACCGCCATTCGCACGCCGATTTCCCTGGTACGTTCGACGACGGAAACCAGCATTATGTTCATTATACCGATTCCGCCGACTAAAAGCGAAATCGAGGCAATTCCCGCGATGAACATGATTACCGAGGAAAGCATCATTCCGACAAGTATGGACATTTCAATCGTGTTGCGTACATAAAAATCGTTGTCTCGTTTCTTTCCCAAACCGTGACGCCAGCGCAGTAGTTGAATTGTTTCGTGTTGAACCTTCCGAAGGGTGTCGCCGTCTTTTAACGAAATAACTATTTGATCTATGGCCGCGTATTTCTTGAGATTCTTGGATAACCTTTTCTTGAACGCCGTGATAGGCACCATGACTCTGAAATCCGGTCCCGAGAGGAATTTTCCCAACCCTTCGTTTGCCGATTTGATAATACCCGTGACTTCGAAGGGAATTTTGTTCAAACCGATTGTTTTGCCGATCGGCTCGGTGTAACGAAAGAGTTCGTCCGCGAGATCCTTTCCGATCAAACAGATCCTGCTTCCGGTTTGTATCTCGCGTGGCGTGATTTTGTGCCCTTTTTCAAGGGACAGACCTTCGATGTCGAAATATTGCTCGCCGACTCCGATCAAGTTGGCGTTGCAATAATTATCGCGATATGCGGCTCCGGCGCCGGTCATGCAGATTGGAGAAATTTTTTGAGCGTCGGGGATAGTGGTTGAAATCGCGTTGGCATCATCGAGCGTAAGGTTCATTACCATCGTGTTGAATTTTGCGGAGTTGCGATAGTAGGGGAAAACTCTGATCGTATTGGCGCCCAGCTTCTCGAGGTTGTCTTGAAGCAGGGAGTAAAAGCATTCGCCCAAGGCGGATATCACGATCAACGAACCTACGCCTATGATTATTCCCAGCGTAGTCAACAAGGATCGAAAACGGTTGCGGTTCAGGGACTCCAAACCGATTTTGAGAACGGATCGTATGAAAGAAGTCGACCAAGCCGCGAACAGTTTTCCGGGCAACGTATGCGATACCGGTTTTTTCCCGACGTCGGGTTCTGCTTTTAGCATTGGTTGAGCCGTCTTATCCTTAGGGAAGGGGTCGTTGTTGCTCCGATCTTGAATTATTTTTCCGTCTGAAATTCGAATATGGCGGAGGGCGTATTTGGCGGTAATTTCATCGTGAGTTATGAGAATGATGGTGATGCCTTGGGCATGCAGCTCGCAAAATAATCTCATTATTTCCTTGCCGGTTTGTGAATCCAGATTTCCGGTCGGCTCGTCGGCCAACAGGACTTCCGGATTGTTGACAAGCGCCCTGGCGATCGCCACTCTTTGTTGTTCTCCGCCCGATAATTGAGTGGGCAGGTGTTCGGCTCTTTCGGCCAGACCGACTCTCGATAATGAGGCCAATGCCCGCCGGCGCCGTTCGACTGACGCCATGCCCGAATAGACCAAGGGAAGTTCAACGTTTTCAGCGGCCGTGGACCGAGCCAACAAATTAAAATCCTGAAATACGAATCCGATTTTTCGATTCCTGATTTTTGCCAACGTATCCGTCGATGAAGCGGAAAATGACTCGCCTTCGATCAGGTAATCGCCGGCGGTAGGGGTGTCCAGACAACCCAGAAGATGCATCAATGTGGATTTTCCGGAGCCCGAGGCGCCCATGATGGCGACGAATTCACCCTTGCAAATCGTCAGATCGAGACCCCGAAGTGCCGCCAATTCGGAATATTCGGAGTAGTATATTTTTTTTAGTCCGAATGTCTGAAAAAGCGGTTTATCGGACACTGCTCATAATCCGGTCGGTCGAAATCGTCATCGACCGCTTCCAAGAAGCACTTTCCACCATTGATAATCATCGACGACGACCGTCGCTCCTGAGGCGACCGGTCCCGAGATGATTTCAGTGAAAAGAGCGTTCGTTATGCCCGTCTTTATATCCACGGGAAGAATTTTCGAATCGGAGCCTATGATCCAGATGAGCGCCGAGTCCGTGGCTTCCCTTTCCGACAGCGAATATCGGGAAATGATATCGATGGGCGGTGTAAAGAAAAGGCTTTGAGTCGGAACTTTAAGCGCATTGGTTTTTTGCTCGACCAGTATATCGACGCAGCTTGACATTCCGGGTCTCAGGGAAAGATCGGCGTTGTCCACGCTTACTATGACGGTGAACATGACGGTATTTTGAATGGAAGGAGTCAATCTGACTTGTTTCACCAACCCGGAAAAATCACGATCGGGATAGGCGTCAACGGTGAACGATGCGGTTTGCCCCTCTTTGACGAGGCAGATATCGCTTTCATCGACCAGTGCTTCGATTTGCATCTTGTACAAGTCCTGAGCGATCGTAAAAAGAGTCGGCGTTTGGAAGCTGGCTGCGACCGTTTGGCCGACGGAAATCTTCCTGGCTAATATGACGCCGTCGATCGGTGAAATAATCGTGCTGTTCTTGATGTTTAATTTGGCGGCGTCCAGGAGGGCTTGCGTTTGTCTAACCTGCGCTTGCGAGCTGTCGATCTGGGCGCGAAGACTTTTGGAATCGGATTCCAGCGTGGACTTGCGTGACTGCGTGACTTTCAACTGCGCCTTGGCGGCATCCAACTGGGCTTCAGCCGATTTTACGGTGCTTTTGGCGTCGTCCCACTCGGATTCGGAAATCATCTTGCGGGAATACATTCCCTCGATTCTTTTCAAGCTTCGCTTGGAGCTTTCCAAGGCTATTTCGGATTTTCGGATATTGGCCTGCGCTACTTCTATCTCGGCATTCAGAGAAATTGCTTGTCCTTCGATCGAAATGGATTTCGCTTCCGTATTGCGAGCCGCGGAAACGGCCGCTTCGTTGTTTGCCTGCGCCTGGAGGAGCTGGGCCTCGTATGCAGAGGTGTCTATTTTGGCTATGGGTTGACCCGCGAAAACTCGATCGTTGAAATCGGCGCTGATTGAGGCGATGCGCCCGCTGATTTCGCATCCGACATCGATTACGTTGATTGCGGATAAAATTCCGGTGGCCGTAACGACTCTCTTGATCTCGCCACTCGTAACTTTCTTTGTTATCCATTGCGGTTCTTGATAACGACATTTATATATCCAAAAACCTAAAACAGCTGTCGAAAGGCAGATACACAGAAAAATCAATAATACGATGATTTTTTTCATAAAATTATCAAAGGGCGAAAATTTATTCGGATTATTGATGGCTGCAAAATGAAAGCCGGTTTTCGGATACCCGAAAAAGCGCGCCATCCGGGCGCATTTCGGGTATCTAGCCCATCCCTGGGCGATATAGGGCGGATTAGGCGCCGGCGCCGTAATCCGCCGATCTTGAGGAGTTTTCGAAAGGCAGGACTCGATAGTTTAATCATGTATATTGCCGAGTTGATTTTTTAAGCGGGATTCCAGTTCGTAAATCGTCTCCTGCGGCTGGGTCAGCGCGAAACGCACGTAACCTTCGCCGTATTTGCCGAAGCCCGTGCCGGGGGTCGTAACTATGCCGCCCTTTTCCAGCAATTTTAAAGTCCATTCGGCGGAGGTCATCTTTGGGGGGCATTTGGTCCAGAGGTAAAAAGTTCCTCGCGGTTGGTAAAATGAGAATCCGGCATGCGTTAGAATATTCTTCATTTCGTTTAGGCGGTCGCGGTATGTTGCGATTTGTTTTTCGAGAAATGGGCCGATTTGTTCCAAACCTTGTGCGCAAGCAAGTTGTACGGCTTCGAAGACTCCCGAGTCGACGTTGGTTTTCATTTTCAATAGACCTGAAATCAACGATTTGTTGCCTACGGCGAAACCGATTCGCCAACCTGTCATATTGAAGATCTTGCTGAAAGAATGAAACTCTATCGCGATGTCGCGGGCGCCGGGAAGGGCGAGTATGCTGAGGCGATCTTCGGCGTCGAAAGTCAATTCGGCGTACGCGGCGTCATAAACGATGATTACTTCGTGCTTGCGTGCCCAATCGACGATTGCCTGCAGGGATTCCTTTTCAGCGATCGCGCCGGTAGGATTATTCGGATAATTCAAAAAAAGTATTTTCGCACGTTTCGCGATTCCGTCGGGGATCTTTGACAAATCAGGCAGAAAATTGTTTTTTTCGAGAAGCGGCATTAAAAAAGGCTCGCCGCCGGAAAAACATGTCGTGTTTCCGTAGACCGGATAACCCGGGTCGGGAACCAAAGTTACGTCTCCCTCGTCGATGAAAGCCCATGAAAAGTGCGCCAAACCTTCTTTTGAACCGATCAATGCCATTATCTCACTATCAAAATCAAGGGAAACGCCGAATCGGGTTTTCATGTACGCGGCGATTGCTTTACGAAAAGATATGCAGCCGTCGTATGCCGGATATTTCTGGTTCGTGGTTTTTCGCATTTCGCGGTCCATGGCATTGATGATAAAATCCGGTGTGGGCAAATCCGGATCGCCGATTCCGAAATTCAGCAGTTTTGTTCCGGTTGCGGTCAAAGCTCTTTTTCTATCGTCGATTTCCTTGAAAATATACGGCGGCAGCGTTTCGACGCGTCGGGCCGGTTTCAGCTTGTTTGCCATACTTCCTCCGAATGAATATGCGATCGATTCGAATTTGAAAATGCGTGCGAATCATGATAAACGAGGTTTTTACGCCGCTTTATTTCGTAGTTTTCTTATCGGCGGCTGGTGCCGGTGAAGCATCGTTGGCCAGTTTGCGATAGGCTTCGAACTGAAGTTTCGGGAAGGACAGAAAATCCGCGATATCGTCGGATTCGAATCTTATGTAATTCAACTGCCATGCACCGCCGGTTACGGGACGATAAAACGTGAATTCCCAGGCAACGGGCATTCTATTATAGTAAGAAAAAAAGTACAAGATATAATAATGGTCGGATTTCCCGAATGATTTGAAACCGATAAAACTATGACCGGTGGGAATTCCAAGCTTGACTTTCAGATTGCCCAGGTCGGCGGCGAAAGCATCCTTGGCCGATTGTCCGATGTGAAAGACCTCGAACAATTTTTCCAATCCGGCGAGGGCCGTGTCTTTTTCAAGGTTGCTCATGAAGCTTTCGATGACCGATAAGGGCCATTTTATATTTTCATTCGGCAGCGTCTTGATGAATGTTTGCGAAAACACCGGAACACATGTCAGTATACAAAACATTATGTAGTAAAATTTGGCTGATTTTAACATCCCGCTCTCCTTCAATATCATTCGGTATTTTTTTCCTCGCCGTCGATGAAAAGCTTGGCGATGTGAATATCCTTGATTCTTGCATCGGGCACGTTGAACGGATCTTCCCCGAGACAAACAAAATCGGCGCGATATCCCTTGCGTAGACGTCCTCGGGAACCGTCTTCCCCGGCGAAACGATGGGGTTCCAGCGTGAACGCGGCAAGCGCGCTGTTCAAGTCGATGCGTTCGTCTTCGGTGGGATGATTTACAAAACCGTGAATTCCCAAAAACGGATCGACGGGCGTGACGGGGCTGTCGGAGCCGCCGGCCAAAGGAAGACCGCAATTTAAAAGAGTTTTGAACGGATTGGTTCTCTCGGTTCGGCGACTGCCGAGTCTTCGCGAATACATACCGTTCGGGCCTCCCCAGAAAACCTCGAAAGCCGGTTGTACCGAAATGTACAAGTCGGCTTCTTTGGCAGCCTGAATAGAGCGATCAAGCGGCAGCTCGAAATGCTCGATTCTGTGCGGCAGCGGCCGTTTGCCGTATACATCCATGCAGAGGCGGTGAACCGAAACAAGAGTGTGAATGGCCTTATCGCCTATGGCGTGCATGGCAAGTTGAAGGTTTTTGTCGCCGCACATCCTGACCAATGCTTCGATTTGTTCGGAATCCCGATACATGATTCCCGATGTTGTTTCATCGTCGAAATACGGCTGCGATAATGCGGCGGTGCGGGAACCGAATGACCCGTCGATGAACAGGCAACCTCCAAGTCTTGGCCAACCGTTTTTTTCAGCCAACGACGGATCTTCCGATTGGTGATAGAGCACTCCGTGGAACCCGGGCTGTTCAAGATAATCGGCGATCATTTGAACGTCGTCATCCGGAGCGCCCCATCCGCCCTCCAAAGCATGGATCGTGGAGACTCCTTTCGTCAGGCAGACTTGCTTTGCCAACCGAAGAGCATTGAGTTTCATTTCGCGGGATATTTCAGTCATGATGCGGTTAGTGAGCGATTCGTAGGTCTTCTTGACGAATCGCCCTTCTTCCAATGTCGCATCCGGAATGATATTGCGCGCCCATGCCGACGCGGCCGTGTTGGGAACCGCGGAATGCAGATCGACTCGCGAAAGCCACAATCGTTTGCGTCCGACGGCCCGGTCAAGCTCTTTCAAGGTCGGCAGGCGATTTTCCCTTAAATTCGTTTCGTCGAGGTTCCAGGCTAAAATCCATTCATCCGAGCATTTTTTCTGATATTCCGAAAGCAAATTCAATACGTCGTCGATGCAAACGGCATTGTCAAGGCTGCAACCTTGCAGCATCAGGCCGGTTTGCATAAAATGGACGTGAGCATCGGCGAAAGCCGGAAAAACGATCGCGCCTTGAAGATCGATCTTGGGAACATCCGCGTAACGAAGACGGGTTTCGAGTTCGAAATCCGTTTCAATGATCTTGCCGTTTTCCACGAGCATCGAATTGAATTTCTTCTTCGAATAATCGGGAAGATCGCGGCCGGAAAAATTATGAAAAAGCGCTACAGACGAATTCATCTGCGTATGAGAAGATCATTCGATAATTGAATCATAGAGCTGCTTCAGCGAAATAAGACCATGAACAATAAACATCATTGGTGGATAAATCACCCTGCCCATAAAATAGAAAACTTTTGACAACCGTGTTAATTTCGATATCCAGAATGTGAAGACGAACAAGGCCGTCGCGAAGGCCCCGAGGATGAAATAAAACGACCAAACGCCGTGCTTATCGGAGGGCGAGCAGATTTTATCAAGAACGCAGGGTTTGATTTCATTTCCCAATAATCGACAGGCGATATGAGCGGGTATGCTGTTCGAAACTTCGCGGTTCGAGCAAACATCGTTTAATTCATCAAGTCTTACCATAAAGTCCTAGTCGGGATTTACTCCCATTTTATTGAAAGTCTCATGTATTTTTTTCGCGCGTTCGAGAAATTCCCGCGGTCGTGAAACACCGATAAGCATGTTGTCGGTATCGGGCTCAAGTTGAGCATCGACCAACCCTAAGGTTTCCATGAGCGTCAGGATTTTCTTGACTTCCTCGGGTTTGACGCAAAAGGTTTCGGCTATCGTTTTTACGGTCGGGTCGTATTTGATGCGTCTAATGTCGTGAATCAACAGTATGTTTATTGTTTCGCATATTCCAAGGAACAAGTCGGGACTGGATGAGATTTTTGAAGTCGTCTTTTGCAGCCGTCCGACGATGGCGTTTAATACGGCCGTAATAAGCTTGGGAGATTGCTCCAGAAATTCATCGAAATCCTTGCGGGAAATCTCGGCGACTTTGGAAGGAATTTTCGCCGTCGCCGTTGCCGTTCGTTTCTGATCTTGCAGCAACAGAGCCATTTCGCCGAAAACCGAAACCGGTTGCAGAACGGAAAGAAGCGTAACCCTTCCTCCGTGATTGATCGAGATTTCAACGCAGCCTTCGGTCAAAATATAAGCTGCATTTCCGATTTCTCCTTCGCGAAATATTATTGAATTCGCATGATAATCTTTGACGATGGAAATCATCTTTATCCCTTTTTTATTTCATCAATGATATTGCAGCTCGATCGACTAAGTCAATCGACTTTTCCACTTTTGTCGGGTTTCCAAGGCAAACGGATGAAATTGCCGACATCTTTGGCGAGGGCCGTTGTGGAGTGGGATCGGCACTGCCGCAGTTCAAGCTTAATCCATCGAAAGTTGAATGGAATTCGGCGTTTTTTGTGCGGTTATCATCTTTCAGTTCAAGGCGATCGGAACTTGACATGAACGATGTAACCTAGTAAATTGCCCCGACATGCGAATAATTCATTCACTCGAAGGAAAATCCTGGAGCGGTGGTCAACAGCAAGCTCTATTTCTTGCGGCCGGACAAGCTAAATTGGGGCATGAAGTCTTATTGATGTGCCAATTGGGCAGCGAACTGGAGAAAAGAGCCAAGATGCTCGGCATCAATACAAAGCCGCATGATTACAGGAAAGAGCTGCATCCCGTCTCGATTCGCGGATTACTGGAGATCTACGATGCATTTCGGCCGCATGTCGTAAATGTTCACAGGGCGTGGGCTCACACGCAATGGTTTGTAGCGGCGCTGCTTCGCAGATTTCACGGACTCGTGATAACGCGGAGGGTTTTATTTCAAACCGGGATGAATCCTCTCAGCCTGCTTAAATACAGATCCCCCGTGGTTCGGGGGTTGATAGCCGTGAGCAGGGCGGTTGCCGAAAGGCTTGAATGCATGGGAATAAAGCCCAGACGAATCGTGACTGTCTATCCGGCGACGGACACGTCTCTTTTCGATTCGTCGAAAAAGCATGATCTTAAT
>Ga0209749_1002585_pt1 | contig 11477 bp, 11 predicted proteins | sample EPASupsiteSAE347_FD_187267 | JGI IMG/M metagenome (GOLD analysis project Ga0209749, IMG submission 187267) | Bioremediated contaminated groundwater from EPA Superfund site, New Mexico - Sample SAE3-47 (SPAdes) (version 2) | ecosystem: Environmental > Aquatic > Deep subsurface > Groundwater >... | reverse complement strand
CACCCTCTCGGAGAAACAGGGCTTCCTGTTCTCCTCCGGCGCGGGAGTCGCGCTGGATGTACTCGACTATGTTTATGTCGGTGCCAGGGTAGGGTACAAATTCCCCTTCGCCGACCCGCTTTACAGTCTCTATTACCCCTCGGGCGACCGTTTCTTCTGGGACTTCTGTTTCACGCTGCACTTCTAGCCGGGCCGGGCTTCCGGCCACGGCAGGGAGGCTCAGATCAGCTTCAGGCAGCGCAGCAGGAAAAGGCCAAAGCCCATGGTGAAGGCGGAACCGAGCGTCGTGGCAAGTATGATGTCGCTCGCGAGCTCCGCATCTCCGTCCATGCCTTTGGTCATGGCGTAACTCGACACCGACGTCGGGGCGGACCCGAGAAGAAAGAGAATACCCAAATCCTGAGACTTTACGCCGGCGAGGAGTCCCGCAACGACGAATAAAACCGGCGTGACCACAATTTTCCACACCACGGAAGAAAACACAAGTTTGGGCTTGGCGGCGAGTTTTCTGCCCACGAGGCCCATGCCCATGTCTATAAGGGCGAGCGGGACGGTGATGGATGCCATGTAGTCGATGACTTTTTCCAGAAACGCGGGCAGCCGAAGCTTCAGCAGCGCAAACGGCAGGGCAGCCACAACGGCGAGGGTGATGGGGTTCGTGATAATGGACTTGAGAATCTGCAGCGGTTTGGCTTTGGAGAGATTTCCGTTTCCCCATGACAGGATGAGAACGGTGCAGACGTTAGAGAAGGGGAGTAGAAAGGCCAGCAGAATGGCGGCCTCGCTTTTCCCCTCGGCGCCGAAAAGGTTGGCAATGATCGGCAGGGCAATAATGACCGAGTTGGACCTGAAGGCGCCATGCACCATAGTGGCGCGCTCGTGGACATTGTTGCTGATCAATTTGGACAGGAAGAGGAACAGCACGGTGCACAGCAAGGTGGCGCCGAGCGCGATCAGAATCATGTTTGGCGAAAACGCGACGGAAAAGTCCGCCGTATAGATAGACTGGAAGAGCATGGCCGGAAGGAAGCAGTTGAAAGTCAGTTTTGTGACGGACGGAGAGAAACCGGGCTCGACGAATTTCTTTTTCCCCAGGAAATAACCTATTACTACAAGCAGGATTATCGGGAGAACGCTTTCCAGCGCAAAGAGTACACTGTCCATAGACAGGACTATAGCGGCAGGAAAAAGAAAAGACAAGCAAAAGCCGCGGGTTTCCTGAGGCGCCTGGTTGCTTTTCACTAAAGTCATGCACGTATGTGCGCGGCACGGCCGATCGGGTTTTGCCATGATGTTGTACATATACTGAAATCCTCCCGGAAAATGCCACATCGCCAGCACGTGGAAAGCCAGTAAAACAATTCCCATAATAAAGAATGTGATATAATAAATTTGGAAATAAAGGACGAAGGAGCGTGTTTTGTATCATATCAAATCAGACAAGCGGGCACGGACGTCTGCGGCAATGCTTTACGAATCATTAATGGCGTGCATGGAAGTGAAGTCTTTTGAAAAAATAAGTATTACAGAATTGGTTGATCGCGCAACTGTTGGAAGAAGTACCTTTTACCGGAATTTTGATGAAATAGCCGATATTCTCTACTGGAAATGTGATCAGCAGTTATCGGATATGCTTGGTCAGTCTTATCACGAATGCTAATCATGCTGAGGTGGTAGCACGATCGGAGCTTTTCGAATATATCGAGGTCATTATAATCGGCTTCGTAGGCAGTCAACCAAAAAATAGATGAGGTTCACTTGCCGCTGGCGGCGCTGATTTTTCTGCCATTATCCAAACCACAATCAACGTGAACGGCAAGTGACTGCGATATGTCGTCAAACCCGCTGAAACCCAAAAGGCACCGTGTTCATGTCGTATTTTTCGTTTCTCACAAGGTCAAGATACGGGAAGCGGGCGACGGTAGCACGCACCTTCTTGATTTTTCCACCAAAGTCGCCCCATTCGACGATGACTTCAGTGCCGATGGTGGCCTGATCAACATCGATAGTGCATTGCGATATTGTCTTGTGGAAGTATTTGCTATAAACAACAGAAGAAGATATTCCTATTTCCTTACCGTCGACAGAGAGCACGCGGTCGGCGTGACCGCCGGCTGGCTGCTGTGGAGCTATGGGCATTTCCATGTATTTGTAGGGTTCGCCGTCGCGGAACTGAGAATCATAAATATCCACCACGTCGTCAGGGTTCCACTCCAACGTCACGATGGTGCGTTTTGGGGCCTTTGCCTCGGCTTCAACTGCGGCGCGCCCAACAAAATCGTGGTCAAATTTTGCCATCCACATCCAGCCAACTTCTCCGGGTGTGCGTAGTCTTGCCCTGTAATTTGCCGGATCATAGCTGCCGGTATAAACCGGGGGGAGGAGATTCATTCCGGAGGCTACAAATTCAGGATCAATGTCGCAGCCCTGAGAGAAGCTGCAGGAAGTTTGGGGATAGCCGCCTTCTGTATGGTTTACGAAGTACGTACGCCAGCCAAGGCGCTTCATTTCATATTTCTCTTTGCCAAGCTTATAGAGAGCGTCGTATACGGTGGGGCCATCCTCCCCCGCTCCGCGCAGTTCATAGGAAAGCGTACCTGACATGCCGATGCGTTCAACTTCAACGTTCGCGTCAAGGCCAGGGATTTTTACCGGTCTGAATTCAAGACATTTCATGTCGTGCAAGTTGGTTTGTGTCAAATCTTCAATGCAGGTAAGAGATTTTGGGCCTGCGCACTGGAACACAAATATATCCCGGAAAATGGGTTGAGCGTTATATTTTCCGGTATTTAGCAACTTGATCCAGGGCCACGGGTTGCCGGCGGACATTACAAAAGCGTCCTCTTCCGTGCGGTTTACCAAAGCATGGCTGTAGATCAGCCCGTTGTTATCGCACATGACCAGATGCTTTGCGAAGCCAACCTTCCAGTTGTAGCAGTTGTTTATGGCGGACATGGAAACTAACTTCTGGGCATCCGGCCCTTTGATTGTTACCTCGGCGCCGCTGATGCCGGCGTGTATGTAGCAGCTTTTTTTCCATGACAGGGATGTGGACTCCCAGTCGTCAGCTTCCCACTGGAAAATACCGCCGAAAATATTTGCGTACGTCTTTACGTCAGGATATTGGGGAACATACTTCAGCTCGCTTACCTTGTTTAACGTGATTGGAACTTTCATATACAGAACCTCCAATTCAATAGTATCATCAAGATTAGCACCCCTTTTCGCTTCTCGTATTTGTACTGACAATCAAATAATGCTTTACTGTTTCTGTACGAATAATACATATATGGCTAGGCGGGTTGACTTCCCCGGTGATCAGTTTTATTCAATAGATACCTGACAGAAAAAGGAGGTTCTGTTTTGAAACTCAATCTGTCAATTATCGCGCTTAAACTTGCCGAAAGAAACCCCACACTTCATCTTTGCAGTAATCGTGGCAATAACTTACTAAGTGCTCGCTTGTTTTCTCCTGGCATTGATTGTTTTGATTCTTGTGCTGTGTATATCGGAACGGTTGCGCAGATACGTTCTATTGATCAACGCGGCCTGCCGTCTGACGTAATAGTGGTGGGCAAGGAAGCAGAACAAACGCTATCAGGGACAGCGTGCAATTGGATGGCCATCGGGCAGGGCGATGTTTCCGAAACATTCAATGCTGTGCAGCAAGTCTTTGACTTCTACAATCAAATTGACAGCGAACTGCGCGATGCAGTTATTCAGGAACAAGAGATTCAGTCCCTTTTGGATGTCTGCTTCCGGTTTTTTGACAACCCTGTCTTTCTTGTAGATTCGTCACTGAGGCTCATGGCTCACTCCAGCAGGCTTGAAGACGACATACACGACGGATTATGGATGGAGATGCTTTCGACCGGCTATGCAAGCGTCACTGTTATTGACGCACTTAAAAATGCCAACGTGCTTGATGAAATAAACTGTAGCCGAGAAGCTATGTTGTTAAAGTTGGGTGACCCCATCCTCCCCTTTATGTCGGCAAACGTTTTTACTCATGACAAACGAATCGTATCTATCTGTGTGCGTGAGCATTCCCATCATCTTGAGGAAGCTCAACTGGGGCTCCTGAACCATGTCATCACCGTGTTGACGAGCGTCATAGTCAAAAGACAAAACTTCCGATATTTTCATTTAGGGTATGCCGAACGAATACTGCTTGATCTGGTAAAAGGCAATTCCGTCGATAGCGGTATCCTTCGATTTGGTCTGTCGCAGATAGGTTGGAACGTCGAAGACAGTTATTATCTTTTGAAGATCATGCCCGACTCTAGGGACGTCTCTGGCGGTACAATCGAATACACTGGGGCGATGATAAAAAATCTGTTTTCGGGCAGCATTCTCCTCTCGCTTAGTGATGTATTAGTGCTCATTGTGAACCTCAAATTTTGTACGCAGGGATTGCCGAATATTTTTGGAACGCTGGGAACCTTTCTCTGCAAACGAAAGTTCAAATGTGGCGTAAGTCTAAAATCTCATGATTTATCTGCGCTCCATGGGCAATACATATTGGCAGCTGCCGCCATAAAGAATGGTACCTTAATAGAAAAAGATAAATATCTTTTCTTCTACGAAAATTATGTTTCGTCGCATATTCTTGAGCTTTGCGCCAAAACAATCGATGTGCGTATTCTTTGCCATCCAGACGCGCTCAAACTTTATGAACATGATCAAAAAAACAAAGGAACCCTGCTGTATACTCTATGTTTATCTTGTGAAAGAGAAAAGTCTTGTCGCAGCGTCAAAAGAGCTGAATATTCACCGAAACACACTTGTCTATCGGCTCAATAAGATAACAGAAATCATCGATGCAGATTTAAACAATGAGAATACACGCATGCATCTTCTTTTTTCGTATAAGACCCTTCGGTATCTTAATGAGTTCACCTAAAAGAATAAAACCTGAATTATCGCTTCATACCGTGAAAGAGGCGGCACACGACAGCCCACGGGATATGGCGACGCGGCTAACAACATATAAATAAATCATTATTATAAAATAAAAATATAAGTATTTTAAAAATATAGAGAATGCTATATTTCTTTTATTATTGAAAGGAGGTCAAACTATGTCCGAGCCTATTATTGCACAAAAAGCGCCGTATGTTGTCGAAGTCAAAAAAGGAGAAACTTACTACTGGTGTGCCTGCGGCAGAAGCAGCAACCAACCATTCTGCAATGGATCTCATGTAGGCACATCGTTCACTCCTGTTGCGTACACTGCCGATAAAGATGGACAGGTCTATATGTGCGGTTGTAAACACACTAAAAATCCTCCATTTTGTGACGGGACCCACGCGAAGCTTTAATAACGATTTGGAAAACTCGTGATTTAATAGCCATTACCTGTGGTTTAGTTACAACGATGCTGGTCAGAAAGGAGGGTTGCGATGAAAAAATGGCGGTGTCGTGTCTGCGGTCATTTACATAACGGCGATGCTCCGCCTGAGAGGTGCCCAATATGCGGGGCTCCTCTGGAGCAATTTGAGTTAGTTGAGAATAATAGTATTACCCCGGGGAAAGGTGATGGTCCTGTCCTTCCCGCGGTAACAGAATGCCAATTTGCCTGGGAACTCCAGCCCGATAAAATCCCGGAATCCTTAGTCAAAGAAACAGTGGTAACCGATGTCGTAGTTGTCGGTGGTGGTGAAGCCGGACTTGTTTCCGCACTTTCGGCGACAGAATCGGGCGCTCAGGTTATAGTACTTGAAAAGCACACTACCGGGCGGTACGGCGGGCAATTCAACGCTGCTATTAACAGTAAAATGATGCGGGAAAAAGGGATTAAGTCAGACAAAGAACTTATTGTTTTATACTTTATGAAATTGCACGATTCCCGCCCCGACCAAAGACTGATCCGACTTTGGGCTGACCACAGCGAGGAAGTTATCGACTGGATGCTGTCCATGACGGAAGCCGAGGGGATCGAAACTAAGCTTGCGATGTGGCCGATTCCTCAGAATTGGATACCGGAACAAGAATTATACCCAGAATATAACTATTACTCACATGCCATTGGTTATAAATACGGAGATAGTAACAAGCCGCTACTCGATTGTCTGAAAAAGAACCTTCTGAAAAAAGGAGGAAAAATTCTATATTCGACGCCAGGCGTACAGCTGATTCGCGAAGCGCAGGGAAGAGTTACGGGAGTCATTGCCCGAAACAAAGAAGGCTATATAAAGTTCATCGCACGGAAAGCTGTAATTCTTTGTACTGGTGATTTCGGCAACGATCCGGAAATGATGTCAAAATATTGCTCACCCAGCATTTCAAAATTAGCCGCGACCACCAATCTTTATACGTCTTTTATGTCGCCCGAGGAAATACCGCAAAAAAAGTTAAATGTCGGCGATGGCCAAAAAATGGCAATGTGGATTGGTGGCCAAATGGAAGAGAGAAACATCGGAACGATGAGCTGGGCTTTTGGACCGGGGCCGAACAGCCCCTCGTTTTTGAAGATTAATGCAAAAGGTGAACGGTTTATCAGTGAAGATACTTGCATTTGGCTGCTCGCGAACGCGATTGTGAGGCAGCCGCAGGGAATAGTCTGGGAAGTTTTTGACGCCAAGTACCCGGAAGAGTTTCACAGGACACCGATGTCTCAAGTAACTAGCAACAGTAAAGGGCTATCCATTGACGAACAAAAAAATATAGAAGCCTTGTGCGTTCGTGCCGACACCATCGAGGAACTGGCGATAAAAATAAAGGTCCCTGCAGAGACGTTGAAAGCTACTGTAGACCGACGCAACGAATTGGTTAGATCTGGTAAGGATCAGGACTTTGGCGTACCACTAGAGCGTTTCGTTTCCATTGAAAAGCCACCGTTTTTTGCAGCGCCTCTTCAGTCAATGTTTGCCGTTTCAGTTGGCGGATTGATTGTAAATGAGAAACTTCAGGCCCTTGATGCAGACTCGAATGTTATTCCCGGTCTATATCTTGCCGGTAATACTGTAGGTAAACGTTTTGGCGAGCACTTTAACAACCCGATCGGGGGAATGAGCAACGGTTTCGCTTGCACGCACGGTTATCTAGCAGGGAAAAATGCGGCCGCGGAGAAGTCTAATACATTTTAAGGCTGAGTACTGATCGAATAGATTCAATGAATGAACGAGGAGCATTTTATGATTTTTATCAGAGCTTCCGGAATAAATGAACTAGGACCCGGCGGCAAAATGAAAGTAGTGCTTAAGAATAAAGAAATATTACTCGCAAATCTCGATGGTACATATTACGCGATAGAAAATACTTGTCCGCATATGGGCGGTTCCTTAAGTGACGGTAAGATTGAGGGAAATACTATCGTTTGTCCGAAACATGGCGCCATATTTGATATAACAAACGGGCATGCAGTCAAAAATGGGAAACTGTTGTTCATTACTGCAAAGGTAAGTAACATTAAGAGCTATCCCGTAAGGATTGAGGGCTCGGATATTATGGTCGGCTTGGAGTAATAGTCACAACCAGATAATCGAAGTTGGCTTTCGTAAATGCTACACATGAGAGCATTCCGTATATATGGAGTGCTCTTCTTGTCAACCATTTTAATGACTTGTCTGCGCGGTTTCACTTATTTTTTCGCCTTTTATATTGTAGTGGCGTCATGCCATATTTTTTTCTGAAAACATCGATAAATCGGGACGCGTACTCGTAGCCGAGGTCTAATGCGGTTTCCGTCACATTTTGATCAATCAGCATGTTTTTTGCATATTCCATGCGTAAGGTGGTCAAATAGTTTTTCGGCGATATTCCGATTGACTTTTTGAAAGCTTGCGAGAATCCAGATTCGCTCATACCGGATTCATGGGCTATTTGTTTCATCGTAATTGGCAACATGAATGAATCATTTATTGTCTTAATCGCCTTACTGATTGGCCGCGAAGCGTTTGTTCCCAGAATGCTGGATGTGTTATTTATTTTTTGCAAATAATGGACAAATTCCAACATATATAGTTTAAGAATATATGGATCATACATCTCTTTCATTAGTAGCTTGTTAAGTCTTGAAACTACATCTTGGATTTCCATTGTTACGTTGGTACAGATAAGTTTACTCGATTTTATTGAATTGTTATTCTGAAGATTAGATGTAGTAGACATGGTGGCCATCTTGAAAATCGATTCATCCAAGTCAAAAGCTAAGGCATTTGTGTTTCCAATAGTTTTGACTTTAACAGCACTATCCGGGGATAACACGAGAAGTGTCGATGTATTACAGGTGACAAACTGAACACCGTATTTTAGAACAGTTTCTCCATTCATTATGATGCAGATTCGGGGATATTCATATGAACAATAGGATTTATAGAAACTATGATTAACATTCACGAAGCGAAATATTGCGAAATCTTTTGTATCAACAAGCAACGTTGCCTCGTGTGTCATTTCAGTTTGGACATGCATCGTGTAGCCTTTGGGGCTGTAACGATTTTTGTGTAAACGGCACGATTCATAGCGGCGCACGGTCGCCATAGAGAATCGCGAACTGCTGCAGGGCAGCGCCCCACTCCCTAATCGGCATCGTCCTCCGTTTTGAGATGTTTTGCAAGGCCATGAACGGCCAGTTTCATCGCCGCGTCAGTCGTCGGGAAACTCTGCTGGTTCTTCGTGATCTTCCTGACGGAGAAATTGAGCGACTCGATCGCGTTCGTCGTATAGCTCGCTTTCTTGGCCACCTTCTCCTCTTCCCTGACGTTGTTCATCAGCGCATCCAGAAACAGGGTTGGGTAGAGGCTGTCGAGACTCCGTGTTCGCCAGTCGTCCAGCAGTTCCTTTTGTCCTATACTTTTGGGCGTAAAAAAAGCGCCTAAAAGGCGCTTTTAGTGCCGGCAGTGGGACTTGAACCCACACGCCTTTGCGGGCAGCAGATTTTGAGTCTACCGTGTATGCCTTTTCACCATGCCGGCAATGTCTGATTTTTGTACTACATTCCTTTCGCCCGAGTCAAGCCGAGCGCAGGCCGTCGGCGCAGCGGCCCTTGCGTTTTTTGCGTGTGGAATCGTACTATGGTTGGTGCCGGCGGCTGTTTCCTGCCCGCTTACCTGTCGGCATGAGGGCAGGGTAAGTGGGTGCGGCGTGGCTGGTGTGCCTGTGAAAAGGCAAAAATTACCGTGCGGGGGCAAAAGTATGCATCCAATTCTGGCGTGGGGCCTCGATGTCGTGGAGGCGGTTCAAAACTTTTTCGGGCCTCACATGCTCGTTCCCATGAAGATCATCACTTTTTTCGGGTCGGAATACTTTATCTTCGCCGTTTTGCCCTTTCTGTACTGGTGCGTCGACCGGAAAAAGGGAGCGAAAATCGGCATCGTAGTCATTGTATCGGGATTTTTGAATTCCTGCCTGAAAATGCTGTTCATGCAGCCGCGTCCCTACGATTTTAGGCCGGAATTGGGTCTTGCGCGGGAAGACACACCCGGCCTGCCCTCCGGACACAGCCAGAACAGTGTTACGTTTTGGGGAGCCATGCTCACGGTTCTGCCCAAGGCGCTGGGTTGGACGCTGGCGATAACGGTGCCGCTCCTGGTGGGGATTTCGCGCCTCTATCTCGGAGTGCATTTTCCGACCGACGTGTTTGCGGGCTGGGCCGTTGGCGCATTTGTCGTGGTAGCGGCCAATTTTCTGGAGCGGAAGTTGTCCGGAGTCTTTGCTAGGACGCCGATGCGGTTCCAACTTATAACGGTAGCCGTCATCGCGATAATAATGAACTTTATTCTGCCGTCCGCGACGATGCTCTCTGGCATATTCCTTGGTAGCGTGGTCGGCTTTGTGTTGACAGGACATAAGCTGAAGTTCGCCACCGGCGGCACGGCGGCACAGAAGGCGTTGCGATATCTGATCGGAAATGGCATCGCCGTGCTCGTCTACATAGCGCCAAAGCTCATTCTGGGGGACGAGCTCGCCTTGGGGCAGCCGCTTGTCCGATTTGTCCGTTACGCCCTGCTCGGCCTCTGGATTAGTTATGGCGCTCCCTGGCTTCTGATAAAATTGAAGCTTATGCATCTCGAAAAAGATGAGGTTTCGCCGGGGGCAGCCCCAGTCTGAGTCCCGCGCTCAGTGGTTACTCGCCTAACGTAAACGTGGGGTCGGTGATAGAGAAGATTTTGTTGGTCCCTGGGCTGAGATATACCTTGTCGTTCTCGTCGACAAAAATGGCGTAGACGTCTTTCAGGGATTTGACGAGCTGCATACCCTTGTCCAGACCGAGCGCGAAGACCGAGGTGGACAGCGCGTCCGCGTCGATGCTCGATTCGGTCACGATCGACACCGACAAGAGACCGTTATCCTCGGGGAAGCCCGTTTTCGTATCCAGAATATGGTGGTAGCGCTTTCCGTTTTCGATAAAGTAGCGCTCGTAAACACCCGAAGTCACTACGGTCATCTGACTTCCCGTCACGAGGCCGATATACTCGCCGCGTTCAGAATAGGGATTTTGGATGCCGACGCGCCACAGTGAACCGTCCTTTTTCTTGCCGTACACGAAAATATTGCCACCAAGATCGACGATGGCCGATTTGACGCGGTGCGCGCGCAAAATCTTGACCACCTCGTCGGCCGCATAGCCCTTGGCGATAGCGCCCAGGTCCAACCTCATGCCGGCAACCGGCAGACGGACAGTCAGAGCGTCGGAGTTTAGCTCCACTTTTCTGTAGTCAGTCAGCGCCAAAGCGGCCTTTATGTTTTTGTCTGGCGGCACTTTTGCGCCTTCGTTGCCGATGTTCCACAGTTTGACGAGTGGACCTATCGTCGGGTCAAAGGCGCCGTTGGTTTTTCTTGCGTATTCCAAGGCCTTGGTGATGACGTAAAAAGTGTCCGCCGAGACTTTTACGGCTTTTTTGCCGGCCGCCCCGTTGATTGCTGCTATTTCCGTGCCGTCTTTATTGGCGCTCATAGTGTCGTCGATCTGTCTCAGGCGTGTGAACGCCTCGTCGAGAGTCTTTTCCGTGCCACCGGAAGAAATTGTCACCGAACAAACCGTGCCCAGCACAAAATCAGTGCGGCTGATTTCGGCCTGGGACTTGTTGGCGCAGCTAGAAAAGAAAAAAAGGCAGAACGCACAGAACAGGCAGGATAGACGGAAGAGACGCTTCATTACGCTGACCTCGCTAATCAAAAAACGCATTGGGAAAACAAAGGAGCCTAGGCTCCAAAAAACTCTCGGCCGACGGTCGTCCGCGGCCCGTGCCCGGGGAAAACGATAGTTTCGCGCGGCAAAGTACCGAGGCGCGCGAGACTCTTCTGCATGTCCAGCGGGCTCGCGTCCGGCGTGTCCACCCGCCCGACTCCGTCGCGGAACAGCGTGTCGCCCGAAAGCAGAAAGCCCGCTTCCTTGTCGTACAGACAGATCGAGCCCCTGCTGTGCCCCGGCGTGTGCATGACGAGCAGACTGGTCCCCGGAACATACTCGCCATCGCGCAGAAAAAGCGAAACCGCAGGCATGGGCTTCCAGAAATTGTCGAAATACCCCT
>Ga0209749_1002584_pt1 | contig 11487 bp, 7 predicted proteins | sample EPASupsiteSAE347_FD_187267 | JGI IMG/M metagenome (GOLD analysis project Ga0209749, IMG submission 187267) | Bioremediated contaminated groundwater from EPA Superfund site, New Mexico - Sample SAE3-47 (SPAdes) (version 2) | ecosystem: Environmental > Aquatic > Deep subsurface > Groundwater >... | reverse complement strand
TTTTTCAAAATCAACCAGGGCCGGCCCTTGTCCCAGCGCCGCCTTCGCCTCGCCGGTCCCCAACCTGACCGACCAGTCGCAAGCCACATTCTTCAGCGTCTTTGCATATCCTTCCAGATTGATCACTGCGTCGCAATTGGTCGCGAGCGGCCCTTCCGTCCTCTGGGTCACCCCGAACACCTTGTCCAATATCCCGCCCCCTTCATACGGCTTGCCGTGCTCATCGCGCACGCCGGGACGCAGATCCGCGGCCACGGTTCCGCCTGCGCGCACAAAGGCTTCCACTGCCGCCGCCTCCTTCCGCGACAGCGCCTGGACATACGGCATCCACAGCAGGCGATATCCGCCTTTCTTAAGCTCCCCGTTCGCCACCTGTTCATAGGAAACAAGCTGGAATTGATGACCCGTATCCTCAAACAGCGACGGCAGGGCGTTTAACACCTTTTCCATCGCCGGCAATCCTTCCGTCACGGTTGAGACATGCAGGCTGGACGCCGAATACAGGATGGCAATCCCGTCATCGTCTCTTTTGGCCGACATTAAAAGCCGGCCAATTCCGCTTTTAATTTCCTTCAATTCCGCCACATGCGGCTTAAAATAATCATACAAAGATAAATCCGGCGCCATGACGCTTAGAAAGGCACATGGATCGGAATCGAAAACCCAATAGGAATTCGCTCCCCGGAACAGGTGCCGCCAGGCGATGTAACGCAGAAACTCCGCACAACGCGTGGAATTATATCCGCCGTACCAGCCCAGACCCAAAAGCGTCCCCGGCTGGGCAAAACTCATCAATGCATACGGCACAAACGGGTAGTCATAGGTGTTGTTCACCCGTATTACCTTCATGAGTTTATAATAATCGGCGGCGCCATAACTACTGATCTGCGTATCACTCCCTTCATAGCCGACTTTGGCTTCCGGCACAATTTTCCGAGCCGCTTCCGCGCTATATGAAAAAATCCCCGCCCACGTATTTTCCATATGCCGCCGAAAATCCACCCAGAGCGGCTGGAGGTTGTGATTTTTCCTTGCCTCATTTACGGCAACCGGTTGCACCTCGTCAAAGGATTTATATTGCGCCCCATATTCGCGGTTCATGGCTTCCACCGTCTTATATTCGGATGCCAGAAACTTATGAAATGCGGCCACGCAGGTGGGTGAAAAACAAAATTCGTATCCCCAGGAAAAAGCGCATTCATCGCCAAGGGAAAATTCCGTCGTTGAAAACGGCTTTTCCTTTTCCGCGACTTTCGTTAAAACACCGGCCAACTCTTTCCGATACTTGGAATCCGTCAGGCACGGCCGGCGCGCGTGGTCATCTTTTGAGCGTGGTTTATCCTTCCCGTAACCCTGCTGGGTTTCATCAATCAACCGGGTCGCATAAGGAATATGCCGGATGTTATACAGAAACGATGCTTCTAAAAAATGATCCCGAAATGGAAGCTCCGAGTCAAATCCCGCTTTGGCCAATTCCGCAAACATATAATAACCGGGATATGACGGATAGCCGTTGCACCAGCCTATGACCCGGATATCGTCCCTGGCAGGCAGGTTTGAGATTGAAAATGCCTTTGTTTTCCAATCCAGGATTTCATCACCTTGCCGCAATTCTATCTCAAGATATTGCACAATGCTCAGAGGCAGACTGCCCAAAAGCTCAAAACTTGCTTCCTGCGCCGCGTTGGTCTGCAACGCCGGAATATCCATGCGCGATTCCGCCGTCACCCGGCCATACGTATCCTTCTGCCGGAAAACAAGATTCATCCCGTTCCTGGCGGGAACAAGTCCTTCCATCGCCGCCTTACGGGCGGCGATCCTGACTTTCCCCGTCACCTTCTCTTCCCGCCGGTAATCCGTCTTTAATTCAACCGTCTCCATCACCGGATCGCCGGTTAATTCCACAAATGAAGATCCGAACGCCCAGACTTTTCCGCCTTCTTTCACCCATATATCCGCAAAATACCGGCCGGCCGGCGCCCGCGGCACATCAAAGCTTACCGCCGTCCCGCCGGAAGAGAGTTTGATTTCCTTCTCATGCCTGACCACCACTTGATTTTCATTATTCCGGAAAGTAAATTCGCAGGTCAACGCCTTCCCGTCCGGTCCTGAAACCAGATATTCCATATTGGTCAGAACACAGCGGTCGGTTGACACATAATCATTCCCCGCCACGCGCACGGTCGTCCTGCCCGCCGCAAACCGCATTAAATGACCAATCCAGGCCAGATAATAGTCATATTCCACAAATTTCGGCTCCAGGGGATTACCCGCCGGCCCGGGGGTTAATGCCTGCAATTTCGGGACTTTGAATCCTTTCAAGGTCATTATTTTCCCTTTGCCGAATACGGCATAGTCCACCGTGGCGTCAAGACAGGCGGACGCATCCTTGTATCCCGCAAAAGCGGGAAGGCCTTTGCCGGGAATCAGGGCCGGTAAATCCAATTTATCTTTCCGGGCCGTGGCCTGTTTGAAATATTCATCCGGATTGGTGACAACCCCCATCAAGGCGGTCCCGTCTTTCACTTTCTTTAATAAATTATACCTGATAATCAAGGGGAATGAACTCCAGTTGACATTCCCCAGCATGATTACATCATAGGATGCCTCCAGCTTCGCCTTCAGGTCATCCGTGAGCGCCTGGCGGTTGCGCGCGCGATCAGGACTGTACTCAGATGCCGCGCAAAAATCGTTGACCCCATATTCGTTGCCGACGGGAATGACGGCATATTGCATTTCCATCCGCTGGGCCAGTTCCACCACTTCGCGCATCCCCGCTTTGCTCACGATAAAGAGGACTTTCAGCGGCCCCTGCGCATCCGGCTTGCTCCATCTGATATGCGGCGTTACAACCTCCTCCGTGGGCGACCAGTATTTCGGACCATAATCCGGGCCAGCCTGTACCGCCGCCGCCGCTATTATAACCGCCGCCAAATATAATTTCATTTTTAATTTTTTCACAGTGTCATCCCACAAGGTTAATTTTTAGAAAAACGAACACGTAATATCGAGGGAAAACATTGTTTCCTCGAAAAATTCAGTTCCGATTTTTTCGAATTATTATATGCCGAACACCTCCTTCCAACATGTGCCTGTCCCATAGGAATTCAGCAGATTGTCCAGATAGAGATATCTGTGCTTTGCAGGCGCTCAAGCACTTTATAGCGCAGATTATCCTTAGCGCGACTAACCCAATATATTCCGCGTTCCGTCAATTCACGCAAATGGTTAAAGTCCATATAAGCCTTGTCAAACATGACTATTTCAGATTGGCCCGCATTTTTGCGACATGCGCCCGGCCTCTCTTGCATACTCGTTAAAAAGTGAAATATAGAGTTGATAATCTTTATACGAAACGCCGGGCGGGGTTTGATGGTCGCAACTGATGAGAAAGCCGCCCTTGGCCGCCGTGGGCAACAACCGTTCAAACTCGGCGCGCATGGCCGCCTCGCCTTTGTCCATGGTCATTTTATCGAAATGACCTATGAACCGCATCTTCGGATGTTCCTTCCTTAATTTGGAAATATCCACGCCGGCCTGCCGCTCCAAAGGCAGAATACCTTCCAGCCCTGCTTCCTCAAGCCAGCCGGCCAGCACGGTCACGTCGCCGTCAGAATCAACTATCGGAATGATCCCATGCTTTTTGAGGCGGGGAATGACCCGCAAGTAATAGGGCCGCATGAATTCATCAAAAATTTCTTTTGATATCATGGAGCCATGATTATAGCTCATATCTTCGCCAAAAGTCATGAAGTCCGGAGAACAAATCGCGCCGACTTGGTCAATGACAAGCAGAATCCATTCGGTCAAATCGGCGTTGATGCGGTGAATAAGCTCCGGCTGGTCATAGAAGGAATACAAGTGCCGCTCAATCCCGAGAAGACTCCGCGCGAACCAAAAAAAACCGTCAACGGAAAACCACAGGACAACATCGCCGCGTTGCTGTTCTTTGGCCCATTGTTCCCAACGTTCACGATCCACCGGCCGGGATGGATATAAATATTTTCTGACGGCATCATAGTCGGATTCAGTTTCAATTCTACTGCCACCATGGGTCTTGGGAACGGGACAACCAGGCTGATAGATGCCAAACCAATCCTGCTTGTAAACGTCCTGGCCAAAATGACGGCAAATTTCATACCGGTCGGTCACGTTTTTCGGAAACCCCTCGGAGCGCCAGCGCTCAATAGTTTTATCCTCCCACCATATTGCCCACTCCAGAATGGGAAGACGATCAAACGGACGGAAATTCATTACAGCTGAAAATCTTTCCCTGGCAGTCATGTGTTATATCTCCTTTTTATTGCCCAAAAGCGACCAGCCATTTGTTCCTTCCTGTTATCCGCTCCTTCACGTCCGGCAGGAAAATATCGGCTTTGACGCCGAAGGGCAGATCAAGTTTTACCTCCGCCTTGCCGCCATTAACCTTCCAAGCCGAATGGATATTTCCCTGCGGCGTCGGCACAACCGTCTCGACAAATTTATATTCCGGCATGATGATCGGCCGGAAAATTATTTCCTTCCAGCCGGCGCTTTTTTGCAAAATGCCGCCCAGCGTCCCCGCCAGATGATATAACGGATGCGCCGACCAGGCGTGCGTAACCGAGTCCAAACCAATTTGTCTATGAAACGTTTCCCGCGTTCCGCCATACTTTATCATCGGTTCCCACTTTTCTCGAATATGCCGAACAACTTCCTTGCCATAACCGGAACGCTTCAACGCTTCATACACATAAGTTAACCAGTAACTGGAAGGCATTGCGCCGGAAATCTCATTCCCGCGCGCATAAGGTAATAGCAGTTTTTCAAGCATCGCTTTATGTTGCGTCGCCTGAAGGCCGCACAAGACGGCCAGGGTCTGCGTATGAATCGAATATTTTTCCACCTTTTTGCCTTTGTCGGTCAATCCGTCGCAAAACATTCCTTTCGTTTTGTCCCAGAACGCTGCAATAACCTTTTGGCGAAATGCCCGATATTCATGCGTCAATTCTTTCTGTTCCCGGGACATCCCGGCCAAGCCGGCCAATTTGGCCAGCCTTTCGAGCGCCAGAATATACCACAAATTCAACAGAGCCGGATTGCCTTCCCGGTACAAATCGCTCCAGTCCAGAAACAGCCAATACCGCCGGTCAAACCGTAACAATCCGTTCCTTGAACGTCCCTCGCCGCGAAAATAACCCAACAATCTTTTGATCCGCGCATATTGTTCCCTGAACAATTCAACGTCTCCGGTCTGAAAATAATAATCCCAGATCGTCAGGAGCCAGGTCAGCGAAAAATCCGGCAGGATGGCGTCATGCATGACGGTCGGCGCATGGCCGTAGGTCAGGCCGTTCGGCGCTTCCTGCCGGGCAATGGAGCGGATGCCCCGCAAAAGCAGACGCGGATCAGCGCTTAAATGAAACGTGTTTTGCGCCTGCACCCGGGCGTCGCCCCACCATTGGCACTGTTCACGCCAAGGGGTGTCAACATAGCTGTCCAGCGAGCATACCCGTTGTGTCTGCACGCATATCTTGTAAATCTGGTTCAACTTCTCATCGCCTGACATGAAAGCGCCTTTGATCTCCATGGGATAAATTGTCTCTCGCAGCCGGAGGCTGACCGTTAACGGCGCCTCGGTATTCCGCGCAATGACAGTCACATACCGATGCCCGATCATCTGGAAAAATTCATATCTCGTCCTTCCCTTGCGCAAAACAAGCCTGTTGGACATTGCCACGATGCAGTCCTTTTCAGGATCGTGCAACACCGGACGCCCGGCGTCGGAAACAACCTCGCAAAAGAAAAAATCAAGGATCTCGCCGCCTTTTGCGCCCGCTGTTTCAACGATCAATGTCCCGACGGCCGGACGCCCCATATCAAAGACAACCGCTTCCAGTTTACCATGCCCGGTTGCCTTAATTGCGGCCGAACTGCCGCCTGTATTTATTCGTTCCCACCGTAAATGTTCAAGTTCCCTGAACCAGGGCAGCGTCAAATTGGCGTCCTTTTCATATCCGGCCTCAGACGCGCCCCGGCCGCGCCCCGCAACTTGCCGATACTCCAATATTTCGTTGCCCAAGTTCGGGATGCGCCGCGGTTCCAGAGAATGCCATGGCATACATCCAAACGGTAATTTTACTGCCGGAGGTTTCCAGCCAGGCGGACATCGTGCCGACGTAATCCACTCCTGGTCGTCAAGGCGCGCATCAATCCATTCCTGGTAATTCAACGTCACGCTATATTTGGCGGTGTCCCGATAATTGGCCGATGATACTCTTCCCTTCCACGCTTCACCGCTCAGGATACGTTTTCCGCATATCCCGCCGGCGCAAATCATTCCATAAGCCGCCTGATGAATATACTGAAACGTACTGCGGCCGGCATTGTAAACCCGCACACTGATCCAATTATGCCCGGGGCGCACCTTGCCGCTTAAATCATACTCGTCATACGGCCAGCTCCATTGATAACCGCGCGCCGGGCCGCGGCCGATATATTCGCCGTTAAGATACAGCATGTAACACTGATCAGCCGTGACGGCAATCCGGGCCGGACCGTTCTTGCGCCCAATCCGGAAATCGTGCCGGAAATCGGCATACACATTCCGCCTGTCCTCGTGAAATGCTCCCGGCCATATCCAACAGGCTCCTGCCAGCAAAGAATCATTTTTCATCCGCAATATCCTCCCTTGCCCTGTTTCTACCATAAAACTTGCCGGCTTCATACATTGCCTCGATGTTTTCAAGCGGCGTGCATGGCGCAAGATTGTTCGCCTCACGCAGGACAAAGCGGCCCCCCTCCATGATCCCCGATTCACAAATCCGTTTCACCTCGCGGCGGATTTCTTCCGGCCTTCCGTCTTTCAACAACATGATGGTCGGACCGCCATAGATCAACACATCCGGACCCAGTTCGCGCCGGATTTTTCCAAAATCCACCGGGAAGCCGGTATCAAACGACTGAACATGCAGATGATCGCGTAGAAATTTGAAATGGCGGGTGGCGTCCCCGCAGAGATGAATGCTGACCGGTCCGCCATCACTAAATTCAGCGACCAGACGTTGATGATAAGGAAAGACAAATTCTTTGTAATCCTCCGTGGAGATCATGGCGATGGCGTCGTCGGCAAACCCAAAGTTCGGCGACTGCATCTTTCCGTGATCCGGCTCATCGGGAAACAGCGACCAGCGCCATTCTTGCAGGGCTTTAATGCGACGAATGGTGTTTTCGGTGATATACGTCATCAAGTCATGAAAATATTTCGGATCTTCATACATATCCACGCACACATTTTCAGCGCCCCGCAGTTTATAAGCCACGTCAAAAGGACCGTCCGTGCCCTCCCCCGGCATCACTTTTGGAGGCAGAACCGGCCGACCTTCATATTCCATTTTGGGACATTTTTCGCGCATATATTCAAAGAAATCCATGGCCCGGCCAAGGAGATTGCCGCGTAATGGATCCGGATCCTCCAATTCATACAGCTTGTTTTTATCGTCCTTCAGAATTTCAACGGTATCGGGGACATCATTGCCGAAATATTGGATCGGACATCCGAACCACCCGGCCTCACAAGAATTCTGAAAGTCTATGCCGATCTGCCATCCCTTTTCAGGAAGTCCCATTTCCTGATCGCACATCCAGTTAAATCTTACCCATTTCCGATAAGCCAACTGGCATTCAATCTGAGCCTGGGGATTCTTGAAAAAATCTTCGAAGGTATATCCGGTTTTATTGACTTCCGGGTTGTTAAACAAATTCCGGATACTGCCGCCCACAACAACCGGAACCCGGAAAGGTCTGCGTTTATTGAACGCGTCCCAAACGGCCTTTACTTCGTCATTGTGTTTTTTAAAATCAATCGTATGGATCATCCTATTATCCTCTTTATATTCATATCCACCTGCTTTCCATTTCTTCAAGCGTCGGATCCGCGGGGATCCGGCACAAGCCCCGGCAGATAACGGCAGGCCTCGAGCAGGAACTCGCCGCACCGGCCATGAATATCCACGGCGTGATGGATTCGCGAATTGTCCGCACGCATCAGCTTACAGCCGGATAATTAAATTTAACCTCCTTATTTTCCAAACAGATATATTCATCGCGCAAATAATCACGGGCAAACAGTTCGGCAAAGGCCCCGCAGCCTATTCCGGCCATGACCGTGTTTTCGGCGATATCCAAGGCATGCAACACATCCAAGGCTTCCGGCATGCTGCGTCGTTGTTGATAAAGACGTAATAGCGCCAAGGTATAATTGCCGCTGAGTTTGCGGGCAAGTTTATGAAAACCGTAGCTTCTCAGGCCGATAAGCACCAGCCAGTTGGTATGCGACCACGCCATAAGACCGCGCCGATCCATCATGTGACCTGATAAATCGCTGGTATAGAGCGGGTATTTGCCATAACCGGCGCTGCTGCAGATGAAATCAAACATGCGCCGCGCCTTCCGCTCGTCCGGAATGCCGGCGGCCAGCGGGAGGAGATTATTGATATGATAGAACGCATGCCGGCCGTAAACCGAAGCATTTCCATTAAGGGAATCGCCGTCAAAATAAAATCCCGGCTTTTCATCCCAGCACATCTCGTCAAGCGCCTGCGAATGCTCAGCGGCTGCAGCCAAAAGTTCCTGCTGAATTTTAACATCACCGGCGATGCCGGCAATCCAAGCCAGCACTTTTGTGTTTAAAAGCACGGCGGCATTGTATCCGATTGAAATCCGGGTTTCCCCGGGCAAGGAATGCGCATAATCATTCCAGTAATATTTTACCACTTCGGCCCATGGTTTATCCCTGAAATATTGGCGCCGAATGGCGCGATAGTTACGCAATAGGAACGGATAACAGATTTTCAAAAATTCACGGTCCTGCGTGTGGTGATAAACCATAGCGGTAAATAATGCCCACATCGGCTGTGAATTTTCGGCTGCACTGGAAGCCGCAATATAGGGCTCCGAAGCGAGTTGTGGGCGCGAATGTTCCGAGTTCCCGGGAAAATTAAAATACAGTTTCGAGACGTCGTGATAGGGAAATTGCCCTCCGATTGGCAGCAACGATTTAACCATTGTGCCTTTGTCGTCTCCATCATGTTTCAAAAACATATCAAAACCTGTTTTAATCATTTGCTTCGCATGCTTGCCGTCAAAGTATGAAATCGCCATGGCATTGGCAAAATGATCATCCGAATACATAGGTGAATAGACATAAGGATCCGGGGCGGAGATAATGCCTTGAAATACACGCCGATCAACCTGAATCGTGATCGGTTCCGGCGTGACGCAACTGCGCAGAATTTTATGCTGAAAGTCAATCATGTCCGCCGCCGCTTTCCGGTTGGACACCGGATTCCGGCCGTCTATGCTGGAGAAATCAACCAGCGCATGTTCGGTGGAAATCGTCGGCAATTGGAGCGCGGGCAGACTTTTGAGCCGGCGTCCGGACATAAACATTGTCCTGATTTTTTCATAATCTTCAAAAAGATCCATAAAAAGCCGGTCGGGGATGAAATCAAGCGCCCCGGGCCGGCTGCCATAGTGGCGGAAAATGCCGTGATAATGATCAAAGGCATAAAACAAACAAGGTTCGTGCATTTGTTTTGCCAGCAGCCAGGCAGGTTCCGACAGCCCCAACAACTTGCGCGCTTTGATCGGCTTCATTTCAAATCGGTATACATATTCATATGGATCAATGGTTACCCGGCTGGATCCGATTGTGATATTCCAGCCGTTTTTTGAGGTGGAAAATTCAGGCAATGCCTTTTCAATCCGGCAGAGCCTCCGGAGAAGTTTCCCTCCGAAATCGTGCGGAAAAATCAAATCAAAGCTTTCTTCCGCCAAAAAACGCAATCGGATCGCTCCGGTAAATTGATTTTTTAGAAAATGGATTAACGCACACTGCCGCTGCGATAACCCACGCAGTAACTTCCCGGTGCGGGAAAACGACAGGTCGCCGACCTGGTAGCCGGTGTGAAGGGAAGAATGTAATGGCGTGTCTTTGTATTGGTCGAGAAAACCAGTCATCCGCGCCAGACATGTCCCGTATTCATCTATCGGTAAAAAGCTTAAATTGTAAAAAATCCTGAATTTTGTTGCCGCTTTAGTCTCTGAAAGTTTTACTACTTTAAACCAAGGATAACTGAGCCCTGTTGTCCTGTATAAGTATCCAGCAATAACATTTGTTTTGTCAATGTTCATGAGTACCGTCTGATTCCGTGACGCGATCGCCCGTCACGCCTTTTTTCCGGATAATTACTATTCCGCCAGAGGCGGATCTGCCTTTGGCATGAAAAATCATGATCATGCTCAACTCATGTTTTCGGTCTATACTCTAAGTCGGACGGCGGATTTCCGCAATGGACATTTTGAGCGTGTTTTTGTAGATTCTGAGCATGGATTACTTCGAAGGCTTGACCTTTTTACATTGGATCGGCCGTGAGCAATGTCCTTCCCATTGGGTTGACAAGCATTTGGACGGGTATTACACCCTGCAATATATTCATTCCGGCAGGATTGACTTTATTTTTGAAGGTAAATCCCATGTCATTCAAGGCCCGGCTTACTGGCTGGCCTTTCCCGGACCGCGTTTTCAATTCGGCACGCGCGACGGCCGGGCGTGGCACCATCATTATTGCGCTTTTCGCGGTCCGAGGATGAAAAAGCTCCTGGAGGGAGGGCTGTTTCCCATTGACCGGCGTCCGCCTTTCGCGGCAATTTCAGAGCCGGAAATATTCCACGCGTATTTTGACCAACTCATTACGCTTCTGGACAATGGCGGCGCGCGGACATCCCGGGCGGTCCATATGCTGGAAGGACTCCTGCTTTATCTGCATGAAAACAAAACGCCGGATGTTAAATATGCGCCGCATGTCGGGGATTTCCGCGGTTTGGCCGGGGCCATCCGCAACAAGCCGGAAGACGCATGGAATTTCAAGGCAGAAGCTCACAAATGCAACCTGTCAGAGGCTCATTTCCGGAGGATTTTCCGGGCGGTCAATTCCTGCTCGCCGGCGCGCTTCCTGAATCAGGTCCGCCTGGCCCGCGGCGCGGAATTGTTGCGCAGCACGAACCTGCCCGTCAAAACCATAGCTGAAAAGACCGGATTTTATGACGTCTATTATTTCTCGAAATTGTTCCGCCGGCATTATTTCATGGCGCCGGGAAAATACCGGCGCGAATTCATGGCGCATGACTTCAAGTCCGGGCAAACGGAATGATGGACAATAATATTTCTTTTGCTTTGGACCGTGGTTTTTGGTCAAATAAAACCACAACGCGATGATGGTTGCAAAATAATCAAATACTTGACGGGAGGTGCGGTTTTATGAAAAATTTAATGTTAATCGCGGCGCAATGCGGCAACGGCTGTGGCGGCAGTTTTGCGTTTTTGATCGCTTTGGTCATCTGCGTATTCATGGTCGCCGCCATGTGGCGCGTGTTCACCAAGGCGGGTCAGCCGGGCTGGGGTTGTCTGATCCCGTTTTATAATGTTTATTTAATGCTTAAAATCGC
>Ga0209749_1002582_pt1 | contig 11490 bp, 9 predicted proteins | sample EPASupsiteSAE347_FD_187267 | JGI IMG/M metagenome (GOLD analysis project Ga0209749, IMG submission 187267) | Bioremediated contaminated groundwater from EPA Superfund site, New Mexico - Sample SAE3-47 (SPAdes) (version 2) | ecosystem: Environmental > Aquatic > Deep subsurface > Groundwater >... | reverse complement strand
GAGGCCGAACAGTTTCAAAATATCCCTGATGCGCTCCACCGCGCGATCCGGCTGACAGATGAGAAGAGACTCTCGATCGCCGTAGCCGTTTAAAAAAGCCACCGTGAGCACCCCGCATGAACGACCCCCGATAATATCTCCGGCGGTGTCTCCAATGAACAGCGTCTCTTCTTTTTGAAGCCCGTGTACCCTTAGAAGGTGCTCAAGCATCCACTCTTTCCCAGCCGCCGGTCCGGGCGCCAGGTCAAGGGTGATTACGTCCTCAAAGAGTTCAATATTCAATTTTGACAGCAATTTTCCTGTTGGTATCGCCGGTTTGTTGGTGGCTAAAAAAAGGCGGATCCCGTTCTCTTTAAGATGGCACAGGGTTTCATAAACCCCCTCGTAAAGAGCACTCCGGTTAAAATCAGACTGATCATAAAGACGGCGGTATTCCTGCACGACCAGCTCCACAAGATCGCGGGGGAGGTCGGGAGTCACCCCGACGATGATTTCCCGGAGTGACGGCCCGATGCAGGAGCGGCCCAAGGGAAGATTTTCGAGCCCCGCAGCCTTGTAATAGGCGCGTTCCAGACTCCCGAGGATATCGCCGGCGGAATCAACAAGGGTGCCGTCCAGGTCAAAGATGGCGTTTTTTATCATATTATTCCAACGAAGTTTCCAGCGGTGGAATCAGCATGTTCATGAGAAACTCACGGCGCTCCAGAAAGGGATAGAGATCTTCCAGAGGAGCGGAGACGATTCTTCCGTCCGGGAGACAACGCGAAGCAGCCCTTGGAGCGAATCCCTGCCCGGGCGTCAGCATCACTTCGCAGATGGAGGGGCCATCGGCTTCCAGGCATTTGACGACGCACGAATCGAGGTCCTTATGAGACCGACAGCGATTAAACGGCATTTCATAGACTTCGGCCAGTTTTCCCATGTCGGGAAAACTGATACCGCTTTCTTCGTCGCAACCGACCAGAGGTGATTTGAAATAATTAAGCTGGGTCTGACGAATTGAATGATAGCCGGCGTTATTAAGAACAAAAATTTTGATTGGAAGACAATAATGACGGATCGTCTGAAGTTCCTGCAGATTCATCTGGATGCTCCCGTCCCCTGCCAGGCAAACAACCTTTTTTCTTCCCGAACCGATACAGGCCCCGATAGCGGCGGGCAGGTCGTATCCCATGGGTGCGCACCCGGAATTGGTATAGAGGCGCTGGCCTTTCTTAATCCGGGCCGCCTGGAAGGTGCAGACACAGGCAGAGCCGTTTCCGGCGACTATTATCTGGTCCTCCTGAAGCCGGCGGAATAGAGTTTCCACAAAACAGTACGGATTTACAAGTTCAGCTCGCTCCCAATACTCCGGGAGAACAACGGGATAGCGCTCCCGGCGATCCCGACACCAGGCAAACCATTCCTCATTGAACGGAAGTCCTTCCTCCGGGAGCATCTCCACCAGTGAAGCGATAACGTCCGCCACATCGGCTTGAAGCGGCAGATCGGCTTTCACCGTAGGCTTCATAAGTTCCACCGGGTCTATATCCACGATTATCTTAAATGCCTCGCGGGCAAAAGTCGCCATATTATATCCAATCTGCCGGATATTCAGGCGACAGCCGAGCACCAGGAGCAAATCGGCGTTCTGCACTATGAAATTGCCGGCGCGATCGCCGACAGTGCCGGGTCTTCCAAAGTAAAGCGGATGGTCGTCAGGGAGGCAATCGTGGGCATTCCAGGCCGTGACGACAGGAATGTTAAGCCGTCCTGCGAGGCGGAGAAAATCTTCGTGTCCTCCACTGGAGCGCACCGCTGATCCCGCCAGGAGAACGGGTCTCTCAGCCTTCCGAATTCTATAAATGATTTCTTTGATGGCCTCTTCCGGAACAATGGGAGAAATTTCACCGGAATCCTCGGCGGGATCAGCGGGATCATAGGAACGCAGATGTTCCGATTCGATCGAGGCCCCCTGTACATTCAGGGGGATATCAATCCAGACGGGTCCCGGCCTCCCGCTCAGCGCCAGATGGAGCGCCCTTTCGAGGTGATAGCGGATCTCCGCCGGCTCGGTCACCATTACGGAATACTTGGTCATGGGAGCGGCTGAGCGAACGATGTCGTATTCCTGATCCCCGAGCTGGCGGAGGGGAAGCCCCGTGCTGCGCACCGTCGTGTCGTAGCGCACCTGCCCTGAAACCACAATCATTGGCAGAGAATCCAGCCACGCCCCCAGGACCCCCGTGAGGGCATTGGTGCCTCCCGGGCCGCTGGTGACGCAGACGGCAGCCGCCTTCCCGGTCAGACGCGCATAACTATCCGCCGCCATGGCGCAGGCCTGCTCGTGATGATTAAAGATCGTCTCAAGACCGGGGTGTCTCCCGATTGAGTTATTGAGATGCATCGCGGCTCCGCCCGTCACCATAAAGACGTGTCGGATACCAAGGTCTACCAATTTCTGCGCGATGTAATCCGAGACTTTGATGGGACTCCTCCCTCTATCGATCCACCAGGAGGTCTTCTTTCCTGATCGAAGAGCGCTGGGTCTGGTACCACTCGTAAAGCCGCTCAACGGCCTCGCCTGTCGGGGTAAATTTAAGCTCCCTCATCTCTTCCTTCAGGCGGGCATTGCTTCCACTGTATTCGACGCCCATTCCCGCCTCTCCCACCAGTATGGGAAGATCTTTCCCTGACAGCTTCTGAACTTTTTGCGCCATGGTCAGAAGTTCAACCGGTTCATCCGGGGTGACGTTGTAGCTCCGATGTTTTGCGTCATGCCCGATGAAGAATTCCAGGACAGGCATGAGGTCGTTTACCCATATGTAGTCGAAACGCCGGTTCCGGCGAAGGGTGATGGGGAGGTCAAAGAGGGTCCTGCAGATGGCGTTGGAGATAAAGCGGATAGTGTAATCTTCGTATTTACCAAAGACTCCGAAGGGGCGGAGCTCCACGACGTTATCGAGGAACTGGATGTGTTTGGCGATCAGATACTTCGAGAAGCCGCCATCATCGAGAGGAACGTGGGTGTCGAAATCATCCTCCCTCATCTTGGGCCGATAGTTCCTCTGGTCATAGACCAGTCCTGAACTGAGGACGACCATCTTTCTGAACCGCTCCTGATTCCTGATGAGGTTGAAGAACATGCGGGTGTTGATCTCGATCTGCCGTGAGGGATCCGCAGCATTGCGGTGCCCCGGGCGGACAGCGGTATGAATGACGGCATCGAAAGCTTTCCCCCTGAAGAAAGCCCTGACCGCTTCCGCATCCGTCAGATCCAATTCCTGGTGGGCCGGAGCAGACACCTCATGGAGGGAGGCCCATGATTCCCTGATATTTTTCCCGATGAAACCGCTTCCACCCGTGAGCAGAATTCTCATGTCTTTATAACCCCGTTGTCTTCCCTATTCTTTTTCATTGGGAATCAAACAGAGGAAGCGAAGGAGGCCTTCCCCGGTATTTTTAAACTGGTGGCTGCCCCCAGGCGGAACAAAGATGACATAGCCGCTTTTGAAGGGATGTTCAACCCCATCGTGCACCAGCACGCCCTCTCCCTCCACGACGAAGACTTCGTGCTCCGAGGGGTGCTCATGGAGCGGGGTGTGGCCTCCCTTTTCAAGCTCGAACATCCGCATGGCAAAGTTGGGGGCCTTCTCCCGCTTGGAGATGAGCCAGCGGATGGTGACGCCCTGTGCCCCCTCGATCCTGACCGGCCGTGCCGGCGTATCCAGGTAATGCCCTGTTTTCACTTTCCACCTTCCCAACCGATGTGGAATGCTTTCTCATTCACCTTATGATGGCGTTCGCCGAATCGCTCGCGCATCGCCGAAACGAGGCTCTCCTTCTGGATGGGAAAGCCGGGAAGAGCCGCCAGGGCCCCCAGCATGACGGAATTCACGGTGATGAGGCCGCCCGCCTCCCGGGCCAGTTTTTGTGCATCCACGGCCACGACGGAGGTGGAAACTTTCCTCATGCTTTCCAGGATGGTCTCAACCGGCGGATACTCGGCCCGCCCAAGGGTCACGGTGAAAGGAATGACTGGTTCGGTGCCGGTAAGGATCCAGGTCCCTCCCGAGGCTTTATCCAGGGCGCGGTAAGTCTCCAGGGGCTCAAAGCCGATCAAAAAGTCAGCCTCGCCCTTCCCCACCAGGGCTCCCTCGGCCTCACCGATCTTCATCTCGCTCACCACCACTCCGCCGCGCTGCGCCATTCCGTGCACCTCGCTCATGAGGACCTTCTTTCCCTCTATGAGAGCGGCGCGCCCGATGATATCAGAAAAGGTGAGAATCCCCTGCCCGCCCACTCCGACAATCACCAGCGACACTGCTTTATTCATCATCATCACCTCTCTATTTCGTGCGCGTTTCAATGGCCTCAATGGCGGCCTTGGGGCAGATCTGAAGGCAAAGAGCACAGCCGTTACAGAAGTGCTCGTTTATGGTAACTTTCTTATCGTCACCCACCAGGAGAGCGGGACAGGCGGTGAAGTTGACGCAGGTGTGGCAGCGGACGCAGCGGTCTTCCCGGACCAGGCAGTGCGTCCAATCCCCTTCCCTGCGTTTTCTCCGGTCCCGGATGAGAGCGCACTCCCCCTCGGCCACGAGCACGGAGACGCCCGGCTGCTTAAGGGCCGAAACAATATGTTCTATTGATTCCTTGTAGCGATAGGGATTTATCCGTTCCACAAAGGGTATCCCCATAGCCTTGACCATGGCGACTATGTCCAGTGCCGGGGCCTCCCGTCCCATGCCGTCGTGGGGAAGTCCCGGGTGCGGCTGGTTCCCGGTCATGGCCGTGGTGCGGTTATCCAGGATGACGGCCAGGTAGTGATGGCCGTTGTGATGAGCGTTGATGAGGCCGGCCATCCCGGTGTGAAAGAAAGTTGAATCCCCCAGAAAACAGATCACCGGCTGCTCGGTGGCCTGGGAGAAACCGCAGGAGGTGCTGGTTGAGGAGCCCATGCAGAGGAGGTAATCCGCCATAACGTAGGGAGGGGCGATGCCGAGCGTGTAGCATCCGATGTCGGAGGGAAAGACGGCGTTTTTGATCTTCAGGCGCCGGAGGGCCATCCCCACCTCAACATAGGTGGCCCGGTGCGGACAGCCCGGGCAGAAGACCGGGGGCCTGGGCGCAAGAGGCAGCTCTTTCGCCGAAAGCGGTATCTTCCCCCCGGGCACGGAGAAATGCTTCCCCAGGCCTTCCCTGACGACATCGGGAGAAAATTCCAGGGCCCGGCTGAAGGGGCCGCTCATCTTGCCTGAGATGGTCACCGAAAGCTGCTCCATCTGGGCCAGCGCCCGCACCTCCTTCTCCAGGAACGGTTCGAGTTCTTCGGCAATAAAAAGCGTTTGGAGGGGCCGGATGAAATCAAGGACAATCTCCCGCGGAAACGGCCAGGTGAAGCCCAGTTTGAGAATTGGCACCTTAAGGTCGTTTTCGCGGATAAAATCGGCGACGTAATTATAGGCGGGCCCCGAGGCTATTATCCCCGTCCCTGATTTAACGGAACCGGCAATCAGGCGATTGAACGGCGATTCCTCGGCCATCTTCCGCGCTTCCTCCAGCGTCTCAAGGAGTCTCTGGTGCATTTTTTTAGCATTGTCGGGAACCGGAACGAAGCGGGCGGGATCTTTTTTGAATTCCCCCTTCATCCTGATGGGCGCAAGGCGGCCGAGCTTGACGATCCCCCGGATGTGCGCCACCCGGGTTGTAGTTCGAAGGAGAAGCGGGATGCCGAGCTTTTCGGAAATCTCAAAGCCGGCCCGGGTCATTTCCTTTGCCTCATCAGGGTTGGCCGGCTCCAGCATCGGAAGGCCGGCGAGCTGGGCGTAGTAGCGATTGTCCTGCTCATTCTGGGAGGAATGGGTCGAGGGATCGTCGGCCGTGTTGATGACCATGCCGGCGCGGACTCCGATGTGAGCCGTGGTCACCAGGGGATCGGCGGCTACGTTGAGTCCCACGTGTTTCATGAAGACGAGGGTTCGCACTCCGGATGCGGCTGCGGCCGCCGCCACCTCCAGGGCCACTTTCTCGTTGACCGAGAATTCGAAATACATCCCTGCCTTAAGCGCAATCTCGGAGAGCACGTCACCAATCTCGGTCGAGGGAGTGCCCGGGTAGGTCGAGGCAAAGCCCACCCCGGCCTCAAGCGCCCCCCTGACTATGGCCTCATTGCCGAGCAGGAACAACTCTTTTCCTTCGCTGTCCTGCAAAAGCTCAATCGGATTCATCATGTCCCCCTCTTGTCAACAGTATTCTGCTCATGTTTTCTTATCTTCTGTCCCCTGTCCCCCATCACCTGTCTCTTGTCCCCTGTCCCCTGTCTTCTTAATTATGAAGTATGAAGTCAGAATTATGAATTCATAATTCTGACTTCATACTTCATAATTTCTTTTAATCGCCCCCAGCACGCGCTCCGCCGTAAAGGGCAGCGCCCGCAGGCGGAGACCGATTGCGTCGAAAATGGCGTTGGCCACCGCCGGGGCCGGCCCGTCCATGGGAATTTCGGAGACGCTCTTGGCGCCGAACGGCCCGGTGGGCTCCCAGGACTCGACTAAAAAAGTGTGCATTTCGGGCATATCCAGGCTGCCCATCGTCTTGTAATCAAAAAAGGTGGGATTCATCATCCGGCCCCTTTCGTCGAAGATCATCTCTTCGGTCAGGGCATAGCCCAGGGCCATGGCCACGGCGCCGTTTATCTGCCCTTCGGCCAGGGGGGGATTGACGGCCGTACCGCAGTCAATCGCCGAGGCGAACTTCAATACCCGCACCTGCCCCGTATCCACATCGACCTCCACTTCGGCGAACATGGCCCCGAAAGGCGGGGGGCAATCGAAGGAAAAATGGGAGGCCGTCCCCATGATCTGCAGCATCTCATCCCGGTAGAGTGAGCGGAGAGCTATTTCGGTGTAATCAACAGATTTTCCGGATGGAGAAAAGACCCGTCCTTCCCGAACCGACAGTAATTCAGGTTTTTCTTCCAGCATCCTCCCGGCAACCATGAGAATCTGCCTTAGACATTCCTCCGCGGCCCCTTTGACCGCCTGCCCGCTGATATAGGTGGTGCTGGAGGCATAGGCCCCCACGTCAAAGGGAGTGTAATCGGTGTCGGAGGAATATGGTATTATTTTTTCCGAATGGATCCTTAGAACTTCGGCGGCGATCTGAGATAGAGCCGTGTCGCTCCCCGTCCCCAGATCGGTGGCCCCCACCAGGAGGTTGAAGGAGCCGTCTTCATTCATTTTTATAAAAGCCGCGCCCATATCCACCCCGGGAATCCCGGATCCGTGCATCAGGAGAGCACAGCCGCGCCCCCGCTTAAGATATGGTTTTTCAGGCTTTAAAATGGGTCTCCCCCACCCGATAGCGGCAGCCGCCTTGTCAATGCATTCTTCCATTCCGCAACTTTTTATGACCTGCCGGTAGCCCGCCTTCCCCTCCCCGAGAACTTCCGCCAGCGGCATGAGGTCGCCCTTTCTCAGGCAGCGCTTTCTTTTGAATTCAAGTGGGTCCATCCCCAGTGCCCGGGCCGCCTCATCCATCTGGCAGTCAAGGGCAAAAAAGCCCTGAGGGCCGCCATAGCCCCGGAAGGCGCCGGCGACCGGGAGATTGGTATAGACGACGCGAGCCTCGAACTTCTGGTTGGGGCAGGGATAAAGCGGGAGGGATTTAGAGCCGGTATTGGAAGGCACCGTCAGAGAATGAGCCCCGTAGGCCCCGGTGTTGGCCAGGACCGTGAGCTGATTGGCGGTGAGAGTGCCATCTTTTTTAAGGCCCGTCTTCATCCGGAGAACCTGGGGGTGACGGGTGCGGGAGGAAATGAATTCCTCTCTCCGTGTCAGGGCCAGACGCACCGGACACCGGGTCACTAAAGTAAGCATCCCACAGATATCTTCAATCAAAATCTCCTGCTTGACTCCGAAACCTCCGCCGATTCTGGTTTTTATGACCCGCACCCGGCTGACCGGGAGTTTAAGCAGGCGGGCCACGATCCGGCGGCAGTGAAAAGGCACCTGGGTCGAAGTGCGGATGATCAGCCGGTTGTTCTCGTCAAGCCAGGTGATGCAGACATGGGGCTCCATCGGCGCCTGCTGGACATAGTGGACGCGGTATTCATTTTCAAGGATAAGATCGGCCTCCAAAAAACCCTGCTCCAAATCCCCGACCCCGGAGCTGATATAAGCCGCCATGTTTTTTGGGGCATCGTAAATTCCGCTGGAATCTTCCTCGTCGTGGATGACGGGAGCGCCCGGTTTCAAAGCTTCCTCCGGATTAAGTATTGCCGGAAGTATCTCGTATTTCACCTCTATTAGCTTAAGGGCCTCTTCGGCGATCGTCGGCGTATCGGCGGCCACGGCGGCCACCCGATCCCCCGCAAAGCGCACCTTTTTATCCAGCATGAAAGAGTCGTAGGGGGAGGGCTCAGGGTATCCCTGTCCGGCAGTCGTGTAGGGAATACGCGGAACGTCCTGCCAGGTTAAAACGGCCTGCACGCCGGGCAAAGCGCGGGCCTTCTCAGTCTTTATTTCCAGAATCCGGGCGTGGGCGTGAGGGCTCCTGAGGATTCCGGCATGGAGCATTCCGCGCGGATGAATTTCATCGGTGTACGGCCCCCTCCCCGTGACCAGGGCCGGGCCGTCAAGCTTTTTAGCTTTTGATCCGACTACAGAAAAAGCCTCTTCATTCCGCCCGTTCATAAGGATCCCCCGCGAATTATTTCGGCTGCGTCCATGATTGCTTCTACCGGGATCTTGTAACCGGTGCAACGGCAGAGAACGCCGTCTATGGCCTCCCGCACCTCGATCTCGGAGGGATCCGGGTTTTTCTCAAGAAGACACCCGGCGCTCAGGATCATGGCGGACATGCAGTAGCTGCACTGGGCGGCCCCATGCGCAAGAAAGGCTTCCTGAAGCGGGTGCAGCATCTCCCCCTGCGCCAGGCCCTCAATCGTTTCCACCTTCCTCCCCTCGACCTGGGCCGCCAGGGTGAGACAGGAATTGACCATCTTACCATCCAGGATGACCCCGCAGTTGCCGCAATCCCCCGTCTCGCAACCCCGCCGAACGCCGAAGAATCCCTCGCGGCGGAGCAGATCGAGAAGAAGGTCGCCCGGGGCCGCCGCAAATGTTCTTTCCTTGCCGTTAAGGAAAAAGGTAATAGTCACGGGGCCGACCTTCCTCTCCCGATGGCCCCGGCAAGCGCCCGCGAGGCCAGAACTCCTGCGAGCTCTCTTCGGTAATCCGCGCCAGCCCGGAAATCTTTTATGGGAGAAATCTGTGTCCTGACAATCATCCCGGCCTCCTGAAGGAGCGCTTCATCCAGGGAGCGGCCCTCAAGAAATGTTTCGACGGCGGGGATGCGGCAGGGAAAGGCGACGGCGCCGCCTATGGCCAGGCGTGCCTTCCGGCACACCCCTTCCTCCTCTTCAACCAGGGCGCAGGCGCTGGCCAGGGCGATATCCCGCCGCGTCCGTCCCAGCTTTTCAAAAGAGCCAAAAGAATGCTGATGGAGCGGAACAATGACTTCCGTCAAAAGATCGCCCTCCAGGATGGTGGAGCGGGCACCCCGGAAAAAATCCCCTATGGAAACTTCGCGCTCCGTCCTGCCCTGGAGGCGCAGGCGCGCCTCCAGCACGAGGAGCGGGAGGGGCAGGTCGGCATAAAAAAGCGCGCCGGCGAGACTCCCTCCGATGGTGGCGGCGTTCCTGATCGGCCGCTTGGCACAGCGGGAGGCAGCTTCGGCCAGGATCCCCCCGGCATAGGATTTAAGGAGCGGAGAATCGGCCAGATCCTGGATTGAGGTCAGGGCTCCTATGCGCAGAAATCCGTCCTCTTCTCTGAGATGGGAAAGGCCGGTGCGCGAGAGATCTATGAGGACTTTCAGGCGGGGCGGACAGAATAAAAGAAGGTCCGTCCCCCCGGCGAGGAAGGCGGCCTCGCGCCCGTATCTCCCGGCAAGTTCCACCGCCTCAAGAGGAGACCCGGGGCGGCAGACTTCCTTAATATCGGCCAGGGACAACGCCGGATCGCCTCCTTATCAGGCACTGGATGAAATCTGGTGGAATAATTTTTCAGCGGCCGTCACCGGGTCGAGTTTCCCCTCCGCGCAGAGAGCGGCCATAATTTCAAGTTCTTCATTTCCGGAGGGAGCCCGCCTCAGGCTCTCCTCAACTTTTTTTCGCAGAGCCTGAAGGATCCGGTCCCGGACCTGCGCTTTTCTCTTGATTGACAGCAGGCCGGAATCCAGGAGGTAGGAACGGTGTTTTTCAATCGCCAGATAAAGTTCCCGGAGGCCCTCCCCCGAAACAGCGGAGGTCTTAAGGACCGGAACTTCCCAGCCCCCCGAGGCGGGCTTGAAACCAAGCGCCTCCCGTATATCCTGAAGGAGAAAGTCCGCCCCGGTCCGATCGGCCTTGTTCACCACAAAAATATCGGCGATCTCCATGAGGCCGGCCTTAAGCGACTGCACTCCGCCCCCGAACTCAGGCACCAGCACGACCACGGTCGTGTCCACGGCGTAGATGACATCCAGCTCGGACTGCCCGACACCCACCGTCTCGATGAAGATGCGCTCCTTGCCCATGGCGTCCAGCACGTCGGCGGCCTCCCTGGTGGTTTGTGAGAGCCCGCCCAGGCTGCCCCGGGTGGCCATGGAGCGCATGAAGACACCATTGTTCATGGTCGCGTGGTTCATACGGATACGATCCCCCAGGATGGCGCCTCCGCTGAAGGGGCTCGTGGGATCCACTGCCAGGATGCCGACCTTAAGCCCCTCTTCCCTGGCCTCAAGGGCCAGCCGATCCACCAGGGTGGATTTTCCCGCTCCGGGCAGTCCCGTGACCCCGATTCTAGCGGCCCGTCCTGCCCGGGAGTATATTTTTTTTAAAATCTCCGGGGACAGTTCTGATTCATCTTCGATCAGGCTGATGATGCGAGCGGCCGAGCGCGCGTCTCCAGCAAAAAAGCCCTGAAGGAGTTCCTTGATTTTCTGCTCCCTCTTTTTCGTCAACCCTGCCCCCGTAAGTTTATTCCGCTAAACTTTTTTTTATCTCCAGGTCAGGCCGCCTGGCTCATAATATCGCTAGACTCGCCGTCTTCCGGAGGAGGCGCCGGGAGCCTTTCGATCCCGTGGACGGCCGCATAGGCGGAAGAGGTCATAAGGGCAATAATCATGCCGCCCATTCCGGCCAAAAACGGCATCAGCAGCCACCCGATGACAGGCACCCATCCGACGACCACCCCGGCGACACCTATAAGGATTCCCAAAGCGATCCCCAGACCTATCCCCGCCAGATAAGTCATTATATAGCCCACGAAATCCTTGGAAATGATGTTCCAGATCAGGCCAAGTTCAAAGGCGGCCCCAAAGGAGCCGCTCCGGGAGTAGCGGACAACGGCCATGGGCACCAGAAATCCAAAGGCAATCGCGAGAACCCCCCCCGCCAGAATACCGGCGCCAAGCGACATACAGGCCGTGAAAACTCCGGACCAGTCGCGCTGCATGGCCGCCGAG
>Ga0209749_1002581_pt1 | contig 11491 bp, 8 predicted proteins | sample EPASupsiteSAE347_FD_187267 | JGI IMG/M metagenome (GOLD analysis project Ga0209749, IMG submission 187267) | Bioremediated contaminated groundwater from EPA Superfund site, New Mexico - Sample SAE3-47 (SPAdes) (version 2) | ecosystem: Environmental > Aquatic > Deep subsurface > Groundwater >... | reverse complement strand
GAGGTTGCCCGAAATTATGGCGATGTCTCCTTCGCCGAGCGTTGCGAGCGGGAGGCGGCCCGGCTGCGCCGCAATATCGAGGGGCATGGCTGGGACGGCGAATGGTACCGCCGCGCCTGGTTCGACGACGGATCATTGCTTGGATCGGCGAGCAGCTCCGAATGCCGGATCGATTCGATTGCGCAAAGCTGGTCGGTGTTATCCGGCGCGGGAGATCCCGAGCGTTCGCGCATGGCCATGGAAGCGCTGGACGAGCGCCTCGTTCGCCGCGAGCACGGGCTGATCCAACTTCTCGACCCACCGTTTGACAAGTCGGAGATGAATCCCGGCTACATCAAAGGCTACGTCCCCGGAGTCAGGGAAAACGGCGGCCAGTACACCCATGCGGCCATCTGGGCGGCCATGGCCTTCGCTCGATTGGGGGACAATCGACGGGCCTGGGAGCTCTTCACCATGATAAACCCTGTGAACCATGCAAGATCTCCAGAGGAGACCACCACCTACAAAGTGGAGCCCTACGTCGTTGCCGCCGACGTCTATGCGGTAGCGCCGCACACCGGCCGCGGCGGCTGGACATGGTACACCGGCTCGGCCGCCTGGATGTATCGGCTGATCGTGGAATCACTCCTGGGGCTCAGGCTCGAGCTGGATAGACTGAGCTTTGCGCTGTGCCTTCCCGCGGATTGGGAGGGATTCAAGATGCACTACCGCTATCGGGAGACGGTTTATCACATCGAGGTTGTGCAAACGGTGGTGGAAGATGGTGAGATGCGCGTGAGCGTGGATGGCATCGATCAACCGGATAAGACTATCCCTCTTGTCGACGACCATAGGGAGCATTGGGTTGAGGTGAAAGTCCCTGTCAGAGGTTGAGAGCTCGTTTTGGGGACTGCTCCAAAAGGTAGTCGAGGATTCTCTGGAACTGCCACGTACGAGGGAATCTATACTTCGGGTTGCCTACAGAAACTGATGGGACCGATCTGTTCATAATAACTCGTCACAGGAGAAGGTTACCCTCAAATCCGGGCAATACCTCTTTCAAAACCTTCGCAAACAAGACAACCTGCGTGAAGACCAATTTGCGCCTGGCTGCTCACCCACCCCAACACAATACACACCCTGATGAGTCCAGTCATCACCTGTCAAGAAATCGGAACAACATGGCTTTGGCAACATCCACACAGGTGCTATCCCAAAGACCTCAAAGGGACTCAACGGGTATTGTCAATTTAATGGATCTCTTAACGATTTGAAGCTCACGACCAATGCCTTTATCTCCGGATCTATACGGCCTCCCAGCTTTATCCTTGAAGCCAGGTCATACTTGAGCTTCTCGGTAAGGTTATATTGGTGCTGCAGACGTTTGAGTATTCTTTTTCCGTCTATGATTCTATTCAAACTGAGCCATTTCTCTTCGCTGCCTTCAGGGTGAGAGCCCGCGAAGGCAACCACTCTGGCAAGATGGTTCTTGTACTGCTCAAGAGAGCTTTGATATTGGCCTTGATTTTGGAAATTGCGCATGATCTGTTGCTCTATTTCCGATTCAAGCTCACCCCTATTTCGGAAGCTCAGGCCAAATCCCATTGTAAGAGCTTCAGTGGAATTTTCATGAAAAAGCACGTTAGCAGCCATTACCGGCATCAAAATGTGGCACACTTCGAGTAGCTCCCTGATCACTTGGATCTTTTTGCGGCGTTCGCGAGGAGCTTCTTTTGAGCAATCAGCCAGAATGTACTCCAGACCCTCGGGGTCAAGAAGGTAGTTCTCCAATTCCCACCGACATAGAACCCTGACAAACGGCCCAAAAGGTCGTGCATTCTTGAATACCTGGTCATCAGTCTCCCAGAAAGAGCTCCATTCGTTGCATTTCATGAGACTGTCGCGATCCACGATGCCGAATACCGTTACGTTCTTCTCACGGTATCTTGTGACCTTTGCCATTACCTGAGTGCAACCGCCACCATGGCCTTCATCAGAAGATCTGAATTCAAGCCACTCCTTTTCTTCAAAAAACCATCTGTTTTGCAGAACCTGCAGGTCCTCATCGGATTCGACGAAGACCAGAACCTTGTTGGCATAACGGGCGTCCAGAACTCCCGTATCAATGATATTTTTGAAACTTCCCATAGGTCATCTTACCTTGGTTAATCTTCAGGTTGCTTCGGATCGTCCGGTTCAATGATGTGCCCGCCCTTGCGAAGGTTCTTTTCTTCCACTTCAAATGCGAAGCCCTCCAGGAGCTCCCTGGAGTGCGTTGAGACGATAATGGTGAGACCGGGAAAGAGGTCCTTGGCCATTTGCTTCAGTTGATTCAACAAGCGATGCAGCCATCGGGTGTGAAGATGAATATCCATCTCATCGATGAGGATGATTGTATTCCTTGTCATATGCGCGCCAATTCGCAGGAATAGCTGCACAAGGCTTTTCTCTCCGCTGCTGAGCTGATCAAGGCGGTGCTTCTGATTTCCGTTGATTACCACGGCTTCCGGTGGATCTTTCTGGATGCTTTTGAAGAACTTGAGGGAGCCCTCGAAGACTCGTTCGTTAATGATGCTCCTGGCTCGCTCAAAACGTCCATCATCAAGCCACTTGAGCCATACAAGGAGGTTATCCAAAGACCTGGCCCATTGTTCTCCCTCTTGCAGAAAAGAATGCACCGGTTTATAACCCCAATCCGCGGGACGCGAAATAGACCGCTCGACGTCACGAATAGGCGCTATATTCCTGTAGGCGGAGAAATACAGCAACGTTGGGTACATGGAAGGATTATCCTCGAAGCCACTCGGAGGAGCGGCAAGTGCACTTCGAATTGCACTCACGAAATCCTCGACAAGGCTATCTTCCTCGCCAATCGCTTCCAAACGCGCACTTCCACGCCGGCGAAAACCCATACGGTGCCATGAGCCGGCGCCTACCTTTTGAAGATCATCATCAGTCCAAACCTTGAGAGAAACATCCTCGCGCAGAGAGCCTGCCAGCAGGGACAACACTACGCTCTCATCGCGTCCGTCCCGGTGCATGCGCAACCGGATATCCCATTGGGCGCGCCCGTCACCCCGATCCAGGCCCTCGTGCCCGAAGGATTCCAGGTGGCGGTGCTCCAGCATATTCATGAGGACGGCCATGAGCTCTAGAAGAGTTGTTTTGCCACGACCGTTCTCGGACATAAAAAGGAAGAAGTTGCATGGCTCTCTGTTAGCATCAGTGAAATCGAAGCTCCACGTTTGCTCCCGGAAAGGACCCAGTCCCTCCACTGTCAACCTTAGTGGCTCAAATCCCTGGATAAAGAAGTCATCGTAGATCATTTTGACCTCCCTCGGCGGCTTCTGATGCAAGCTGCGATATCATCCGCAACAATGTGCACACCATGAATTCGCGTTACGGGCGACCCGATAAGCTTAATCAACATGTCGCCCTTGCCTGTCAAGCCTTCCGCTCCCGTCTCATCCAGGATGATTCTCGACTCCGAGGATTTCTGGACCGTGAGAGCAATTCTGGATGGTATGTTGGAGCGCAGCAACCCGCTGAACGTTTCGGCATCAGGCCTCTGCGTTGCCAGCACCAAGTGAATACCCACAGCTCGCGCCATCTGTGCGAGTCTCACCAAGGGACCCTCGGCTGTTCTGGACTGGACGAGGAGGTCGGCAAGCTCTTCCACAAAGACTACAATCCGTGGAAGAGTCAATCGCCCTGTTTCATACCCCTCTTCAAGATCGCGCAGGCCTAAGTTAGCCAGTTCCCTGGTACGGCTTTCCATTTCTTCAAGCAATCGATGCAATACATCGACTGCATCCGTCACTTCAACAACCACTTTCCCGGCGTAGAGAGAATCCATGCCCTGATAAGGCGTCAGCTCAACCCTCTTGGTGTCTATTAAACAAACTTGTAGCTGCTCATGGTTATACTGCCACAGCAGCGACAGCAGCAGGGCATGCAGGCAGACACTCTTTCCGCTGCCTGTCGTCCCGCCGATCAGCAGGTGAGGAGCTTGGGCCAGGTCAAAGCAGAACGGTTTTCCCAAGACATCAAATCCAGGAAAAACCCGAAGAGTCGAATCAGGAGTACTCTCGGCAATCCACTCTCTGAGGTCACTACCGGAAATCCTCTTCCATGTTTCAGGTGGCCTGGGCACATCCACATCCACGAGCTTCGATACATCCGTTGACTGCAAAAATATTCCCTGTCGCTGCAGCCCCATTGAAAAGGACACCTTTTCAAGCCCTTTCCTGAGTCGGTCCAAATCATTAATGTCCGGAAGATAGACTCGGAAGCGAGTAAGACGAGGCCCGTGTATTTCTTCCTTGATTTCACCCCGTACATCGATCTCCCTCAGGGCGCTGAAAAAAAGCTGTCGCAGGAATGAGGAATCTTCACCATCACTTGTCGGAACATCTGAAAATAGCTCCTGAAACAGGAATTCGTGGAAGTCATGGCTATCGCGCCAGCCGGCACGGATCTCTCTTAGACCACGACGAACATGGAGTTGGAGCAGATCAGTGAACCGGTCTTCATCCTGAAAGAGATCCTCTTTGTGGTAAACGCTTAGAAGTGCACAAAATGCATCGGTAAAATCCCGTTCCTGCCCCCTATCCGTTTGACCTTGCCCTTTGCCCGTGACTTGCTCCAGGTGGTACTCGCTCCCGCGGGAATCCACTTTGAGCATGTCATGATCGGGTTCTGTCGGTATGCGGAGAGAGAATGCCAGGGCCAGCCGCAGAACCGCCCACTTTGATATCTTCGTGCCTCCCAGCCCTTTAGAGCCAAGCACCTGTTTGATAGTGTCTTCATCTTCACTAGTAGTATAGATTTTGCCCATAAAGTCTTTCTCAGGATTAGGAATACATCTCTGTCAATCGCGGACGAGTGCTCTCTCCGTCTGGATTCTCGAGACGATACTGCCTGTAGATGTGTGGCAAAAGCATTGAATATTTTTCTCTGTCTAATTCAGAGTCAGTAGGCAATACGATAACTTGCTCGCCGGCACTAGGATAATAGTATTTGATCAGTTTCTCTTGGTGATCCCAATCGATCCGTGCCAACGGTGTGTCAACAACAAGTGGAATCATTTTCTGCGAGACTTCTTTCAGAGTCCAAAGCAGAGAAGTCGCTACTAGCTGTTTCATGCCAGCGGAGAGGTTCGCCATGCCAATGGTTTCCCCGTTCTTGTCCACATAACTCAAACCAAATGTATCCAAGACATCAATGTGATCAATCATCCCATGAGCGCTCATTAGTTGCCGAAAATGCTTGTTAATGCTCTCTTCAATATCTCCTCGATACTGACTTCTGAGTCTCTCCTTATACCGACTAAAGAGCTCACTAACCCGGCGCGCCATATCAATCTTTCGCTCAGCTTTTGCACTCAGTACGACTTTCTTTTCCTGCTCTTTGATTTCGCGTTCTTTGTCTCGAATTTGGTTCTTGACCTTCTGAGCTTCCTTGCGCAAATCCTCAAGCCGTTGTTCATGCCTTCCCACAAGACCCCGGCGCTCATCATTGGCAGCCTTTCGTTGGCGATAAGTTGTCTGCTCCACCCCGGAAAGGTTGGATACATCATCCAACCGTCTCTCGACATCTCTCAGTTCTCTCTTCATCCGAGTTATACTACGCAGATCTTTTACGTATTGAGAGCGTTGCATCGTAGACTGCATGTACGGGTCAAGAGTGGACAGCAACAACTTGGCCCGCTTGACTTCGATACGGATGACTGAGTCTCCAATATGTTCAGGATCAGGGATGTAGGCTTGGAGTAGCTTCGTTAGCCGATTCTTATAAAATCTCTTCTGAGACTCAGCTAGGGGTGGATTCGGGTAAGGCGGTTTGTCGAACAGGTCAACAGGCAGGCCTGTTATGAATCCCTCCAGAAGACGCACCTGCACTCCTGATTGGCTCTCAACCAATTCTCGTAATTCACGAATTGTCCGCTCGAGCAAATTTGTACAGCTCACAAGGGGGATGTCCACCGGAAGAGTATCCGCCAGAGTATTCTGCTGCTCCTCAAGGTCACTTCGCAACTGATTCTGTTGGTGTCTAAGACTCTCCGCATCTCGGTCGTAACTGTATGCGCGCATACTTTCGAGGTAACGGTCTTCTTCTTCGATCTTACGTTCCAGTTCAGTGATGCTATCCTGAATCTCTTCTTGTTCTTGAATGCTGCTTGCCTCTCTCGCCAGCAGTTCGGCTTTCTCCTTTTCCAGCCGCGTTAGATTATGCTTGGCCGATAGATCCATATCGTTTCGGCGCCATTCGCCTATTACTTTGGACAGATGATCCCTAAGACTCTCAATAGGGGAGATATTGAGTATTCGTTCCATCTGCTTCGTTTGAGCGCTCCAGTTTGCTTCGGCAATAGCCTGAATCTGCTCGCCATCAAAGAAGAAGAAAGGGATATAGTCTTGGGGCAAACGCTCATCGAGAAAACTCTGTGCGGTCTCTTCGGACACAATACCCCCGAAAGAGCTCCGGACTTCCAGAGTCGCACTGAAGCTGCCACTTTCCAGATGCCATGTGCGACGAGCCGTTACGTTTCCGGCATCCTCCCGCCATTGGACTTCCACCCAGCAGTCTCTCTGCCCTGCTGAGTAGGCTTGTCGGTTCATAATGCCCATCCACTGATCGCCCGTGCCCAAAACATATTGCTTGGGACTGAGCTTCGCATCCCTTATTACCCGAAGCATGCTCTCGTTGATTCCACCGAAAAGGAGCTTTACGCTGTTGATGAAGCTGGTCTTCCCGTAGCCGTTCCTACCTGATATGAGAACAATATTACGTCCCGGCTCGGGTGCTTTGAGGTCAAAAACCTGCTCGTCTCGATAAGAGAAGAGGTTGCAGATACTCACCGAATCAAATTGCATCACTCAAATCCGCCTGTTCATCCAATTCTACGACCTTCGCTATAGCCTCGGCCACGTCGCGTTCCAACCCTGCCTTGGCACCCCATATCTCTAATGAAGGATATTTATCATGCACCAAATACAGCAGGTGCTTTACCAACTCAGGCGAAATCTCGTATTCAGCCAAAAGCTCTTCCAGGATTTCCTGTTCCCTAAGGGGCAGGGCAACTTGTTCCACGGCTTCCACCTTCCTGCCGAATCTTTCGGCCAGCCTGATGGCGGTCTCTGCCAGATCGTAATCCTTGGTCCAAACTCGTTGAATGTAGTCGATTTCCTGATCAGTGATAAGCTGCCTTCCAACGTCTTGCTCAGTCTGAAGGAGCCTTTCCAGGATCTGTTTGCGGGCCTGCGGAGTAAACGGCCCGAGCTGACCGGGTTTCACCGTGCCATCACGGCGTTTGTTGCTCCTCATGTCGGGGTCTTCTCGAATGACCTTGAGCCAGTCACGAAATTCGTGCAAAGGAGCCATCCATGTCTCGCCTGAGGTGATAAATCCTTTCATGGATCTATCGACTTTTACAACCGTGCATGTCCAACAGCCAAAGCGGGTGCCACCACAGGACGGTGCAATGAGGTCCAGGATGAAAGGGCATTCCCCGCCACTGGCTTGCCGATAGAGGTCCCGCATGATGCCATGATCGCCACCCCAGGGAGGAGGATTGTACCTGGCGAGATACTCCCACACTTCTTCGTTTTCCCATTCGGCAATGGGAGTCGCCACCAAAGCATCAGGAATTTCATTATGAGGGTTCAGTTTTCGGGCGCTACATTGCCTTGCGTCCATGCGTTTGCCGCGATCGCTGCTCTCAGTGCGGCGTGTCCCCAATAGTAACACTACACTTCCGTGTTCGCTAATGATTTCATCGATTATGCGCCGCGCAGGTCGTATTTTCATACTACTCGTACACCAGCGAAACCACCTGGTAGGAGATGGATAGCCTTTTCCTATGAGTTTCCCCCAGAAGCTCTCATCAGGGCGAGGAGAAACCAACCGCACATGGACAGGGAAGTGATGGGACCGGGCATGGGCTTCGATACAACTCGTCGTGCGTTCGATATAATCCGCGATGTTCGGAGGCTCTACCCTCGTATCCGAGGAGACCACGTACACAGGTTTGGTGGCACTGTGCTTATGTTCGATTAGCATCTCGTAGACCAGTTGCAGCAAAACAGTGGAGTCCTTTCCCCCTGAAAACGCAACGACCCAAGGTCTCTTATCCGCAAGATATAAGTCAATCATGTACTTGCGTGTTGCCTGCAACAAGCTGGTCTCTTCAAGACCCGATCCACCATCCTGCACTGGTGGGCCACTCCCCGGGTCAAAATCCATAGCCTCAGTTTCCATCAAATGAGCCTCATAATTCAAAAGGGTAAGATAAGACAAAACCTACTGATTGAGCATCTAGCAGCTTGTAGGAGAACACACCCACTATGTGATTCCGGCGAAAGCCGGAATCCAGCAAACCCACTGTATCACCGGATTCCGACTTTCGTCGGAATGGCGAAAAAGCTTAAAAAAACCAGTTCTCCGACAGGCTACTAGATCTTCGAACCGTAAGTTCGTTCCCCCCCTGACAAGCTTTTCGATTGGTTTGGGGACTGACTGAAAGACGTCAGGTGGGGGGGACGAATTTATGGCGCGATGATCTAGGACTTAACACAAAGCTTGCAGTGCAGCAAGACGCATTGACTTCATTGCTGACGCATGAAGTTCCATTGCACAGCTCACGTCGGTTTTGGGGTGGAATTTCGAAGGTGACCTGAGCAACCGGCAGATGGTGAATCTGTGCAATCAGAAGTGATGAGCATGGCTGCGGACCAAGACCGACTCGGTTTTGAAAACCGAGCCGGTCTGCTCTCCGGCAGCGAGGGCTCCGTGCTCGACCCGATTGTCGCCATCCGCTGCCTGATAATGCTCGATCCCGGAGAATCGGTAACGATAAACATGGGCTCCGCATGACGGCATGAACCTCGTGGGCGAGCAGGGCAAGGGCGAAAGTGTATGGCTGGGATTTTTCCTCCATGAAGTGCTCATGCGCTTCACCGAGGTTGCCCGAAATTATGGCGATGTCTCCTTCGCCGAGCGTTGCGAGCGGGAGGCGGCCCGGCTGCGCCGCAATATCGAGGGGCATGGCTGGGACGGCGATTGGTACCGCCGCGCCTGGTTCGACGACGGATCATTGCTTGGATCGGCAAGCAGCTCCGAATGCCGGATCGATTCCATTGCGCAAAGTTGGTCGGTGTTATCCGGCGCGGGAGATCCCGAGCGTTCGCGCATGGCCATGGAAGCGCTGGACAAGCGCCTCGTTCGCCGCGAGCACGGGCTGATCCAACTTCTCGACCCACCGTTTGACAAGTCGGAAATGAATCCCGGCTACATCAAAGGCTACGTCCCTGGAGTCAGGGAAAACGGCGGCCAGTACACCCATGCGGCCATCTGGGCGGCCATGGCCTTCGCTCGCCTGGGTGACAACAGGCGGGCCTGGGAGCTCTTCACCATGATAAACCCTGTAAACCATGCAAGATCTCCAGAGGAGACCGCCACCTACAAAGTGGAGCCCTACGTCGTTGCCGCCGACGTTTATGCGGTAGCGCCGCACACCGGCCGCGGCGGCTGGACATGGTACACCGGCTCGGCCGCCTGGATGTACCGGCTGATCGTGGAATCCCTCCTGGGGCTCAGGCTCGAGCTGGATAGACTGAGCTTTGCACCGTGCCTTCCCGCGGATTGGGAGGGATTCAAGATGCACTACCGCTATCGGGAGACGGTCTACCACATCGCGGTTGTGCAAACGGTGGTGGAGAATGGTGAGATGCGCGTGAGCGTGGATGGCATCGACCAACCGGATAAGACCATCCCTCTGATCGACGACCATAGGGAACACTGGGTTGAGGTGAGGATACCCGTTAGACGCGGTTGAGAGCTCGTCTGTTGTACCACCTCAAAAAGATCGCCGAGGATACCCTAAAACCGCCGGGGATCTATACTTCTGGTTGGCTATGGACACTGATGAGAAGCATCTGTCCTTAATAATCCACCATCGAAGGAAGCTCCTCGCCCTGGCGCTGGATGGACTGCCGGGCATTGGCCCCCAAAACCGCAAGATGTTTCTTACTCCAAGCCGAGACGATGCCCCACGCGCACGCGCCTCGATTTAGCCGAACACGACCAGCCAAGCCATGGTCGCTACATAGTTTTCGATTTGGACTTTCAACCCGGGCGCCGATGGTGTAGATTTCTCATCGCGAGGGTCAATGGCGGCCCTCTCATGGCTTCAAAGAGATTTGGAATTATATCGATGGTCGATACTCTCACGCCTGAGCAGCGTAGCGAGCGCATGAGCAGGGTTAGGGATCGAGGAAGTAAGGCCGAGATGGTAGTTCGCCGCCTCGTGCATTCACTCGGCTACCGTTATCGACTGCATGTATCGCATTTGCCTGGAAGACCCGACATAGTGCTCGCGAAGCATCGAAAGGTCATTCTCGTACACGGGTGTTTCTGGCATCGACATGAGGATTGCAGGCTCGCTCGCCTGCCGAAGTCGAGGCTTGACTTCTGGGTTACGAAGTTACAGCGTAACCGGGAGCGAGACATGGAGAACACACGAAAGCTCAAGGATGCGGGCTGGTCCGTGTTCGTCGTGTGGGAGTGCGAAACGTCGGACAGGGAGAAATTGACCGAGACGGTAAAGAAGTTTCTGGGGAGCGTGCATGGCCTCGATTGAGCTTTTCGCGGGAGCGGGCGGACTCGGAATGGGTCTCACAAAGGCGGGTTTTCATCACTTGGCCGTTATCGAGTGGAACCACGACGCCTGCGCGACCATCGCCGAGAACAGGAAGCGAGGAAGCGCACTCGTGAGGGATTGGCCCGTGATCCGCGCCGACGTGAAACAGTTCTCTTTCCAAAAATTCTCGGGGCGCGTCGATGTCGTATCAGGCGGGCCTCCATGTCAGCCCTTTTCCGTTGGAGGCAAGCACAGGGGGTATCTGGATGATCGAGACATGTTTCCGCAGGCCATTAGAGCCGTCCGTGAGATTGCGCCCAAGGCGTTCATCTTCGAAAACGTCAAGGGTCTCACGCGCGTTACCTTCGCCAACTATGTCGAGTACATCAAGCTGCAACTCAAGTTCCCTGAACTGATCAAGAAGCCGAACGAGGAATGGTTCGAGCATCGGGCGCGGCTAGAGCGACTAGCCACGAGGGGAAAGATCGAAGGGCTTGAGTACAATGTGATAGTCCAAGTCCTGAACGCCGCGAATTTCGGTGTCCCTCAGAAGCGGGAACGGTTCTTTATTGCCGGTTTTCGCTCCGACTTGGGCATCAAGTGGAATTTTCCACTGCCGACACACTCACATTGGACTCTACTATGGGATCAATGGGTTTCGGGCGAGTATTGGGAGCGTCACCAAGTGGCCAGGAATGATCGCCCCCTCCCCCCAGAGGACCACGTTAAGGTTCTCGACCTCTTTCGACGTCCTACGCAAAAGCCGTGGCTGACGGTGAGGGACGCAATCGGTGATTTACCAGACCCGGAACGAAATCCCAGCCAGGCGAACGCCATTCCAAACCACGTTTTTCAGTCGGGTGCGCGGCAGTA
>Ga0209749_1002580_pt1 | contig 11491 bp, 9 predicted proteins | sample EPASupsiteSAE347_FD_187267 | JGI IMG/M metagenome (GOLD analysis project Ga0209749, IMG submission 187267) | Bioremediated contaminated groundwater from EPA Superfund site, New Mexico - Sample SAE3-47 (SPAdes) (version 2) | ecosystem: Environmental > Aquatic > Deep subsurface > Groundwater >... | reverse complement strand
CGGCAGAGACCTTTAAGCGAGCACCTGGTTCAGGGGATTCTGAAACTGAGTGATGAAGTTATTTCTTAAAAGAGCAAGGATCCTGCCCATTCTTCTGTTCTTCTTTTTGATCGCGGGAAATGCTGCTGCTGAAGGACCGAAAGAAATAAATACAGAAAAGAACCCCCTGCACAGGTCAGTCTTTGCCTTGCCGGTATATGTGGTTTTGCCTGAGAGCTGTAGTTTTGTAAAATCGCAAGCAGGATGCGTGGATAAAACAAAAAAAGTATCATTGGAGTCATCAGTCATACGTCTGCCATACTCTGCCCTTCTGGAAGAATTCACAGAGGAAAACCTGAAAAAGGCAAGTATGGAACTGAAGATGAAAAATGAATTTATCTGGAACGGTTCATCGGCTATGCTAATGAAGATATTCCAGAAAAAAGGCTCCAGTCTGGTTGGCAAATGGGCCCTCGTCGTTGACAGGGGCGAAGAATGCTGGATGATAAACGGCCTTTACCCTGCCGGAGACCAGAATCGCGGAGAGGCTGTACTGAAAACGATAAAAAGCGCATACTGGGAAAATGAAAAAAATTCTTTTTCTGCAAAAATTCCGCAGGGAAACGTGGATGTAAACGGGACTCCTCTCAAACTGGCCAGTCTGCTTGATGGTGCAGTGGTATATACAAAGGATGGTTTTCTCCCGACAAAAAAAGATGACGGTTCTCTCTTTGTGGTATCACGCCTATCGAACATCTTTGTAACGCCTGATAAACAGCCTGGTTTTGCAAAAGAAAAACTTCAAATGATAGAAAAAGGAGAAAAGGTCGACATCATTTCTGAAAAAACGGTAATGATCGATGGGCTCACCGGCATTGAGATAGTTGGTTATACTGCCGGGGAACAAACAAAACTGATATACCAAACGATGCTTTTTGACGGCAAGAACAGTCATGTTATGGTTGGCATAGCAAGATCCGCGATTCCGGAGAACCTCGATTTGTTCCACAATACAGCTGAAACATTCAAAACAGCGAGATAAAACGAAAGAGATCAGGAGGAAAAGATGCAGATGAAAAAACACATAAGGGTAACAGCACTTTTTCTGACTTTATTGATTGCCCCTATCCAGACAGCATATGCTTATACCGAACATCACAGTTACAGTTCGAGCCATACTGAGGTCTGGGTCGATGCCACGGGCCTGGCAGTTCTTCTGGGGACTCTCGCTGCCGGAAACAGCAACAATGATGCAGAGGCTGCAAAACAGCAGGCTGCTTATGAACAAAAGGTCAGGGAGATAAGGGAACACGCGAAGGAAAGTTCCAGAAAAGAGATGGAACACGCTGTTGACCTTATTTTTGAGAGAGGCGTTACCGGTGCAGTAGAATTGCTGGTGAAATCCTGGGAAGGCGAAGGAAAAAAGACTTTCCTTGATGACAGAAATGGAGTGGCCGTACTCAAGGTCAGTGGATTTGAAGAGAACATCAGACTAGAATACACGATCCGTCAGGAGAGCAAAAAAATTTCAGTAAGGGTAACTGCTCCCGATTATTCGGTCTCAGAGGAGTCGAGCGCATACTATAAAGAACCCGAGGCCCTTCCTCTTTCGAAAAGTTATCTTGGTTTTGGGCTTGAGGAATTCTCCAGGGATCCTCAGGGGAGACTTCTTATCAAAGATGTCTTAAAAGGAACAGCCGTTTTCTACGCAGGAGTTTTGCCGGGAGACACGCTTGTCATGATCGACACCTATGACACTAAAAATTTCGATATCGCGCGTGTTGATTCATATCTTAAGAGCCGAGCGGACATAAAAGCAAAAGTAAAGATCACTGTATCCCGAAAAGGGGAGCAGAAAACCATAGAGATCCAGCTCTAAAGAGATAGCACTGCAAAGGCAATTCCCTGACCCGAATAAGACTTGCTTACCCAGAGGCGGTGTTGATGATTGCCTTTGACAGCAAAAGGAGGAAACAGTTTTGCCGATCAAAGATTTTAAAGTTGAAAAATGGCTGAACCCCCGCGATGCACACTGCAAATACAACCTGGGCGCTAGCTGCGTGAAGGCTATTTCACTGGACGAACTGGCAGCGTTGGGCGGAGAAAACAAAGATGAGCTGACTAAATATTTCTTTGAGACCCACCTTCACTACGGTGCATTCTTTGGACTGCCCCGACTTCTGGATGCGATCGCATCAACATACAAATGTGTAAAACCCGAAATGGTCCTCACTTTCCACGGAGGTACAGGGGCAAACTCAGCGGTGCTTACGGGAATGCTTGAAAAGGGAGACAATGTCGTGGCAGTAATGCCCAACTATCAGCAGCACTATTCGATCCCTGAAGCCCTGGGTATCGAAGTGCGTCCCCTTTACCTGGAAAAGGAGGATGGCTACAAGATCGATCCGGAGATACTCGACTCTCTGACAGACAGCAAAACAAAACTGATAACACTGACTAACCCCAATAACCCGACAGGATCCTATATGAACGCTGATGAGCTGTGCAAAATTATAGCCATAGCTGAAAAGAACGGCTCATATATCCTATGTGACGAGATATACAGGGGGCTTGCCGAAGAATACATGCCATCTATAGTAGATCTCTATGAAAAGGGCATAGCCACAAGCAGCATGTCCAAGATCTACTCAATGGCAGGTACAAGGGTTGGCTGGGCCGTCACGCGTGACAAAAAAGCATACGACATACTTGAAAACAGGCGTTCCTACGACTCGATATGCAACGGGGTCTTCGATGAACTGCTTTCTGCCATAGCTCTTGAGAACAGCGACAAAATGCTAGCGAGAGCACGCGCGATAGTAAGGCCAAACAAAAAAATCGTTGATGAATGGATCAGGAAACAGCCACATCTTTCTGTTTACGGAGAGAGTTTTACAACTACAATGCTGGTCCATTATGACTACGATATCGACGAAGTGGAACTATGCACGGATATATACGAAAAGACAGGAGTCCTTCTCTGTCACGGGGACTGTTTTGAAGAGAAAAAGTGTTTCAGGCTCGGTTTTGGTTTTGGCGACAGTGCGCTGCTTCAAAATGGACTTGACAAGCTTGGAGGATATCTCGCATCCTTAAGGTGATGAGATTGGGATGTCATGACCGTTATTAGGTGCAGACAGAGTCCATAAATAGCCGCAGCAGACAGTTATCACTGAAAGATATGTGCTAAAAGGTGTAAATATCCAATATTTGGGTCATAAAAATAGTTGCATTAACCTGATGTTACATGATAGACTACCTTTTGCGGTGCGGACTCGTAGCTCAGTAGGATAGAGCGACGGCCTCCTAAGCCGTAGGTCGCCGGTTCGACTCCGGCCGAGCCCGCCATAAAATTGGTGATACCACGGTTTACAGGCCCCCGAGATTACTCGGGGGCCTGTCTCGTTATTTGCCAGCCCTTCAGGAAGGGCAATTTATTGGTAACGTTCTTCTTTTGTGGGCCGAAATCCTTTACACAGGTGTGGATGAGTTGCATTTCAGATATTTGGATCTTTGGCAGTTAAAATAAGCGGCATCTTGATAAAAAAGATTGTTAAAAATATTAAGGAAGTCTTTTTATAGTTTTATTGCAGTATTTATATGCTATTATTGTAAAGTAAAATGCTTATCTGAATAATTAAGGTATTTAAAACTCCTTAATTACGACAAAATCAAAGGAGAAATATATCCCGGCTTTTAGTCAAAGCGGTCCTGCAGAAAGAAAGGGTGATAAGTCAGAAAGACAAGACCTTCGGATAAAACTATCCAGATCAAAAAATCAGAAAACTATAAAGTGGACTAAACAATATTTGATCCATATGCGGTTTGTACGGATGCGCCCCCTCTGATGATTTGATATTTTTTAATGTGAAGGGTGTCGGTATACCCTGTATGATGGTTTTTTATAACTTCCGGAAAGGTGTGAGAGCGGTTGAAGAAATTGATAAAAAACAACGTTTCATGGGTAGGGAAGGTCGATTGGGAATTACTTAAGTTCCATGGGGACGATTACTCGACGCACAAGGGATCGACTTACAACTCATATCTTATAGAGGAGGAGAAGACGGTCCTGATTGATACCGTTTGGATGCCCTTTGCAGATGAGTTTGTAGAAAACCTGAAAAAGGAGATCGACCTCAACAAGATCGACTATATCATTATCAACCACGGTGAGGTCGACCACAGCGGATCGCTTCCCGCACTTATGAAGCTGATCCCGGACAAACCGATCTACTGCACGGCAAATGCCGTCAAGTCACTTAAGGGACAGTATCATCAGGACTGGGACTTTCACGTGGTAAAGACCGGAGATAAACTGGATGTTGGAAACGGCAAGGAACTCATCTTTGTAGAGATGTCAATGCTGCATTGGCCTGACAGCATGGCGGCATACCTTACGCAGGACAATATACTTTTCAGCAACGATGCATTTGGCCAGCACTATGCGACAGAGAAGCTCTTCAATGATTTGGTCGATCAGTGCGAACTTTTCAACGAATGCATCAAATACTATGCCAACATAATTACCCCGTTCAGCGCGATACTCAGAAAGAAACTCGCAGAGGTCCTTTCTCTGAACCTTCAGATCGATATTATTGCGACTAGCCATGGAGTTATCTGGCGGGATAATCCAGTGCAGATAGTTGAAAAATATTTAAAATGGGCCGAAGACTATAAGGAGAACCAGATCTCGGTCATCTATGACACTATGTGGAACGGGACCAGAGAGCTTGCGGAGAGGATCGCAGAGGGGATCGGCCTGGCAGACAAAGACGTTACCGTCAAGCTGTTCAACCTTGCAAAGAACGATGATAATGACGTCATCACAGAAGTCTTCAAGTCCAAAACAGTAGTGGTTGGCTCACCCACTGTCGGAAACAGCGTACTTCATTCAGTGGCGGGGTTCATGCATCTGATGAAGGGACTTAAATTCAAAAATAAAAAGGCTGCGGCCTTTGGGTGTTACGGCTGGAGCGGAGAAGGACCTAAGGTAATATCAGACTCCATGAAGAGCGCAGGGTTTGAACTTATAGACGAAGAGGGGCTTCGGAACGCCTGGAATCCGACCGAAAAAGCTAAGGAAGATGCAGTCAATTACGGGATGAAAATAGCAAAAGCATAGAAAATACAACAAAAATCAGCAATATAAAGGAGGAGTGTCATATGAGCATGTTCTGTTTTCAGTGTCAGGAAACTGCAATGAACAAGGGCTGTACAGTAAAAGGCGTATGCGGAAAAGAAGAGCAAGTGGCAAAGCTCCAGGATCTTCTTATTTACACAGTTAAAGGCATCTCGGATGTTGTAGTAAAGGGTAAAATTGAAGCCTCCGGGATCCCCGAGGTGAACCATGAAGTACTGAGAAGCCTCTTCATGACGATCACAAATGCAAACTTTGATGCCGACGCTATCCAGAAGCAGATCACAAAGATGATCTCAGTCAGGGAAGGCCTAAAAGCCAAAGCTCACGCGGCGGGACTTCATGATGCCGCCCTCTTTAAGGCCGAAGGCAGGGATTTGATGCTTGAGAAGGCAGCGTCAGTCGGAGTTCTTGCAACAGAGAACGAAGATGTCCGCTCCCTGAGGGAAATGATAACTTATGGCCTGAAGGGCATGGCTGCCTATGCAGAACATGCGCTCAACCTTGGCAAGGAAGATGTTGACCTTTACAAGTTCATGTATGAGGCTATGGCGTCTTTGCTGGACAACAGCCTTGGAGCGGATGACCTCGTCGCCCTCACACTCAGAACAGGTGAGTACGGAGTAAAGGCGATGGCTCTTCTTGACGGGGCCAATACTTCAAAGTACGGTAACCCTGAGATCACGAAGGTCAACATTGGTGTGAGGAAAAACCCGGCCATCCTTATTTCAGGACATGACCTTACCGATCTTGAGCAGCTCCTTGACCAGACTAAGGGAACGGGAGTGGATGTCTACACCCACGGCGAGATGCTCCCTGCCCACTATTACCCCGCATTCAAAAAGTATGACAACTTTGCAGGCAACTATGGCGGTTCATGGTGGAAGCAGGTCGGAGAGTTTGAGACTTTCAAAGGCCCTATCCTCTTTACTACGAACTGTATAGTCCCGCCTAAGAGCGAAGAGGTTCGGCAGCGCATATTCACGACCGGTTCAGCCGGATTCCCCGGATGTGCCCACATAGTACCTGATCCAGCGGGAAAGAAGGATTTCTCTGCAGTCATTGAAATGGCGAAGAAACTCCCGGCACCGGAAGAGATAGAAACAGGAACGATAGTGGGAGGCTTTGCCCATAATCAGGTCCTTGCTCTTGCCGATAAGGTTGTCGATGCGGTCAAGTCGGGAGCTGTCAAAAAATTCTTTGTAATGGCAGGCTGCGACGGACGCATGAAGTCCAGGGAATACTACACGGAATTTGCGAAGAAACTTCCCAAGGATACGATCATACTTACAGCGGGATGTGCGAAGTATCGCTACAACAAGCTGGATCTAGGAGACATCGGAGGCATACCCAGAGTCCTTGACGCAGGACAGTGCAATGACTCCTACTCGCTCGCGGTGATAGCCCTTAAGCTCAAGGAAGTTTTCGGCCTTGACGATGTAAACAAGCTGCCAATTGCCTACAACATAGCATGGTATGAGCAAAAGGCTGTCATCGTACTACTGGCCCTTCTCTATCTCGGTGTCAAGAATATCCACCTTGGTCCGACTCTCCCCGGCTTCCTCTCACCCAATGTGGCGAAAGTGCTGGTTGAAAAGTTCGGAATTGCGGGAGTAGGTATTGTAGATGATGACATCGCCATGTTCATGGCATAAGCAATAAAGAAAATATATATAATAATGACGTGTGGTACGTTGTTCGTACCACACGTTCTTTATTTTTAAGAGATGTTCAGATATTGGAAATTATTTTAAAAACCATTTATATTCGCAAAATTCTGCAATTAGCCTGCAGTTGTACGCCGCTCGGATATGCATGTATAATAATTCACGTGCTTTTGTAAAATGCAGGCGGTAAGCCTGTGACAATACATCCCAGGGAGGTCATTTCTGACATGGAACAGATTCGTACACTAGGTGCACTGCTTGAGTATGCAAAGGAAGTAGGCCCCAAGAAGATAAGCGTTGCATGTGCCGAAGATGCAGAGGTAATGGAAGCGGTAGAGAACGCACGCAAAGCCGGTGTTGCTGAAGCATTTCTCGTTGGCAATGCTGACAAGATCAAAGAAGTCACAGACAAACTTGGAATCGATCTCGCCAACTACGAAGTAGTCGATGAAAAGGGCGGGGAAGCAGCTGCAGCGCTTAAGGCTGTTGAACTGGTATCGAGCGGCCAGGCACAGATAGTCATGAAGGGAATGGTCGCGACAGCCAACTTCCTAAGAGGGATACTAAATAAGGAAAAAGGGCTCCGCACAGGCAAGACCCTTTCACACGTGTACATCCATGAGGTCAAGGGATACGACAGGATCTTCTTCATTTCCGACCCCGCATTCAACATGTACCCCGACCTCAAGATTAAGATCGACATAATCAAGAACGTAGTAGAGCTTGCGCACGCATTCGGAGTAAGCTGCCCCAAGGTAGCCGCACTTGCCGCCGTTGAAGTCGTGAACCCCGATATGCCGCCGACGATGGATGCGGCGCTGCTTACACAGATGAGCCGCCGCGGGCAGATCAAGGGATGCATAATCGATGGACCCCTCGCCCTGGACAATGCGATATCCCCTGAATCAGCACACCACAAGGGCATCAAGAGCGACGTCGCCGGATATGCAGATATCCTGCACGTTCCCAATATAGATTCAGGAAATATGCTTGCAAAAGCGATCGTCTATTTCTCAGAGAATAAGACAGCAGGCATCGTCCTCGGAGCGGCCGCACCGGTAGTTCTTACCAGCCGCGCAGACTCAGCCGAAACGAAGCTCCTCTCGATCGCATCAGCTGTCGCCCTTGCAGCCCACCAGGGAAAGTAAAAGATCCAAACTTTCTCAGATAACAGAAAGCGCAAAGAGGGCGGTATCCCGCCCTCTTTTAGTTTAGGGTCAGGAAGAATAGAATGAAAAAGAGACAGGAATATTCAAATATACAAGAATATGTGACTTCCGGGACCTTTGGTGACAAGGAGGTCAGGATCGCTTCCTGCCTTCCGAAAATACCGAACGGGATCCAGATAGTTCTGCTCCACGGAGTGCACAGCAGTGCCAATATGGGAGAACACAATAAATTCCGGCTCCTTTCCGAGCTTCTTTCAGAGAAGGGATACACTCCATGGCTGGTGGAAACGAGCCGAAAGATCAGAAACCGACAGGACTTTTCAAATGACGTCTCCCAGTGGATCAAAAAAGCTTTTTCAGGAAAGACTTTTGCACAGGAGCAGCAGGACGTTTTTAACGCAATATGTGACATCAGGGCAGCAACGTCGGGAAATCCGCTCTGGATATGGGGTTTTTCACTTGGCGGCATCATTGCCCTTTCTGCTGCGGCAGATAATATCAACTGCCTGATCAAGGACGGTTCTCAGGTCCCCGAGAGGGTGATACTCAGCGGAACTGGAATAGTAGCCTTCAAAGAGGTTGAGGAAAGAATGATGTCCCTTCCTGTTCTTTCAACTTTACGCTCAGAAATAAAGGAGGACATGCTCTCCCATGTTAAGGTAAAAGGGCTGATATCCTTCAGAGGCAGCTGCGATGAGATTTTTTCCGAGGAAAGCTGCATGGGGGTGCTAACGGAAGTAAGCCTGCCGGATAGAGAGAAATATTTTTTCATTATTGAAGGGGCGGACCATTCTTTCCGCAGCAGATACGGCAAGGCCGACCCGAAGATAATGAAAGAGATGGTCGACCGGATAGCCAAGACCTGGGCTTAGCTCTGTGATAAAATGATCTGACCGTTCCTGTAATGACGGGGAGGTCTTTGATGGATCGCATTACTGAGGCGAACGATCGTCTTTCAAATAGCAGACAACAGAAATACTGCGCATTTAAAAACTTGTTCGGTCTTAGGGTCGGAGGAGTTTATGTTTTATGTTTCATACTTCTTTCCATCCTTCTTACTCCCTATAACTTGTATGCAGAAGAGATAGATTATCAGGCCCTTCAGGAAGATCCTCTCGAAACGGCATACAGAAAACTGGGCTCGCCCGGCGACATTGAATGGGACGAGGAAGAGATGGTCAGCGGCGGCGCACCTCTTCTCATCAGCGACATGAAGTGGCCCCTGAAGTCAGGGGAACTTTCCAGCCTCTTTAGCAGGACAAGGTCAAAAAGCAGGCGGAAACACCTTGGCATAGACATCGTTGCTCCAAAAAGCACCCCGATCCATGCCGTCCTTGACGGAATTGTTGAGGTAGTCTCAAATGGGGGAAAGGGTTTCAGAGGCTATGGAAGAGTCATAATAATAAATCACTCGGACCAGCTCTGGACGCTTTACTCACACTGCTCCACAATGAACGTAAAGGTAGGACAAAGGGTAAAACAGGGAGATGTTATAGCAACTGTCGGCAGAACTGGCAGGGCAACGACGAACCATCTCCATTTCGAAGTCCGCAATGCAAAAGGCACAGCCCTTGATCCAATGAAATACCTTCCCGAATACGGGGCTCTGCCAAATAAACCTTACAGAAGATAGCTCCTATTCTCTAAGCTCTCCTCATACACCAAGAATTTTGTGTTCATTTTCTTGTCAAACTGTTAAAATTACATCAATATTTACCTATGTGATGATCCTTGGAGGAGTGACAAGTCATGTTTAAACAGATGTCAGCTTTGATGGTTTGTATATGTCTAATATTTATTACGACTGGTTCTGTGCTGGCCTCCCAGAATGTATACGTTGAGGAGGTAAAGTTCAGGGAAGGCGGTATTGTTGAAATCGACCTTGAAGACAAGACAGATAAAGACGCACAGATAGTTTGGACAAAACAGGAGACAGTATCCGTAAGGGATGCTTCAGGCCGAGAAGTCAAGGCAGAACTGAGGAAACATGACGATGACACCTTCTTTCTGACGGTCCCTGAGTTCCTGCTGGATGGAAGGTATTCTTTTTCGGTAGATAATGTAAACTACGGCAGGCACAGTAAGATAAGGGTCACAAGCTATTTCGTCGCGTCCCCCCAATGGAAAGCGGAATATGATGGACCGGTTGTACCGGGGAGCAGCGATCCGATAGGGAAAACGACGCTTTATGTCGGAGAGATGGAGTTCAAAAATGGGAACGAGCTCGAAATAGACATAGATGATGCAGTGGGGCACGATAATGAGATAACATGGGACGGCAAGGAAAAAATTATGGTAGCCGACAAGGACGGAAAGACCTATCCGGTCCGTGTCAAAAAGTATGACAACGATGAAATAGAACTGCTGATCGACGGGCTTGCAAGCGGAGCGAAGTACGGAGTCGAGATCAGGGGTATCCTCTACAGGGGAGAAAAAGTCACATTGGTTGCAGAGTTCGAAGCTACCGGCGGGTGGGAATACAAGGATCCCAGGAAAAAATAACTCTCCAAAGCTAAAAAACGAAGATCTTCTTAGAGTATAAAAAGTGAGGCCGGGGCGGAAGCATCCCTCCGGCCTCATCTTGCTATAATAAACGGGTATGCATATAACACTACCAATCAGGAAAAGTCCGGAGGCGGCAGACAGAAAGCGATGAACATTAAAGTTAATCCTTCAAGATCCATAGTTTATCTTGCAGCTGCCGCAGTGACAGTTATGTTCTTCATTTCGCTGTATGTGGACATTACAGCCTGGCGAACTCCAATAAAGGTCCAGAGGGAATCATACCGCCTGGGTACTATCGTGAGAATCACTCTATACGGGGATAACAGTGAAAAGCTGAACTACGCTCTTGACCTGTCGATGAAAGAAATTGAAAGGCTTGAAAATCTTCTGTCGGCCAACATCCCCTCATCGGACATATCGCTTGTGAACAAAGCATCAGGAAAATATCCGGTAAAAGTTTCAGAAGAGACAGGCTTTCTTCTGGAAAAGGCGCTTGGATGGTCAGAACGGACAGATGGAGCCTTTGACCCCACTGTCGGAAAGATCGTCAAACTCTGGGGCATAGGAACTGAAAGTGCAGCCATACCAAGTCCCGAACAGCTGAAGCAGGCTGTGGAACTCACAAATTTCAGAAAAGTTTCTGTTATACATAAAGCGGAAGGTACTTTTGTACAAACGGCAAAGGGACAGAAGATAGATCTCGGGGGAATAGCAAAGGGATATGTGACAGATAAAGTAAGGGACCTGCTTGTAAACGAGGGTGTCTCATCTGCCCTTATCGACCTCGGGGGGAATATAGCAGTTTTCGGGAGCTCCCCGAAGCCGGGAAAGTGGAAGCTAGGGCTCCAGCATCCGTTCATGCCCAGAGGAGAATATTTCGGCATTGTGGAAGTATCGAATGTTTCTGTTGTGACATCAGGACCATATGAGAGATATTTTGAATCCGGCGGAGTTAGATACCACCATATTTTCAACCCGGCAACCGGATATCCCGCTCAGTCAGACCTGGCCTCTGTGACGATAATAAGCGAAAA
>Ga0209749_1002579_pt1 | contig 11500 bp, 8 predicted proteins | sample EPASupsiteSAE347_FD_187267 | JGI IMG/M metagenome (GOLD analysis project Ga0209749, IMG submission 187267) | Bioremediated contaminated groundwater from EPA Superfund site, New Mexico - Sample SAE3-47 (SPAdes) (version 2) | ecosystem: Environmental > Aquatic > Deep subsurface > Groundwater >... | reverse complement strand
CTTGTGGCGGCGGCACCAAAACCCGCACTTGCACTAATCCCGTTCCAGCCAATGGCGGAGCAAACTGTTCGGCGCTCGACGGCGGCAACAGCAGCGCGCCTTGCAATACCCAGGCCTGCTGCACGCCCACCAGCACTACCTGGGGCGCCTGGTCAGATATAACTGTTTGCGGCCCAGCCACTTGCGACGCGACCACAAAAACCCAGCGCCGGACTTGCCAAGGTACTGTTTCCTGCGGCGGCACCAGTAATTGCGCGGCCGGCACAACCGAGAACAGGACAGTAGCTTGTCCTAGATTGGTCTGTTCAGCACCGGGTGGATGAAGGTAACCGCCATGTTAAATCATAATAAAAAAAGAAGCCCTGTCTAGACTTGGAGTCCTAGGCAGGGCTTCGTGCTTGGAGAACGATAATCTACTTCAGCAGTAGCAATCGACGCGTACCCCCGTACGCGCCGGACCGCAGCTGGTAGAGGTAGGTACCGCTGGCACAGGCCTGACCAGAGTCGTCAGTGCCGTCCCAGCGGGCTTGGTGTTGGCCGGCTTCCTGTGGCCCGTCCCAGAGAGTCCTCACCGCCTGACCGTTTAGGTTGTAGATGGTGAGCCGGGCCGGGCCTGCCAGTAGCAGGTTGTAGTTGATGGTTGTCTCGGCGTTGAACGGGTTGGGGTAGTTCTGCTCCAGAGCCGCGGCCTCAGGCAATCCCAGATACTCCCGGGCCAATTGCATCAGCTTGGCCTGGGCCGTTCCCTGGCCGAAGCTATCGACGAACAGGAAGAAGTCCGAGAACCCGACCGTGCCGTCGTTGTCCAGGTCGCACGCGTCTGCCAGCGTCGAGCTGGACGCATTCTGGCCGAAGCAGTCGACGAACAGGAAGAAGTCCGAGAACCCGACCGTGCCGTCGTTGTCGAAGTCGGCAGATGGAGTTGGGCGGCTGATGTTGATGGTCCCATTGGTGAACAACACCGGCCAGGCGATAATCTCGGCCGGTAATACCGACCCGACGAAAGTCGCGCTGAGCAGTCCGAGTGAATCCGGGCTGATATCGCTATACCCTTCACCATCCACCATGATTCGCTTGGTGAACTGGCTGTACTCGTCGCGATAGATGGCGCGGTTGTGGGGGTTATACTGGAGGCTCTCCCCCGCGTCCTGGAAAGTGCATCCCCAAGTTCGAACCCTGGTGATGCGGCTTCCGGCCGGGGCGTTACCCCAGCCAGGAACCATCAGCCCTCCGATGTTGCCAGAGGTCTGGGAATTGTGCAAATCGAGCCAGCCCCCGTGCTGGACGACAATCCCGGTTCCTTGCCCTTCCCAGTTGGTTAAGCCATACGGCGGGTTGTTGAAGCCTTCCACTTGCAGGTGGTAAGCTTTGAGGTAGCCGTACACCTTGAGGCCGGCGTTTTTGTCGACGGTGCCGCCGTTCCACATTTCGTCGGTCCGCAGTCCAGTGGCGACGATCCGGACCGGACGGGTATCCTGGCCGGTCGAGTCGCCGAACAGCGCCTCGCACTCGACCCTTACCTGGGCGTTGGTGAGCACCACGGTGCCGGGAGTGAGCCAGGTTGAGTTACCGCGGAAAATCAGAAACCCGTTGTAGTTCCGCGTGCGCGCGATGGCGACTATCGTGTCGCCGGCACTAGTCCTCAAGTCGGTGTAGACAGCCGCGATACCTATGCGCCGCATCAGACCATCCCAATCGCGCTGAAGGGAGTCCATTTTGGCTGTGATGGTCCTGCTCTCGCTCGCCATCGGTGTGGCGAGCAGCGTTGCGACCGTAGCCGCAAATACCACGATGGCTTTCATTGTGAACCTCCGTGAGTGGTGCTGTGGGGGAGTTAATTACACTGGTGTTACGGCCGCTTTCGGGGGTAGCCACCCAGAGGGTGGCAAAGCGGGTTAAACGGTTGTATTTATTAGATTTTCAGAGAACATTCTAGTAGTTTGTTTGTGTCACTATATTACCACTTTTTTGCGATTTGTCAAGTTTGTTAAACAAAAACAGTATGTTATGATATTTTTACAACCAACTATGCTTAATATCGGTCAGATAAAACGCGGAGCAGCCATTGTCTATCAGGGCGGGATTTATATTGTGGCGGATTCGGCCCATTCCAAAAAAGGCCGGGCCGGCGCCGTGCTGCGGACCAAACTCAAAAATTTGCAGACAGGCAGTATATTGGAAGTCACTTTCCAGGGGCATGACAAGGTAGATGAAGCTGATTTGGCTTACCGGGTTTGCCAGTTTTTATACCAGGATGAACTGGGCGCTTTTTTTATGGACCAGAATTTTGAACAGTTCAATTTAGAGAAAAGCCTGGTTGGCGACAGCCTGCCTTATTTAAAAGAAGGCCAGCCGATTGATGTCGCTTTTTGGGAGCAACGGCCGATTGCCGTTAAACTTCCGCCCAAAGTCGATTTGCGGGTAACCGAAGCCGCACCGACCGTTAAAGGCGACACGGCCACGGCCGCGAGTAAAACCGTAAAACTGGAAACCGGTTTGGAAGTGCTGACTCCGATGTTTGTTAAAGAAGGGGACGTGGTGCGGATTAATACCGAGACAGGACAATATGTCGAGCGAGTCTAAAAGATATTTGGGGTTTCTAATTTTCTTTAATAAACACCAATAACCAAACATCAAACACCAAGAAAAAACCAAACAATCAATAACCAAATAAAGAAATAATTTTGATGTTTTGGAATTTGATGTTTTCTTGGTTATTGGAGATTGGTGTTTGGTGTTTAAGACTAGTTAATTTAAAGTTTTTAATTGTTTCCTAAACACTGTATAATGAAAACACCTAAATTTTTCATTCATGTCTTATTTGCGCAGCCGGAGCAATATTAATCTTCTGCTTCTGACCATAATCGGTTTAGCGGTTTTTGCCTTGGTGGCCTGGCTGGGTTATAATGCCGGCCTTAACGCTTCCGAAGGCTTGTCGCAGATAACGCCTAAGAACTTAGAAACCGTAAAAGGGACTGATGTTTATTTGACTTCCATATCTTTGGCGGAGAATCTTAATTTGGGTAATGCTTCCGGATTGGCCACCATCGACCGCTCCGGCGGCCGGGTGGCGGTTGATATGGTTTTGCCGGTCGGCGTATCTTTGCCAGCCGGGAATGCCTTGGAAGTCTGGCTGGTGGATGCCGGCAAAAACGGCGGTTTGGGCGAGAGTTCAGTTTCCGAGGCTGACCAGCAGTACGGCACGCCGTTTGCCAATATGGATTTTTCCGCCAGCGTGGATAGCGCGCCTTATGGCACCTCTTTGGGAGCGCTCGCGTGGGATGAAGCGCGCGGCAGCTGGCATCTGGCTTACAGCGGACGGGCCGATTTAACGCCTTATGACGCGGTTATGATCACCGTGGAGTCGGATAACAATATCGGCAACTACGACCCGCGGCCCGGCACACCCATACTGATTGGGAAGATAGAGGGGAATAAGTAATAAATCCAAATGTCAAAATCCAAAGTTCAAATCAATGTCAAATGTCTAAATGCCAAATAAATATTTTGTCATTAGGGTTTTGACATTCATTTGGCATTTGAGCTTTGAAATTTGACATTATTAAATTAGAAATTAAATCTATCCATCTATGTTCAAGAGAATTGCATTACTAGCCATTGCCAGCTTGATTTTTACCGGAGCTGGCTGCAGTCTGGGCGGCGACGACAAAACCGCGCCAAAAGACACGGCCGGAGTCAATAATATTCCGTTAAACGTAACTGACGGCACCCAAGGTTCAGGTGAAATTGTTTTAGAGAGCCCCCAAAAAGATCAGGAATTAAAATCACCTTTCTTAGTGGCGGGCACAGCCGATTTGCCCGGCAACCGCGCTTATGTCCGGGTAAAGAACAGCGAAGGCAAAAGCGTAATTGAGGCCTGGACCGCCATCAAGAAAACCAAGGATGGCGCCGGCAAATTTTCGGTTCTCATAAATTTCAATTTCCGCGGCACCGAGGCCGGCACTGTCGAAGTGTTTGGCAAAGATTCAGACAATGCTGAAGTCGGTTTGCAGAGCGTGCCGGTTAAGTTTGACGTAACTTCAAGCCAGGCAGCAGACTCCTCCGAGGCGGAGGAGTAAAAATAGGTTAAGGGTAAGGGTAGGCTGTAGGTCTGGCAGTAAGGTTAGGGTTAAGGTTTCTTACTGCCAACCCTAATCCCTAATCCCTAATCCCTAATCCTAGCTCTCATATCCATGTGAGCTTTTTGGATTTCTGCCAGCAAGCGGCTTTCGTTTACCAGAACATGGCGGCGGTCTTTGATTATAAATTTGCCGTTAATCATCAGGTCGCGGACAAACCGGCCGCCATGGGTAATAAGGTTAGCAAGCAGAGTGATGGGGTTAGCCTCGTCGTAGGGGATAGTGCCCCGGTCTTTTAGTTTCCAAAAAGCCAAGTCAGCTTTGTAGCCCGGTAAAATCTGGCCGCGCGGCTCATGCAGCACCCGGGCGCCGTTTATGGTCATGATTTTAAACAAGGAACTGAACCTAACCGTGTGGCCGTAAAGATGGGTGAGCCGGGTTTGATAGGCCTCGGACAGAATATCCAGCCGGCTTTTGGAAACCACGCCGTCGGTGCCCAGTGACAAATAAGGAAAGCCGCCAGCTTCATCGAATTTCCAGTATTGAAAGACTCCGCTTTTATGGATAGCGTTAGAGGTCGGCAGATGGGCAATACCCACCCCCGCGCGCGCGAGGGCGGCAATTTCTTGGTCCGTGACATGGATGGCATGGGAAACAATGGTGCGGTCGTTTAAGAGCCCGTATTTTTCCAGCACGCCCACTTCGCGCAAGCCATGGACAGATAAGCATTTTTCGGCAACCGCTTTGCTTTCGGCCATGTGGCAGGTAAAAAGAAGCTGGTATTTATCAACCAGTTTTTTTATTTCCGCCAAAACAGAGCCGGAGGCTTTATGCAAATAATGCAAGGCAATCGCCGGTTGGGAGAAAAAATTTTTTTTCACGGCCAGCAGCTCGGAAATATGCGCCGGCGAGTTTTCGGGATGGGTGTTGGAAACGGCCGAGAGCGCGTTTATCACGTTTTGGCCGGTCAGCTTGGCGGCGCGTTCAATGGGCCAGAAAACGCCGTAATGCGAAAGAGTGGTGGTAATGCCGTGTTTTTGCTGTTCAGTCAAATCACCAACCGCGGCGATGGTATAGTCAGCGTCAGTCATGGCCCGTTCCCAGCGCGGCATGGCGGCAATCGTGTCGTCCAGGCCCTCGCCTTCTTCCAAAGACATAATCGACCGCATAAGATACATGGGCGGGTGGGAGTGCGTGTTTATCAATCCGGGCGTGATAATCACTCCGCCGCGCTTGAGTGCGTCATAAACCAAATCGAATTTTTCCGTTGAAATTTCCTCGGCCGGCGCCACGGCGGAAATCAAGCCATCCTCAATGACGAGCGAATGATTTTCCAGTATCTGCATATGGCCGTCCGCGCCGCAGGTAAACAAAAACGGCGCATTATGAATCAAGACGCGTCGGGGATTTTCGTTAATTTGCTGATGACGGCTATGATTATTATTCCCACTCGATGGTTCCCGGGGGTTTATTGGTAATGTCATAAAATATAAAACTGATTTTTTTTGTGGCAATAATTTTATCTACTATACTGGCGAGTACTGTTTTTGGCAAGCGCGCGAAATTGGCGGTCATGGCTTCTTGCGAGACAATCGGCCGCAGAATTACGGATTCTTGGCCGGCTTGGCCGAAAGGAACGAGCACCACCGGGAATTGCCAGACAGAATCGTATAGTCCGGCATGCTTTATTTCTTCGCTGACTATAACATCAATTCGTTGGAGAAGTTTAACGCGTTCTGGAGTTAAAAAAGCGGTTTGGAGATGTCCGGCAAAATTATTAGCCGGCGGATTAAGCAGTAGGAGCACGCGGTTGATGTCATGGTGAGAGTTAGTAATTTGACTGGAGAGAGCGTCTAATTTTTCCCAGTCCAGAACCTCCCCCAACCCCCTTCCCTCGACATACTCGGGACAGGCTCTTAGCAAGGAGGGGGATTTCCAAATAGCCAAGGGGTGGGCGTAAGTGCGGTTGTCGCCCTGCACACCCACGGATTTAAGCGGAAGCAGCTGGCAGTGCACATTGTTGTCAATGTCCGTTATTGACAACGCGGGCATAGCCGAAGGTTCTCCGCTCACGCACAGGATTCTAATGGCCAAGCCGGGCCCGGGAAAAGGATGGCGGTTTATCAGCTCATCCGGCAGAGCCAAGAGCCGGCCCAGTTGCCGCACCTCGTCTTTGTAAAAATCAGCCAATGGTTCAATAACGCGTCCTTGGCTAATCATTTCTTGAATCGCGTCAATGCGGTTATGGTGGGTTTTGATTCTATCCGCGTGGCGGGTTGCTCCGCTTTCAATCGTATCCGGGTAAATAGTGCCTTGTCCCAAGAGCCAGGCATCATTATTAAGATTCAATTCCGCGGCTATTTTGTCTTTGATGTCCAAAAATGTTTGGCCGATGATGGTTCGTTTTTGTTCCGGGTCAGTTATACGGCGCAATCGTTCGAAAAAAATAAGGCTGGCATCTTCCACGCGCAAGTTGTTATAGCCAGCGGCCGTTAAAGCTTTTTTAATCCAGGCAGATTCGTCCTGGCGCATAAAACCGGTATCAATATGCAGGCCAACCACGCGTTTTTTGCCCAGGGCTTTTTCCAAAAGGGCGAAACAGACGGTTGAATCCACACCGCCCGAGACCAAGAGGAAAACATTTTTGGCGCCGGCTTGACGGCGTATTTTTTCAATCAGGTCAGTGAGCAGATTTTCTATTTTCCATTCTCTTTCGGCTTGGCAGATATTAATGACAAAATTTTCCAGTATTTTTTTGCCGGATGAGGTGTGGTGGACTTCAGGGTGAAACTGCAATCCAAAAATAGCGCGCGCCTCGTCAGAGGCGGCCGCAATCGGGCAGTCGGTGGTAGTAGCGAGAACAGAAAAGCCGGGCGCTAGTTTTGTTACCGTGTCGCCGTGGCTCATCCAGACCGTGGTTGGGCTTTCCAGGCCTGACAAGAGGGGAGAGGATTGTATTATCTCCAGTTCAGCCCGGCCGTATTCGCGCGTTGCGCCGGGCGCCACGGCGCCGCCCAACATGTTTGCCAGCAGCTGGTGCCCGTAGCACAGGCCGAGAATCGGCTTGCCCAGTTTGATTATTTTTTGGTCTATGGCCAGCGCGCCTGGTTCATAAACCGATTGCGGGCCGCCGGAAAGTATAATGCCGGCAATGTCCGCTGGCAGATTTTTGGCCAAGATATCCGGCTGGTAGATTTTAGAGAGCACTCCCAGCTCGCGGACGCGGCGGGCAATGAGGTGGGTGTACTGGGAGCCAAAGTCGAGAATAGCGATGTGTTGCATATTTTATGTCATTGCGAGGAGTCCCGTACTCGGGACGACGAAGCAATCCCGGAATTAATTCTGGGATTGCTTCGGTCGCGGGTACGCTCCCTCGCAATGACAGAACATTATTTTGACTGTTATCCCTGACTAGGATAGGATAAACCCATCTTACCCATAACCATTATCCTATGCAAGAAGCTTTAACTTTTGACGATGTTCTTCTTCTGCCCCAGTTTTCGAGCGTCTTGCCGGCTGAGACAAAAGTCGGGAGCCGTTTAACCCGCCATTTATCCGTGCAGATTCCTCTTTTGTCCGCGCCAATGGATACGGTCACGGAACATAAAATGGCCATTGCCATGGCTCTCGCGGGCGGGGCAGGCGTGATCCACAAAAATTTGTCCATTGCCGACCAGGCGCGTGAGGTTGGTTTTGTGAAGCGTTTTGAAAACGGTTTTATCATTGAGCCGATAACGGTATCGCCCGACGATTCCTTGAGCGCGGTTTTTAAAATCCGGCAGGAGCAGGGTTATAAAAAAATCCCGGTGGTTGGCAAAGCTGGCCAGCTGGTCGGTTTAATTACCGAGCTGGATTATTTGTGGCCGGACGACCGGCGCTGCAAAGTAAAAGACCTGATGACGCGCACCAAGAATCTGGTAATTGCCAAAAGCGGAATTTCCCTGGAAAAAGCCAATGACATTATTAGGCGCAAAAAACTTTCCATTCTCTGCGTTGCCGGCAAATCGGGAAAACTGGAAGCCATAGTCACCCGGCGCGATTTGGAGAAAAATCTCCAGCACCCCGGAGCCAGCAAAGACGAGCGCAAAAGATTGCGCTGCGGGGCGGCCATTGGCGTGGGCAAAGACAGCCTCGCGCGCGCCCAGGCTTTGGTTGAAGCCGGAGCCGATTTTTTGGCGGTTGATACGGCCCACGGCCATTCGGCCGGCGTTATTCAGATGATTGAAACTTTAAAGAAAGACAAAATAACCCGCGAGCTGGATGTTATTGCCGGCAACGTGGCCACAGCCGAGGGCGTGGCTGCTTTAATCGCGGCCGGAGCGGACGCGGTTAAAATAGGCATTGGCCCGGGCTCAATCTGCACCACGCGCGTGGTGGCCGGCATTGGAGTGCCGCAAATTACAGCCATCCAGGAAGCGATAAAAGGGCGGGGCAAGCGCAAAGACGTGCCATTGATTGCCGATGGCGGCATTAAATATTCCGGCGATATTGTTAAAGCCTTAGCCGCCGGAGCGGATACGGTTATGATCGGCGGCCTGTTCGCCGGCACCGAAGAGTCGCCCGGAGAGATGGTTTATTTCGCCGGCCGGATGTATAAAACTTACCGCGGCATGGGTTCGCTGGGCGCCATGGTAAAAGGCTCCAAAGACCGCTACGGACAAGGCAATATTCAAGACAGCAAATTAGTGCCCGAAGGCATTGAAGGCCGCACTATTTACCGCGGCCCGGTTAACGAAGTTATTTATCAGCTCGTCGGCGGTTTGCAGGCGGGCATGGGTTATTTAGGCGCCAAAACAATTTCCGAGCTGCACCAGAGAGCGAACTTCATAAAAATAACAGCCGCGGGATTAAAAGAAAGCCACCCGCACGACGTGGAGATCACCAAAGAAGCGCCTAATTACGTAGCCTCTTAAACTTTAATTATCAGCCAGGTAAGCAGAGCCAATAGCGGAATCTGAATTAAAAAGCCGTAGCGCAGAGCGAGCGGCTTTTTAAAAATTTGGTGGAGGGCGCTGTGCGATTTTGAATACCAGCCAAGCAGGGGAGTGCCGGTGATTTCATAAAGACCCCACAGAGTATCGGGCAGTATGGCTCCGGCCATGCCATAAATCATTCCCGGAATCTCGTTCATTGGCGAATTGATAAGCCAATAACAGGCCAGCGCGCTCAAGATTAAAAAATCGATTATGCTCGCGGCCACAGTCCGCTGCAGATTGGTTTTAAATAATTTCCAGTGTTTAATGCCTTCGTCGCCATGGGGAATCATGTCCAAGATAAAATGGGAGATAAAACCCAGAATAAAAGCGAGCCAGGGGTTAGCTATAAATTGTCCAATGGCAGCTCCGGCAGCCGCGTGCACAGTTAGATACATGGATTAGTAATTGGTTATTGGTAATTAGTAATTGGTAAGGAAAGTATAGCAGAAAGGCTTGTGTTCTGGAATAAAGCGTGATATAAATTGTTTTGTGGGCCGGAGTGGTGAAACTGGTATACACGCACGACTCAAAATCGTGTGCCGCAAGGCGTGAGGGTTCGAGTCCCTCCTCCGGCACCAAGGCCCATAAGAGCCACCCCAAGTTGGGTGGTTTTTAGCTGTGGATAGATATTAAAAAATCTCTAGACGTAAAAGCGGCGAAAGTGTTATAATTTATGACGTATACCAGGTAGTATATATACCGGTATAAGAGCTGTATATCTATACCGCTGCAGCAAAATGAAAAATAAAAATAATAACGGTCAGCAATATATCACTTTAGCCGAAGCGGCTGGTTACACCACCTATTCAGCGGCTTATCTTAAGTTGCGCATTACCCAAGGAAAGCTAAAAGCCACAAAAATAGACGGCAAATGGCATACCAGAAAAGAATGGATTGAACAGTATTTGTCGACTCACGGATCCAAGGGGCAGGGGAGAGAAGAAATCAAGCCAGTAGCCGAGTTTTTAGAAGAAGAATCAGCAAGTTCCGCCGAGGTTCCCGGCGAGAGAAGCGGGGATTTGATTTCACTTCCAGAAGCCGCGGTTATAACGCCTTATTCAGCGCAGTTTTTGCAGCTTCTGGCCAAGAGCGGAAAACTGCGCGCCGTGGAAGAAAATGGGAATTGGTACACTAAGCTCGAATGGGTAGAGGATTATTTATTATGGTTGAGCAGAGAACTGGAAGCGGTCGGGGACAATAGAAAAGTTGCCGCGCGCGAGCCGGTTCAAGCGCCTGTCTTTGTTCCGCAGCCGGTTGTCCAAGAAGCAGTTCAGAGGTCAGAGGTCAGAGTTGCGAGTTACGAGACGGAAGAAAAAATAATTGAGCCAGTGATTGCCCCAGTGCTTGAACCTGTTATCGTCAGTGCGCCAGAACCAGTTTTGAGTTCAGAGTCTCGAGTTCAGAGTTACGAGATAAAGACAAAACAAAAAACCAAACCCTGGATTGACTTGTCTGCCATATCTCGAAACTTGAAACTCGAAACTCGAAACTTTTTATCTTTCCCGCGGATTAATTTTTCTTTCCTCAAATCCGCTTTAGTTCAAAGAGTCACCGCCGCTTCTCTAATTGCTCTTCTCCTCGCCGTCTCCTTTTCCAATGATTCAGTCCGCGCCTCGTTTGCTGATTGGAGCCAGGAACTTACCCGACGTTCTCAAGTTGCGTCCCAGCTTGTTGTTGCCAAATCAAAACAAGCTCTCTCTGTTGCCAAAGATTCTGTCTCCAGCGCTCTGTCTCTAGCTTCCTCTTACCGAAATTCCCTCCTCTCCGGCGGGCAGGCCGAAATTCTGAAATTCCGAACTACCCTAGCCTCTGTTTCTATTCCAGATATTAATCTGCCAGACTTTAATCTGCCCCGCCTAGCTCTTCCTGACGTCACCATGCCTCACATCTCCATCCCCGACATTAACCTTCCTCACTTGGCCATGCCTGATATCAATCTTCCCTCTTTCTCTTTGCCGAAATTACAGTTACCAAAATTTGATATTACTCCCATTACCAACCGTTTAGCTCTTTGGTCCGATTCTCTTTTACCGAAATTCCGATCCGCCCAGGGCGGACCGAACTACTCGGCCAAAGGCCGACCAGCCTCTGGCTGGCAAACCCCTCCCACCCAAGGCCTGGTTCTCGGTGAAGCCGTGACCCGCACCGACCTCCCAGTCTCTTCCTCGCCCCGCCTCTTCGGCGGGCAGGCAGCCTTCCTCTCCCAATCAGTCACAGCCTTTTCCCAATCATTCAAGGACATAGTCAGTTTCTTAAATCCCTCTTCTCCTGATTCTCTCCTCTCCCGTCTCTCCGGCACAGCCTCAGAGATAGGTTCCGCCCTAGGCACGCAAGCAGATCCGTTAACCAGAGCCGCCTCCACTGTTACCACTTTCTTCTCCCAAATCAACCCAGGCAAGATATTACAGCCGGCCGGGTCATTCATTGCCAGACTAAAACCCTCCA
>Ga0209749_1002578_pt1 | contig 11506 bp, 7 predicted proteins | sample EPASupsiteSAE347_FD_187267 | JGI IMG/M metagenome (GOLD analysis project Ga0209749, IMG submission 187267) | Bioremediated contaminated groundwater from EPA Superfund site, New Mexico - Sample SAE3-47 (SPAdes) (version 2) | ecosystem: Environmental > Aquatic > Deep subsurface > Groundwater >... | reverse complement strand
CAGCTCTTCATCCAGGGCCGCTACGCATTTCTTGATCAGTTCGGCGGTATCAAAATGAACGGTGTAGGCCGCCTTGCGGTTGATCTTTTCCCACAGGGCCTTGAACTCTGCCTTGTCCAGATTCGCATTCGTGGGATTCGATTTGGTTTTCCGGCCATCGTCTATTTTAGGCAGTGCGGCGTCGCTGAAGACGCTGTCGATTAACTGGATGATTTGCGCAGTATAAGGGGCAAGTTCTGGAGGCAATGGGGCCAGGGTCTCGGATTTCTTAGCCTCATGGTAGGTGCTGGTAATGGCGTCTTTGTCGTCGGTGTAGTCATTTTTCAGGAGGTAGCGGTAAATTTGTTTGGCCATTTGCTCCGTAACCGCCACATCTTCTTTCTCGATCTTTAGCATCTTACCGGTGAAATACTCCACGTCCGCCTTCCTGGGCCGGGCAGAAAGCGATTCGGAAATCTCTTTCTGCAAGTCGCCAACAAAGGTCTTGTAGCTTTCACTGGCCACCACGGTCAGGAGGTTAATGGCGTGGATGTCCGCACCGCTATCCATCCGGTCGCCTGCCTGATTGACACAAAGGCGCAGGCCCCGGCCTACCTCCTGGCGCTTGCGGATACTGCTGTCGCTGTGTTTCAAGGTACAGATGACAAAGACATTGGGATTGTCCCAGCCTTCGCTCAAGGCGGAATGGGAAAAGATGAAGCGCACCGGTTCTTCCAAAGAGAGCAGCCGCTCCTTGTCCTTCAGGATCAGGTCATAGGCGTCCACGTCATCGGCTTCTGTGCTTCGCGCTCCCATGGCCGGGTCAACCAGGCGGTTGCTTTTCTTGTCGATGGAAAAGTAGCCATTGTGGGTTTTATCCACCTTGATCCCGTCCAGATATTGGCGGTACGGCACATCGACTAGCAATGGCAGATCATTGAGGGCATTTCTATACTCTTCCTCGAACATTTGGGCGTACTCGCCGGGGAGTTCTCCGCCCTCCACATAGCGCCGGTACTTGGCCACCTCGTCGATGAAGAAGAGCGACAGCACCTTGATCCCCTGGGGGAAAAGGGCCTGTTCCTTCTCCAGGTGGGCCTTGACCGTCTCGCGGATTTGAATCCGGCGCAGGGTTGCTTCATTGACATCGCCGGTGGCCTCGCCAGCCGTCAGCACCTCGCCATTGGTGAAGGTTACGGTGTCCTGGTTCGCGTCAATATCGCTGATGACAAAGCCCTTGTATTGCGCCAAACCCCCGGAGAGGTCGAAGAGGTTGTCGCCCTTACCAAATTTGCGGGACTTACGCACAATGCCGTTCTGCTGTTTCACCTCGTACTCAATGCGGGCCACGGGCGGAGCCGAGGACGAGATATCAATGGATTCCAGATAGAGATAGGCGTTGGTGCCAGTCAGCCCCCGCACCGTGATACCGCGCACCGCAATCTTTTTAACCAGCTTCTGGGTGTAGGCGTCCAAGGCGTCCAGCCGGTAAATCTTGTTGTGCTCGGTCTTATGGGTGGCGGAGTAGCGCAGAATGGCCAGCGGATTGAACTCCTTGAGAGATTCGGCGGTTTTGGCCCCTTCCAGTTTTTGCGGCTCATCCAGGATCATGATCGGGTGATTGCTCTTGATCACGTCAATTGGACGGCGGGACTGGAAATCGTCCAGCTCTTCATAAATGCGGCGGGCATCCTTGCCCCTGGCATTAAAAGCCTGGACATTGATGATCATTGCGCTGACGCCGCTATCCGAGGAAAACTGTTCCAGGAGATGCAAGTCCTTTGAGTTGTAAATGAAGTAACGGGTGCGTTTGCCGTACTGTTCAAGGAAATGTTCGGCGGTAATCTCGAAAGACTTGTGAACCCCTTCGCGGATTGCCACTGAAGGCACCACCACGATGAACTTTGACCAGCCGTAACGGCGGTTCAGCTCAAACATGGTCTTGATGTAGCAGTAAGTCTTGCCGGTGCCGGTTTCCATCTCGATATCGAGATTGACCTTGCAGGCCTTGCTGGCGACCAGGGCGGAAGATTGGGGAAGATTCTGCCTATGCTGGACAATATGGATGTTTTCCAAAAGCTGTTGGCCGGTCAAGGCCAGCTCCCGATTCTTGAAGCCGGATTGCGCCACATCGATACGCTGTTGAACCTTGCCAGTCTTGCTTGTATCCGCACCCTTGCCGGGGTCAATTCGGTAGCTAACCCCCTCGCTTCTGGGCTGATCGGCAAAGCAGTCGGCCACGGCGTTAACCGCCTCGGTCTGGAAAGGCTGCTTTTTGAATTTCAGCTTCATGCGTCGCCCGCCTTCTTGCCAGCCGAAGATGCGGATGGCTGCCGCCGGGTTTTCTTGTCAGCTTCGATTTGCTTCAGTTCCTGCTCCGCTTCGACAAAATGCCTTTCCACCTCGCTTGGTTCCTGCAATTGCTTAAGCCGGAATTTTTCATATTCGCCATGGGCTTTTGCCAATGCCACTTCGTGGCTGATTGCCCCGGCATGGGTCAGGAGTTCGCGACCGGTCATGGTTAAGAATTGATGCAACCGTTCAAGCCAGTCCTGCATGGTCATGGCCTGCCGGTTCAGCGCTTGGATTTCCGCCATTTCAAGGTAGGCCGTCACAATCCGGTTAAGGATATTCAGCTCCTCCTCGTTCAGATAATTCTTGGCAATTTCCACATCGCGCTTGAGCAAGTTGTTGCCCGGATAGTTGGTAATGCCCATGTTCGGCTGGGTGGAATCGGCCCGTTGATAGACCAACTCCGCCGCCGTATGACCGTGCGCCGCCCAGTGCATTTTGTTCTGGACCTGTTTGAAAAACTGTTTTGCAGCGTCGGAGCGCGGGTCATAGTCAAGGCTGGTGGCGTAAATTTCCAGAACCTTGCGCCAGAAAACCTTTTCTGAGGAGCGGATATCCCGGATACGGGCCAGCAGTTCCTCAAAGTATCGTTCGTTTTGCGGTTCCTTCAGCCGTTCATCGTCCATGGTGAAGCCCTTGACGATGTATTCCTTTAACCGCTCAGTGGCCCAGATGCGGAAGCGGGTAGCGATGGCGCTTTTAACTCGGTAGCCCACCGAGATGATCATGTCGAGGTTGTAGTATTCGAGTTCGCGCCGGACATCCCGGCTGCCCTCCCGGCGAACTGTCAAATATTTTTTGACAGTTGCTTCCGGTTGCAGTTCCCCCTCTTCCAAAATGCCTTGCACGTGGTGGCTGATGTTTTGCTTGCTGGTTTGGAAAAGCTCCGCCATCAACTGTTGAGTTAGCCAGACCGTTTCATCCTCCAGCCGAACTTCCAGTTTGATTTCACCGCTGTTGCCCTGGTAAACCAGCAGTTCACCCTTGGACTGTTCTTTTTCTTGCCCGTCGCTGTTTTTGCGTTTCATATCGCCTTCACCTCCGTATGGGGCGAAAGCAATTTGAAAATCTGCTCGACGTTGATTTTGACGCTGTCATTGCCAAAGGCGTCGTCGCGGAAAACCGCCCGCAGGGGTTGGCGTTTAGCCAGCTTCTTGACCAGCTCTTCATTTATCCCTTTGTCAAAACAGGCGAGGAGGGCATTGCTGTCAACGAAGAAGACCGTCTTGCCGTCGATGGTTTCTTTGGCAATGGGCAGGGCCAGGTCGAGGCCCCAGTCCAGGAAAACCTGGAAGAGCAGATCTTCGGGGCGGCGGTCGGGTTTGATGTGGTCGGTGAACATATCCAACTGCCCCTGCTTCAGCTCATCCGGGGCGTAATAGACATCCTTCAGGTTGGAGGTGTCCACCTTGAAAACCCGGAAGCCGGTGTCGAGATTGGCGCCTTTCTCGCCCTGTTCTTGCTTGATCTTTTTACCGGCCCGACGGATACGTTCCTTACCGATCTCGGCGATGGTTTTATAACCAGCCTTGAAGGCCTCCGAGTTCTCGTCACAGGCTTCGGGAAGCTGCACCATAATGAATTGGCGGTTGCCGCCGTCTTCGGCATTGAGTTGCATGACGGCGTGGGCGGTGGTGGCGCTGCCGGAGAAGAAGTCGAGGATGATTTCATCTTGGCCTGTTACATAACGTACTAACTGGATGATATCAGTGACTGGCTTTGGATTTTCAAAGACCCGAATACCATCGAATATTTCCAAAAATTTGTTGGTTGCTGTTTGAGCGTAACTATAGTGAACGCTCTTCATTACCTGATCGTTGTTGTCAAAAAGATTAGTGCGCACTCGCGGGACAGTTGATTCATCTGTACCAAATACAACTCTTCCTTTGTCGAACTCCTCCCAGAAGCGTTGTGGCGTTGGGTACCTCCACCCGCTTGTAGGCAACTTGCATGGTTTTTTTGTTTCAGGATGAATAACTTCGTATTTCGGACCACCACCACCTGGCCAGTTTATGTTTCCATCATCTCTGTAGGGACCTTTTTGATCAATTTTCCGGAAGCGTTTTATAGGTGTCCTTGGATCTTCCTCCGGAATCGACGAGTAAAAGTCTAATATTTTTTCCCGAATCGTATCCCAATCATCCTTAAAATCCCCTTGCAGTTTGTTAAACAAATCCTTCAGTTCTTCGACCCCGTCCTTCGGAGCACGAAACAGCGTTCCTTGGCTCTGAATAAAGGATTTGTTTTTGAAAAACACTGCCATATATTCGTGGCCAACCGAAAAGTATTTCGCGTCATTTTTTCTGTTTCTATCCCAAACCAAGTTGGCAACGAAGTTCGATCCGCCGAAAACCTCATCACAAGCCTTTCGTAAGTTATGGACTTCTCCGTCATCAATGGAGATGAAGATCACCCCATCCTCTCGCAAGAGATTACGCGCCAGCTTCAACCGCGGATACATCATAGTCAACCAGTCGGAATGGAAGCGACCATTTGTCTCTGGGTTGGCCACTAATCGCTTGCCTTCATCGTCCTTTTGATTGGAGCGTTGCAGGAAGGCCTCCGTATCCTCGGCAAAGTCGTCCTCATAGATGAAGTCGTTGCCGGTATTGTACGGTGGGTCGATGTAGATCATCTTGACCTTGCCCAGATAGGTCTCTTGCAGGAGCTTCAACACCTCCAGGTTGTCGCCCTCGATAAAGAGGTTCCTGGTCGTGGCAAAGTCAACGCTCTCCTCCTCGCAGGGCCGGAGCGTCTTGGCAATGGGGGCATTGGCGGTCAGAATCGCCTCGTTCTTGCCGGGCCAGGTCAGGGTGTAGCGCTCACGTGGGCCTTCCACCAGGCTGGCGGATAGTTCCTGGCGCAAGAGGTCGAAATCCACCACCCGGCGCAGGACGCCGTTATCGTTCTGGCCTTCGGTGATGCAGTTGGGAAAGAAGGCGGCAATTTTGTCGATATTGGCGTCCACCAGATTTGGTGACTGCATCTTCAGTTTGTCCATTGGCAAATCCTCAGCTCAACACTCAAAAAAGTAACCCCCCATGGTGCGCAGGGCTGACGGGATGCGTGGGGGGTGTTGTTCAAAGCCAGTATTAATGGGTGATAACGCTATAATCATTGGTCGGTTTTCGCAAGCGGAATTTAGGGGCATTGCAGTTCCTGAAGCCGGTCTTGAATAAGCCGCACCTGGGCATTAATTTCCACCTTGCGGTTGAACTGTTTTTCCTTGTGCATCCTGGACTCAACGGCCTGCAACTCACGGTTGAGCTTACGGATTGACCATACCCGTTCCACCAAGGCCTGCAAGGTTTCACCATTCCGGGGCGGTAAATCAATCAAGGCAAGAAGCATCTGTTCGTAAAGGGCCTTGATGTCCAGCGCCACCGGCAAGGGCAAGAGTGGGGCCGTGGCAGGCGTCCAGCCGGTCTCGAAATAGCAGGCCGTTACCCAATTACCCGAGCCATCCGCCGCCGGTCGCTTGTAGGCCGCGACTTGTTTGGTCATATCGCCGTGCCATAAACGAAAAAACAAAGGGTATGGTATTACCCCGTCAATCAGTTCCAGAACCTCAAGCCCGAGCTCCGGCTCTTTTAGGACGATGTCGAAGACCTGAATCTCCTGGTAGCCGTCCCGTGAGGCCAGGTTGACGGTGCCTTCGGCCAGTTTGTACTTCCAAACTATTTCATTGATCTGCGATATAACCATGGCCTTGACCTTTTGGGAAGGCTTGGCGTTGGCGTAGATTTTAGTCTTGGGCACCGCCCGGTTGAACAGGGCCTTGTCGGGATAGGCGAACATGGGTTAAGCCTCGTCCCTGACCACCAGGAAAGCAATCAACTCGAAATCGTCCAACCCGCTGATGGTATTGGCCAAGGCGGTTGTGCCACCCACGGAGAAAAGGCTGTCGATGTCCTTTTCTTCTTTGAGATTGATCATGGAATGAATGGCTTGTTCCAGCAAACGGGAATAGGCATCCATCCGGCGACCGTCTTGAGTTTCCCGATTAAACGATTCGTAAAGTGCGACAATGGGGGCAGAGCGGTCCTTACAGGCAGCCCGGAGCAGGTCGAGGATCTTCTTGACCTCGAGGTGGTTAATCAGCACCTCGCCCTTGCGGTCGATATAAACCAGATAATAGGGGTGGAGCCGATTTTGCTGGTTCACGTTGACGCCGTTATCGGTGTTACGCAGGACGAAAATCACCCCCGGCGACAAGCCCTTTTCCCGGTCGGCGGCAATGACCGCATGCATGCCCTTGGGCGCGCCGGAAATATTACCGTTGGCTTTGACATAGTTGACCAGGTCCATACGAAAATCATTCAACCCCAAATCGGTAATGGAGATGCCGGTTTTAACATCTTCCAAGTCAATAACTTCGTCCTGGAGCCGTTGGAGTTGTGCCTTGCGGAAAGCCAGATCGTTGGCCTCGGCGCTCAGGACATTGTCGTCGCCGGTGGCGGTAACATCGGCGATAATCATCCGGCTCTCGACGCGCTCCTTGAGGTTGATGTAGTCATCCAGGGAAATGTCCGGCCAAAAATTGACCAGTTGCACCTGGGCATTTCGGGAGCCGATTCGGTCAATTCTGCCGAAGCGCTGAATGATGCGCACCGGGTTCCAATGGATGTCGTAGTTAACCAGGAAATCGCAGTCCTGCAAGTTCTGGCCTTCGGAGATACAATCGGTGCCGATCAGGATATCAATTTCGGCGGACTCCTTGGGCAAGACCACGGATTTCTCCTTGGAGATTGGCGAGAAAAGCGTGAGCAGGCCCTGGAAATCATAGTGGTGCTTCAGGGTTGACTTGCATGAGCTGGTGCCGCCGGTGACCTTGGCGCTATGCAGTCCAAACTGCTGGTGGAGAAAAGGGGCCAGGTTGTCATAAAGATAACCGGCGGTGTCGGAGAAGGCGGTGAAGAGCAAAACCTTGCGGTTGCCGGGATTAATCGGGTTTTCCAGCTTGCGGACGATGAGTTCCTTTAGACATATCAGTTTGGCGTCATCTTCCGGGGTAATCTTCTGCATCTCCATGAGCAACTGGCTGAAAATTTCCAGGTCGTTCCGCAGGTCAAATTGCCATGACGTGAGATCCATATCCGCCAGGCTGATTTTTACCTTTTCGCCAATTGTGGTGTCGCCGACATCGGGTAGGTCATCATCATCCGGTTCGGTATTTTCAAAGGCGGCGGATATATCATCAAAACTGTCGGTTTGGCCGGTTGTTAGATATTGCTCAATTTTAGCCAAAGTCCGTTCATGATTGGCCTGAAGGGTTTGCAGGGTCAAGCGGAAGGCCTCGACCGAACTCTCCAACCGTTTCAGGAGATTGATCGTCATGAGCGCCTGGAGGCTTTTTTCCCGGTCGCTCTGCTTCAGCCGGGAAAGGCCGCCCTGGATAAGGGTGTCGTACAGCTCCTCATATTTCGGCAAGCGACTGGCCAGGATATAGCGGAACGGGGCATAAACCGCCATATTAAGGACTACCAGGCGGTTGAATATCTCGTTAAAACTGATGACATCGTCGCGTTTGCTCAGGGGGCAGTGAAACGAGAGGGGTTTAAGGCGTTGCGGGAAGGGGCCGATGTCCTTGGTGTCGTAGAACTTCTGGATGTGCTTGCGGGAACGGGCGATGGTGACGCTGTCGAGCAATTCAAAGAAATCAAAATCCAGGGCATTCAGAATTGCCTCTGGTGTGCGCGCTTCTGGCTCCATCTTGGCCCAGACGTTGAAGACCCCCTGGGCGCGGCGGAAGATTTCGTTGATGTCTTTTTCGGTGCGCAGTTTTTTGCTCAAGTTTTCAGGGTCGCCCTCGTAGGCCAGGGCCAACTGATTACGCAGATCGTTGAAGCGATTATTCACCGGAGTGGCGGAGAGCATCAGCACCTTGGTGCGCACCCCGGCTTTGATTACCTTGTTCATCAGCTTCTGATAGCGAGTTTCCCGGTCTTTGAAGGCCTCATTGTTCCGAAAATTATGCGACTCGTCGATCACCACCAGGTCGAAGTTGCCCCAGTTGATCCGGTTGAGCGGCACCCCCATGGAATAACCGCCTTCACGCTGGAGATCGGTATGGCAGAGGACCGTGTAATTGAAACGGTCTTTGGCGAAGGTATTGGTGACCAGGTTCTGGTTATAGTTTTGCCAGTTGTCCGTCAGTTTTTTTGGGCAGAGGACCAGGACTGACTTGTTACGCAGTTCGTAATACTTGATCACCGCTAGGGCGGTGAAGGTTTTGCCAAGGCCAACGCTGTCGGCCAGGATGCAGCCGTTGAAGCTCTCCAGCTTATTAATGATACCGATGGCGGCGTCATGCTGGAAATTAAACAGCTTCTGCCAGATCAGGCTGTCTTGGTAGCCCGTCAGGTCATTGGGCATGACATCTTCAGAGATGTCTTCCAGGAACTCGTTGAAGATGTTGTAGAGGATCAGGAAGTAAATAAACTCGGGGGAGTTCTCGTTATAGACGGCGGAAATGTGTTCGCAGACCTGGGCAGTGATGTCTTCAAGTTTTTGCGGATCATGCCATATCTGGTCAAACAGCTTGAGATAGGTTGCCGTGGTCGCTGGATCGCTCAGCTTATTGATGAAATTTGATACGGCATTGCCTTTTTGATAACCCAGGTCAACAGCGGTAAAGCCATACAGGGGAAGATATACGACATTGGCGGGCTGATTCTCTATGCAGGCGAATTGCTGCATGGGGGCTTGGGTCCGGTTGGACTTAAATTTGGCCTTCCGCCGAATCCATTCCGCGCACTCCTTGGCAATGGCCCGCTGGGTGAGTTCGTTTTTTAATCGAAGCTCAAATTCAGTTCCGTAAAGACTGCTTTCCCGTTGGAGTTTTGGAATATGAAACTCGCGCTTTTCCTTGGCCAGCTTGTCGGTGATTTGGTCGGCAATAAAGGTCGGAGAGGTGAAAATGAATTGCAGGGAATCAATTTGCTCAAGTTCGGTTTTTAGGGCCTCAAAGGCGTAAATGGAAAAGCAGGAAGCCGCTATCTGGATTTTTCCGTTTGGTGGCCGTAGGGTATTTTTGAGGTTGTCGCCAAACAACTGACTGATGTTGTCGATTATTTCCATGGATAGCTCTTGGTGCCGTGTTGTTGACCTTATCTCAAGGGGGCACAATTACCGGTTGGCGCGTTTTGGGTGGTAACCGATTGCCAGGAGTGTCTGGGTAAACTTACTGTCTTGTTAAGATATACGAATTAGTTTTTTCTGTCCGCATTATTGTTAACAGTTGTAATATATTGAAACTATTGACAAAAATATGAAAGTTTGCTAGGATGATATATTGATTTCAGAGTTCTTTTGAAATCATCGCACATTCAAAATCCCTAAAATCATATTTTTAAGCAGGCAGTATTAGGCTTGCGATCAAGGCCAGACGGTTTTTTTTATAAAATCACCGTCTCCGGCACCCTTTCTTTATCCCCCCTATACCCAAATCTTTTCTTCCGTTGCCACCAGCGCAATTTTTCTGGTGGTTTGTCATTATTTACCAAAAAAAACAAAATTATGGAGACGAACATGAACAAAAAAGTAAAACAAACATTGGACTGTATTATTGACAGATTCAAAACAGGCGACATCCCGGAGGCTGTTGGTTTCAGTATGTTTCCCATGGCTGATGTCCCTGCTGGACATTGGTCAAAGCTGAACAGGACAATCATGTTCCTGTCTGGCACCCATGATGCGAGAGGATTCCGACAGTGGCAAGAGGTTGGTAGGAAGGTGAAAAAGGGTAGTAAGGCCATTCATATTCTGGTCCCAAGTTTCCGAAAATTTGCGAACAAGGCGACAGGAGAAGACGAAAATGTTCTTATCGGTTTTTTGTCCAGGCCAGTGTTTCGAGTAGAGGACACGGAGGGTGCCCCCTTGAGTTATGAGCAGATTGAGCTGCCAAGCTTGCCCCTGCTTGAAAGAGCGGAGGAATGGGGGATTTCGGTCAAGGCTATTCCTGGAAATTACTCTTACTACGGGTATTATTCATCATCCAGAAAAGAGATTTGCCTTGCATCCCCGGATGAGGTTAATTTCTTTCATGAATTGGCCCATTGTGCCCATGAGAGACTGGTCGGCAAGTTAACTCCCGGTCAAAATCCGATTCAGGAAGTTGTGGCAGAGCTTTCAGCCCAGGCACTTTGTTGCCTTGTGGGTATGAGCACTAAGAAGACAATCGGCGACTCATATCTATATATTGCACGCTATGCTGAAAAAATGGACTTGAGCGTGTACACGGCTTGCCTACAAGTTTTAAGTGAGACAGAAAAGGTCTTGAACTTGATACTGGATCGAGGGAAGGAGGACAATTTTTCCGGATCAGAAGGAATGTTTATGGACGGAAAAAAAGAAGCCCCCCGGCATGGCCAGGAGGCTCAAGGTTAGGAGAGCAAGCCATGGGCGTCATGGACGCCTTCAGGTGCTTTCCTGGTAGGTTTTCTTGCGGCCCTGATTTTAAGTTCACTCATTAAGATTTCTTTGTCGAAGAAGATGCTTTTGGCCAGTCTGAAAAATCCCGGAATTTGTTCCTTGTTGGAATAAACCCACTTGCTGGATTTCCCAAAAAATAAGGCAACCTCTTCGACAGTCAGATAAGGACTCATAACGGCCTCCGTCATGTATCCCTATCCACACTTAACCTTAATTTTTTTGAGTAAATTTAAATCCGCGCCACCTTAAAAACCTACTTTCTTTGAAATCTTATGATAGTGAATGGCTGAAAAAAATGCAAGGAGGTAGCCATGGGTGCATATAAAAGAAAATTGTCTAAGGGGGAGCGTTGGTTTTTCAGCGGTCAGCACCTCAACAAGAAATATTTTTCCAAGGCCATATTCCTCACCAAAAAAGAGGCGCTTGTTGCTGAACGGGAGGAGTTGGCACGACTAGCAGGCTGTTGAAAATTGGTCTTCACTGACGGCACTCTTGCAGTCAGCCTTGATTTTCAGTTTGCTCTTTGAAACTTTGCGCCCACTTTGTGAGCGGTTCTGCCATATCTCGATACGATTTTCTTCATTTCAGGAGGAATTCCATCGAAATATGATGGATTTCTCCTCAAGGAGGCGCGGGCAGCCCCAAATTTCGCATGCGTACCAGGTTGTATGCGGCGGCGGAGAGCGTGAACAGCCAGTCGATTTTCTCTACCCCCTTGTATCTGGCCTTCCGTAACCAGCCA
>Ga0209749_1002577_pt1 | contig 11508 bp, 10 predicted proteins | sample EPASupsiteSAE347_FD_187267 | JGI IMG/M metagenome (GOLD analysis project Ga0209749, IMG submission 187267) | Bioremediated contaminated groundwater from EPA Superfund site, New Mexico - Sample SAE3-47 (SPAdes) (version 2) | ecosystem: Environmental > Aquatic > Deep subsurface > Groundwater >... | reverse complement strand
CTTCATTGGGTTCTGGACGTCACTTTTCATGAGGATCTCTGCCGTAAACGAAAGGATGCATCCGCAATCAATTTTGCTTGGATCCGCAAAATGGCCATCAACCTTCTGCGGAAGGATACTTCCAGGAAAGATAGTCTTCGTCGAAAGCGCCTCATTGCTGCTTGGAATACGGAATACCTCCTGAAAGTGGTCTTTGGAATTTAAAGTTCACGTTTGCCCTGCTTTGTAATCCAGGAATGAAAGGCTCTTAAATAAACAGTGGGTAAAAAAAGCTTAGCGAACAACTTGTGAAGAAAGCACTTTCTTCACTCGATTGGGGCGCTTTAAAAGCTCATTTAGAAAGTATCGACATTTCAATCAACGAATTATCCGATCTACGCGGGCATATTAGGCGCTTTTCAAATTTTATTTGCAAGCATCCTCGCAGAGATTTTCAACAACGGCGCGATTCTTTTTGGGAAAATCTTCGACAATTCATCGAAGAGCGATTCGGAATTTCTGCGGCAAGCGAAGTTGAAAATGAGTTCGATCTTATCAAACAAATTGAGAGAGGTTACCACAGCATTCTTTTTTCCCTGGCAAAATGCTCTATTGGGAAGAAAGAGGCTTCCATTCGTGTGTCCAGCACGATTAAGCGCGCTTGCCTTGAATACAAGGACCTTCTCCATCGTACTGATAAGACTCTTTCTGAGAAAAAGCAATTAAACCTATTGTCAGGTATTCTTTTGCAGGATGAAAACGGGAATAAATTCTCAAGCGATGCTGTTCTCGAAGGATTGTCAACCACTGTTGCAATTACGCTTATTATGGAAGCCTTTAAGAACAATTGGTTCGAGAACGAAATTATTGTTCTTCCAGAGCTTCCGGAAGCTACTGAAGAAGATTGTTTCCAAGCTGGGGCAACCCAGATACACGCACTAATTTGGCTCCATTGGCAACGAATGGAAAAACAACGAAGGTTTTTGGGTGGAGATTTTTGTACCTTAAAAGGGGAAAAAATTCCACCAAGCTTTCCAAAGAGGATCGATGAACTGATTGAGTATCACCCACCGGATGGCGGATTATCTGAACAGGAAGTTTACGATTATCTTGCCAACACCCGCCTAAAGGACCGCCTCATCCAAACCTATACGGAAATGGAGATGAAATGTGGATTGTCAAAAAGGGGGAGTGGAATCTGTGGTAGTCCTGATTTACCCCCCAAGGATTTTGTCTCCGGGGAAGAGGCACATGCCTGCGTTTCGCTCTCGGAAACGCTCGGTTATTCCCTTGTGGACGATAATGCTCGGCCTGGGGGGCTCCGTCTTCTTGAATGGGTTCGGGGTTATGCGGTTCTCAAGGAAATTGCCTCAGTTCAAGCTTCAAGCGAAAAGGTTTCGAGTAATGCATTTTCAATTCTTTTATCGAAAACAAAATTGGTTGGAATCCTTCAGAACTGTGGTTTAAAGGGGGATTTAGCATCCAGATTCATTGAAGTAACCTGCCTTCGAAAGTTGAGTCACGATTTGTTCGATTACCCACTCATCCGAGTTGGGGCATCAGACTATCTTTTGTTTGGCCCTGCTGTCATCCATACGAATTTTGCGCTTGTTGTTCTGTCGAACCTAGCATCTCGAGGGGAAAATTTGGGGCGGAAGGAGAAAGCGTTTGAAAAATCAATGCAAAAATTTTTCCACAAGCAGGGGATGCAAGTGTTTTCCTTTAAAGTGCATCGCAACAACCAAGAATATGAATTTGATGCGGTCCTTCCCTGGGAGGGTTACATGTTCGTTTTTGAGTGCAAAAACCATAGCCTTTCCGGAAGGGAACCTGAACAGGTTTTTTACTTCGACCAGGAAACAAAATCTCAGGCTAAGCAAGTAAAGCGACTAGCCTGGATTTCCACGCCGGAGAAATCGCATAACATTTTCCCTCGAGATTATTTTTGCCGCAGGGACAATTTTCGATTTCCCCACCAGGGAACCTCCACCTCTTTTTCAAAAACCCCTGCTGAGCTTAGAATAGGATTGTGAGCCCGTTTGGGCAACCATACCGTCACCCCATCCTCTTTTATTTCAACATCACCCGGGGTGTCGATGAACCGGCGAAATATTTGCCTCGCCGTTGCCTTCTTGTACCCACGTAGGCCCTTTGCAAACCCCCGATAAATCCCGCTCGCCATGACGGTGAGCAAAACATCGAAGTCGATTTTGAGAGAAACTGCCGATGACAGTGCGTCCAAGTGGAAAAAATCCACACTGTCGGCCAAGGTATTTTCAATCAGCATCCGCTGAGCATACCGCGTGATCAACTGTCGAGGCGTGGATTTCAAGTCGTTGGTGAGAAGAATGGTTGGAGCCTCGTGACCAAGATCCAGAATGAAAAATTGGCGGATGCCTCCTTTGTATCCCGTCAAATGAACCATTTTCTCAAATACTCGCGGGGCTTGAAATTTTCGTTGCGGCAGTTCGAGCTGAATCCTCTGCCATGCCGAGGACGGGATTTCCGCAATTTCCGCAAGAAGTTTCTTCTCGCGACGTCGAAGGGTCATGAATTCGATGTGCATTTTGTCGAGACGGTTGAGGTTGCCATACGTGGTGAGTTTGGAATCAAAAACTAGGTGACGAGGGCGTTTTCCCGTGGTCGATTCCCAGAAATCAACGAACTTCAAGACCTCGTCATTTTCCTCTCCCTTCAAGAGGTCGGCGTTGAAGTAGCAAAAGACCTTAGATTCAGCATCCTGGGCGAAAAAGGTCAGAATGCTCTTTTGACGTCGGCTTCGTTGTGAAACATAGTGCTTCTCGATGAATTCATCCTCACCAAAGTAAGGAACGGAGTGGAAATCAAGATTGAAGGATGACTCCTCGAATAATCCCTGACCTCGAACTTGCCATTCGGTCAACAAACGAATATCCATGTGACGGTCGAGCCGACCGGAATATTCGGACAAAAAAGACTTTTTGGGTAAGACATTGAGGCCCGAAAACAAGGCCAGGCCTTCATCAAAGATCAGATCAGAGATGTGGCTCCTGCGCTCAGTTCCGATCATTTTTAAAGCCAGGGCAGATCGAACGGCATGGGTGCTCGGCACCATCTGGGAACCCGGAAATTTGGATCTCTTGACGAGGGAATCCATGTCGAGGTCGAGCAAAATCGGCATAAGCAAAAAGATCCCTGCTATCCGGGAATGAAATTGCCGCGGAACCCACTCGAACTTTCGGACATCGGAGACCGCAGCGCTCAAGGGATGGGGATAGGTTGGGCGTTCTGAGGCATCACGGCGGGGCAATCGGGCGAACCCTTCCTCCTGAAGGATGGCCGCGATCGCGGTAGAGCTGAGTTGGTGGCCCAACGTCTCCAATTCATATTGAATGTCGCAAACAGAATAGTATTTCTTGCGCATTCCAACGATCAAATCACGGACCTGGGGTTTTTCAGGGGAAGCTTTGCGCCCCTTTTCGATTTCTCGGAAGAACTTGTGCTCGGCTTGGCTCCGGAACTGATGGCAAAGGATCCGAAAATAGCCAGGACTATATCCGAAGTGCTTGGCGACTTCGAATGAAGACTCTTCGCCAAGGTAGAAGGCTCTCAAAGCCTCATACTGACGTTGAATGGGATCAACAGGATTTAGAAAGTACTCACGGAGAAAAGTTATGTCATTAGTTTTATGAAAAGGCATAAAAAATATTATTACCCTGGCGGGGATTTGTCAAGACGAAAATAAAGAAAATTTTAAAAACCTTACAGGAAAAGGTTTTTCCGAGTGATATGGAAATTATCGTTTTCGGAAAAAGGGAAATATTACTTATAGAATTCTTGTTTTGAGACAACTATAACAGTAACTATGAAAAACGTTCTTTTCTCTCGGAAAGTCTTTCTATTGCATAGAAAGGGAGGAAATTAAAAGGTCACCAAGAAAAAAACAAAACGAAAGCGGCATTACTTCAAAGAAATCCCGGGAATAAAACTACGTTCCATGTTAAAATTTGTTAGCCAATTGTTGGGGCGTGGAAATCCAGGCTAGCGAATGCGCTTTTTTCTTTTCCCGACATCATCGAACAGGAGATGGGGAAACAATTTGTCGGCCTGAAAATCGTTCCCTGTATCCTTCATTCACTACCTTATTCGCGGATCGGAAAATTTGACGGAGTATTTTTTATTGATGCCTCTTCTTTAACCCGTTTTTTCGAGGAGCCTTACTTTCGAATTTCGGTTCCGCACAAAATTGGTGAGACAACACTTCTTCATCGTGTGGCGGTGAAGAAGTGTTGGAAGAAGGCAAAACCCTCTGCAAAGGACCTTCTTAACCATCTTGAAAGGCCCTTCCAGCTGGAATTATCCATAAAACACTTGAGCATACGACCTTTTGTTTTTCCTTTGTCCAATTCTGAAATTGCGGTGACCAAGGAGTTGTTTCGTTCCGAGATGACCGCCCGAACGTTATGTAATGTCGTGGGCATTAATGCAGACGAGGTGTTGAAGGAAATTGCGCTCATTTCAGAGAAAGCTGCGGATGTGCGAGCTAAACTGGGTAGCCCAAAAAATTGAGTTGGCTTCCAGTGGAGTTTTGTGAAAAACCTAATTTTGATACAATTTTCCCAATGGGTTCCGGGAGACAATAATTGACCGATTCATGCACTTCAAGTCCGATCTCCTCGGGGGGAGCCGGGACCTTTTTTGAGCAGAATGTTGCAGCTTACTGGCTGGCCCAGCTGCTTGTTCACGGCATTCCCCCGGTCTTGATCGAAACGTTCGTGGAGGAAGTTCACTTCCAAACGGAGCATCTCGGTTGGAATACTGATGATTTTCTGATTGTCTGCGAACGCCCAGGTCTTGTTGTCCAGAAACTTGTTGGTCAGGTCAAACGCAGTTTCACTGTCAGCGCAACAGACGATGAATGTAAGAAAGCCATCCAAGATTTCTGGAAGGATTATAAAAAACCTGACCAATTCTGTCCGACCAATGACCGCTTGCTGCTTGTAACCCTGCGCGGCACCAACACCCTTCTTGAACACTTCGTGGGCCTCCGGACTGTGCCCGCGCAGCTCGGAACGGGGCGGAATTCGAGCACAGGTTGGCGACGAAAGGGTTTATCTCGAACAAGGCAGTTCATTGCTGCAACGAACTATGTAAAATCGTAGCCGACCTTAATGGAGTGACTGTAGCAGCGGCCGATATCTGGGCGTTCCTTCGTCTGTTACATGTTTTGAACTTAGACCTTCATACATCCACGTGCCAGACCGAAGCTCAGATCAAGAGCCTCCTGGCCCACACAGTTACCGATGGGGATGCTTTTGGTTTGGCCAGTGCCTCTTGGAACGCACTACTTGCCTTGGCAGCACTGCCATGTCCGAGGCGCGGAGTTTTCGGCGTTCAGACCTCCCAGCGGAAATCCTCCATCGCCATGGGGCCGTCGGTGCTAATGAACTGCACATCTTGCGCACCCTTAAAGAGCACACAGTCCCCGTTCTCAACCAAATCCGTTCCACGATTGGCCAGAACTTTCACATCCAACGGGCACCTCTCGTCCAAAAAGTTCTCGGGGAATTTGAGTCCTCGCAAGTGGTCATCGTCTCCGGGCCAGCGGGCAGTGGAAAGTCCGCGATCAGTAAAGATGTGGTCTCGCTTTTCTCGAGTGACCACTTTGTCTTCGGCTTCCGGGTGGAGGAATTCGCGCAGCCACATATCGATGCAACCCTTCACACGGGGCAAATACCAACGAGATCTGTCACCCTCGCCGCAATACTTGCGGCGCAGGGCCGAAAATTGGTTTTGATCGAAAGCGTCGAGCGCCTTCTCGAAAAAACAACGCGTGACTCATTCAGCGATCTTATGGCGATGGTGGCGGCAGACCGGAGCTTGTGCATCCTTCTCACGTGTCGGGACTATTCGATTGAGCAGGTGAGGGTCAGTTTCCTGCAACCTGCTTCAATTTCTCATACAGTTGTGAGCGTTCCTCCCCTTGACGACATTGAGTTAAAAGAGGTTGAAGTGGCGCTTCCCACCCTTGCGATTCCCTTGAAAAATCCTGCTTTGCGCAACATCCTACGGAACCCATATTTCCTTGACAAGGCTGTCGAGATTTCATGGTCGATGGAGCGATCGATTCCTGAGTGTGAGCGCGAATTTAGAGCGCTCTTTTGGCGGCAAATCATTCGCGCGGATCAGAATGCCCCGGCGGGAATGGCGCGGCGACGGGAAGAAATGTTTCAGGAAATCGCGGTGCGTCGAGCACGGGCACTCACCGCTTTCGTACTATGCAACGATCTTGATCCATCGGTCATCAAGGTTTTGAGAAATGACTCCCTCATAATCTTGTCCACTGAAAACCCCCTACTTGTTGCAACAGCACACGATGTTCTGGAGGACTGGTCCATCTTGCATTGGTTGGAGGAGCAACACCTCACAGCCGAGGGATCGTTTCGAGACCTTTCATCGACAATCGGCGCACACCCTGCCATTCGTCGCGCCTACCGAAAGTGGCTCGCCGAGCTTGTTGATCTAGGTCCTAGCGCGGCGGACCGCCTGTTCATTGCCGCAATCTCTGCGACCGGTACCAGCGCCCAATTCCGGGACGATTCAATTGTCTCCCTTCTGAAGGCTCCTTCTTCCTCAGATTTCCTTGCCAGGCATGAAGCCCTTCTCTTAGGGAAAGAGATGGCGATTTTAAAGCGTATTATTCATTTGCTTCGTGTTGCTTGTGTAAAAATGGCCGATTGGATGAAAGGGCACCAAAGCCACGGCTCAATTTCCAACGTGCCGGATGGCCCTGCATGGGCAACCATCCTGAGGCTGGTATTTAAAAGCATTTCCAACTTCACTTCCAGGGATCGTCCCCTCCTTTTATGCCTTATCGAAGATGCATGCCGTAGTGTAAGCTGGTGGGCACCAGAAATCGATGGTGCAGAATTCGTGATTGGAATTGGCCACTGGCTTTTGCCAGGATATGACCACTACCGCTCTGATGATTCACGAAAGCGAGTTCTTCAAGTAATCGCGAAAATTCCTAAGGCTGATCCCGTCAGATTCGAGCATGTTTTGCGGGGAGAAAAAAAGGAAGAACGTCAAAGGAACCGGATCACCGACGATTTCCGTGAAATAATTTTTTGCGGATTTGATGGGATGGCTGCCGCTCGAGATTTTCCAGCCCTCATCGTGTCTGTTGCAAAAGAGTTCCTTCTTGTTTCGGAAGCCGAACTTCGAAGGAATCACCACTCGCGAGACTCGCTCGACCTGGGAATTTATTTTGGAATCAGGGAGGATCTCCGTCACGACTTCTTTCCGGCAAGCGCCTTTCGTGGACCATGGTTCCACCTATTGCGGTACCACCCCCGTATTGGGCTCGACTTCTTTGTTTACATCTTCAACTACAGTGTTGATTGGTATGTCCATCCACGAGCGCATGACCCACTCGAACCTGCATGGGAAATCGAATTGACATTTGCGGATGGTACAAAAAGGAAACAATGGGGAAATCCGAGGTTTTGGAATTTATACCGGGGCACATCTGTTGGCCCGTATGTCCTTCAATCCTTACTAATGGCATTAGAGAATTGGCTTCTCGAATTTGCTTCCAACAATCCTGATCATTTGGATGCCATTTTGTTGGATATCCTTCGCAGAAGCGAATCTGCAATGTTAACCGCTGGTGTTCACAGTCCCGGCGGCGTTGAATCGTCTGATCCGGTCGAACCAGGAGATCCTGCTGGATGCCCTGATGCGCGCGGCTGGAGATTCTCTTCGGGAGATGGCAGGGAATTCCCAGCATCTTGGGGGCAAAATCGGAGTGTTGGAGGTCCTGCACACCTGGGGCGGCAATCTCGAATATCACCCGCACATTCACTGCCTCGTGCCTGGAGGCGCCTGGCGTACGGACGGCCGGTTTTGGACGACGAGCAGTTCCACCTTCTTTCTCCCGGTGAAAAGCTTGTCGCGGCTTTTCCGTGGCAAATTCCTGGCGATGGCGGAAGCCGCCTTTCCGGGTGGGCTTCCAGAGGGCCTTTGGGATCAGGAATGGGTGGTCTTCTCCAAGCCGGTAATCCAGGGTCCACAGAAGGTTCTCGGCTACCTGGGCCGCTATATCCACCGCACGGCGATCTCCGATCGCTCGATTCTCAGCCTACGAGACGGCCAAGTCACATTCGAATACCGGGATCACCGTCTCGGGAAACGACGCACGATGACCCTGCCCGTTATGGAATTCCTGCGGCGGTTTCTGCAGCACGTTCTTCCGCGCGGCTTCCATCAAGTGCGACACTTGGGATTGCTTCATCCCTCATCACGTGCCGCCCTGCGGCGGCTTCAGTTAATCCTGTGGCAGAAGGCAGGCCGATTGCCTCCGGAAATTCCAACACCAATGCCGCCCCTGATCGCCTGTCCGGCCTGCGGAAGTCCCCGCACGCATCTGGTCGAAGTCACCTTTCGCTCGCGAGCCCCGCCGAGGGACAATCGTCAGGACGGTTGAACGGTATCGGGCAGAATCGCCTGCGGACTCTGAGACACAGGACAAACAAAGGATTTTCACCACTTCCCCTTGGGTAGGCCATCAAAGGCCTGCGTGAGGCGTAAACACCTTGCAAATCAAAGGTTTTTCCGGATAGAATACAGAATGGTTCCTCCCAGAAAACGGGAGCAATTTCCCAAGAGAGGTTCGGGCGTCATGGCACTCCCATCCGGTTTCGTTCAACGGGGTTTTTGCGTCGGCTTCGCTTCCGCAAAAACCTGGGCGTTATCTTCCCCAGGAGAATATGAATGATCGCCAATGCACGCTATGTTCACACAAATCTGATAGCTCGAAACTGGCAATCACTTGCGAGTTTCTATGAATCATTATTCGGATGTGCTCGTGTTCCTCCGGAGCGCAATTATTCAGGGCCTGCTCTCGAAGCGGGCACAGGCATTCCGAATTCTTCCCTTTGCGGTGTTCATCTTCGTCTGCCTGGTCATGGTCCAGATGGACCGACACTGGAAATATACAGTTACTCCCAATTTTCTGATTCTCTTCCTCCCGCAGTTAACAGACCAGGACTTGCACACTTGGCATTTGAAGTCTCATCTGTTGTGGATGCTCGTCATCAAGTGCTTGCTGCAGGGGGAAAGCCTGTTGGTGAAATTGTCACGCTTACCACGGCACAAGGAAAAAATGTGACTTGGTGCTATGTAACCGATCCTGAAGGAAACATCATAGAGTTGCAATCATGGGGATGAATAAAAAGGCTAACCAGCGCATGCCGACCGGTGCGGACAGGTGCGGGCTGCATGCGCATCGTTATGCATAGCTTCTAAAGGAGGAAAAATTACTTATGATCGAGAATGACAAACGCCCCTTAATCGAGCGATATCTTGACGCCTATAACGCTTTCGACATTGACGGCATGATGTCTGTAATACATCCCGATATCGAGTTCAAAAACGTATCTGGCGGTGAGGTTAACACAACTGCTTCCGGCTCAAACGAATTTCGTAAATTGGCTGAGCAGTCCAAGGGGTTGTTTTCAATGCGCAAGCAGACGATAACGAGTTTTGAAACTAAGGATGACCAGGCATTCATAGATATTGATTATGAGGGGGTTTTGGCTGTTGACCTGCCGAATGGAATGAAGGCTGGTGAAATTCTCCGACTAAATGGTCGATCCGAGTTTGCCTTCCGTGACGGGAAGATTTGCCGGATAACGGATATCAGTTGATACAAATCATTGCATTACAACGCCATTAACTCGGTTTCCAGCACCAGAGCGTGCCGAGGGAAAGGACTCCGCTCTATGGATAATACGGATCACGGGAAATTCCTTCGTAGTCAGTGAGTTCAATTGCTGAGGCAACTCAGCCATTTCGATGCACACAAGGATTTGATGATCTCTGCCGTCGCTCGCCCCCAGGCTTCCACGCCCGTTTGAAAGATTTCCTGGATATCTCGGTAGACACAATGGCACAAATAGTGGTTTTTCAGCCAATTCCACATCCTTTCGATAACGTTGAGTTCAGGTGAGTAGGGTGGTAATTCCAGAACGGTCATGTTGGCAGGGATTTCCAGATCATCGGAGTGCATATGATATCCGCAACCGTCCATGATGATCACCGCGTGAACATTGGCAGATAAATGATTGCTGAGCATGTCGAGGTAGAGGTTCATCACTTCAGTGTCGGCCCCATCGATCACCAAACCCAAACGATCTCCGTTTTGGGGATTGACGGCGCCAAAGATGTAGGCGCTGGTGAACCCATTTTGTCGTATCACGCTGGGCCTCGAACCGCGCATTGCCCACATTCGCCGCAGAAAACCCTTCATGCCGAAACGCATCTCGTCGAGGAACCAGATCTGCAGTGTTTTCGTCGGGTGTTTTTTTTTAACTGACGGACGATACGAGGGGCTTCACGAAGCCAGATTTCCATCAGTTCGAGGTCGTTCTTCTCATGGCGCGGAAGCAGAGAGGAAAAACCCCACCGATGCAGCATGTCATAAACTGTGGTTAAGCCACATTCAACATTGAACTCCCTGGCTAGAATCTTCTGAATATCCTTGGCGGTAAATACCATCACCTGATCCTCTGGCTTTGGACCAGCGAGAATTCGTGCTGCCAAACCAGGAATCTCCTCTCGAGGAATTTTCGGAGGAGTGCCCGAACGCTCTCGATCCCAAAGACCATCGAAACCCTCATCTCGGTATCGATACACCCAGAATTGCACCCAGCGTATATCCCGTTCAAGCTGTTCGGCAATTTCTCCTGCGGAGGAACCAAGACCGGCGTTGATAACCGCACGAATTCTATCCTGGATCGCCGCAAACTCTCTCGATCTGCTCCGACGCAACAATTCTTCAACTCTCTCTTGCAATTCCACCTTCATTGTTATGCCTCCATGCCATTGTTTCGCTCAGTCTACCTCACCTCTCGTCAAAGTACCAGCGCAATTTGGTACGGCAGGACTTTCCGTGATCCGTATAACACCCACGTTCATTGGATAAGAGGTAGCTCAAGGTCTTTTACTGTCGCCCGCCCGAATGGATTGAATAACGCTCGGGGCGGATGGATTACGCGCAATGGATAACGGGTCAGCTCGAATGGATTACGAGCATGCGTATTGAGATGGGAAGCGGGAAAGCCCGTGTTCAACCCGTCCTTCACGGCTTTCATCACCCATTACAACTGCCGACCTATCGCTTGTCGCCCGCGAAGCCCCCAAACTAAAGGAAAAATCGAAGCCCCTTTCAAATATATAGAGGGTAATCTCCTTTGTGGGCGCACTTTCCAGGACCTGAAGGATTTGCAGACCACAGCGATATGGTGGCTTGCGGAAAAATCCGATCGTCACATCCACGACACGACAAAGCGATCGCCTGTCGAACTGTTTATGGAAGAAGAGCAATCGGCTCTGCAGCCTTTACCGACTTGTCCATATGACACCTCCGAGGTTGCCTTGGCGTTATGTCACGATAACGGATTCATCGTATTCGAAACAAATCAATATTCCGTAGCGAAAGGACACGTCGCCGACATCCTATCCGTCAAGGCCACAGAGAGGGATGTTCTG
>Ga0209749_1002574_pt1 | contig 11519 bp, 10 predicted proteins | sample EPASupsiteSAE347_FD_187267 | JGI IMG/M metagenome (GOLD analysis project Ga0209749, IMG submission 187267) | Bioremediated contaminated groundwater from EPA Superfund site, New Mexico - Sample SAE3-47 (SPAdes) (version 2) | ecosystem: Environmental > Aquatic > Deep subsurface > Groundwater >... | reverse complement strand
TGGTGGCGAGCCGGTTCATCTTTCTAACCGCCAAATTGGGCAAACCGGCCAGGTCTTTGAAAAGTGAATAGCGATGCTCCTCCGCGCCAACTTTCCTACCCCCGGTAAAACCCCATCATAGGTGTCGCAAACGCTGCAACAGCTCCAACAATCGCACCCCCATCAACTCCACAGAAACCTGGTTATGTTACTCGCATAATTAATGGGAAGATCGTACAAGCGAAATTAAGAGATAATCTGTCACTTCTTGATGCGACTTTACACTATTTCTTTGGAAATGAAGAAGCAATAGCGGTTAAGTTTCAACTAGTAGATAAAGGCTTTCAGCCAAAAGATTTTGTTGATTCAAAAAACAAGAAAAATAGTTTCCCCGACCTTCTTAAATCGTTATATAAAAAGCGTGGAACGATAGCAGTTGATTGTACGTTTTCTAAGGATATCAAAGGATGGGCAGGACACCTAACATATAGGCTAAAAGGTAAAATTGAAAGTAATGAATGCAATTGGAAGTTTAATGGCTATATTGGCGCTTATGACGATACTTTTGATTTTAATGCCCTACCTAAAGGGGAGCGTGATACCATCGCAGAACAGATAGTAGGGTTAATACGCGATACACATTTGGGAAAAGCATTTTATATCTTTATTGATGGTCATAGGGAGGTTAAGCTTGATGGGAAGTGGTAATTTTTTTAAAAACAATATTAGCAGAATTGTCCTTTCTCTAAATCTTCTTTTGTTGTTTGTATTGATTTTAATTTTGTTAACCATTAATCCTAAAAGCTGTTCTAGAACACCATGGAAATTAGATGACACATATTCTGAATACCTGACGACTAACGCGGAAAGTTACAAAAACAATTTCAGCAGTGAAGTTTATGAAACTGTTGATGCTCTTCGAGTGTATAAAGTTGAGAATCCAAGGCACCTCGATATGTACGATTTACCAATATTGTTTGATAAAGATATGGTGTTTGAAACGGAAAACAAAAATATTATCAAGAGATTTTTATTGTCCGCTCAAAAACAGATTTCTCCGCATGAGAACTGTTATGACCCGAATGAAAACCGTATTGTTTACCATATACTTGCTTTTGATAATACATTTATGCGTGTGGGATATTTTATTTTTGTTGTTGATTGTGCGTCCAAAGGCGAGGCATACGGTGTTATTCATCCTCTTCAAAAAGATATTTACACACATAAATACTACAACAAATCTTTACTTTCTACTTTTAAAGAATACAAGTTAATCCAGTGATACCATTTACCCTGCCCCTCTGCGCCTTCCTGGGCGGCTATATCGGCGCGTCTTTCCGCCCCCTTCTCTCCCTCCTCCCTCCAGACCACCCACCACACCCTCTCTCTTCACCCCCGTTTCCCCTTCCCCTCGACCCCTTCCCCGATCATTATGATCGGCCTCTCCGGGCGCGCCTCGGCACTCTGTATTCTTGTTTCGCGCCTTCGGCACCGCCCTCCGAGAGCCGACGAGGGGAAGGGGAGAAAGGTATTTAGGGGAACTGGAGGGAGGATTAGGGAGAGAAGATAGGGGGCTACATGGGCTCGGCATTCACCCCTACCCCCTCTGCCGAGCCAAAGCCGCGCCTGACCAGGGCAAATCTCGCCCCGCCATCGGCGGGGCTTTCAGCTCGGGCTAGGGTTAGAAAGTTTCTGCCTCGAATACGGCGCAGGCCCTCCAGCCCCCACCCACCACCCTTCTAAGCGGTATGCGGCTACGCCGCTTCATTTAGAAAGAAAAAGAAGGCCGGTCTTTTTTTCAGAAGGTCATCTCCTCCGTCCGGCCTTCTTCTCCTGCGTTTATGGCCCGCCCAGGGCCTCGTTTCCTCTGCAAGATATTATGCTTGCTGTAAAAGGAAAGACTGAATCTGATTTTTAGTGATCACCGCTTGAATAATCTTTTTAAGGGCATTTTTTTCGTCCTCATTTAGTCTTTCCATTTGTTGGAAAAGTTTGTAGAGATCTTTTTCTTGAATTTTTGTCTCAGGAAGCTCTTCATCTACTTGCAACAGATCTTCTGCACTTATCTCGAAGAACTTAGCATATTTCTGAAGAACTTTCCCCGAGGGCATAGATCTATCATTTTCATATCTGCTGATCTGCCGTCCATGAACTTTCATAAGGTTCCCTAATTCATCTTGAGCAAGATCTTTTTCTTTTCTCAATCGGCGTAGTTTCTTCCCCAGTCCTACCATGTTTCATTCCCCCTTTAAGGAGATTATATCAGATTAGTCAACTCTTCGCAGTTATTTTAGAGATATATTTGAAGGATATATTGACATTATTGAGACAAACAGTTATAATTTGTTCGTTACATATAGTTCCAATCTGTGAGTTACAAAAAAATATTTTTTCTGAGAGGTGAGCGGAGAGATGAAGGTGGTGACTACGGACCTTTATTGCGGCGCGTATCTCTTGAGCACGGGCGGGGCGCTGGAGGAGATCAAGGTGGACCGGGGGCGGAGGCGGCCCTCGGTCCTTTTTATTTTCTCCGGCGAGGACGTCCTTGCGCGTCAGCGGGAGTTTTCCTCGGGGCAGGCGGTGGTGAACCTGGCTCGTTTTAAGGCCAGCATGATCCACCTCAAGGATCAGATGTTCGGCTGTTTGAGAGAGAATGAGAGGGGAGAACGGTATGCCGGTTACGCAGGAGGATCTTTCGGCGCTTAAGGAGCGGGTGGACCTGGTTGCCCTGATTGAAAGCCGCGGGGTGAAGCTCAAGCGGCGCGGAAAGAGCTTCGTGGGGCTCTGCCCATTCCACGAGGAGAAGAACCCATCTTTCACGGTGAACCCCGAGGAGAAGCTCTGGCACTGCTTCGGGTGCGACAAGGGCGGAGATTCAATCACCTTTCTTGAGCTCAAGGAAGGTCTTTCTTTTTCAGATGCTGCGGATCGGCTCAGAGAGCACCTTCATCCCACAGCGCCCGCAAACCCTGAACCGAAGCCTGAATTCATGCCAGAAGACCAGCCCCGCCAACGGCGGGGCTTCAATCCTCTTCAGCTTTTAGAGCGCGTGGTGGAAGTTTATCACCAGGCTTTTTTGACGGACAGGCGGGGCCTGGAGTATCTGAAGAAGCGCGGCATCACTTCCCGCGAACTTCTGCAGGCTTTCAAAGTGGGCTTCAGTGACGGCTCATTTCTCAAGATGCTGCCCGATCGGGGCGAGATCCTCGAGTCTCTGAAGGAGCTTGGAATCATCTCTTCATCAGGCAAAGAGCACTTCTCCTCCTGCGTTATATTCCCCCTCTGCGACTCGGGCGGCCACGTGGTCAACCTCTATGGAAGGAAGATTGATTCAAGATCTTCCGTGCGTCATCTCTATCTGCCCGGGCCATTGAAAGGCGTTTTTAACGCCCAGGCGGCGAAGGGAAGCCGGGAGGTCATCCTGGTGGAAGGGATCCTGGATTGTGTTTCGCTGTGCCAGGCGGGCTTCCAGAACGCCATCCCGCTTTACGGCGTCCAGGGCCTGACGGAGGATCACCTGGCGCTTTTTTCATCGTGCGGCGTCAAGCGGATTTACCTGGCCCTGGACAATGACCAGGCGGGAAAGGAAGCCACGGAGAAGCTCGCCGATCGCCTTTCTTCCCAGGGCCTTGAATGCTTTTCCATCACCTGGCCCGAGGGCGCAAAGGACGCCAATGAATTTTTTCTTCAGCACGGTCCCGCAGAATTCAAAGCTCTTCTCAAGGAGGCGGTGCCTGTCGGTAAGCCGCCGAAGGCGGCCTCAGAAGACAATGAAAGTTTTTCTCTGGGTGCTCTTTCTTTGCGGCTCAAGCCGATCTTCGCATCCGGAGGGAAACTGCGGGTGAATCTTCGGGTCTCCTCGAATGGGAAGATGCACCTGGACACGATCGATCTTTACTCCTCGCGGGCCAGGAAGAGTTTTTTCAAGGAAGTGGAGAAGAAGTTTTTGCTTTCAGGCGAAGCGGCCGAGGGCCTGATGAAGCAGGTCATCGAGCGGACCGAAGCGCTCGTTGCGAAAGGTGAAAGCAAGGAAGAAAAAGAGGGGGCTTTGCCCTCCCTCATGACCGATGAGGAGAAAGAAGAAGCCCTGGCCTTTCTGCAAAACCCGCGCCTCACGGATGAAATCCTCTCTGACTTAGAAGCCCTGGGCTACGTGGGGGAAGACTCGGCCAAGCTCCTGGCCTATTTCATCGGGGTCTCAAGGAAGCTCGGAGAACCACTCTCAGGGGTCATCCTCTCTTCTTCGGGGGCCGGGAAATCCTGCCTGGCGGAAAAGATCGAGGAGCTTACGCCCCCCGAGGAAGTCATCTTGTATTCCCGCCTTTCGCCGCAGGCCCTGGGCTACATGGAAAAAGACGCCTTGAAAAGAAAGCTCCTCATCATCGAAGAGCGGGTGGGCTCGGAGGCCGCCGATTACTCCATCCGGACGCTTCAGAGCCGAAGGAAGATCACCCAGGGCGTGGTCATCAAAGACCCAGGAAGCGGCCGCATGTTCACGCGGACTTACGTTGTTGAAGGCCCCATCGCCTACCTTGAGACGACGACCAGAGCGAGCTTAAATCACGAGAATGCGACCAGGTGCTTTGAGATCTATCTGGATGAGACCTCGGAGCAGACGGAGCGGATTCACCGGGCTCAGCGGGAGCAGAGGACGCTGGCGGGCCTTCTTCGAGATGATAAGTCTGAGAAGATCAGGAGGAAGCATCACAACGCCCAGCGGCTCCTCGCGGAGCTTCTGGTCATCATCCCCTATGCGCCGCTTCTCACCTTTCCGCCGGCGTGGCTCCGCACCAGGCGGGATAACGCCCGCTTCTTATGCCTCATCGAGGTCATCGCTTTTTTGCACCAGCACCAGCGGGAAAAGAAGTCGGCCAGGGACGCCGGCGGAGAAGAATTTTCTTACATCGAGGCCACGATCGAGGACTACCGCTTGGCCTACCAGTTAGCCGCCGAGATTTTAGGCTCCACGCTGGATGAGCTTCCACGGGCCGCCCGAGAGCTTTTAGAAGAGGTTCAAAAGTTTGTGCTGGAGGAAGCGGAGAAGAGCGGCCAGGAGCCTTCCGCCGTCACGTTCACCCGGCGCACGATCCGCGAGCGGCTTCTCTGGCCTGACTACAAGATTAAAGAGGGTTTCAAGATTCTGCAGGATTTGGAGTATCTTGAGATTGTGGCATCCTCCTTTGGAGCCAAGAGCCTGTATCGCTTGTCAGATGCGCCTTCAGCGAAGGGCCGGATCCTTCCGGGTCTCATGACGCCGGAGGGATTGGCAAAAGAGATGAAGATTCCGAGGCGCGGTTAACAAAAACCGGAAGTAACCGGGTGGAAATGGCACTTCCACCGGTTTGAGCGTTTCGGGGAGCCAATCTAAGCCGACCGGGAGCGTGGAAGAAAAAAACATGGAACGCTATATTAGAAGAGAAGACGGAATGCAAGAGACAGGAGGCATAATTTAGGAGGAAACCGGCTTAGAATCCAGGGTATCGGCTTGAAACGAGGTTTGAGTAAAAAGTTCATCATCTGTAAATACAAACAAGATAGATCATTCTTTCTTGTTCGAGGTGCATTTCAGAAAAAGGAGCGGTTAAAAATGAAGGAGGAGTTTGAGGAGCAGCTTTTAGAGATCAAAGAGAAGTTTGCCGAGTACCTCAAGATCAGGGGCATGAGCGAGACAACCCGAGCGAAATATCCGCTGGAGCTTAAGCATTTCTTCCGTTGGCTCCACTCTGAGCAGCCCAAGGTCTCCTCCCTGGCCGAGATCACGAGAGACGTTCTTTCATCCTACCAGACCCACCTTTATTATGTCGAGAACACGAGACACCCCGGCAAGTCTCTCTCCTTTTCCGCTCAGCAGAGCCGCCTGGTGGTGGTGCGGTGCTTCTTCCGTTTCCTTTTAAAAGAGGGATTTATCCTGTATGACCCGGCTTCGGAGCTGGAGCTTCCCCCTGACCGAAGAAGAAGGACCCTGCCGCGGGACATCATGACCAAGAAAGAAGTCCTGAAGGTGCTGGAGGAGCCCAACATGCAGGACCTCCTCGGGATAAGGGATAGAGCCATTTTGGAGGTGCTCTACGCCACCGGAATCCGAAACATGGAGCTGTGCAACCTTCTTCTCTATGACATTGATTTCGAGGGAGAGACTCTGCGGGTGACCCAGGGGAAGCACGCTAAAGACCGGGTGGTGCCGCTGGGTAGGATGGCGGGGGAGTTCCTTCGGCTCTATCTTGAGGAAGCCAGGCCGAAACTTTCTCGTCTCCCCGAAGAGAGGCATCTCTTTTTATCCTGCCGGGGAAGGCCGATGTGCCGCGAGGCGGTGAACGACATAGTGAGAAGATACGCCAGGTCATCCGGCATCAAGAAAAAGATCACCACCCACTCCTTCCGCCACACCTGCGCCACGCACCTACTTCAGGGAAAGGCTCCCATCCGGCACATCCAGGAGATGCTGGGGCACCGAAGCCTCTCCACCACCCAGCTCTATACCAGGGTGGACTTGACGGACTTAAAGAAGGTCTTTAAGCGCTGTCATCCCAGGGAGCACGATGAATCCTGAAGAGCTTTTGGAAAATTTTCAAGAGCATCTCAAAGTTCTGGGCCGCGCCCCCGGCGCCATCTACGGAACCTCCCATCGTCTGAGCTACTTCTTCAAGTGGCTGAAGCGGGAAGATATCGGGCTTTCCGAGCTTTCTCCCGCGGTGATTAGAAAATTTACGGGTTATCTCCAAATCGAGTACGTGACGAAAAAGGGCACTCCTTTTTCCGTGGCCTCGATTCAGGGCATCCTGTCCTGCCTGCGGTGTTTCCTCCGATACCTGGCCCGAGCCGGCTATTTACTTTGCGACCTCTCGCGGGAGGTCATGGCGCCTCGTGGGAAGAGTGCTCTTCCGCGGGACATCTTGAGCTACCGGGAGGTCAAGTCGCTTCTGGCCGGGCCTGAGTTGGATGAACCCCTCGGCCTCAGGAACAGAAGTATTCTGGAGCTTTTTTATTCCTCCGGGGTGCGAAGAAGAGAGCTCATAAACCTGGACCTTTACGACGTGGACCTGGACAAAATGAACCTTTGTGTGCGGCAGGGGAAAGGGGGTAAGGACCGGATGCTTCCTTTGGGCAGGTGGGCGGCATATTACCTCAAGGAGTACCTTGAGAAGAGCCGCCCTCTTTTATTCGACGCCCCCTCCGAGAAGGCGCTTTTCCTGGGAAGGAGCGGGCAGAGACTGACGCCTGGGCGGGTGGGAATGATTGTGCGGGAATGCGCCAGGGGCCTGGCGCCAGGAAAGCATCTCACCTGCCATGCCCTCCGGCACACCTTTGCCACCCATCTCCTGGAGGCAGGGGCGGAAATCAGGGCCATCCAGGAACTCCTGGGCCACGTGGAATTAAGAAGCACCCAGATTTACACCCGCATAAGCCCCCAGGAGCTCAAGAAAGTTCACAAAAAATGCCACCCGCGTGGATAGCCTGGCAGCAGGAGACTCCGTCTTTCTGTGGTATATCAGGGATAGAAGGCACTTTGGCAGGAGGCGGAGGAGCGGCACTTCTATTAAGGAGTTAAGTCCAGTTTTAAAAATGCACCCCAAGAACTGGTGGCGAGCCGGTTCATCTTTCTAACCGCCAAATTGGGCAAACCGGCCAGGTCTTTGAAAAGTGAATAGCGATGCTCCTCCGCGCCAACTTTCCTACCCCCGGTAAAACCCCATTATAGGTGTCGCAAACGCTTCTGAATTGAAGGGGTCGAGTGATGCAAAGTCAGCCGAATTAGTGAAACGGCTTGCCAAGCTCAAACTCGGCATGGTTAATTCGCAAACCACATGCAATGCTGTAAGTGATCTGCAAAATTTATTACTGAAATGGATGCCTTCCTTAAAGAAAAATTATCAAATGTTTTTAACCGATAAAGGTAAAGTAAATGGCCAATATGACGAGGCTACAGAGAATGTAGTTCTTCTATTCAAAACTATTTACGGAATAAAAGGGAATGGCGCAGAAGTTGGGAAAGAGATGGCACGTTATCTAGTGAATATTAAAGTTTCCGATGCAGCGGTCTGGAAGCAGCAGCACCGTCCTATAAATTTTGGTGCAGAGATCTTACTGCAGTCTATGCAAAATATTGGCTTGACCTATGATCAAGTTACTAAATGTACGGGACTTGTAAGATGGTCAGTGAATGATGCAATGAAAAAATATGGAGTTACGGCACAGGGGAATTTAGATTATCTTCAGTATATGATGCAAGAAGATTATCAAGCCGATCCAGAGGGGGAAAAATATCCGTTTATAGTAAGACCCAATGATATTCGCCGAGGTGCCTCTGATGCCAGTTCAATGTACTATTATTTGAAGCAGAACCATCTTATTGAGGGTCGTTTTTCGCATGAAGGCAACAATCTTCTAAACAGTCAATTAAAACAATCCATGGTCCCTGGAGACATTATTTGCTATGTTGATACGTATAATCCTAATGGTGAATATGTGGATGGGGTATGGAAACCATGGGTTAAAAACACCGTGACACACGTAGCCTTATTTGTTGGCCTAAGTAGTAAAGGAAACATAATCCAAGTGCATGCTGGCAGCTCTACAGGCGCAAGTTTGGTGAATTATGAAAATTGCTTCAGTGAGCAAAATTGGGTAAATCAACACATATTTGCCTATGGGCGAATAAACTCGCCCATAACATCTGGATGGATATAGAGGTGAGCATTTATGAAGAAAGTTATTAATATTTTTGGAGTTCTAATTCTGACGCTTATTATAATGCCAAGCTCAAGTGGAGCTTTTTCTCAGAGCAAAAAATATGAAAGAGTTTCTGTCAGTCATAGACAGCTTACTTTCTCTGGGGATGCAAGTTTTCCCAGTGTCGCGCCTGATAATGCGAAAGTAGCATTTATATTTAAAGAAAAATACGAAGATTATGGGGCGTCAAAGTATCTGGCCATCATAGAGCTTAATAAGGATAAAGTTAAGAAGATTGGAAATGAACCAGTTTTGCCATATTTTAAGATAATGTGGCTCCCAAACGCAAAAAACATTATTTTAGGAGACCTTTTTATTGATATTAATAGGAGCAATATGACCCATCGGTTAAAAGGTGATTTTTATGCATCTGATGGAAGTTGTGTGTTACCCAAAGGAAATTTATCTCCTGACGGAAATTCTTTGTTGTATACACTGAGTAAAAGGGGACCTTCAAATCTTTACCTTTTAGATTTAAGCAGTCACAAAACTAAAATGGTCACTGCAATAAATTTTGAGGTCTGGTGGGCTAATTGGTTATCTGATGGCAAACAAATAATCTGCTACGGGGGCTATGAATATGCAAATAATTATTATGATAAGGTTCATAAAAGATATGTAGCATTGCCAGATGGAAGAATTTGGCTCTTACAAGCTGACAGTGGCATGATGAAGCCCATTTCCCCTCCTTTTCGATATGAAAACATTTCATGGTCTCCTCATGGGAGGCAAATTGCATTTACTAAAATATACAACTCCGATTACTATGAACTGTGGGTAATGAATGTAGATGGTAGTAATGCACAAAAAATCACCTCTAAAAGTAATAACTATTTTTCATGGTCTCCCAATGGAAGATGGCTTGTATACTCTGCCCATGAAAAAAATGGAGATTTAACTATCTGGATTGTAGATCCTTATACACATTATTTTAATAAAATTGATACAGGTTTAGAGCCAGCATGGGCATCTGATGGTAAAAAAGTTGTTTATGTAAAGAATGGTAAACTTTGGCTTGCGACCTTACAATTCAGATAACGGTGAGAGTAGCAGGGTCGCGTCTTGACATTTGACAATTGGCCGCAGGGGCGCATGACAATTGACTTTTGTTTTAATTGAAGCGGCGTAGCCGCATACCGCTTAGAAGGGCGGAGGGTGGGGGCCGGAGGGCCTGCGCCGTGTTCGAGGCAGGAACTTTCTAACTCTCGCCCGAGCTGAAAGATTCGCCCTGGTCAGGCGCGGCTTTGGCTCGGCAGAGGGGGTAGGGGTGAATGCCGAGCCATGGAGCCCCCTATCTTCTCTCCCTAATCCGCTCTCCAGTTCCCCTAAATACCTTTCTCCCCTTCCCCTCGTCGGCTCTCGGAGGACGGTGCCGAAGGCGCCCCGCCTGCGGCGGGATGCCGAAGGCGCGCCCGGAGAGGCCGATCACAATGATCGGGGAAGGGGTCGAGCAGGTATCAGGGTCGCGTCTTGATATTTGACATTTCGAAAATACTGTGATATTATTTTTTACATGGCTCGATCCTTACGCATAGAATTTGAAGGCGCTTTTTATCATATCCTGGCCCGCGGCAATGAAAGGAAAAATATTTTCGATAATGAAAGGGACAAGGAACATTTTCTTGAACTTCTGAGTGCCGTTAACACCAGATTCGGCGCTGTTTTCCATACATATGTTTTAATGGACAATCATTACCATTTGGTTGTTGAGACTCCTGGAGGCGGGCTTTCAAGGATTCTCCATTCACTGAATACCGCCTATACGGTCTACTTCAACAAGAAACACAATCGGGCCGGACATCTTTTTCAAGGCCGGTATAAAGCGATTTTGGTTGAAGAAGACAAGTATCTTCTCGCCCTCAGTCGTTATGTTCATCTGAATCCTGTTCGCGCCGGCCTTGTCACTCGCCCTGAGAAATATTTTTGGAGCAGTTATAGTGCCTACGTGAAGGCTGGGAATCCTGAGCCCTGGCTGAGGACCGATTTGATCCTGGGCCAGTTGTATGCGGATGTGAATACGGCTCGCAAAAGATACAAGGAGTTTGTGTTTGAAGGGATCAATAATTCCATCGGCAATCCTCTTCAGGAGGCATATCGGGGGTTGATTCTTGGAAGCTCTGAATTCATTGCAAGGTTTACGGATTCGCTACGTGAGGAACAGGAGATACCTCAGAGCAAGGGTCGTCGGTGTTCTTTAAGTCCCGAGAAAGTTATTGCAGTTATTGAGAAGGAACTGCGAAAATATTCTGTTTCGGGGATGTATGACCCTCTTAAGGCGATTGGGATTTATCTTTGCAAGAAATTTCTTGATTTGTCAAACAAAGAGATTGCGGAATTTTTCGGGATGAAACATTACAGCGCGGTGACGCAGGCATCAAAGAGGCTGGAGGAGAGACGAAAGGCGGACAAAGCTCTTGATGCCCTGGTGCAGCGCATGGAGATTTCTTTAAGCAAAATTTCTCGTTCTTAATCTTGAGTACTTAATTTTAAGGGGAATTGCCATTTGCTGAAGGCTCGGTCATTACGACCGGAGGGAATCCGAATGACTCATATCTCCCTCCCTCTATCAGCACCGATCTCACCCGGAGCGTGGAGGCGGCCAACGGCCTCACTCGACGCTACCTGTGGGACGGGACTTCCTCGATATTGAGGCCTTCCTCCGGGCTTCTCTCGGGGTCTCTGCCTGACGGCGTGACCGAGAGCATCGCCTCAAACCTGGATGCCGTTTACACCGCCGACAACGGGCTCTCGGTGCAGTATGCCCACACGGGCTTTACCACCTGGACTGAAGCTGATGGCGCCCATATCAC
>Ga0209749_1002569_pt1 | contig 11558 bp, 6 predicted proteins | sample EPASupsiteSAE347_FD_187267 | JGI IMG/M metagenome (GOLD analysis project Ga0209749, IMG submission 187267) | Bioremediated contaminated groundwater from EPA Superfund site, New Mexico - Sample SAE3-47 (SPAdes) (version 2) | ecosystem: Environmental > Aquatic > Deep subsurface > Groundwater >... | reverse complement strand
CCCGGTAAATTATCTTTTCCGAGTCGGAAAACGGGCACCAGGCCGGGACAAGCCCCGATGTCCCCATGCCGCCGAGCGCGCCGGTTGCCTCAATGAGAAGGGTTTTTGCGCCTTCGCGCGCCGCGGCTGCGGCCGCGGCGCAACCCGCCGGTCCGCCGCCCGCAACAATCACATCCCACGCATCGTCAAGGGGAATCCTGGGCGATTTCAATTGAGATACCGCGCGGAGTTTCATTGTATAATGTTTTCCCATTACATCCTTCTATTTTACAATCAGTTTGTGTTTGGATATTGAGCCGCTGATAACATCCCGCGCCGTGATCATCCATTCACCGCCGGCATCGTTCAAGGCCAATGGCAGAATCGCCTCCGCTTTTCCGTTTTTGCACTCCAGATTCCGCCCATATTCAACGCGCGGATTACCCTTGCCATCCACAACGTTAATCCGCACCACATGCCGGTTCGCATCGCCGACTTCAATGCTGTAATTCACTTTCGCGCCCGGCTTTGCTTCACCCGGCGCCGTCAACTTTAAATCTCCGGCCTTTTCCGGCAGCAACGCCCACAAGCCCGCCATGCCGGGTTCAAGATTCGCCTCAATGCAGTCCGTATACCCCAGGTATGCACCTTGGCGCAGGTCATAAACATGCGCTTTGCGGGGTAACTTCAACCGGGCCTGTTGTTTCCTGATCTTTGGCGAATGATCGCGGAGCAGGCCCAGATACGTCGCCGCGCCGTCCTTGAATACCGCCAATTCGCCCTCATACAATTCGTTCCGATCCGCCGTCACGCTAAATTCTGGCAATATCCCAAGCGCGGCCAATTTACGCCCAATAATTTCGCGCTTTTCCGCGGCACCAACCTTGTTTTTCATATAACCGCTGATCGCAGTTCCAATGAGGTCCACCTCTTTGCCAAGCTTCTCTTTCCAACTTGCATCTTCCATGATTTTTCCGTGCTCGTCAAAAATACCGGGGGTTTTATCCGCCAGCACTTTGCCCCCGGCGTTTGCAAACGCGGTTATTTGTTCCCGCTCCGCATGTGACAGTGCTATGGAGCAGGGCAGGATCAAAAGCCGGTAGCCTTCCTTGCTCAACACGCCCTGCGCCAACTGCTCATAGGAAATAAACCGGTATTGACAGGATAAATCCTCCAATATTCTGATAAAATCATACTGACTATTGGCGGGATTTCCATATTTCGCATAAAAGGTTGAGGCATGCAGGCTCGGCTGTGAATATAATACGGCTATGTTTCCTGAATCGCGGCAACAACCCAAAAGGAGCCGCCCCGGGCCGGACTTTATTGCCAGCGCTTCATCGGAAGTCGCCTTCAGGATCGAAAAGGGCCTGAAAGAAACGGGATTCAGCGCATCACAGGCGTGCAGGTCGGAATTAAATGTGGAAATGGTATTAAACCAGTAGGCGCTGTTCATTTCATGAAAAAGCGCATACCAGGGGTCCCAGCGCGCATGTTCCACAAACCGCCCCCCGATGGTCCGATACCCTCCATACCAGCGGCCGGTCAGGGCGCCTTTTTTATGAAATGAGCGCAACAGTTCGGACTGCAAATGATCCGGATAGATACACCAAAAGTCCAGTATTTTTGACAACTTCCACCAGTCATATCCGGTAAAACTGGTTGCATCCCATCCTCCGTCAAATCCGACCAGGGCTTCCGGATCGGTTTCCCTGACCGTGGCCGCGCCGATTTTATGAATATTGGCAAACACATTTTCCATGTGCATTCTGAAATCAACCCACCTGGCCGGCTGGTTTAATTTTCGGGCTTCTTCCAGGGGGATTGGCTCAATATCCTCCCAGGCCTTGAAAGATGTGTCCCATTCCTGGTTTAACGCGTTAATGTCCCCGTAAAGCGTTTTCGCATACTCCCTGAATCCGGCCCGGCAGGATTTTGAAAAACACACTTCCTGATCGTTCAGGGACAAATCATTTTCATCGCCAAGGGTATAAGCCGCCGGGCCAAAAGGAACGGACTGTTCTGTTTTTGTTTTCCATATTTGCCGCTGCTCTTTGAGATATTCGGGATCGCTCAGGCAGGGAAGCCTGATAGGCAAAGGATCATTGTTGACCTCGCTGATGGCATAGCGGGTCATATAGGGGATCATTTGCAAACCGGCCAGGGCGAGGTTCCATGATTTGATGCGAGGATCGCGCCTGCCCATCACGGTTGCGAGGGCGGCATCCACTCCCAAGCGATACAGCTCCTTCCGGGCATAGAACCATGAATATTCATTGGCGTAACTATCCCAGACCACAAACCGGAAATCATCCGCCGGACATGGCATCCGAACCGGCAGCCAGGTCTGAAAGCGGCTTGCCGCCCTGCTTCCCTCATAAAGGACCGCGTCAATCCTGATTAAATTATTCAAGGGGTTTTCAAGCGTCAATTCGGTCTTCACGTCGCTCTGCCCGGTCAACACCTTTTGGTTCAAATCGCCGACAAGTCGGCCGGACATATCCGTCAGTTTTATCTGCAAGGACATGTTATCACCGGCTTTTCCGGAAAGCGTTGTGATGAAATTTATTTTCGCGTCCGGCTTGATTGTCTTTGGGGTGAATTCCACCGACCGGATTTCGCATGCTCCTTTTATTTCAAATGAAGCCGAGCCCCAGTTAAGGCATTTGTTATCCCTGTTCCGGAGGATGACATCCACAATATATTGCCCCGCCGCCAAATCCGGCAATGCGAATTGATTTTCTCCGCTTTTGCCTTCCTGGACAATGTTGCCAAAACCATCCCGCACTTGAAATTCAAGGCCGGCTACGGCCTTGCTCCGGCCGCCCGCAACGGCAACGAGCTTGTCATTCAGGTTGAGTTTGACCTCATCTTCCGGATATTTATCGGCCGCCCATAAAACCGCTTTGGCCGCCAATGACAGGTAATAATCCGTTTCCCATATCTTTAATTCGGGAATAAGCGGAGGCGGAGGGATAAAATAAGCGTTGAAGGAACTGCCGCCGACATTCAGGAGAGCCACCCGGCCATTGCCAAGTTTATTAAACGACACAATGCTTTTGATGGCTTCCGCGTTTGAGGGAAAATGTTTCCACGAACTTAACGCATTAAATGGCACCCCGGCCGCCATGTCTTTTTGTTCCCGCCCAGCCAAGGCCGTCTCGCCGATTTTTGGCGGCACGAATTCTTTTGCGCGCAGGTTTGAATAACTGATCACCAGGCCGGTTCCCTCAGCCACCTTCTTTAATATTTTGTCGCCCACTTCTTGGGAAAAGGCTTTCCAGAACATCTGCCCGACGATAATCACGTCATATTTTTTGTCCAACAACCGATTCAGGCGCGTCAACTGCTCCTTCTGGGAATATCCCGTCAGCTCTGAACCTAGCGAATCGCTTTTAAATGCGCAGAATATTTCGCACTCCAAATCCATTCTTTGCGCCAGCTCCGCCGTATCCCGGTGACAGACCTGGGGCGCAATGCACAAGGCCTTGATTTTGCCCAGATAGTAGGGCTTGGCCCACTTGGTGTGCGGGGTTTCGTAGGACAAATCCGCCTCCTGATATTCGGGCTCATAAATCGCGGAAGGGATTCTTTCAATATTGAGCAAGTACTGGTCCCAATTGTCGTTTTGCACAACCTTAACGATCTCGCCGGACCGCACCACAGCCGTGCATAATAAAACCGCAATGATGCCGGAACATATTATTGCATTTAATCTTCCATGCATATTATCAAGCTCCTTTCTGTTAATAACTGATACATTACAAACTGCGGATGACACGAACCGGATCAATTCAAACACGCGTCCGGATTGGGATACTTTGGGGAATGGGGTAAAATCATGACCTCTATGGGAACTCGATCCGGTTCTTGAAACGACCACGCCGTTTCAATACGCTGTTTATGGGTCATGGTCATTGTTTATCTGCCTCCCCATTCAAACCAGGTATTCCCAGCCCCCTGGCCCGGCCTTTGACATAAGCTTCGTTTCCATTTATACCGCAGCTGTTCCATTCCGGAGAACGGGTAATACCATCGCCGAAACCGCATACCTCTTTTGTGGAACGTATCGCGGCAAACAATCGCCGAAACAATTCCCGTCCCGGCAGAACATCGCCATACTGGAGGCCGGTTTTCTGAAGTACGTCAAGGTCCTTCTTCTGATCACGCAGTTCACAACCGCCGACGCATTTTCCGAGCCTGGGATTCCATGAATGACAAGGCGGACATATTACGCAGTCTCCGGCATGGACAAGTTTGACGGGAATGGCGGGGTTCTTCCGGATAATATCAATCGCCTCAAATAAATTATCCTCGGCAATCGGCGCGAGTTTCTCGCGACCGCCGTGAAAACAGGTCATGCACATGAGATGATGCGGTCGTATTGCCAGTGTGCCGGCGCGATACATCTGCGCGACCGATTCCTTTTTGGCGCGCTCTTTTTCCGCCGGATCGCGCGGAGGAATAATCACGGCAAGACCAGCGGCAAGGCCTTTTTCATAATGTCCTTCCGCCGCCAACGGGCACCCGCGCCAGACGGCGGATGCGGATGTTTCGCAACGGCAGAGACCTTTGGATGTGGTGATGGACTTGAAAAGCCTTTCGAACAGAACATACGCGGGACGCGTGGCACCCGGCGTCAGGCCAAGGCGTTGAATAATGTCCAGATCGCGCTTGAGGTTGAACAATTCACCTTCCGGCGTATCGTCTTCTTTTCCCGGGTTCTGATAATCATACGTCCCTTCGACGTTGCAACACAATGTGATCGGTCGGTCCGGGTTTTTCTGAATGGCGGTCATAATTTGCCTGAGTTTCCGACCGCGCGGTTCAGCGTTGAATCCGGACGACTGTCCGCACACGACGCACATCAACTGATACGGGCGAATGATTAACGATTTCATGGATTTTGTTTTAAACATATATTTTTGATTCTTAACAAAACGCCGGCCCCTTTTTTGGCCTTTGTGGCAACATCGAAATTCCTATTAGACTTAACGCACTAACGGGCGGACCTATTCAACGATTTTCAAGATTACCACATCCCCGCTCGGAACGACCACTTTGGCTGTATTGTCGCTTGGTCGCTCTACCGGTCTGTTCGCAATCAACTCGGAAATCTTTACCGGCGCCTTTTTGAATAATATCTCCACCTCCGCCTTTTCTTCTTCCTTGACAACGGGCGCTTTGGTCGGTTCCTTGTAGACGCCCTTATTGTTGATCAAGGTAATCAGCCAGCCATCTTTTGTCTTGTTGATGATATATTCCACGTCCCCGTTTATTTTCACGGGGAGCGCCTCCGCGGCGATATGATCCAGAAAAGCCGGCAAGAACGGCACGATTTTATCCTGTTGATCCAGCATGCACGGGGTTAAAAACAAAACCACCTTGCCTTGGCCGTATTCATTGATGGTCACGAGTGGTATGTTCTTCTCGGTCGCAAATAACGGTTTGGCTGTTTTAAGATCGGCGCGCCGATAACTGAACTTGCGCGAAACAATTGTGCGTTTTGACCTCAAATCCACGGCCTGATCGGCTTCGCCGAGAATGGAGTCGCTCTTTAATTCCAGGCCCAGAAAATCGGAGTCCCCAATAAATTTATTCACTTTATCAACATCCATGACGAGCGTGCCGCCCTCGCGGACATATTGTTTCAATTTGTCCGCAAAGTCCCGGTTGATATCAATCTTTCCCAGCAGGATGTTGACTTTATAATTATTTATCCTGGCCTGATCTATTATTCCGCTGGGAGGGTTGGGGACCATGACGTCAAAAATGTCGCCCCAGGGCGTGTTGACCAACCCGACGCCGTTGTGTTCATTCGTGATAACTATGTCGGCCGGGAAAATTGTTTGCACAAACTCATAGATTTGATTGTCGGGTTTTTCATTATCAATCAGATACCACATCCGCCTGATGCTGGGGCTGAATCCCTCATAATAATCCAGCATTAAGCCGATCGGCGCATAGGTAATGCCCCGGTCCGGATTATTTCTCGTGAAGTTAAACCATTCCCTGAGGACTTTTCCATGCGGGGATAATCCGGAACTTTTCTTTTGATCCGTGGTAATCAACACGTCGCCGACCGTTTCATGGTCTATCAGATTGGCGCCCGACATGTAAAATGCGTATAAAATTCTCCGGTATAATGAGGGGGAAATGCCGCTGTCCGGCCCCCGCCCTGTCCATTTTTTATTTGAATCGTAACAGGGAAACACTTGGTTTAGAAAAAAAGCAATATACATTTGCCAGATTTTATCGTATTGCCGTGCGGCGCCGCGGGTGAACATGACCTGTGCCTGATGCATGTCCAGTCCGGCAGTCTGCGTCGTTTCGGCGCTCGGGAATCCGCCCCCCCATTCCAGTTGTTGATGATTAATTAGGAAATTGCTGCACATATTGGAGAATTTATTGAAATATTTCTTTCTTAGTTTTATAAATTCTTCCCTTGTCCTGTCCGCCATCGTTTTTCTATTGATCGCCGTCCCTTCTTGCTTAAGCGCTGCTTCAAATTTCCTGAAAAAATACGAGCCGGGCCATTCGCCGGTCCAAAAGCCGAGAAAAGTTTCGCTGAATTTATTATTCAGGCTTTCATAGGCGGCCCGCATCACCGGATCGCAGGAGGTTTCCCGAAAAAAATCTGTCACCGTTTCAATCACAAAAGGAGCCGTTTTAATTCTTGATTCATAATCCAGGCCGCTGTTCGTGAACTTCTTGAACCACCATTGCCATTCCTCGCCGGCGGCGTAGTGGGTTGAAGATAATATCTGGCTAAACACAAAAACCCTGATTTTTGCCGTTTTCACGGGATTAAAAAGATGTTCCGTCCGGCATTGCCGGTTGTTTTTTGTCTCTGTCCCCGGGATATCCGTCCAATTTCCGCTGTCCCAATATTGCAGGACAAAATGGTCGGAAACATTGGCGTAATCCGCAGTCCCCAGGCCGTGATACACAACCGCCTTGTTAATTTCAACCGGCCCGGCAAAATCCAGGCCGATCCACCCTGAGACCGGGAAATTAAATATGTAACTGGAATAAGCCGCCGTATTGGTATTGCCGTCGTTGACGCAGGAAAGATCCGCGACAATTTCTTTCGGCGGCACGTATGCTCCGAGAACGGTGGCGTTCTCATTTATTTTTCCGCCGGCAATCGGTTTGGCGCCCAGGGCCTGATTTTTTGCGTCAACCGGGGAATATATTTCAAGCTCTCTGACGGCGACTTGATAGTTGATTGAACCAAAGAGAGCAAATCTTATGGCGGATTCCTCCCAAAACCGGTCTTTTATCCCGGCCGTTTGCGCATTGATGATACACTTGTGGTTCAACATGTTCCAAAAATCCCTGCCGCCGATTTTTCTGGGCTGCCAGGATTCAGGAGCCGTCCAGTCTTTTCTGGAAACGATGCCTTCTTCGCGACATATCTCGTTGGTCGCAGGCGAACCGGCAAAACTTCCCGCGACAAGGAAAATTATCAGCCAACTTGTCAGTCCGGTCTTTTTTATTTTATTCATTTTCCTCCTTATCGTTTGCGGCGCTGTTTCCGGAAAGATCAGCCTTGATGTTGAAGCTCGCGCTTAATATGTTCTCCGCTCGGTTCAGCCATTCCTTTTCCGGCGACCGGAAAAACACCAGGGACACGGCAAAGGAAAAATCCTTCTTTTTCTTGTCTATCTGCGCGTCAAAATATAATTTGTTATCGCTGGGCCTGTTCCAGATAAAATTACTGTCTTTCCGGGTCCCTTTATAAATTTCCGGATAAACGTAGACCAGGCCGCTTTGCGTCTTGCTGGAATAAATGCCGATCCAGCGAATGTCTTTTTTTAAGGCATTCGTGTTATCGTTCCGGAAACAATCCTTCAGGATTTCTCCCTGGACTTCGGTCACCCATTGATCGGTATCGTTGGCAAAACAGTGCATAAACACATAAATCAGAGATATTTTGGCCTCGTTCTCAATGAGATTGAAATTCACGCTTTCGTCAATGCTGTCCGTGTTGAATTTCAGCAAAGTATCGCACAAATACGGGCCGATGATGGATTTCTTGGCCAGGGAAAACATTTTTCCCTGGACAGTGAAATTATCCGGCACGCTTGTTTCTCCATCCCGGGTGAGGGGGTAATCCTTCCCGTCAACCTTCAGGACGATTTCCTTGATGATCTCTCCCCTATGGCCCGTGCCGACCCATTTATGAGTAACGCCGTCCTTGTCAATCCAGCCGTTTATCACTGTGCCGTTGTAGCCGGTAGGCGTGATTAATGGCGCTCCCTTGTAGGCAACCCATTTGATTGTCCAAGCCAGTTCCGGGGCGAATTCCACCTCCAGGTCTCCGGCGGTAATTTTCGGTTTTTGCCCGGAATAGGTGAACTTGCCGGCACTCGTATTTTCAGCCGAAGTTTTATCGTCGGGACGGCATGCCAAAATCAAGGCGCTATACATTAAAACCCATATAATCAGATGTTTTTTCATAGTTGTCCTTCTATTCTGTTATTTTCAAGATTACCACATCCCCGCTCGGAACGACCAGTCTGGCCGTATTACCACCTGAATTTTATGAAGCTGGGACTAATGAATGGTATAGATTGTGCCTTCGTTGACGCGTTCAAAGGCGCCCATGTCAACGACCCCGTAACGGATACGCTGGGCCCGGTCAAGATCGCAGGCGTTCGTCATCCAGGTTTGATTCGTTCCCGCATTGACACAGGGCGAATCCGCTCTCAAGCGGTAGTTGCCGTTGGTCCAATTAATAAACTTTGGGTCGCTTTGGATATTGCCGGCATTTACGATTATATTGGTGGTGGGAATTGCGCTGGTCGGCCCAATACATGAATACACGAATGCAGAGTATCCGGTCCCGGAATAATACAAATTACTGCCCGCCGCCGAAATATTGTAATACGAAATGATATTTTCAACGTAAGAAGTGGCGGGGTAAACACCGGAAATATAAATTCCCCCGCCTTGGCTGGACGCATAGTTACTTACTACGGTGCAGGAGCGGACTATGGGCACATTGCCGGCCCCCACTGAATCAACATGTATTCCACCGCCAAGCGGGGAACGGTTTCGATAAAATAGCGAGTTGTATACAGAGCCATCACCATAAACAGCTAATCCGCCACCAGCTGTGCCATTCGCGTTATCAAAAAAAATACAATTACTGACTATCGCCCCCGACCTGATCAGTAACCCGGCGCCATTATTCCCAGAATTGGTATTTCCTGAAATTTCACACCCATATACGCTGCCTCCTCTTATCGTGCCCCCTCCGCCGGTGCTGCCCACGCAACGATTACTAATAATTTGACAATTGGTGATTGTGCTGCTATTTTCCGCCTCAATTCCTCCGGCAGCCGCGTTTGAGCTGGCATTATTCTCTATCCTGCAATTATATATTTTCCCCGGGTTGCATCGTATGCCTCCGCCACCCCCGCTTAAATTCGTTGCAATCCCGTTCCGCACGGTAAATCCATCCAAAACGGCACTCCCGGACATATCAAAACATCTATTGGTCACCAATTTTCCGTAATAATTATTTCCATCCACAATCGTCGCGCTGCGGCCATTGACGCTGCGGGTTGTTATCGCGGCAGAAATGGTTATCTGATTTGTGAGGAGATAAGTTCCGTTGGATACCCAGACCGTTTCGCCGGCCGCTGCCGCGCTTACCGCCCATTGGATCTGCGTGGCCGCAATATCCCAGCTTGAATAAATCCCCCCGTTGCCGTCGGCAATTGTGCCGGGTTCCACAACATAGCGGTCCGCGGAAAACGATGTTGCGCAGAAAAAAATCAAAATAATATTTATCACGCTCAAAACGTGATTTATCAATAATTTTTTCATAGTTGTCCTTCTATTCAACGATTTTCAAGATTGCCACGTCCCCGCTCGGCACGATCAGTTTAGCCACATTATTCTCCGACCGCTCAACCGGGCTGTTCGCAATCAGCTCGGAGATTTTCACCGGCGCTTTTTTGAATAATATCTCCACCTCCGCCTTTTCGTCTTCCTTGACAACGGGCGGTTTGGTCGGTTCCTTGTATACGCCCTTGTTGTTGATCAGGGTAATCAACCAGCCATCTTTTGTCTTGTTGATGATAGATTCCACGTCTCCGTTTATTTTCACGGGGAGCGCCTCCGCGGCGATATGATCCAGAAAAGCCGGCAAGAACGGCACGATTTTATCCTGTTGATCCAGCATGCACGGGGTTAAAAACAAAACCACCTTGCCTTGGCCGTATTCATTGATGGTCACGAGTGGTATGTTCTTCTCGGTCGCAAATAACGGTTTGGCTGTTTTAAGATCGGCGCGCCGATAACTGAACTTGCGCGAAATAATTGTGCGTTTTGAACTCAAATCCACGGCTTGATCAGCTTCGCCGAGAATGGAATCGCTCTTTAATTCCAAGCCCAGAAAATCGGAGTCCCCGATAAATTTATTCACTTTGTCAACATCCATGACGAGCGTGCCGCCCTCGCGGACATATTGTTTCAATTTGTCCGCAAAGTCCCGGTTGATATCAATCTTTCCCAGCAGGATGTTGACCTTGTAATTATTTATCCTGGCCTGGTCTATTATTCCGCTGGGAGGGTTGGGGACCATGACGTCAAAAATGTCGCCCCAGGGCGTGTTGACCAACCCGACGCCGTTATGTTCATTCGTAATGACTATATCGGTCGGGAAAATCGTTTGCACAAATTCATAGATTTGATTATCGGGTTTTTCATTATCAATCAGATACCACATCCGCCTGATACTGGGGCTGAATCCCTCATAATAATCCAGCATTAAGCCGATCGGCGCATAGGTAATGCCCCGGTCCGGATTCTTCCGCGTGAAATCAAACCATTCCCCAAGCGCTTTGCCATGCGGGGATAATTCGGATCTTCCCTTTTGATCTTTGGTAATCAATATGGCGCCGTTGGTTTCATGGTCTATCAGGCTCGCTCCAGACATATAAAATGCGTACATAATTCTTCTGTATAACGACGAGGAAATGCCGCGTTCCGCCCCTGGCAGGCAAAAAGCAATATACATTTGCCAGATTTTATCGTATTGCCGCGCGGCGCCGCGGGTGAACATGATTTGCGCCTGATGCATGTCCAATCCGCCAGTTTGCGTCGTTTCGGCGCTCGGAAATTCGGCGCCCCATTCCAGTTGTTGATGGTTAATAAAGAAATTACTGCACATATTGGAGAATTTATTAAAAAATTTCTTTCTTAGCTTCTGAAATTCGGTTCTTGTCCTGTCCGCCATCGTTTTTTTGCTGATCGCCGCCCCTTCTTTTTTAAGCGCCGCTTCAAATTTTTTGAAAAAATACGATCCGGGCCATTCGCCGGTCCAAAAGCCGAGAAAAGTTTCGCTGAATTTGTTTTTCAGGCTTTCAGCGGTGGCCTGCATCGCCGGTTCGCAGGGGGTGTCCCGTAAATCTGCCGCCACCTCAAAAATAAAAGGCGCCGTTTTCATTCTTGATTCATAATCCAAGCCGCTGTTCGTGAACTTTTTGAACCACCATTGCCATTCCTCGCCGGCGGCGTAGTGGGTTGAAGATAAGATCTGGCTAAACACAAAAACCCTGATTTTT
>Ga0209749_1002568_pt1 | contig 11566 bp, 8 predicted proteins | sample EPASupsiteSAE347_FD_187267 | JGI IMG/M metagenome (GOLD analysis project Ga0209749, IMG submission 187267) | Bioremediated contaminated groundwater from EPA Superfund site, New Mexico - Sample SAE3-47 (SPAdes) (version 2) | ecosystem: Environmental > Aquatic > Deep subsurface > Groundwater >... | reverse complement strand
AAATGTAAAAAAAATGCTGGCATTAAAAATATTACTGATTTTGATCGAAACCATCTGCGCCTTGCTCCTGATCGGCATCATTCTGCTGCAAAAAACAAAAGGCGAAGGGCTCGGCCTGGCTTTCGGGGCGGAAATGGGCGAATCCATCTTCGGCGCCCGCGCCAGCAACGTTCTCGTTAAAATCACCGCCTGGCTGGGCGTCATTTTCCTGGCAAACACGCTGATTCTCGGCATAATTTACTCCAAAGGCGCGCGCCGGTCTTCCTTGCTGGGAAGAGGAAAGGCACCCGCGCCTGCTGAACAGTCCGCCCTGCCTCAGACGGAAGTTCCTCAAACCGCATTACCGCCCGCGGCAATGCCGCCCGCGGCATTGCCGCAAGCGGCGTTGCCATCCACGCCTCCTGGAACGCCTGCACCTTCCGGTCCTGCGGAGGCAACGTTGCCGGCGCCTGCCGGGCAGTAAGAACGTGTCTTGCCATTCCGAACGTAGCGAGGAATCTCTGATAAGATCATCAATATGCCTGAGAGCCTTCTGCCGTCAAGCCGGCATCAGGATGACAATATGCTTGCTTTCCAACTTCATCCTTTCCATTCCATCTCCTGCCGCCGACCTTGGCGACCAGGCAACCCAAAACACGTTTTACGGAGCGGCGGAAAGAATCCGCGGGTTTGATCCGGTCACTGCCGGCGACGTGGCTTCTTCGGTTGCCATAGGCCGAATTTATGAAGGTCTGCTGCAATATTCCTACCTTGCCAGGCCGTACCGCGTCGAGCCCAACCTTTGCGCAAAAATGCCGGAGGTTTCGAGCAACGGACTGGTCTACACCTTCACGATCAGGAAGGGGATATATTTCCAGGATGATCCCTGCTTCGTCAAAAACAGCGGAAAAGGCCGCGAACTCACGGCCGAGGATTTTGTCTATGCCGTCAAGCGCGCGGCCGACCTCAAAACCGGCTCGACCGGCTACTGGGCCTTCAACAACCGGATCGCCGGACTGGACGAATTCCGCGCGGCATCCTCAGGCGAACGGCCCACGGATTACGGCGGCAGCGTTGAAGGCTTGTGCGCTCCGGAACGTTACACTCTCCGCATAAAATTAAAGGAGCCCTACCCGCAGTTGCTCTGGATTCTGACCATGCATTATGCCTTTGCGGTTCCGCACGAGGCCGTTGAATTCTATGGCGCGGACTTTGTCAATCATCCTGTCGGCACCGGCCCATATCGCCTTAAAGCATGGAAAAGAAATTACCGCATCGAGTATGAGCGCAATCCGAAATGGAAAGAAACCGGCAGGATCGAAGTTTATCCCTCGCAGGGCGAGGCCGGCGACTCTGAAGCGGGACTGCTGGCCGACGCCGGCAGACAAATACCATTCATCGACAACATTGTCCAGTACGTGATCAACGACTCAACCACCCTTTGGTTCATGTTTCTCAAGGGTCAGATGGAACTTTCCGGCATTACGCGCGACAATTGGGACGCGGTCATCACCTCATCCAAGACCCTGAACAACGAACTGGCCGCCATGGGCATAAAGATGCACAGCACGCCCGTTATGGAAACTTATTATATCGGCTTTAACATGGATGATCCGGTGGTCGGCGCGAACCAATTCCTGCGCCGGGCGCTTGCCTGCGCATTTGATACGGAACAATATCTGCGTTTTTACAACAATCGCGTGATCAGGGCGCTCGGGCCGATTCCGCCAGGCATAGCCGGCTTTGAGAACCAGGCCTCCCCCTACCCCTTCAACATCGAAAAGGCAAAGGCCCTGCTTGTGAAAGCCGGCTATCCGGACGGACGCGACCCGAAAACCGGGCGGCGTCTGAAGTTGAGCGTGGATATCGGCAACGCCAATGATCCGGAAGTGCGCGCCTCGGTCGAACTTTTCACGTCGTTCGTGGACAAAATCGGCGTGCAAATAGAGCCGGTCTACAACAACTGGCCCGCGTTTCTGGCGCGCCTGGAAAGGAGACAGACGCAAATGTTCAGGCTCGGCTGGGTTGCCGATTATCCGGACGCGGAAAATTTCTTACAACTGTTTTATGGCCCCAATTCCTCGCCCGGCCCGAACCACTGCAATTACGCCAACAAAAAGTTTGACGCGCTCTATGAACGCGTGCGCGTCATGCCGGATTCTCCAGAACGCATAAAACTCTACCGGGAAATGACGGAACTGGTTGTGGAGGATTGCCCCTGGATTTTCGAGCAGCATCCCCTCTCATACGCCCTGCGCCACGACTGGCTGAAGAATTACAAGCCGCATGATTTCCCTTACGGCATGGGCAAATATTACGCGATTGACCGCCTGGAACGGGAACGATGGCGGAAAACCGTGGCGCCGCGCTACGTTTGGTGAGCGCGCAGGCAGCGGAACCGTAAGGGCCTTACCCCGGGATAAACGATTCCCGCCCCGTCAGGGAAAGAATGGTTTCCACAACCAGCGAGACGGTCGCGTCCAGATCTTTGAGCGAAATGACTTCCACCGGCGTGTGCATGTAGCGGTTCGGCACGCTCACCAGCGCCGCGGCGCTGCCGCCGCGCACCAACTGCATGGCATTGGCGTCAGTGCCTGTCGCGCGCGGCTCGGCCTGCATCTGGTATTTTATCCCTTTCTTTCTGGCGGCGTCGCAGAGCTTTTTGCCGATGACCGGGTTTATATTCGCTCCGGCGTGCAGGATCGGCCCCTTGCCGAGGGATATTTCGCCCGTGCGTTTCGGGTCGCCGGCCGGAAAATCGGATGAGAACCCGACTTCCAGGGCGATCCCGACATCAGGTTTTATGTTGTAAGCGCTCGTGATCGCGCCGCGCAACCCCAATTCCTCCTGCACGGTTGAAACCGCGTACACGGCCACCTTCGGTTTTTTCCCGGAAAGAACGCGCAATATTTCCACCGCCAGCCACGCCCCCATCCTGTCGTCAAAGGCCCGAGACGAAACAAGATCATTGCGCAACTCGATAAAATCAGGCACGATCACAACCGGGTCGCCGATCGCCACTGCCTTTAAAGCGTCCTTTTTGTCCTTTGCGCCGATGTCTATCCACAAATCCTCCACCTTGACCTCCTTGGCGCGTTCGGATGGATCGAGCAGGTGAATCGGCTTGCGTCCGACCACTCCGCGAACAGTGCCCCCAGCGGTCATTATGGACACCCGCTGTCCAACCAGAACAACCGGATCACAGCCCCCGATCATGGCAAAATACAAATAACCGTTGCCGTCAACGTGAGTTATCATGAAACCTATCTCATCCACGTGGCCGGCCAGCATCACCTTCATTTTTGCCTGCTCGTTCAGGACGCCGATCGCATTCCCATGCACGTCCGTGGAAACGCGGTCGGCAAACATTTTCATTCTCTGCCTGATGACTTTCTGGGCCGGGACTTCAAAGCCCGAGGGAGACGGCTGCTGCATCAGATTTTTCAGAAACGCATAAGAGTCTTTATTCATTTAAATTCCTTTCATGAAAACACGGCATTACTGAACAATATTAACAAGGAGATGTCAAGCGTCCGGACAGGGATTTACTTTGACACGAAAAACTGCCAAAAAAATATTTACCACGGATAATATAAAGATAAATCAGTTTATCCGTGTTAATCAGCGGTTCATTTTTGGATTGCGGGCATGGCCCGCTTTTGGCTTTAAAACAGTGTCATCCCGGCCCGGGCCGCCATGACTCCAGGAAAACAGCGGGAGGCATTTGCGACTATTTTGTCGATTTCGCGGTCCTCCCGTCCGACATCGTGGTGCGTCAAGATTAGCTTCCTCACTTTCGCCCTGGCCGCCATGCGGACGGCCTGTTGCCAGGTGCTGTGTCCCCAGCCGCGATGATATTTCAATTCAGAGGGAGTGTATTGCGCGTCATGGATCAGGAAATCGACTCCTGAGCAAAATTCGGCAAGCGCATCGTCTATTGCCGCGGCGCCTGATTCATGGTCAGTGACAATTGCCACAGATTTCCCTCCCGTTTCCAGGCGATACGCCAGACAGCCCTGCGGATGGGAAAGCGGGCACCAGGAAATTCTTATTCCATGTAATTCAATTCCGTTCTTCCCAACCGGCAGGTCCCGGAAAACAACCTTTGCGCCGAACCTGGTTACCGGAACCGGCCAGTACGGGGGAGCGAAGAGCTTCATCAGCGCCCCGCGCCAGCATCCGTGTTGTTTAGGGCTACCTATCAATGTAACGCGCGATCCTGGATTGTGAAAACGCTTCAGGAACGGAAGGGCCATTATGTGGTCCAGGTGAAAATGCGTGAACAAGAGCGCGGCCGGCGGCAATTCCTCCCGGTCGTCTTCCTTCATTCGAAAAAGTCCGGTGCCTGCATCGACAATGACAATGCCCAGGGAGGTCTTCAGGCTGAAACAGGTTGTCAAACCGCCGTATTTTACAAAGCTCTTTCCCGCAACCGGCATGGTCCCCCGGCAGCCCAGGATTGTGAAGATTGGCGGCATGGTTTACGAATGTTTAATCGATCGAATTCACAAGTTAAAAAATCATTTATTCCTTTTCCAAATCTTTGATTCTACGCTCCAAGTCCTCAATCCTCTCAAGCAGGTCAAAAATAACCACCATGGAGTCGAAATCTATCTGCAGGTGGCGGTGCAGACGCAATATCCTGCGGACCGTCGCGATCACGCCGACCTTGAAATGCAACTCCGGCGAAGTAGCGCAGGGCCCGATCAGGTCCGCAGCCACCAATTCCCCGATCACATCCGGAGTGGTTCCGGACAGAAACGCCAGTTCCGAAAGCGTGAGCCGGCATTCCGGTACGGCGGAATCGAATTGACCGAACGCATCCTGCGCAAAATGATCTTTTGTAGCCATAATTATTTTAGCCTGTAGCGGACAGCGTGGCGCGTTTACCTCAATCTTTCCATCCTCTATTCGCTCTACGCTAAACGCTCCATTTATCCCCTCGGCCTGAACGATGAAACTTTTGCCAGTTCTTCGAACAGCCTGCGCTCCTCGGTCGAGAGGCTCTTGGGCACGACGATTTCCACGGTGGCGAACAGATCGCCCGGCGGACGGCCGGGAAATCCCTTGCCCTTTAATCTGAATCGTTGTCCGCCTTGGGCGCCAGGCGCAATGGTCAAGGCAGCCCGCCCTTCCATAGTGGGCACATTCACTCTGGCGCCCAGGGCGGCCTCCCACGGCGCAACAGGCACCTTCACCTCAAGGTCGCGGCCGCTGCATTTGAAAACCGGGTGCTGCGCAATGGAAACGCGCAAATATAAATCGCCGGCCGCGCCCTGGCCAAAAGCCGCGCCGCCCTGGCCCGCCAGCCGGATGCGCATTCCATCAACGGTGCCGGGTGGTATCCTGACGTTATAAGTCCTGCTTTGGCGTTGAACTCTGCCGTTTTCATCCACGCGCGCGGTTTGCAGGGAAATTGTTTTCTTTGCGCCGTGAAAAGCCTCATCCAGGCTGACGGTCATTCCCGCTTCGTGGTCTTCGCCGCGGGCGCGGTGAAACGCTCCCCCCATATCGCCGGCACCGCCGAAAAGCGTTTCAAAAAAATCGCTGAACCCGCCCAGGTCCTCCGGCGAAAAACCGGCGGCGGACGGCCCGCCGTGCGCGCCGTGGGGAGAACCGTAGAATTGGTAGGACACGTTTTCCCATCCGGGCGGCGGACGGAACTCGTCGCCTTCGCGGTAATCCGAGCCGAAATCGTCGTATTTTTTTCGCTTCTGGGGATCGCCGAGCACCTCGTATGCTTCGGCTATCTCCTTGAATTTATTTTCGGCGTCCGGACTTTTGTTCACGTCCGGATGGTATTTCCGCGCCAGGCGGCGATAGGTCTTGCGGATTTCATCTGCAGTGGCGCTTCGGGTTACGCCGAGCGTCTCGTAATAGTCTTTAAATTTTACGGGCATCGTTTTCTTAATCGTTCAACGCTCAATATCCAACTTTGAACCGAAAAAACCGTGTGTGGTCTTACCGTTGAAAGATGGGAGTTGAAGGTTGAACGTTCAACGTTGGGAATCTTTCTGCGTATTTTTCCTGATCAACCCCGCAGCTTCCTTGTTACCCTTCAATTCCGCCCATTGCAGGGCGGTTTGCCCGTAATTGTCCGGCGTGGCGGGGTCCGCCCCTTTTTCAAGCATCAGGCGGACGATTCGGCCTTCGTTCTTGATGGCGGCCAGATGCAAGGGGGTAAGTCCCAACTCGTTTTTCAGGTTGAGGTCGGCGCCTTTTTTTATGAGCAGTTCCGCGGTGTCTGTTTGTCCGTATTCAACAGCCAGGCTGAGGGGAGAGTCTCCGCTGTTGCAAAGCGCATTGATATTGGCCCCTTTTGCGCACAACTCCATCGCGACATCCGAGCGTCCGTAAATGGCCGCCGTGTGCAACGGCGTCATTCCCATGTTGTCGCGGGCATTGAGATCTGATTTTGCCTTGATCAATTCGGCGACCACCCCTTCCGACCCGCGGCCTGCGGCGTTATGCAAGGGGGTGCGCAGCCTGATGTTTTTCAAATTAACATCCGCGCCGGCGGCAATCAATATTGAACAAATTTTCGCATGGCCCTGGAAGGCGGCCAAATGCAATGGGCCCGCTCCGGCGTCGTCGCGCGCGTTGACATCGGCGCCGTGCGCCAGCAGAAATTCCGCCATTCCGACCTGTCCGGCGCCGGCCGCCCAGTGCAACGGCGTGTAGCCTGCGCCGCCCCGCGCCTTGACCAGGGTGGGATCCTTTTCGATAAGCATTTTAGCAAGCTTCAAATCTCCCTGTTCCGCCGCCTGAAAGATCGGATTGACGGTGTTTTCGGCCGCTGACGCGAAAAAAGCGCAAACGAGCAGACAGATCATGAAAGAAAAATACTTTTGCATATGTCCTCCTTTGACGATCGCGCAATCCTAACATACCGATCACGTTCCAACAAATATAAAATTACACAAGATAATGCGGCGATTTCAGACAAAGATTTCAAGCCTGCCAGCGGCAGTAAATTCCGCAGGGCAGGATTTTGCCGTCGCTCTTGACCGGCAGACCGATTTCACCTCCCTCGATCCGGCCCGCGCGTCCAAGCACGGCGCCGATCATGTCGGCCAGAACAAGCGGGGAAAGGTTTGCCGTGTACGAGTTAAGCAGAAAGAAAAGCGGGGCATTCGAAAGCAATTTTTTGCACAAATCCAGCAACTCCCATAAATTGTCCTCCAGTTTCCAGACCTCGCCGCGCTTGCCTCGTCCGAAGGAGGGCGGGTCCATGATTATGGCGTCGTAAAAATTTCGCCGGCGCAGTTCCCGTTTGACGAACGCCGCGCAATCATCGACAATATATTTGATTTTCGCGCCGGCAAGCCCGCTCAAAGCGGCGTTCTCGCGGCACCATGCCACCATGCCCCGCGCCGCGTCAACGTGGCAAACCGCCGCGCCTGACGAAGCGGCGGCCAGAGTTGCGCCGCCGGTGTAGCCGAAAAGGTTTAAAATTTTCAGCGGCCTTTTGGCGCTTGCTGCAGTCTCAATGATCCAGTCCCAGTTCGCCTGTTGTTCAGGAAACAGGCCGAGATGTTTGAAGCCGGTCGGCCTGATTTTGAACCTGAAGCCGCGATAGCCGATCAGCCACGATTCCGGCAGTTTTGTCCTGAATTCCCAGGCCCCGCCGCCGCTGGAACTGCGATGGTAAACGGCGGCGCTGTTGTTCCATGTTCCGGGAGCGGCCTTGGGCCAAATGACCTGCGGGTCGGGGCGGGCAAGCACGTATTTGCCCCAGCGCTCCAGTTTCTGCCCTTCGCCGCAGTCCAGAAGCTCGTAATCGGCCCATTTATCGGAAATCAACAATGAGGTCGCTTTAATCATTATTTTTCTCTCCGGAGAAGATAACCATAAAATCACCATGACGCAATAATGAAAACCGGAGTCTCGCGATCATGAATTTCATGACTGCAATAAAGTTTGACTTTTTGCGGGGCAAGCGTTAGCGTGCTGATATTCGGCGTAACAAGCGGGGCGTAGCGCAGACTGGTAGCGCGTTTGCTTGGGGTGCAAAAGGTCTCGGGTTCAAATCCCGACGCCCCGACTTTTTGCTGTTGCGCCGGGATTATGAACCCTCGAGTTTTCCGCCATAGGCGGATCCGCCTTCGGCGGAAAATCCCTGACCTGCGTAGCCGTAAATGGCGAAGCAGGTTCATCGCCCCGACCCATTCGATCGGTGATAACAGTTTAAAGGGTTCCCCGCCGCAGGCGGGCCACATACCTTGGCGCAGCGGGTCGATCCGATCCACCCGCCACGCCATCATTTTTTTCCTTGGCTGCGGAGTTATTCCCCCAGAAATCCAGGCAAATCAAGCAAGGTGTAATTACCGCCGGATAGTTTGACCTTCCAGTTGCCGGTGGAGGTTTGGGCCACTGTGGGATCGGCATAGGCATCGCCGTCAAAGTCGGACGCCAGGCCGACATAACCGCTGCTTCCCAGAAAACCAGGCTCAAGTACAGCCAAGCCATAATTGGTTTTGGACAGCATCACGATCCACGAGCCGGTCGCGGCCTTGTAAATCGCCGGATCAACCTTGCCGTCGCCGTCAAAATCGGCCGCCACAGCCGTCCAATCCGCATATCCCAGCAGTGCGGTACTCGTAATGGTGGTGTAGCCGGCAGTTGAAAGCTTGACCTTCCAAGTGCCGTTCGTGTTATACAAGGCCGGGTCAGCCAGCCGGTCGCCGTCAAAATCTCCGGCCAGCGCCTGCCATCCGCTTCCGCCGAAACCGGTCAACACGGTCGGAGCCAGATAATTGAGCGATGAAAGTTTTACGGCCCATAATTCCAGATCCGCGTTGTATATCGCGGGATCCGCTTTCCGGTCGCCGTCAAAGTCCGCAGCCAATGCCGTGTAACCGCTGCCCCCGAGGAGATCTGTCAGCGGAACGAGCGCATAACCGGCCGTGGAAAGCTTGACCTTCCAGTTGCCGTTCGTGTTATACATGGCCGGATCGGCCCTGCCGTCGCCGTCAAAGTCGGCGCTGACAGGCGTGGAAGACGAAGGTGGAGGAGGCGTGACTACGCCCACCCCATGAATTACCAGCGCGTACGGTTGGGGGCCGTTCGGCACGTTATACCCGCTGACCGTGATCAGAATCGTCCCCGTTGTCGCGGAAGGCAAATTCACACCTTCCGTATTGTTGAGCCGGTCGGCGCCGGTCAAACCATTGGGATAATGGGTAACGCCGTCCGGCGTTACAACCGTCAAATCCAGATCATTGACCAACTGGTTTGCGGCCGAAAGCGTGGCCGGGTAGTCGGCCCAGCACAAGGTAATATTGACCTGATTTGTTCCGGATACGGCAAACGAATATGTCTTGGCCGAGCCTGTGACAATTGCGTCGGCTGAGTTCGTTACGTCATAATATGCGTTGGTCAATCCCGATGCGGGAAAGAGGGTGTTGGCCAGGTCCACCTGCCCCCAGCCTTCCACACTGTTCGGCCGCGCGGCGAGTATCTCGCGATACCGTCCGGTTCCATACTGGCCGGGCGTCAGGGAACGGGCGCCGTTGACCAGTATCGCTTTCATCAAAGCCGCGCTCGGATTAACAAAACCGCGCTGCATCTGGAGATACTGGCGCGTCAGCGCCGAGGCTCCGGCCGTCAGCGGCGTGGCCATGCTCGTGCCGCCCATAAACACGTAATAATTGCTCGCGGAATTGCCCAACACGCCTGCCCCTGTCCCCCAACCGAGGTCCGCTCCAGGCATTCTTGAGCGGCAGGAAACAATGTCGGTGCCCGGCGCAACGATATCGGGTTTGAAACGCCCGTCCCGGCACGGACCGCGGCTGGAAAATGCGGCCATGCCCTGGTACGTGTCATAAGCGGTGGATATCAAGTCTACCCGGATCGGATCCGCCGGATAATCGGAAGGCCAGACGTCTCCATAGGTATTGGCCGAATATCCGCCCGACCCTGCCGGCCGTTTGGACTCGGCCGCGCCGACGGTCAGCACATTTTTTGCCGTGGCCGGCGAACCCACGGAAGTTGCGGCAATAACGCCGTTACTGTTCGAATCAGTTCCATCGTTGCCAGCGGCAAACAGCACCAGCATATCCCTGATATCCCACATGAACTGATCTGCGCTCTGGGAATTGGCGTCATATGCGCCGGCAACGGAAGAGCCCCAACTATCCGTATGTATCCTGGCGTTGGAAGTATAACCTTGATAAAACAAATTCGTCAGCGCGTCAGGAATGCCTCCCAGTGTCCCGTTGTTGTCCATGACGCTTTGAAACACCAGTTCCGCCGCATAGGCCGCACCGCGGAACAAACCGTTGCTGTAAGCCGCGCCGCTGCCAAGCACGGACCCGGCCACGTGCGTGCCGTGCCCGCCCGGTTTGAGGGGGTTGGATGTGGCGGAATCGGACCAGTCGTTGCTATCCGGCCGGCCGAGGGCAAAGGCGGCAATCACCCGGTTACTGAAATCAGGGTGAATAGTGTTGGTGTCGCCGGTGTCCAGGCCGGTATCAGCCACACACACGATTTGCCCGGAACCCGTAAGATTGTTGTTGGTCCACACGCTTTGCACGTTCATATGCTCGCCATCCGTGGCGACACTATTGCACAGATGCGGAGCGACGTAGAGTTCGATGTATTCTACTTCAGGCATGCTCGCCAGTTCCGCCGCGGCTGCCGCGGCTATTTTAGCCCGGATTAGCCCGCGCTGCCCGATCGATGAAACCGACAATATTTGTCCGCCTCCGGCCAGGACCGCTTCCCGCACCGTCTCAATGGTTTCGGAAGAAAACGTTTCGATCGAAAAATCATCAACATCTTTTGAAGCCGCGGCCGTGCCTGACAATCGGCGCGCCGAAGCGAAGCGCCGGCTCAAAGCAGGATCATTTTTGTATTCGGACTTGTAAGGTCCAAGCCACAGCACAAATTCCAGCGCCGCCGCCTGAGCGAGCTGGCCGGAGGTCAATTCCACGATAAAAGCGTTGTCCGGCATATAGCCGCCCAGCCTGGCGCCGGTCTGCGCCACCGCCTGTTTCCATTCCTGCTGAATCGGCCCGACAAACTGAATGATGAACGGCAACCGCCGGCCGGCGCCGCCATACCTGGCAAACATGGACTGGGAATCGGGTGATATTTTGCTCTGCGCGTCTGCCGCGCCAAGCCGCGACTGCCGGGCGGCGGACGAAGTGTCGATCAGGGCATTTTGCAGGCGGATACATGATTCCGGCGTTGCGGCCGACAATAATGACGGCAACAGCAACGCGCCGAGCAATGCACACGCCATTTTCACGATGCCTCTTTGTTTCATTTTACAGTTCTCCTTGTTTTGTCCGAACAGACGTCCATTGCGAATTGTCATTATATAGCCCGGCGGCCGCATGATTGTCAACGCAATTTTTACAAGAAACGTTTGTCAGCAAGGCTGATTCATTAGGTGACGTAAGCGCTTGATCTTGCGTGACACTACCAGCGATTTTTTCCCCGAAAAACCGCGGAATATCCAATAATGAACCGCAGAATCTCGAAGTTCTGAACTTCGCCGTTCGACATTCGCTATTCGATATTCTTCAGTTTCTGTTAATCCGCTCGCATTCATGTAGTTGCAGCAGTTCGGAAATTAGCCCTG
>Ga0209749_1002567_pt1 | contig 11567 bp, 10 predicted proteins | sample EPASupsiteSAE347_FD_187267 | JGI IMG/M metagenome (GOLD analysis project Ga0209749, IMG submission 187267) | Bioremediated contaminated groundwater from EPA Superfund site, New Mexico - Sample SAE3-47 (SPAdes) (version 2) | ecosystem: Environmental > Aquatic > Deep subsurface > Groundwater >... | reverse complement strand
CTGGACACCTTCAGTCTGCCAGTTTATTTATTTTAATAGAACCATTAAAACCTTGGCCCCGTTCCCTTTATACTCATGGCATCAAGGTAGTTACTTTTGAATACCAAAAAGACATGGCCCAAGCCAAAAGCCTCAACTACGCCATGACTTATAGGCTCCAAGATTGGCGGCGTAAGCAAAAAGCTTTTGAAATACTCTACACTTATCAAGGCAAAATATTAGAGGCTAGCTCCAGTAATTTCTTTATAATAAAAAATAAAACCCTGATAACTCCCAAAGACAATGTCTTGCTGGGCGTCACTAGAAACAAGTTGCTAAAATTGGCTAAAAATAAATTCAAAGTAACAGAAAAAAATATTACTTTTCAAGACCTCAAAACTGCCGACGAAGCTTTTATCACCGCCACTAACAAAGAAATTATGCCGGTTGTCAAAGTTGATAATATAAAAATCGGGTCTGGTCGTGTCGGCGAGCAAACCAAAAAAGTCATGGAATTATTCCAAAACTATATAAATTCCCTAAAATAAATTTATGAGCCCATTTATTTTAAATGTCCTAGTAATCAGTCTCTTTGACTTACTAGGCCTAGTCAGCGGCAAACTATGGAGTATTCACAAAAATGCTTGGTGGCTAGTCGCTACTGCCCTGTTCTTTGCAACGGCAGGACTAGCCTTTGCCCGATCTCTGCGTTATGAGGGCATGGCTATTACCAATATACTGTGGGTGGCTTTTGCTGCCCTATTCACCACTCTGGTTGGCTATTTTGTCTTTAAAGAAAATATCAGCACCCTACAATTTATGGGCATGCTGATAATTATTGTTGGTTTGGCGATGATTAACTGGAAATAAACCTTATTTTTTTACTAAACAATTGATATTAAAGCGCGTCTTATAGACGCCTTTTGGTTTTAGAGAAAAGTTAGCCGACTTTAATAGGCCCGTGAGTTCACTAGTTGTAAAACTATGATAATAGCGCCAGTGCTTCTCGCGGCCATTAGGCAATGTATAGGGCACAAAGACATCGTTCCATGATTTTTTATCAAAAATGTTTTTAAAAAAATACTGACGATATTTTTTCTGAAACAAATTCCAATTAGTCATAAACAAATAACCATTGGGCTTAAGCCAATAGTGTATATTATCCAGCATTACTTGGCGCTCTGTTTTTGACTTCAGGTGATGGAAAGACGCCACTAAAAAAATAAAATCAAAGCTGGCTTCAGGATAATCTACTTCCCGCATATCAGCTACTTCAAATTTGTGCTTAGGGTATTTTTTCTTAGCTGTCTGTATCAGCTCCTCGCTAAAATCAAGGCCAGTATAATCATAAGGCATCTGGCTATCCTCCAAGACTTTGATAAGCCGGCCATTGCCACAGCCTAAGTCCAGCACCTTGCCGCCATTTTTTAGATATGGTATAAAAACAGATAATTCCTCCCAAGGATAAGCCCGCGTGGCTGAAAACTCTGGGGCAATCTTATTGTAAGTATTTTGTAAATTTTTTTTAATGTCTGGCATGGCCAAAAAAATAAGCAACAATTTAATTAATGAAATTTTATTAGAATTATATAATCAAAAATATTCTAATGAGCTTGAGTTTGTCCGGGCACTAAGGCAGGTTTTTAGCCAACACAAGCTAGCGCCTCATACTAAGGCTACCCTGATTTCTGCTTACCGTCAACTTGTAAAAAATAAAAAAATAAAAGCTAATAAAAATTTTGAACAGCTCCTAAAAAAGCGGGCCGTGCGCACTCTTTCTGGTGTATCAGTCATCACAGTCTTAACCAAACCCTTTGTCTGCCCAGGTCGCTGTGTCTATTGTCCGACTGAGCCCGATATGCCTAAGAGCTATCTGTCCAATGAACCAGCCGCCGCCCGCGCCAAAATGAATCTCTTTGATGCCAAACGGCAGGTCACTATGCGCATCCAAGCCTTAGAAAACAACGGCCACGCTGTTGACAAGCTAGAACTCATGGTCTTGGGCGGCACTTGGTCAGTCTACCCAAGTAAGTATCAAGATGATTTTATACGTGACTGTTTTTATGCGGCCAATACTTTCCGTTCGGCAAGCTCAGGACAGGTCTCCAAAAAAACCAAACGCCGACCATATAATCTGGCGCGCGAACAAAAAATCAATGAAAGCGCTCGCTACAAAATCATTGGCCTAACTCTAGAAACTCGGCCTGATTTTGTCAGTCCCACTGAGATAAAAAAAATGCGGCGCTTAGGCTGCACCCGAGTGCAACTAGGCATACAGCATACTGATGACAAAATCCTCAAATTAATAAAACGCGGACATACCTTGGAGCAAGGTATTATTGCTACTCGCCTCTTAAAAGAAGCCGGACTTAAGGTTGACCACCACTATATGCCCGACTTACCCGGCTCCACTCCAGCCAAAGACTTGGCGATGTTTAAATATGTTTTTTCTTCACCAGATTTGCAGCCTGATCAGATAAAAATCTACCCTTGTATTGTAAGTGTCTATGCCCAGCTGTATAAATGGTATAAACAAGGCAAGTACAAACCATACACTATAAAACAATTAAGCAATCTACTGCTAAAAGTAAAACAATTGGTGCCACCCTATGTGCGCATCAATCGCTTAATTCGTGATATACCCAAGGAAAGTATTGTGGCTGGCAATAAAATCACTAACTTGCGCCAATTTTTGCAAACCGAACTAAACAAACAAGGCAAGTCCTGCCAATGTTTACGTTGCCGTGAAGTGCGCAGTGCTAGCCAAGATATAGATAAAATGGAATTAGTCACTAGAGAATATCCGGCTTCACTGGGACGCGAAATTTTCTTAAGTCTAGAAAGCCCCGACAAAAGCAAGGTCTATGCTTTTTTGCGCCTGCGTTTTAATAACCCCAAAGCTAAAAACATATTACCGGAATTAAACCAGGCCGCACTAGTACGCGAACTCCATGTCTATGGCCAGATGATCCCAGTCTATGACCAAGCTCAAGATGATGAAATCAGCCAAACCCAGCACTTGGGTCTAGGCAAAAAACTGATGCTGGAAGCCGAAAGAATTAGCCGGCAGAACAACTTTAAAAAAATTGCCGTCATTTCCGGCATTGGTGTGAGAAATTACTATCGCAAATTAGGCTACCGCCTGCAAGGCACTTATATGACCAAAAGCCTCTAGGGCTTTACAAAAACATAAAAAACGCTAAGATAGTGGAGACTAGCACACTCCACTGTTTTTTGACCCGAGGGGAGGGAATCATGATACTGACCTTGTGGGAAAATATGTCTTCGGACAATCGCCGCGATTTCATCGCCTATCTGAACAAGATCTGCCATCTGAGATGGTATGACAACCCCAAGCAACAACGCCAAAAAGAGGTCATCCGCGACCTCATCATCCCTACCCTAGTAGAGGGAGATGGCTGGATCCCAGAAGACATGGACCGCATCCAAGACCTGGCTCAGCGCTGGGACATGACCAACGGACAACTGATTGACCGTATCACCCAGCTATGGAGAAACATGCATACGCCCTTGGACGCCAAACAGGCTGGCAAACTCATCCGCAAGACTGCTGGTACCCTGCGTCGTTGGGCAAGACAGGAAAAAATCCCCGCTCGCGTGGACAAGCGTGGCCACTGGATTTTCTCACGAGAATTTCTCGTGGACCACATGCGCTGACGCGAGCGCGGGCGCGAAAGAGAGGCCAGTTCCCCTGTGGACTGGCCTCTAGACTTTTTTATAAAAACATTGCTTAAAAAAATAAATATGCTAAACTAAATACCGATTATTAACACCTAAAATACATGACATATCTAGGCCAAACCGACCACGAGGTCGCTGACATTTTAAAAGCTGAGCTAAACCGCCAAAGGCAAGGCGCTGAGATGATTGCTTCAGAAAATTTTGTGTCCTTAGCAGTCTTGGAAACAGCCGGCTCAGTTTTAACCAATAAATACGCCGAAGGCTACCCTAGCAAAAGATATTATGGCGGCAATGAATTCATTGACAAAGCCGAGAGCTTGGCGATTGAGCGCGTCAAAAAATTATTTGGCGCTGAGCATGCCAATGTCCAACCTCATGCCGGCTCCCAAGCCAATATGGAAGCTTACTTTGCTCTAGCCAACTTAGGCGACACTATCTTGGGATTTTCCCTAGCTCATGGCGGGCACTTGACTCATGGCCACCCCGTCAATTTTTCTGGTAAATTTTATAAATTTATTCACTATGGCGTAAACAAAGAAACTGAAACCATTGATTATAATGAAGTCTTGGCTCTAGCCAAAGAACACAAGCCAAAAATAATTTTAGCTGGTGCTTCAGCCTATCCTCGCCAAATTGATTTTCAAAAATTTAAAGACATTGCTGATGAAGTCAATGCCTATCTGATGGTAGATATGGCTCATATTGCTGGGCTGGTAGCGACTGGCCTGCATCCCGATCCTGTGCCGGTAGCTGATGTGGTAACTACTACTACCCACAAAACCTTGCGCGGACCGCGCGGAGCAATTATCCTATCAAAAATCCAAGATCGCCTAGATCCTGCTGGCAACCATTCGACTCCGCTCAGGGCAAGAAAAACTCTAGCCCAAAAAATTGATAGCGCTGTTTTCCCAGGTATGCAGGGCGGCCCACTGGAACACATCATTGCGGCCAAAGCCGTAGCTTTTGGCGAAGCTCTAAAACCAGAATTTAAAACTTACCAAGAGCAAATTTTAAAAAACTGCAAAGTTCTGGAAAATAAATTCCGTGACGCTGGCATCAAAATGGTTTCTGGCGGCACTGACAACCACCTGCTCCTAATTGATGTCACGACTGTGGGCTTAGCTGGTCAAGAAGCCGAAAGTTTGCTGGACAATGTCAATGTCTATACTAACAAAAACATGATCCCCTATGATAAACGCAAACCCATGGATCCATCTGGCATTAGACTGGGCACAGCGGCGCTGACCACTCGCGGGCTAAAAGAAAAAGAAATGGAAATTGTTGCTGATGTTATCATTGACACTTTGAAATCTAAAACAGCCAAAGAACCAAACAAAAAAATTATCTTAGATTTGATGCAAAAATTCCCGCTCTATCCAGAATTAGATTAATACCGTCATTCTGGAGCGAAGTCGCGTCTGACGCGACGAAGCGATAGAATCTACCAATCTAAATTGCTTTGGATTCTATCGGTCTCCGCCAGCTGGCGGATCCCTCCAGAATGACCCTAAAAATACTATGGACAAAATCATTGACGGCAAAGCCCTAGCCAATCAAATTCAACAATCAATCTACCAGGAAATAAAACAAAACAGCCTAACACCAAGTTTAGCCGTAATTTTAATTGGTGATGATGCGGCTTCTAAAATCTACGTTGACCTCAAAAAGAAAGCCTCACGTAATGTCGGCATTGATTTTCATGAATATCTTTTAGCTAAGGACGCTCCAACTACAGAAGTGCTAAAAGTAATAGATTTTTTAAACCATGACGAACAAATTGATGCCATCTTAGTCCAACTGCCTTTGCCTAAACACTTAAACACTGGCCAAGTGATTCAAGCCATTGATCCCAGCAAAGACGTGGACGGCTTCCACCCAATTAATATCCAAAAACTTTTGTCTGGACAAAATGATTTTGTGCCTGGACTGCCCTTGGGTATTATAAAACTAATTGAGAGCACTGGTGAAAATATCACTGGTCAGACGGCTGTGATTATTTCCAGAAGTGATGTGTTTTACAAGCCACTGGAAAAATTGCTAAATGATCGCAAAGTGCATGTCAAAACTATTAAACCAAATCAAAAGAATCTAAAAACCGAAGCTCTATCAGCTGATATTCTAATCGTGTCTTGCGGTCAGCCATTTTTTGTCACGGCTGATATGGTAAAACCAGGCGCCATCGTCATTGATGTTGGCACAAACAAAATCGACAACAATTATGTTGTCGGCGATGTGGATTTTAGCGCGGTATATGACAAAGTAAAATTCATTACTCCTGTTCCCGGTGGAGTCGGACCCATGACAGTGGCTATGTTGCTATATAACACAGTAGAATTACATAAAACTAGAAAATAACCATTTTTAAGCTAATTTTTTGATCTCTATTCAGCTTTCAGAAAAATCTTAGAATTTAGCCGCGAATGGTCGCGGCTATTTTTGTGCTGTCTGAACCTGAGCGAGCGAAGCGAGTCGAAGGTGAGTTCACAAAAATAGCGACCAGAAGCAATAAATTCTTTAGATTTTTCTGCCAGCTGATGGCTTTTTCTGGCTACTCTTTTTGGCCACACAAAAAGAGTAGCAAAACCTACAACAAACTATTCTGCCAATTAGTCATTTTGCCAATAACCTTGGCATTTTTTATTTTATCTAAATCAAAAATTCTCACTGCTTCACGTAAGTGGCAAAAGGCTTTTACTTTATTATTGCTTATCTGCTGGACATCAATGCGACGGATAGTGGTATTACCACCCTCATCAATATATTCAATTTCCAGTTGATCCCCGCTTTTCATAGCATCTCTGACTTTTTCCTCAATAGTCCGGCCATTACTACTGGCCCAACGAATCATTATTTTTTCCTTGCGGCCAGAATTGTTATACCAAATATTGCCATGCGCCTGCCCATAATCATAGACTTCTTTGGTAATCTTCACGTCATCCAAACAATATTTTATGAGTTTATCCCAATCATTATTTCTATAATAAAAAATTGCATCCAAACCCTCACCAGATTTACCATAGCCCAAAGTACTCTGAGCCACGGTCTCTAATTTTAGTCTATGCCCTAGAGAATAAACTATTTCTTCCAAAATATCCAAATGATTGAGTGAAAACAGATCAAAATTTTTATAATAGGGCTGAAGCACTGTAAAATCAAAACTCTTACTGTTAAAACCAATGACAAGTTCTGAATTTTTTAAAATTTCTAGGAGTTCATCAAACTCTTCTTCTTTAAAACCGCGATATTGGTCTCGATTATAAGAGTAAACGCCTACTACCGACACACCCAAAAGATGCCGGTTGTGCTGACCGCCAACTTCATCAAAAGTTTTCTTGCTTTCTAAGTCTAAAACTATTTTATCTTTATCAGGCATAAATTTTATTTTAAGCTGTCATTGCGAGGAGCCATAGGCGACGAAGCAATCTACAAGTTTTGGATTGCCACGTCCTTCGGACTCGCAATGACACGTCAATATTATAACAAATTTGCTTACAATTACCACTCATCAACATCAGGCAAAAATTGGCCCGGCTTTCTAACTGTGGTATCAGGATCGGGCACATACTCAATGCCATCTTGAGCCGCATAAGTGGCTTTGCTAGCTAGCTCATTGTAACGAAATAACTTACTATCTAACTCCGTGAGAAACGGCGACGGCTGAAAGCTCTTATATCCATCATAGCGATATATAGCCAGAGGGTAACTCAAATACAAATAATGCTCGGCTCTAGTAATAGCCACATAGAGCAGGCGACGCTCCTCGGCTTGTTCTTCTTCACTAACAGCCAAGGGATGAGGAAAAGATTGATTAGTGAGATTAATCACAAAAACTGCCGGCCATTCCAAACCTTTGGCTTGATGGACTGTACTCAAAACTATAGCGTCAGTATCCTGACTAGTACCGCCGAGGCCAAAGCTCTCCTGGAGGCTAATTTCATTTAAAAATAATTCTAAACTGGCATAACCGGAGGCAAACATAGCTAGTTGATCTAGGTCATCTTGACGCTGGCGGTAGTCAGGATATTTTTCTTCCAAATATTCGCTATAGTGCTCAATAATAAAATTTACTAAGCGGCCAATATTTTCAGTTTTGTGGCTGATGAGAATTCCTAAGAGTTCACTAATACGACTCCAGCTACTAGCCGCCTTGTCAGCCAAAGTCAATTTAAAATCCAAAAGATCATCAATATTTTTTAGTTCCAATAAACGCTGATATATAAGCTGGGCGGTGACTGGGCCAATGCCCTCATAAAGCTGTAAAATTCTAGACCAAGCTACTTCATCGCGATGATTGCCTAGGATTTTGAGCCAAGCCAAGACATCTTTGACGTGCGCCCGCTCAAAAAACTTTAAGCCACCACGCATCTCATAAGCCAAGCCGCGGCGATTAAGCTCCATTTCTAGTGTCTGAGAGTGATGAGCCGCTCTAAACAATACCGCCATTTGGTTGGGCCTCATGCCCAAAGACAATAAATATTGGATTTTATCGGCTACAAACCAAGCCTCTTCGGTATTACTACGCAAAGCCGCCAATTCTGGCCGAACATGGCTGTCTTTAACTGCCTGCAAATTCTTTTTAAATTGCTCGGGACTGCCGACAATCAGATTGTTAGCCAAATCCAAAATCTCTGGCGTAGAACGATAATTTGTCTCTAATTTATGCAACTGGCAATTTTTAAATTTTTCTGGGAACTCCAAAATATTTTGAATATTAGCGGCTCGAAATGAATAAATGCTCTGGGCATCATCGCCTACTACCAAAATATTTTTATGCTTTTGCGACAAATTAAAAACAATTTCAGCTTGCAAAGTATTAGTGTCTTGATATTCATCAACTAAAATATACTCCCACTTGTCTTCCATAATTTTTTTGGCCCGAGTCTCCAAAGTCAATTGCCGCCAATACAACAACAGGTCGTCAAAATCCAAAAGTTTGGCATTTTTCTTTCGTGTTTCGTATTCCTTATTTACCTTTTCAAAATATTCCAACATGGGCAACCATTCGGAAAACTTATATTCCAAACTTTCCTCCAAACTTATTTGCGAATTGACCGCAAAACTAATGGTTTCACTAATTAGAGCCGGCGATGGCTTGTGCCTATCGGGTAAATTAGCTAACAAATCTTTGCTAATAATTTTTAACAAAGATTTTTTATCATCAGTATCTAAAATTGTAAAATCAGACGGCACATCAATATACTTGCCATAAGCCCGCAACAGACGGTTGGCAATAGAATGAAAAGTTCCGCCCCACAGCGGCAAAGACGCGCCGGTTTTTAATCCCAAAAGATTTTTTACCCTAAGCATCATTTCACCGGCCGCTTTATTGGTAAAAGTGAGCAACAATATTTTCTCAGGGTTAACGCCTTGATGTATAAGCCAAGCCGCTCTATATACCAAAGTCCGTGTTTTACCCGAGCCAGCTCCGGCCAAAACTAAATGAGGCCCAAGACCAGTCGTCACGACCTCGTATTGTGCGGCATTTAATTCTTTTTTAAAATCAATTTTTAGCATATAGGTACTTGATATTATAACCAATCATTGATTTTTATACAAATATATGATTTAATGCCCCTGGTAATACTTAAGTAAAAAATATGAAGATTAAGCGATTTGACAAACTGTTCCTTTTTATATCCCCAAGAATAGGCCTGAAAAGATTAGCTAATAAAATGGGGATAAAATACCTATACAAAAACAAAAAATTAAAAAAAGTTTTAAGCCCTTATACTAAAACCTGCTCCTCGTTGCTAAAGAAAGAGGCCAAGGAAAGAATTGTCTATATGGATAATTTGAAGAAAAAACTCAGTTATAAAAAGAAAAATACCGCTTAAGGACGGAACCATTAAGAGGTATTTTCCATGTGTATTCTACTAAGAGAATAGCGTAAGTTAATAACTTTGTCAAGTACACTATAAACTTTTTACTTTTAAACTTTACACTCAATTTTATGTCATTTTCTCTAGGCATTGTGGGCTTGCCCAATGTAGGAAAATCAACTTTATTTAAAGCCTTGACCAAAAACAAGGTTGATATTGCTAATTATCCTTTCTGTACCATTGATCCCAATGTTGGCGTAGTGGCGGTGCCTGATGAACGCTTGGAAAAATTAGCTATAATGTCCGAGTCAGCTAAGATAGTGCCAACGACCATTGAATTTGTAGATATTGCCGGACTGGTAAAGGGCGCCAGTCAAGGGCAGGGTTTGGGCAATAAATTTTTAGCTAATATCCGTGAGGTAGATGCTATTGTCCAAGTTATACGCCACTTCACTGACAACAATGTCATTCATGTCCACGGCGAAATCAATCCTGATTATGACAAACAAATCATTAATCTGGAATTAATTTTAGCTGACCTGGAAACTTTAACCAAACACTTGGATAAAGTGCAGTCCAAAATGAAAGGCGCTTATGACAAGAGTCTTGATGCTGAATTGGAGGTCCTAGAAAAAGCTAGAGTAACTTTAGAAAAAAATGAATTATTGAATTCCTTAACTTGGGACGCGGAACAAGCCAAAGTTATAAAGCCACTTAATTTACTGACAATCAAGCCAATTATTTATCTCTACAATATTGATGAGGCTGATGTGAATAAAAGCTTGGAACTACCGGACAATGCTATTGCTATTTGCGCTAAGATAGAGGCTGAACTAGCTGACCTAGAACCAACTGAAGCCCAAGAATATCTCAAAGAATTAGGCTTAAAACAAAGTGGCCTAGATACACTGATACAAACCAGCTACAAATTACTAGGACTGATCACCTTTATCACTACTGGGCCTATGGAAACTAAGGCCTGGACAGTCACGGCTGGTGCCAAAGCACCCCAAGCCGCCGGTGTAATACACACTGATTTTGAAGCTGGGTTTATCCGGGCTGAGGTTATCAACTGGAAAGAGCTCTTAGACAGTAAGGGCTGGAATCAAGCTAAGGAAAAAGGCCTGATGCGCATGGAAGGCAAAGAATATATTATGCAAGATGGCGATACAGTCCATTTTCATTTTAACTAGCCTATAAGCTGTGCTATAATATAGAGGTAAACGTCCTTTACCCTATCTTGGCGGCGACTAGTAAATGAACTACGTCGTACTATATACCTCAAGTGATAATAGTACACCAAGTCAGACAAATAAAAATTAGTTGTTTGCTAAATGCTCCCCCAAGAATATTAACAATTGAATATGGAAAACATGGAAGTTTTTTAACCAAGCTCCTCACGAGGGGCTTGGTTGTTTTTTAGAGGCGGTTTTTGGTGATAAACATGGCATCACCAAAAGAAAAAAATCTATACTTAAGCTTTATAGCCTTATTATAAATTTTTAAAATCTGCTCGCGGCCAGCCAAGGCTGAGACCATAAATAAAAGCGAGCTTTGCGGCAAATGAAAATTGGTAATTAAATCATCAACAAATTTAAACTTATACCCTGGATAAATATAAATATCTACCCACTTGGCCTGAGCTTTGATATGGCCAACCTTATCAGACATAGCTTCTAGTGTTCGGGCAGTGGTTGTGCCTACGGCAATGATATTTTTGCCTTGAATTTTGGCGTTATTTAAATACTGAGCCGTTGCTTTATCAATCTCAGCCCACTCTCGGTGTATCTTATGCGCTTTTATGTCTTCTACCTCTACTGGCGCAAAAGTGCCCAGTCCCACATGCAAAGTAATTTTATAAATTTTTATGCCTTTGGCTTTTAATTTTTTGATGAGTCGTGGCGTAAAATGTAAGCCCGCCGTCGGTGCGGCGGCTGAACCAAATTTTTTGGCAAAAATTGTCTGATAATCTTGCTTTATTTTTTGGCTATCTTTTACTTTGATATAGGGTGGCAAAGGTGTATGACCAATTTGACTAATAGCTTTATCTAAACTACTGCCACTTTT